>FWPV01007822.1_pt1 | contig 19103 bp, 13 predicted proteins | sample 2228371 | NCBI WGS metagenome assembly FWPV01 (sample SAMEA103939776, study PRJEB20133) | metagenome
GCCCCCTGCCCCCTCCCCTACAACCCCTCCCCCAACCCCGACAGCAGCTTTTGGCAGCGCCAAACGCTTGGGCAGGAGCAACGCTGGCCCCAGGCCTTGGCCCGCCTTCAGCGATGCCAGTAGCATGGCACATATGGTGCAGAGAGTGCCCACAATGCTGTTCCCGCCCCCGGGCTGTTGCGCTGCCGATTTCATAGCTAGAAATTTCCGATACCCTTCAGAAAAAAATAAGGAAAATATATTTCCATCTCCCAGGGCGCCAGGGCTTGTCATCGTATAACTAATGAATTATCTTATAAATAAGCACGATTACAAGTAAATTATCTTAGGCATTAAAGCTATCTTGTGAAGAAAGCAAAAAAACCATTAGTATAATCTGCAATGTCTAAACCACGTTCCGGACATCTTGCTGGGTTGGCCGGACAGGCCGCCGATATACCTGCCGCAGTCCTCGGAGCAGAGGCCAGGAGATCCCCTGGAGATACCCCCGCGGCCGCTGAGGGTGACGGCATCTATCGCCTGCTGTTCCACACCAGCGGCGAGCCCCTCATCCTGATGGACGGCGCCAGCCTGGAGATACTGGCCGTTACTGCGGCCTGCGGCGATCTCCTCGGACTTGATCCGGCGACTGCCACCGGCGTGCCCCTGAGCCGTCTGCCCGGCCAGGCTATCCAGGACCCTGAGCCTGAGCTCAGCGAATCCTGCCGGCGGGCGCTATCCCAGGGCCCGCAACTGGTACGATGCCGGCTTCAGGATCGTCGGGGCCAGGAACACCGGGCTGAACTGCGTCTTGAGGCCGTGCCGCTGGCAGACCGCACCTATCTGGTGGGCAGACTCCAGGTAGTACCGGCCCTGTCAGGCATCCAAGAACTGCCCTTACAGTCCGAGGGGGCCTTGTGCTCCCTCTTGGATGCCCTGCAGGACGTCGCCCTGTTGCTGGACTCTTCCGGCAGGATTCTGGCCGCCAACCAGACCGCCAAGCTGCGGCTGGGGCGCGGCCACGGTGAGGTCATCGGCCGCAACGTCTTTGACCTCATGCCGCCTCAGGTGGCGGCCTTCCGCCAAGCTCAGATGGACAAGGTCCTGCGTACGGGCAAGACGATCTACTTTGAGGATGAAAACGCCGGGCGGCACCTCTTCAACATGCTCTACCCGATCTTCGATACCGGCGGCAAGGTGTCCCATGTGGGCGTCTATGCCATGGACGTCACCGAGGCCAGGAAGACCCAAAAGGAGTTGGCCCGGACAAAAAACCGCCTGCAGTGTCTGTTGGATCATGTCCCCGTGGCCCTATACGGGTGCCGGCCGGATGATTGTGGCCACCTTTCCTATATCAGTAAAAGCATTGAGCGCCTGACCGGCTTCACCGCCGAGGAGATCCTGGCCGATCCCTTCTTTTGGTGTCAACTCATCCATCCGGACGACCGGCCGCTGTATCTTCAACGGCGGGGTTTGCCACCGTCGGCCGAGCACCAAACCCTGGAGTATCGCCTGCGCCACAAAGACGGCACCTATCGGTGGCTGTATGACGAATTCACCCTGGTGCGCAACGCCCAGGGCGAACCACTGGAATACATCGGCTCCCTCCTCGATGTCACCGCCGCCCGGGAGGCCCGGGATTCCCTGGCCCGCAGCGAAGCCCGGTATCGGGCCATCGTGGAGTGTCAGAACGATCTGATCTGCCGGTTCAGTTCTGATACCACCCTCATCTACCTGAACGAGGCCGTCTGCCGGTTCTGGCAGGCACCTGCCGAAGAACTCCTGGGCAGCCCTTTTGCTGAGCTGTTGACCGACAGCAGCCGGCGAGACTTCCTGGCCTGGCTGACCTCTTTTACCCCGGATCGACCGGCGGCTTCCCGGGAATATGAGGCCATCCTGCCCACCGGGGAGCACCGCTGGCTCTCCTGGATGGTCTATGCCTTCTTTGACGATGGGGACAGGATCAGGGAATACCAGGCGGTGGGCCGGGATATCACTGAGCGGGTCAGGGCGGAGCAGGCCCTGCGGCAGAGTGAACAACGCTTCCGGACCTTTACGGAGAATTCCCTGGTGGGCATCCTGCTCTATCAGGAAGGTGTACTGCGGTATGTCAATCCGGCGCTGGCCGAGATGTTCGGCTACGAGCCGGCTGAGATGATCGGGGGTCTGGATGTGTTGGAGCTGGTCCACCCGGATCATCGGGACCTCATCAGGACTAACATTGCCGCCCGGCTGGCCGGTGCCCCGCCGGAACAATACTGCGTCAACACCCTGCACCGCGATGGCCGGATCATTCGCTGCGAGATTGCCAGCTCCCGTATCATTTATGAGAATCGCCCCGCCCTGTTGGTCATTGTTAACGATATTACCCAACGCTGGGAGATGGAAGCAGCGCTCCGGGCCAGCGAGGAAAAATTCCGCTTCCTGGTGGAAAACATGAACGACGGCCTGGGCATCTCGGACGCCGAGGGGCGCATCGCCTATGTCAACCGCAAGTTCTGCGAGATCATCGGCTACACGGAGGCCGAACTCCTGGGACGGCCGGTTACGGAGCTGCTGGACGAAGACAACCAGAAGATTCTCCAAGAACAGATAAGCTTGCGCCGGCTGGGGTATGATCAGCCCTACCAACTTGTCTGGACCCGGAAAGACGGCACCCAGGTTCCCACCCAGATCTCTCCCCGCCCCCTGTTCGATGACCAGGGCCGTTATCAGGGCAGCTTTGCCATCTTGACCGATATCACCGCCTATCGCCAGACCGAAGCGGACCTGCAGCGCCGGGAGCAGTATTTCCGGCAACTTACCGATAACGTCTCCGATATCATCGGCCTGTTGGATGGCAAGGGGGTTATCACCTACTTGAACCCCAGCGTGGAACGCTTGCTGGGCCTGAACTGCTGGGAACTTGTGGGCACGTCGATCTTCAGCCTGGTGCATCCTGCCAGCGCCGCCGGGTTGCGGGAGCGCTTCCGGCGGCTGCTGGACCGGGCCGAAGAGGGTTTTGACCTGGTGGTGCGGGTGCGGGATCGTCAAGGAAGCTGGCACGTCTGGCACCTCAAAGGAAAAAATCTCCTCCACGATCCTGTGGTTGCCGGTGTGGTCATCAATGCCCAGGACATCACCGAACAGAAGAAATTGGAGGAGGCCCTCCAGCAGGCCGCCAGGAAGCTCCGGGCCCTGACCGCCCAGATCTTTGCCGCACAGGAGAGGGAGCGTCGGCGCCTGTCCCTGGAACTCCATGACGAGTTGGGCCAGTCCCTCACCGCCCTTAAGCTACAGCTGCGCTCCATTGCCAACAAGTTACGGCGGGACCAGCAGCAGTTAAAGGAAGAATGCTCTCAGATGTTGAACTATATCAATGAAGTGGTGGAAAACGTCCGCCGCCTGTCCCATGACCTGTGCCCTTCTCTCCTGGAAAACGTCGGTCTGGGGGCGGCCCTGCGCCAACTCCTGGAAAACTTCCGGCAATTTTACAAAGTGACCGATAAGCTGCAAGACCTCGATGCCAGCGAAACCCACCTGCCGGACACGGCCAAGATCCACTTGTATCGCATTTTCCAGGAGCTCCTCACCAACATTGAAAAACATGCCCAGGCCAAGAGCATCCGGGTGGAAGTGCAGCGCCTGGATAAACACTTGGCTATGGTGGTTGCGGACGATGGCGTCGGTTTCCCCGGCGGTGTCGTTGACTTGAAAAGCAGCACCGGCGGGCTTGGACTGCAGGCCGTGAGCGAACGTATCCACATGCTCGGCGGCAGCTTGGAAATCACCACCCGGGAAAAGGCCGGCACCAAAGTCTCCTGGACGGTGCCGTTGCAACAGAAACCTTTGCGGCAAAAGCGAGGATAACCGAGATGCGTCCCTATTCTGTGGTAATCGCCGATGATCACGTCATGTTTCGGCAGGGTCTGAAGAAGATCATCAATGAGAATCCGGGCTACACCATTGTGGGGGAAGCCAGTAATGGCGTGGAACTGTTGGAACTGCTGAAACAGACCACCCCTGACCTGGTGCTCCTGGACATTTCCATGCCCCAACTCCAGGGTCTTGACGCGGCCAAAGAGATCAAAAAACGCCATGCCAAAGTGAAAATCCTCATCCTTACCATGCATAAGAGCAATGAATACCTCAACTACGCCCTGAGCATCGGTGCTGACGGCTACCTTCTGAAAGAGGACGCCGACGCGGAATTATTCTCCGCCATCGACACTGTGCGCCACCACGGGGTATATATCTCCCCCCTGCTCTCGCCCCAACTCAAGGACCTGCTGCTCCGCAAGTACCGGGAGGAGCGCAGTCAAATGCCCGGCGACCCTCTGACCAAACGGGAAAAACAGATCCTGCGCCACATTGCCGAAGGCAAATCGAGCCGGGAGATCGGGGCCCTCTTGGAGATCAGCTCCCGGACCGTCGAACACCACCGGGCCAACATGATGCGCAAACTGGGTTGCCGGAAGATCGCCGAACTGGTCCGCTACGCCATTCAAAAAGGCTATACTGCCGATCAGGTCTTTCCGGCGCCCATGTGAAGCCGCGGCAGACGGGCAGGACTCACGCCGGCAGCCTGGCAGGAGAATCGCCGGCTCTCTTGACCGGCGGTTGAAAACTCCCGGCCATAGTCGAGGGTGAGTGGATATCCATCGTTTTCAGCTTTGGGCGTCCACCAAAGCGGCCGTTGAGGTTGGGGGAGGGGGCAGGGGGCTGGGTCCCCTAATCCCTTTTCCCCACGCACACGTATTCAACAGCCCGCTCAGGTGGGCCCCGATCTTGCTGCCGGTGGTCGGTTGTGGCCCAGTCGTTGCCGGAAATCGATAAAATTTTTTACAAAGTTAAGTCAATCTGCCTATAAATTTAGGGAATTGATGGTATTGCGCATCGGCTCCTGAATGGTTATAGTTCTTTGGAAGGAATAAAATAAAGCTCACCAAGACGGGATTGGTGAAGGTGGGTTCATCAAGGGCGGCTTGAGTGGCGAGCATGATGCTCAGAGGTTAACTATGGCCCACATCCACAAAAAGGTCAAGAAAGATCATACTTACTATTACATCCGGGAGTCCCAGCGTATCAAAGGGCGCCCCACCATCGTCAACCAGGTGTATCTGGGCACTGCCGATAAGGTGCAATCGTTGTTGGATTTTCCTGAAGGCAGCCTGCCGGAGGGTTTTTCCCCGAAGGAATATGGTTCGGTCTTTCTCATCAACGAACTGGACCAGGAAATCGATCTCGCCGGCATGATCGATGAACTGCTGCCGCCGGGGAAAAAGATCCGGGGCCCGTCGTTGGGAGAAATCATTTTTTACGCTGCCATGAACCGTGCCATTGCTCCCACCAGCAAACGCAAGCTGGCAGCGTGGTTTGAACAGACGGATATCCAACGCATCCGGCCGGTGCGGCTGGTCTCCCTCAGTTCTCAGAACTTCTGGAACCATTGGGACCGCGTCCGCAGCCCGGAACTGGAAAAGATCAAGAACCGGTTCTTCAAGAAAATCCTGACCCTGACCAACCCCTCCGACAATGAGCAATTGTTGTTGGAGGCCAGTCTGCTGTTCCCGGCCGCCGGCAACCACGGCCGTTCTGGGGCAGGCGGTATGCGCGCCGCCAAGACGCCGCGGCGGGGGGTCAAGGTGGCCCTGCTCACCAACCGGCAGGGGATTCCGGTCTATTATCAGGCCTATGATGAAGATGAACCCGTCACCAGATACTTTGACCGCTTGCTCCAGACCTTGCTGGCCAAAGTGGCGACCCTGGGAGCCGCACCTCAAGGCCTGACGGTGCTCCTGGGCTTGGGGATGAACATTACCCCTCTCCGGGATAAGATAGCCGCCCTGGAACAGGTGCATTACCTGGCTGCCGAGCCTCCGGAGACGGCGCCCGATCTCCTGGCCCTGCCCCTCTCCGCCTACCAGATCCTGCCGTGCCGTCATAACCAGCGGCTGCAGGCCCAAGGCGAAAAACATTACAGCATCCGCTATGCCGGTGCCCGCCTGACCGACGCCGGTCAGGAGGTCATCCTCTTTGATCCGGCTATGTTCAAGAAGTCCAAGCGGGAATTGCGGGACAAGATTCAGCGCCTGCGTCAGGATCTGGTGCTGTGGCAGCGGGAACTGCGCCAGCAGCCGGTGCCCCGGTTCAGCGACGAAATCCAGAGCCGTTTCGCCAATCGCTGCCGGGACCTGGGCTTAGCAACGGATATCATGGATCTGACCTGCGGCCGGCAGAACGGTAAGACCGCCGTACAGGCCCGCCTGAATCGCCGCTACTGCGCCGGCCTCCTGAAGAAGATGGGGAAATGTGTCATCCGCACCGACCGCCGGGATTGGAGTCCAGAGGAATTCTGCGATCTGGCGGTAAGCCGGGGACTGCCGGGGGACAGCCCGAACCGCTCGGAGACCATTTTCCAGTCAGCTTTGAGCCCCCAGTACCATTGGACCGATTCCAAGATCCCCATCCATATCTTCGTCTGTATGGTGGCGCTGACGTATCTCTGTTTCCTGAACAGCCGCCTGGCGGCTGCCGGACTGCTCCTCAATGCCAAAGAGGCCATGGAAGAGATGCGGGGTCTGAAAACCGCCATCTTCCTCTTGGCCGAAGACACCAAGCCCCTGCGCCTCTTTGAAGAGCCCACTGACCTGCAGCTGCAGATCATCGAGGCCCTGGGGTACGAAATGGACGAAGGCCGGCTCATTCCCCAGGGCAGCCAACCGCCGCTCTAATAGTCGTCGACTGCCTCTTCCCCCATCCTGGTCCCGGGAGGACACCCGCCCGGGGTGGGGGAAGGGTTTCTGGGGGCGGCGAAATATCTCTGCCCCTGCCCCTGCCGCTTGTTCCCGATCCGCTTGCATCCCTGCTTGCCATCTCTGCTGACCTCAGGATACCTCCTGGCCGCCGCCGTGCAGTTGCCGGGGGCGCCGAGGCAGGCGGGGACGGGTGTAGTTGTAAAACCCCTGCCCTGATTTCTGCCCCAGATGCCCCTGCTCCAGCCTGGGCTGCAGCCACGCCAGTGCCCGGGGATAGAGGGGGTTATGGGACTCCACCTGCAGGCCGACCCGCAGGATATTGGCCACCGTATCCAAGCCGACGCTGTCCATCAACCCGAAGGGACCCTGGGAGGTCTGCATGATGGTCATCCAGGCCTGATCGATGTCTTCGATGCTGGCCACCTCATCCACGGCCAGCTCCAGGGCGGCGGCCAGGAAGCGGACCAGCATGGCATTGAAGACATAGCCGCGGTGCTCTTTGCGCAGCACGATGGGGTGCAGCTGCAAGGTCCGGGAGAACTCCACCACCGCGTTCACGCAGGCCTGATCCGTCCCAGAATGGGGCATGACATCCACCACGTTTTTGATGAAACACAGCTGATGGAAGTGCCAGCCTAGGAAACGCTCCGGCCTACCGCTGGCGTCAGCCATCTCCGAAGGGAAGAGCACCGAAGAGTTGGTGGTCAAGATGGCCGTGGGCGGCAGCAGGGGTCCGAACTGACGCCACACCTCCCGTTTCACCGCCAGATCCTCACTCACCGATTCGCTCACCAGATCTGCGCCCGCGGCCGCGGCCACTCGATCCAGGGTCAGGGTGAGACGCCCCAGGGCGGCCTCCGCCTGATCCGTAGTGATGTGGCCGCTCTGGACCAGATATTGGGCATAGCGCTTTAGGTGCCGTCGGGCCCTGGCCAGGGAGATCTCCGAACGGCAGTAGAGGGCCACCTCACAGCCAAAAAACCCGCATTGGAAGGCGATCTGGCGTCCCATCAGACCGGCGCCCACCACCAAGACTTTCCTGATCTCCTGCGTCTGCATCTCTGCCTCCTTGCATCTTAATCCAGTTGCGCCGGGTCTTCCGGACCGTAGGCCTTGAACACCAGGGAAGCATTGGTGCCCCCGAAGCCGAAGGAATTGGACAGCGCCACCCGGACGGGCTGCTGCCGCGGGCTACCGCCTACCACCCGCAGCTGCTGGCATTCCGGATCCACATCGTTTAGGTTGAGCGTGGGCGGTATGATCCCCTGGTGGAGGGTCAGCACGGTCAAGACGGCCTCCAAAGCCCCGGCTGCACCCAGGAGGTGGCCGGTCTGGGATTTGGTGGCACTGATCCAGGGCTGGTGGGGGAAGAGCGTGCCGATGGCCCTGGCCTCGTTCCGGTCGCCCACCGGCGTGGAGGTGGCGTGGGGATTGATGTAGTCCACCTGTTGGGGCTCCAGGCCTGCGTCTGCCAAGGCCAGGCGCATACAACGGATGGCACCCTGCAGGTCTGGGTCAGTGATGTGGTGGCCGTCGCCGCACATACCGAAGCCCGCCAGTTCCGCCAGAATGGGCGCCCCCCGCCGCAGGGCATGGGTCAGCTCCTCCAACACCAGGATACCGGCGCCTTCGGCGATGACGAAGCCGTTGTGACCCCGGTCAAATGGCCGGCTGGCCGCCGCCGGGGCATGGTTATAGCCGGTGGCCAAGGCGCCCATGCGATAAAATCCGGCCATGGTCAGGGGTGTGATGGCCGCCTCGGCCCCGCCGGCCAGCATCACGTCCGCCTCACCCAGTTGGATGGACCGGAACGCTGCGCCGATGGCCTGCCCACCGGCGGCACAGGCGCTGGACAGGGCGGTGTTGGGCCCCTGCGCCCCGATGCGGATGGCGACGTTACCTGCGGCCAAATTGGGCAGCAGCCGGGGCACCATGAAAGGCGATACCTTCTTGACCCCGCCATCTTCCAAACGGCGATAGGCCTCCTCCCAGCTGGCCACCCCACCCATACCCGAAGCGATGATGGTCCCCAGGCGCTCCGGATCCACCTCACCCGGCCGCAAGCCTGCCTGCCGCAAGGCCTCAAAGCTGGCACACAGGGCATAGTTGGTGAAATCATCGGTATACTTCAGCACCTTGAGATCATCCCGGCTCAACTCCTCCTTGTGCTGCGCCAACAAGGCCTTGACATCCAGGTCCTTCACCTCCCCGGCGATGAGGGGGAAATCTTCCGGGGCCTGATACTGTTCCCGGAAGGCCGCTTCATCCTGGGCAAATTTGGTGATCCGGGCGATGCCCGAACAGCCGGCCAGGAGATTCTCCCAAGAGGTAGCCACCGTATGCCCCAAAGGCGACACCAACCCCATGCCGGTGACCACGACCCGTTTCAGATTGATGATCCTGCCGCTCAACATGTTCCGTTCCTCCTTTCCCTAACCTGTGGCCACACATCTCTTAAGCAGGGACATACTTCCCCACCTGAGGCCGCGGCAGCACCAGCTCCGCCGTCGCATCCGGGAACGGGGGCACCGGCAACCCGGCCACTGCTTTGCCGAATTCCTTCCACTGATACCATTGCTCCGGTGCCTGCCGGATGGCCTCCTCCAAGCGCTGCAGGCAACGGCCGCCCATATCCAGACCCGGCCGAGGAGGCGCGGGTGGCTGCACCACCACCGTATACCGCCGGCCTGGCCGCCGGTGCACCAGGGCGGTCAGGACCGGCGCCCCGGCCCGCTGCTGGAGGACCTCCAAGGTGCGATCCCCCGGCAGGGTGAACCCCAGGAAGTCCACCATCTCTCGGGGCCGGCCACGCCACATCTCAAACTCATCCATCTCCGTGATCAGCACCCGGCCTTGGCGCAGGGCCCGCAGGGCTGCAGGCAGCACCCGGCCGTCCGCCGGGATGATCAGCTCCAAGTTGATCAGGGCCGCCCGTTGGGCCATGGACTCCGCCAGCTCTCTGGTCTGGGGCCGGACGATGACCGCAGCCGGATAACCCCGCAACCCCAACGCTGCAGGCAGAAACTCCACTGCGCCGAAGTGGCCGGTAACCAGGATCACTCCCCGGCCCCCGGCCAAAGCCGCGTCCAGCTCGCCGCTGCCTGCCACGGCCAGCCGCCGGGTCAAAAATCCCCGGACCGTCTCTTGCGCGGCATAGGCCAAGAACAGTTTTTCCTGGTAATGGCGGTAAATGCCCTGGAAGGTGCGGCGATAGAGCCGCCTCAGGGCCCGGGGGGGCAGATCGCCGAACACCTTCTCAATGGTCTGGCAGATCAGCTCCCGTTCTCTGGGATGCTGCCAATAGTAGAGGCGGCCCAGACAGGCCACAAACTGCTGACTGACCGGAAACGGTAGACAGCGGGCCAGCTGCCGGCTTAGGGCCATCTGACAGAACTTACTGAGATTGCGGGGTGATGGATGGCGGGTATCCATGGCTAACCTCCCTGATGGGTAACGAATTCGTTTTGTTAGCCAGGATTCTATTGATATATCGATACGTTAAACAGAACAGAGGAGACACTTGTCACAAACCCGCGCTTTTTGGGGGAGGGAAACGGCCGCTGGGATGGCGTCGCTGGCAGGCGGTTGAAAAACTCCCGGCCAGAGTCAATGGTGGGAGGATATCCCTAATGTTCAGCTTTTGGCGCCGCCAAAAGCTGCTGTTGGGGTTGGGGGTGGGGTTGTAAGGGAGGGGCCAGGGGGCTATGCCCCCTGCCCCCTTCCCCTACGAACACGTTTTCAACACCCTGCTAGGAGCCGGCGGGTGGCAATCGGAGCAGGAGGAACATTCAACCGCAGGAGAGAAAATGTTCACGAAAATTAACTATTATGTTGAAACTTATTGACAAAATTAAATTACTCGCTACTCTAGTTATTACGTTGTTTATCCATCTGAACAACAGGTGTTCGGCCGCCGCCCCTCCCCCCACCGTATCCGGCAGCAGCAGCGGCACCGCCGGCACCGGCGGCTGACCAGGCATATCAGCAAGGCAGGGACGCTCCGCCTGTTCGCACAGGATGACTCACCAGGACGGTGTTGATCATGGACAAGCACCATGGCTGTGTGAATACCAAAGTGATCATTGACTACTTCCAGGAGCATTTCCCTGAGCAGGTGCCCTTCCTGATCCAGGACCTGCACCCGGAAATCGATGCCCTGGATAGTCCTTTGGAATTCTTGACCGATACGAACAACTGGGTATCCAGCGACGTCGTCATCGCCCTGTTTAAAAATGCCCGGCGGTTGTCGCAGGATGACCAGATCGCCCGCAAGATCGGCAGCTATGCCGCCACCCACCAGAAGTTCGGCTACATCCAACGCATTGTGACCCAGGTCTTCGGTTCACCCCGGCGGGCCCTGCGCCGCATCCAGACCATCAGTGACAAGTTCAACCGCAACAAGACCGTGGAGGTGTTCTTCACCGGTAGGCGGCAGGCCACCATCCGCTTCCGCTATTTCCGCCACATCCCCGCAGCTGAGGATTTCTGCCTCTATAATCAAGGGATACTCAGTGCCATGCCGACCATCTGGCACCTGCCGCCCGGCAGTCTGCAGGAATCCCGCTGTTACTTCCGGGGGGACGATTTCTGCGAATACCACTGCTCCTGGGAAGAGCGGGGAACCTTGAAAAAGCTCTTCCGTCGCTGCTTCCTCCCTTGGCAACTGTTGCGGGATACCATCCAGGAACTGGAGCGGGACAAGGACCTGTTAAAGAAGAAGTATGACGAGGTCCATCATCTGAATCTGCAATTGAAAGAAAAGATCGACCAGCTCATGGCTCTGCCGGAGACCTGCATGGCGGCCCTGACCGCCGTGGATGTGCGGGGTCTCCTGCACGTCACCTTGAGCTTCCTGGTCCGCTTCGTCAAATTGGACCGGGCCGGCGTCTTTCTGCTGAATGAAGAGACGAATACCCTGGAGATCCACTGCGGCGTTGGCATCGACCCCCAGCTCTACGACAGAGTCAAGGACTATAAGATTCCGGTTACGAAAATCGACAATATCGTGGCCCGGGTGGCCATCAACGGCATCCCCTTGGTGATCAACGACGTGGCCCATAGCCGCCTCAACAAAGAGAATCCCCTCATCCGCCTCTTCCAGCCCAAGGCCTTTATCTTGGCCCCCGTCGCGGTGCGTGGCCGGGTGATCGGCGTCATCCTGGCCGATCGGGTCCACCAGGATCCCAAGATCACGGAAGTGGACAAAGAGATGGTGATGAATTTTGCCCATCAGATCGCCATGGCCCTGGACAGCGCCTTCCTGCACCGCAAGTTGGAGCTGTCCCAGCGGCGCTATCAGGAACTGGTGGAGAATGCGTATGAAGGCATCTGGATCATCGATGATCAGGGAGTCATAAAATTCGCCAACCAGCGTCTCCGGGAGATCATCGGGCAGCCACACCCGGAAGGCAAAGATATCTTTACTTTTTTTGAACGGGAGAACCGCAAAATCCTGGCCAGTCTCCTGGCCCAGAACAAGAAAGGTCAGGTGGCCCAGCAGGAGTTGGAGCTCCTCACTCCGGCGCGGGAGCCGGTGGCGGTAATCATGAGTTCGGTGCCCATCATTGAAGAGGGCCACTTCGTGGGTGCTTTTGCCATGCTCAATGACATCACTGCCTTGAAGAAGATGGAGCGCCAGCTCATCCAGCAACAGAAACTGGAGGCGGTGGGCACCCTGGCCGAGGGTTGGGCCCGGAATTTCAACGATATCCTGGTCAACATCATGATCCTCACCGGCCTGCTGCTGGCTGAAACCAAGGAATCCTCCCCGGCCTATGCCGACCTGAAACAGATCGAGCTGGAGGTGAGCCGGGGCGCGGACCTCATCGATCAGCTCCTGTCCATCGGCCGGCGCCGCTTCAGTCCCAAGCCCTTGGACATTAACCTCCTCATTGACAAGGTGGTAAAGCTCTTCCGTTTTTCCCACAAAAACCTCCGCCTCAACCGGAACTTTGCCGCCTCGCTGCCGCCGGCAGAAGGGGATCCCGGCCACCTGGAGCAGGTGCTGGTGAATCTCCTGCTCATGGTCCGGCCTCAGGGCGGCAAGGCCCGGGAGGTGATCATCACCACCGAACAGACCACCCTGACGGAGGAATTCTGTCAACCTTATGGCCGTCTGCCCGGCCCCTATCTCTACATCTCCCTGCACGCCCCTGACTTGGTCCTCCCGGAAGGGTTGAAGGCCAAGATCTTTGAGCCCTTCGTCATGACCGCGGACATCAATCTGGAGGCCCGGCCCAGTCTGGCCTCGGTGTATTCCATCATCAAGAACCACCAGGGCATCATTGAGCTGGATTCAGAACCGTCCTTCGGGACCACCTTTCACCTCTACCTGCCGGTGTCCAAACGGGAAATCGCCCCCCAGGAAACCCAACCGCTGCGTTTCGTACGGGGCACCGGGACCATCCTGTTGGTGGACGATGAAGACCATGTGCGGGCCATCGGGGCCCGGATTCTGGAGCGCCTGGGATATAAGGTCCTCCAGGCGTCCACCGGTCAGCAGGCCTACGACTTGATTAAGGCCGGCCGGGAGGCCGTTGATTTGGTGGTCCTGGATATGATCCTCCCCGGCTGGACCGGCCGGGAAACCTTTCAGCGGCTGCAGGAGCTCGACCCGCAGATCAAAGTCCTGCTCTACAGCGCCCACAGTATTGATGAGGATGTCCACCTCATGTTGGAGAAGGGCGCCCTGGGGTTTTTGCAGAAACCCGCCCGCATCGCTGCCCTGTCCCAAAAGATCGCTGAAATTCTGGGAGATCGTCCGGTGGCCGCCGACGCCACCTCTTCGGCGGATCAGGCCGGAACGGCCAACCGGCCCATCTTCCTGAGCGGACTGCCCTCCTGAGCCGGGCCGCAACTGCTGCCTTCGGGGTTGGAGGAGGGGGCAGGGACAGTGCCCCCTGGTCCCCTCCTACAAACACGTTGTCCACACCCTCCCAGGCCCCCCTGCTCTTGCCGACAGGCAGCGGTTCACCGGGCTGCACCGGGATCCGGCTAAGCTGGGGGAGAATTTTTTTCCATCTTGACCGCAGGAATATGGTATGGTTAATGATGATACCTTGACACCAGAAAGGAAATGCCCATGAGCCCGAAAATCAGTGCCGTCAAAGCCATGGAAATCCTTGATTCCCGGGGCAACCCCACCATCCGGGTCTTTGTCGCCTTGGACAACGGCGTCGTGGCTTCGTCTTCGGTGCCCTCCGGCGCCTCCACCGGCGAGCATGAGGCCGTGGAGCTGCGGGACGGCGACGGCAAACGCTACGGCGGCAAAGGGGTGCTGCAGGCGGTGGAAAATGTCAACCTCACCATCGCCCCGGAAATCATCGGCCGGGAGGCCATCTATCAGGCTGATCTGGACCGGTTCCTCATCGCCCTGGACGGCAGCCCCAACAAAGGGCGGCTGGGTGCCAACGCCATCCTGGGCGTCTCCCAGGCAGTGGCCAAGGCCGCGGCGTTGAGCTGCAATCTCCCCCTCTATGCCTACCTGGGTGGCACCGGCGCCATGCGGCTGCCCATGCCCATGATGAACGTCCTGAACGGTGGCAAACACGCTGACAACAGTGTGGATTTTCAGGAATTCATGATCATGCCGCTGGGCGCCCCCACTTTCTCCGAGGCCCTGCGCTATTGCGCCGAAGTCTTCCACAGCCTGAAAAAGATCCTGCAGAAAAAGGGCTATAACACCAACGTGGGCGACGAGGGCGGCTTTGCCCCCAACCTGAAGAGTAACAACGAGGCCTGCGAGGTCATCTTGGAAGCCATTGAGGCGGCCGGGTATAAACCGGGGTTGGATGTGGCCCTCACCCTGGACCCCGCGGCCAGTTCCTTTTTTGAGCAAGGGGTCTATAATCTCAAGAAATCCGGCCAGGGCACCAAAAACACCGCCGACATGATCGCCCTCTACCAAGATTGGGTGCAAAAATACCCCATCGTCTCCATTGAAGACGGCCTGGATGAGAATGACTGGTCGGGGTTTCAGGCCATGACCGCCGCCCTGGGAGACAGGATTCAGATCGTCGGCGATGATCTCTTTGTCACCAACGGCAGCTTTGTCCAGCGGGGCATCAAGGAGAAATCCGCCAACGCCGTGCTCATTAAACTCAATCAGATCGGCACGGTGACCGAAACCATCGACACCATCCACCTCTGCCGCCGGGCGGGCTGGGGCTATGTCATCTCGCACCGCTCCGGGGAGACAGAGGACACCTTCATGGCCGACTTTGCCGTGGCCATGGGGGGCGGTCAGATCAAGACCGGTTCGGTGAGCCGCAGCGAACGCATTGCCAAATACAACCGTCTCCTGGAGATCGAGGCGGAGTTGGGCCGGGCGGCCCTCTTCGGCAATCCCTTTGCCCAGTAACGGGCTGTGGAGAACTCTCTGCCCTTGCGGACGGTGGCAGGCACTTCCTGATGTTCAGCTCTGGGCGCCGCCACAAGCTGCTGTCGGGGTTGGGGGTGGGGTTGTATGGGAGGGGCCAGGGGGTTGTGCCTCCTACCCCCTCCCCTACGAACATTTTTTCAACAACCTGCTAGTACCGAACCACCTTAGCCATCACCAATGTTAATCTCTGATCCTGACCGTCCCCGCCACGGGGGCGACCTGCATCTGGCCAGCCGCCTGTATGGCCGGACTGAGCTGATCGATTTCAGTGCCAACATGAATCCCCTGGGTCCGCCCCAAGGGGTCTGGCAGGCCCTACTGGAGCATCTGCCGGATATTGTCCATTATCCCGACCCTTACGCCCGGGAACTGCGGGACACGTTGGCAGCCCATCTGGGGATCGACCCCGGCCACCTGGTCCTGGGGAACGGCTCCATGGAGCTGTTATACCTGCTGCCCAGGGTCTTTCCGCAGGACCAGGCCCTGTTGCCGGCACCGGGATTCAGCGAATACGAGTACGGAGTGCGCCTACACGGCCTCGCCTGCCGGTATGTCTATCTCCGGCCCCCTGACTACACCTGGGATATGGCTGAACTGCAGCAGGCGGTGGCGGCGGGAGGGCTGATCTTTCTCTGCAATCCCAACAATCCCACCGGTACGCTCCTCTCTGCGGCTGACCTGGACGACTTGCTGGCGGTGCTGCCGGCATCGGCCTTGCTGGTCATGGATGAGGCCTTCATTGATTTCGTGGATGATTGGGAGGAGCGGACCTTGGTCCCCCGGGCAGTGCAGGACCCCCGGCTGCTGGTTTTGGGGTCCCTGACCAAGTTCTTTGCCCTGCCGGGACTCCGCCTGGGGTTTGTGGTGGGCAGCAAGGATCGGGTGGCCCGGCTGTCAGCCCAGCTGCCCCCTTGGAACATCAACAGCCTGGCCCAGAAGGCAGGCGTCGCAGCCCTACAGGACCGGAAGTTTATGGCCCACTCCCGGGAATATATCCACAAGGCCCGGCAGAAGTTCCATCAAGCCCTACTGACCGTGCCGGGGCTGCACCCCCTGCCGCCTTCGGCCAACTTTATTTTTTGCCGGCTGGGGCCGGAGCTGCCCTCGGCCCCGCACCTGGTGGAGCTCATGGGGCAGCGGGGGTTCCTGCTCCGGGACTGCTCCAACTACCGGGGTTTGGACGACCGCTGCCTGCGGTTGGCGGTACGCCGTCAGCGGGAGAACGAAGCCCTGGTGCTGGCCCTGCAGGAAGTAGCTGCCCATGGGGGCTGAGCTGCTGGCCGCCTACCTCCTGGACCTGATCCTGGGAGATCCGCCCTCCTGGCCCCATCCGGTCCGCTGGTTGGGACGGCTGATCGTCGCCTGGGAGGCGCCGTTACGCCGCTGGTGCTCCTCAGAAAGGCTGGCCGGCGTCCTGCTGACGGCCGGGTGCGTCGCCAGTGCGGCCGGCGCTGCAGCCCTGTTGGTCTGGTTGGCCACGGCCGGCCACCCCTGGCTGGGCTTCGGGATGACCGTGCTGCTCCTCTATTGGGCCATCTCGGTGCGTGATCTGGCCGACCATGCCTGGGCGGTCTATCGGCCCCTGCAGCAGGGGGACCTGTCCGCCGCCCGGCAGGCCCTTTCTGCCATTGTGGGCCGGGAAACCGTCCAGTTGGATGAAGCCGGTGTCATCCGGGCCACCGTGGAGACCATCGCCGAAAACACCGTCGACGGCGTCCTCTCTCCCCTGTTCTATGCCGCCCTGGGGGGCGCGCCGCTGGCCTGGGCCTTTAAAGCTGCCAGCACCCTGGACTCCATGGTGGGTTATACAACTCCCCGCTATCGCCAGTTCGGCTGGGCCGGGGCCAGGCTGGACGACCTGTGTAATTGGCTGCCCGCCCGCCTGAGCGGCGTCTTCTTTGCCTTGGCGGCCCGCTGCCTGGGTATGGACTGGCGCCGCACCTGGCGGATCTTTTGCCGGGACGGCCGCAAACATGCCAGTCCCAACGCCGGCTGGCCCGAAGCGGCCATGAGCGGCGCCCTGGGTCTGCGTCTGGGAGGGCCCAATGTCTATCACGGCAGACTGGTGGAGAAACCCTGGCTCGGCGATCCGCTCCGACCACCGGAACCCGCTGATATACCTCGGGCTCTCCGCCTACTCTTTACGGTCAGCACCTTGGCAGCCTTGGCCTTCGGGGCCCTGGGGCTGGCAGTGAAAAAAGGGTTGACTTAAAACCGGCTTTGCCGTACGATGTGTCATTTTCTGATGTAGACGATGAGCCTGCCCCGCCGGCCGGTGCCGGTCAAACCCCTGGTCAGTCTGATTTTCGCCCAGCCGAAGCTGGAAGCTGCGGTCTTCCGGGAGTTGGCGGTCTTGTTGGGACCGCCGGACCTGGTGAGCGCTTGGCTGCCCTTTGACCAGACCCGCTACTATGAAGCGGAAATGGGGGGCGGCTTGCAGCGCCGGCTGGCCGTGTTCCTGCAGTTGGCCGATCCGGGGGCCCTGAGCCGCTGGAAGAGATTCACCAACGACCTGGAGCAGCACTTTGCCCTGGGCGGTCGCCGCCTGGTGAACCTCGACCCCGGCTACCTCTCCCGGGAACGCCTGGTCCTGGCCACAGGGAAAAATGCTGCCCACCGGCTCTATCAGGGAGGGGGCCTTTACGGCGAGGTCACCCTGCTGTTTCAACGGGGCGACTGGCAGACCTTGCCGTGGACCTACCCCGATTACGCCGGCGAGACCCTGCGGCGTTTCTTCCGCCAGGCCAGGGAGAAATACCTCTGGCAACTGCGCCGGCTAACTGCCCTGCGATCAGGCAAGTGATTTCTGGAGGTCAGGAAGAGGGTGTTGAAAAAGTGCTCCCCCAACCCCGACAGCAGCTTTTGGCTCCGCCAACAGCTGGACATGAGGGATATCCTCCACCCATCGACTGTGGCTGGGAGTTTTTCCACAGCCTGCTAGTTACCGGCAGGGCCCTACCGGTTCAAAAAACCCAGGGGAAAAGTTCCCCGGTGGCTGACAAGGCAACCCCCAAAACAAGCGGTGCTGAGATGGTTACCCTTGGCACCGCCCCAGAGCAGGCCTGAATGATGAAAAGTATGACCGCCTTCGGTCGGGGTGAGGCAGAAGGTGCCGGCGTCCGGCTGGCAGTGGAAGTCCGCACCCTGAACCATCGCTTTCTGGACCTGCACCTGAGATTGCCCCGGTCCCTGCTGAGCCTGGAGGACCGCCTACGGAAGCTCATCAGCGCCACCATTGCCCGGGGTCGGGTGGAGATGAGCGTCTCCCTCTCCTACGTCGGCCAGAGCCCTCGGTCCCTGGTGGTTGACGGCCACCTGCTGCAGGAGGCGGCCGCCCTGCTGACAGAACTGCAGGAGACCTACTCGCTGCCGACACCCTGGGGGTGGGAGCAACTGCTGAAATTTCCCGAGGTTATCAGCCTCCAGGAGACGCCCCCCGGTGATGAGGAAGCCCTTTGGAAGGTGCTGGCCACCGCGGCCCAACTGGCCCTGGAGGTGGTGGAAGTCATGCGCCGCCGGGAGGGCGACTACTTGCGGGGGGAGCTCCTCACCCACCTCCAGCGGGTGATTGAACAGATTGACGTCATTGAGCTCCTGGCCACCGCCGTCCCGGAGACCTACCGGGACAAACTGTTGGCCCGTTTGGCGCAACTGCTGCCCGAGTCCTCCCCCATCGACCCCCAGCGCTTGGCCCAGGAAGTGGCCTTGCTGGCTGATCGGGCTGACATCACCGAAGAGCTGGCCAGGCTGCGCAGCCATGTGGAGCAGTTTCAGGCCACCATGACAGCCGCCGGACCCAGCGGCCGCAAGTTGGACTTCCTCCTCCAGGAAATGAACCGGGAGATCAACACCATCGGCTCCAAGGCCACGGACGCCGGCATCTCCCAGGCGGTTATCGTGGTCAAAACGGACCTGGAGCGGCTGCGGGAGCAGGTGCAGAATATCGAATGAGCTAGAAGGGTGTTGAAAAAGTGTTTGTAGGGGAGGGGGCCAGGGGGCACAGCCCC
>FWPV01007823.1_pt1 | contig 19103 bp, 17 predicted proteins | sample 2228371 | NCBI WGS metagenome assembly FWPV01 (sample SAMEA103939776, study PRJEB20133) | metagenome
GCCCGCGGGCGCAGAGCCGCGGGTGGAGGCGGCCGGCGTGCCCGCGCGCGCCGGTCGGCCGCTTCGCGGCGCCACATGGCGGATCGCCGGGGACGCTCTTGCAGGAGCCGGCCGCACCGCGGCATAAGCGCCACTCGGTCGGTGAACGGGGTGTCCGGTGACGGTGCGCAACGAGGTGAACGAGCAGCTGCGGGTCGCGGGGATGGAGCCGGTGGGCGAGGATCTCCTGACGGTGCTGCCGGAGCGGCCCGACACCAAGGTGTCGGTGCGCGAGACCTTCGGGATCGCCTCCGATCTGATGGTAGGGGCGTTCTCGCGCCGAACCGAGTACGTGCCGGACGTCGATCCGACCTACCAGTTCGACCGCGCGACGACGCTCGCGATCCTGGCCGGCTTCATGCACAACCGCCGGGTGATGATCCAGGGCTATCACGGGACCGGCAAATCGACCCACATCGAGCAGGTCGCCGCCCGGCTGAACTGGCCCTGCGTGCGGGTCAACCTCGACAGCCACATCAGCCGCATCGATCTCGTGGGCAAGGACGCCATCGTCCTGCGCGACGGCAAGCAGGTCACCGAATATCGCGAGGGCATCCTGCCCTGGGCACTGCAGCGGCCGGTGGCGCTGGTCTTCGACGAGTACGACGCCGGCCGACCCGACGTCATGTTCGTCATCCAGCGGGTCCTGGAAGCCCAGGGCCGCATGACCCTGCTCGATCAGAACCGGGTGATCCGCCCGCACCCCTCCTTCCGGCTGTTCGCCACCGCCAACACGGTGGGCCTGGGCGACACCTCCGGCCTCTATCACGGCACCCAGCAGATCAACCAGGGCCAGATGGACCGCTGGAGCATCGTCACCCAGCTCAACTATCTGCCGCACGACGACGAGATGCGGATCGTGCTCGCCAAGTGCCCGGAGTACGACACGCCCGAGGGGCGCCGGACGCTGCACGCGATGATCAGCCTGGCCGGGCTGACCCGGCACGGCTTCATGGCCGGTGACATCTCCACCGTGATGTCGCCGCGCACCGTGATCACCTGGGCCGAGAACGCCCGGATCTTCGGCTCGGTGCCGTTCGCTTTCCGCGTCACCTTCCTCAACAAATGCGACGAGGCCGAACGGCACATCATCGCCGAATACTACCAGCGCTGCTTCGGCAGCGAGCTCTCGACCGAGGCGGCGGCCGACCTGGTCGCGGCGTGAGCACGACCGATCCGCGCCCGAGCGAGCTCGAGCGGCGCGAGCAGGCGCTCGCCGCCACGGTGCGCGCGCTCGCCGGTCTGCCCGACCTCGAGGTCGTCTTCCGCGGCGCCGCGCCGGCGACCTCCGGCCGCGGGGCGGCCCGCACGGTCCGCCTGCCGCCCTTGCGTCCGGACCTCGATCCGCAAGACCTCGCCCGGCTGCGCGGCGAGGCAGACGGCGCCGCCCTGCGCGAGCGCCTGCACGATCCAGCGATCCACCGCCGGCTGGCCCCCGGCAGCGAGCTCGCCCAGCTGCTGTTCGACCGGCTCGAGCAGCTGCGCGTCGAGGTGGTGGGCTCCGAGCATCTTTTGGGCGTGCGCCGCAACCTGGCCGCGGCCCACCGGGCGCGACGGGGGGCGGCACGGCCCGAAGGGCGCGGCGTCGACACGAGCCTGGCCGACATCGTCGAGCTCTACGCCCGCGAGCGGCTGTTGGGCGAGGAGCCGGCCGAGACCGATCGCGCTCTTCTGGCCCGCTGGCGCGATTGGCTCGACGGCAAGGTGGCCGGGGAGCTGGCCGCGCTGCGCGCCCATCTCGCCGATCAGGAGAGCTTCGCCCGCCGGGTGCGCGAAATGCTCGTGCATCTGGGCCTGAGCGAGGAACAGCTGGAGGAGGGCGAGGAGGAAGGCGCAGAGGAGCCGGAGAACGCGGCCCAGCCGGGCGAGGCGCAGCCCGAGCCGGGTGCCGGCCAGAGCGCCGCCGAGACCGGCGAGGAGAGCGGCAGCGAGGCGGCCGCCGCCGAACAGACCGGGGAGACGGCCGAAGAGGCCGGCGAGGCCGCCCAGGCGGCGGCCGAGACCGCGCGCCAGCCGGGAGGCGAGGATCGCGAGGGTGAAGCGTCGCGGCCCTACCGGCCGAACCGGCCGGAGAGCGAGCCGGCCACGACCTACAAGGTGTTCACCACCGCCTTCGACGAAGTGGTGGGCGTGGAGGAGCTGTGCGGCCAGGCCGAGCTCGCCCGGCTGCGCGCCCAGCTCGACCAGTCGCTCGCCCGCTTCGAGAGCATGATCGGCCGGATGGCCAACCGCCTGCAGCGCAAGCTCATGGCCCAGCAGCAGCGGTCCTGGGAGTTCGATCTCGACGAGGGCATCCTGGACGCCGCCCGGCTCGCCCGGGTGATCGTCAACCCCACCGTGGCGCTGTCCTACAAGCAGGAGAAGGAGACCGACTTCCGCGACACGGTGGTCTGCCTGTTGATCGACAATTCCGGCTCGATGCGCGGTCGGCCGATCGCGGTGGCGGCGATGAGCGCCGACATCCTGGCCCGCACCCTGGAGCGCTGCGGGGTCAAGGTCGAGATCCTGGGCTTCACCACCCGCGCCTGGAAGGGCGGCCAGTCGCGGGAGATGTGGCTGCGCGCCGGCAAGCCGCACAATCCCGGCCGGCTCAACGATCTGCGCCACATCATCTACAAGCCGGCCGACGTGCCCTGGCGGCGCGCGCGGATCAACCTCGGCCTGATGCTGCGCGAAGGGCTGTTGAAGGAGAACATCGACGGCGAGGCGATCTTGTGGGCGCACGGCCGGCTCGTCCAACGCCCCGAGCAACGGCGCGTGCTCATGGTCATCTCCGACGGGGCCCCGGTCGACGACAGCACGCTCTCGGCCAATCCGGGCAACTATCTGGAGCGCCATCTGCGCGAGGTGATCGCCTGGGTCGAGCAGCGCGGCGAGGTCGAGCTCCTGGCGATCGGCATCGGCCACGACGTGACCCGCTATTACCGCCGCGCGCTCACGATCTCCGACCCGGAGCAGCTGGGCGGGGCCATGCTCGACCAGCTCTCGGCGCTGTTCGATCCGCAAGCCGGTCGAGGCCGCGGGGTGCGCCGCCGCGCCGCGTGAGCCGGTGTGCATCGTGCGCCGCCTGACGAGCGCTCGGCGCCGATCTAGGATCGCCTCACCGCCTCGCGAGGGAGATCACCCATGGCCGCGACCGCCCTCACCATCCGCCTCGACCCCGCCGACAACGTCGTGGTCGCCCGGCTCGCTCTCTCACCCGGGACCGAGATCGCGGCCGAGGGGGTAAGGGTCCAGGGCCCGATCCCGGCCGGCCACAAGCTCGCCACCCGGCCGATCCGCAAGGGCGAGCTCGTTCGCAAGTTCGGGCAGATCATCGGCTTCGCCACCCGGGAGATCGGCCCGGGCGAGCACGTCCACGTGCACAATTGCGGCCTCGAGGCGTTCGAACGCGACTACGCGATCGGCAGCGAGGCCAGGCCCACGGCCTACGTCCCGGAAGGGGAGCGGGCGAGCTTCCTGGGTTTCGTGCGCGAGAGCGGCAAGGTCGGCACGCGCAACTATCTGGGCGTGCTGTCCACCGTGAACTGCTCGGCCACGGTGTGCAAGCTGGTGGCCGAGCGCTTCCCGCGCGAGTTGTTGGCCCGGTACCCCAATGTCGACGGGATCGTGGCGATCACCCACGCGACCGGTTGCGGCATGGCCGATCGCGGCGAGGGTTTCGCCACGCTGCAGCGCACGCTCTGGGGCTTCGCCCGGCATCCCAATTTCGCGGGCGTGCTGCTCGTGGGCCTGGGCTGCGAGGTCAACCAGATCGACTTCCTGATGGAGGCTTACGGCCTGAAGCCCGGCCCCTGGTTCCGAACCATGACGATGCAGGAGACCGGGGGGACGGCCAAGACCATCGAGCGGGCGATCGGCGCCTTGGCCGAGATGCTACCCGATGCCGATCGCGCGCGGCGCCAGCCGGTGGCGGCCAGCGAGCTCGTGTTGGCGCTGCAGTGCGGTGGTTCGGACGGGTATTCGGGGATCTCCGCCAACCCGGCGCTCGGCCACGCCGCCGACATCCTGGTCCGCCACGGCGGCACCGCGGTGCTGGCCGAGACCCCCGAGATCTACGGCGCCGAGCATCTGCTCACCCGCCGCGCGGTGAGCCGGGCGGTGGGCGAGCGGTTGCTCGAGCGGATCCGCTGGTGGGAGCACTACACCGCGATCAACGGTGGCGAGATGAACAACAACCCCTCGCCCGGCAACAAGGCCGGTGGCCTCACCACGATCCTCGAGAAGTCGCTGGGCGCGGCCGCCAAGGGCGGAACCACCGCTCTCACCGGGGTGTTCCACTATGCCGAGCCGATCGGCACCCGCGGCTTCGTCTTCATGGACAGCCCGGGCTACGATCCCTGCTCGGTCACCGGCCAGGTCGCCTCGGGCTGCAACCTGATCGCCTTCACCACCGGCCGCGGCTCCTGCTTCGGCTTCAAGCCGGTGCCGTCGATCAAGATCGCCACCAATACGCCCATGTACCGGCGGATGGTGGACGACATGGACATCAATTGCGGGACCATCGTCGACGGGGAGGAGACCATCGAGCAGGCCGGCCGGCGGATCTTCGACCTCTTGTTGCGGGTGGCCTCGGGCGAGCGCTCCAAGTCCGAGCTTCTGGGCGTGGGCGATCACGAGTTCGTGCCCTGGCAGATCGGTGCGGTGATGTAACCGGCGGCGCATCCGGGCGGGTGGGGGGCGCGATGCGGCCCGAGCGTCTTCCGGATGCGGCGGCCCTGGCCGCGTGGATCCCCGACGGGGCGCTGGTCGCTCTGCCCCCGGATTATGCCGGTGCGCCCATGGCCGTGATCCTGGCGCTCGTGCGCCGGCGAGCCGCCGGCCTGCGGCTTCTGGGGGTCCCGCAGCTGGGCCTGCCGGCCGACGTGCTGATCGGCGCCGGCTGTGCCGAGGAGATCGAGACCGCGGCCATCGGCCTGGGCGAGCTCGGGATCGCCCCGGCCTTCGAGCGCGCCCGCCTGGCGGGCCGGATAAGGGTGCGCGAGAGCACCTGCCCGGCCATCCACAGCGCCCTGCAGGCGGCCGAGAAGGGGCTGCCTTTCCTGCCGATCCGCGGGATCCTCGGCAGCGATCTGGTGGCCGCGCGGCCGGACTGGAAGCCGATCACCAACCCGTTCCCGCCGCACGATCCGATCCTCCTCGTCCCGGCGATCCGCCCCGAGGTGGCGCTGTTCCACGCGCCGCTCGCCGACGCCGCCGGCAACGTGTGGATCGGCGTGCGCCGCGAGCTCGCCCTCATGGCCCACGCCGCCCGGAACACGATCGTCTCGGTCGAGCGGGTGCGCGAGGAGTCGCTGCTCGCCGATCCGCTCACCGCGCCGGGCACGATCCCGGCTCTCTACGTGACGGCCTGGGCGCACCTGCCCGGCGGTGCGCGGCCCACCGCGCTGTGGGGCGAGGTCCCCGATCTGCCGGCACTCGAGGCCTACGCGCGGGCGGCGCAGAGCGAGGCCGGCTTTCGCGCCTGGCTCGAGGCACGGCTCGCGGCATGAGCCCGAGCTGGACCCGCCGCGAGCTGTTGATCGCCACGATCGCCGAGCTCCTGGCCGGCTGTCGACACGTGGCGGTCGGCGCGGCCTCGCCGATCCCGGCGGCCGGCGCGCTGCTGGCCCGGCTGCGCGACCCCGATCTCACCGTGAGCCTGCTCGGCAGCGCCGCGCACAACGCCTTCACCGACGGTGGCAAGGAGCTGTTCGACTGCGCCGCCCAGGGGCGGATCGACGCCTTCTTCTTGTCGGGTGCGCAGATCGACGGGCAGGGTAACGTCAATCTCTTGGGCGTGGGGGGGCGCTTTCCGCACTTCACCCGGCGCTTCCAGGGCTGCTTCGGCGCGCCCTATCTGGCCTTTCTGGTCCCGCGGCTGATCCTGTTCCGCGAGGACCACACGCCCACCACGCTCGTTCCGCGGGTCGACTTCGTGAGCGCGCCGGGCAGCGGCCCGCCCGGTGTCCACCGGCCCGGCGGTCCGGCCTTCCTGCTCACCGGCCGCTGCCTGTTCCGCTTCACCGGGCGGGGCTTCCGGCTGGAGCGGCTCCACCCGGGCGAGACCCTGGAGAGCGTCCGGGCGGCCACCGGCTTCGGCTTCGAGGCGACCGAGCCGCTTTCTCGTACCGCCGAGCCCGATGCCGCGAGCTTGGCGGCGATCCGCGGTCCGGTCGCCCGCGCGCTGGCCGACGCCTATCCCCGCTTCGCCGCCCGGCTGACCGGCTGACCCGCCGGTCGGCCGCACCCGCCGGGTGTGGCCGCGCACGAGCGCATACTCGAAGGCGTGGCGCCGGGGGTCTCCCTTCCACGCGGGCCACCCTTTGGCTAAAGAGTTGTTAAGGCCAATCGGAGTCGGCAAACGCCGTCGTACGTGGTGGACTCCAGGGTGGGACATCCGGGCGAGGGAGGGTAGAGCGCAGCAGTCGACAAAAGTGATTTTCGATTCGTCCGAGCAGTTTTCAACCATTCGTTTTGGACAGGGGGAGACGGGCTTGAGCAGGGTGTACGTGATCCGGGATCGGGGTGCGGCCGGTCGAGCCGAGGCGAACGAACCGGCCGCTCGGCCGGGCGAGGTGCCGGCGCCGGGCAGCGAGCCGTCGGCGGCAGCCGGGGAGACCAACGAACCGGTGAATTCCTGCGTGGTCCTGATCGATCGTCGCCGTCTGCGGCGCAGCTGGGTGATGGCCTGTCTCGAAGCGTGGCGGCTGGGCGGTCGGGTGGAGGCGCTTTCGAGCGCGGCCGAGATCGGGCGTTGGCCGGCCGCCGGCGATCGCCGCATCGACCTCGTGATCGCGAGCGTGGGCGGCGCCACGGTCGACGATCCGGCGGTCGCCGAGGATCTGCGCTGGCTGCGCGAGCAGCTGCCGGAGGTTCCCGTGGTGTTGCTGGCCGACCGCGAGGACCCGGCGAGCGTGGCGGCGGCCATGCGCACGGGCGTGCGCGGCTATCTGCCGACCAGCACCGAGCCCGAGGTGGCCCGCCGCGCGCTCGCCCTGGTGTTGGCCGGCGGCTCTTACGCGCCACCCGGCCTGCTGCTCGGCACGGCGGCCGAGGACCGGACCGAGTCCTGCGGCTCGGCGATCCCGAGCTTGGCGGCCGGCACCGGTCGGCTCGACGGTCTCACACCGCGCCAGCGGGAGGTCCTGGCGCTGTTGGGCCAGGGGCGGCCCAACAAGGTGATCGCCCAGCGCCTGTCGATGTGCGAGAGCACGGTCAAGGTCCACGTGCGGCAGATCATGCGCAAGCTCGGGGCGAGCAACCGGACCGAGGTGGCCTTGAAGCTGCGCGAGCTCCTCGCCACCGACGGCGCTGCGGCCTCCTGAGGCCGACCGGAGCCGAGCGATCCGGTGGCGGCGACGCTCGCCGCCCCGGGCGCCGGGCCTACCGGATCAGAAGAACGGGGTGTCGAAGCGGATCGGCAGCGACACTTTGACCGCGAAGTCGGGCGACTCGTCGGTGAGCCCGACCGAGCCCACGATGTCGAACAGGATTCTCGGAGCCAGCACCACCGAAGCGCCGAGATTGAGCGTCGCGAGCACGGTGTCCGAGCCCTCGAGCTCGCGGCCGTCGACCTCGGCGCGCCCGACGAAGACGGTCTGGAAGTTGGCGCGCAACGACGTTCCGGGGCTGGTCGCCAGCACGGTGCCGAAGGTGAGGCCGAGCTGCTGGCCGGGCTTGAAGTCGTCCTTCTCGAACGCGTACTGGTAGCTGCCGGCCACCAGGAAGACCAACGGATCGTGCCGTTTGATCGCCACGAGCTGGGCTTGGACCTCGTGGAAGCCAGCGGGTAGCGACACCCCGCCGTCCTCGCTCTCGCCGGTCGCCGTGTCCCAGGTGACCCGTCCCACCAGATCCGGGATCCAGCCGTTCTCGCGCAGAAGCGTCTTGGCCAGGCCGACGCTCAGATCGCCGATCGCCGCCCCGCGATCGTAGCGGCCGTCGGTAGGCGAACCGCCGCCTCGGTCGACCACCGACTGATCGACGTAGCTGTAGGGCAGGCCCAGCTCCAGCTGGCTCTCGAACGGCAGACCCACCCGCAGGCCCAGCTCGGCTTGGAAGAGGTCGCGCCGGACCTCGCGGTCGCCCACACCGACCACCGTGCCGGCGCCGTCGACGAAGGCGATCGGGAAGCTGCCGGCCGAGCGCTGATAGGTGAAGCTCGGCTCGATCTCGGCCTGGCCGGGGCCGAGCAACAGCGCGCCGGTGCGCACGAGGACCCGCTCCAGCGCCCGCTCGGCGGCCAAGGGATCCAGCTCGAACTGGCCGGGGCCGCGCGGCCGCTCGGCGACCGCGGGTGTCGGCGGCGGGGCCGGCTGCGGGCCGGCCGGCTCGGCCGTCGCGGGGGCCGCGACCGGCTGCGCCGACGCGCCCATCTGGACCGCGCCACGGGCCAGTTTCTCGGTCTCGGCCAGCCGCTTCTCGAGCGCGTCCAACCGGCGGCGGAGCACGGCGATCGCCTGGTCGCGTTGACGCAGCTGGCGCTGCAGCTCGGCCGCGTCGGGTACGGCCTGCTGAGCCTCGGCGCCGTCGCCGATCAGCACGCCGGCGAGCAGTAGGGCGCCCGCCACCGAAACTGGAGTCATCTTGCACCGGGCCTCGCGCACGTCTCACTCTCCCCGATCGACCGCCGCCGCGGCCCTCACCGCAGGAACAAGAACTGCTCGGGGCGCGCGGCGAGGCGGCCGGGCGGCGCCGGCCCGTCCCGCCGCTCGACCACGAAGCCGACCTTGCCGAGCTCACCGTAATCGATCCACGCCCGCTCGAAGGCCTCGACGCGCATGGTCACGTTCCCGAAGGCGGGATCGGCCAACAGCACGCGATCGCCGAGCTGGCCGCGGAAGACGACGAAATGATTGTAGCCCTGGATCGACACCGGCACGATCACCGGCGCCTTGGCCACCAGGTCGTCGAGACTCATGCGGCCGTAGCCGACGCCTTCGAAGCCCCGCGAATCGGCCACGCGCTTGAGATCGAGCAGCGAGAATCCCTGGCGGAGGCGCACGAGCTCCGGCCGCTCGAGATATTCCGGCCGGCCCATGAGAGCGACCGCGATCTCGCGCTCGCTGACCATGTCGCCGTGCTGGTAGCGCAGCACGGTGGCCAGCGCCGCCGCGCCGCAGCTGATGTCGTATTCCTGAACGACGACGTGCTCGCGGCGGATCTCGAGCAGCGAGCGGACCGGCCGACGCTCTTCGCCGCTCTCGGCGGGTCCCGGGATTCCCCAGGCGAGGACCACGAGCAGGAGCACCCCGGCACGGCCGAGCCGACGCCGGGCCCACCCGTTCCGATCGACGTCCTCGAGCTCGCGAGCACCCCGCCGCACGCCGTCCTCCACCGCTACCCCGACTTCCATCGAAACCGGCTCGCCCGCTGTCAAGACGGAGGGCCGCGAAGCGCACGGCGTGGCCGCCGCGGTGATCGCCGGGCAACAGGCGAGGAGGGACGCCCCCTCCGAAAGAGGAACCGACTCCACCTTTTGCTCACTTGAGCGGCGCGAAGCCGTCGGGCTTGGTTAATCGTCAGGACCGGAAGGCTGCCCCGGGGCCCGTGCGCCGGAGGTGAGGCGCCGGGCGATCCGGGCCGATCGAGAGGCCCGGTCGGCGAAGCGGAGGAAACGACGATGAGGACGGGAACGATCCCGGTTTCGCTCGGTTTGCTGGCGCTCGGCCTGGTGGCCCTGGCCGGCCCGGCCCCCGCCGCCGAGGCGAGGGAGCCTGTCCGGTTGGATGCGGTCGCCCTCGATCGGATCGTCGCCGGCGCCACCTACGGCATTTCCGGAGTGGCCGAGGCGAGCGGCGACGGCAGCTTGGGCTCGAGCTCGACCGCGAATTTGAACCTGCAGGCCTCGACCGACGGCAACGGGGCCGTGGCCAGTGGCTCGGCCTCGGCGATCGGCACCGGCTACGGTGAGAACCCGCAAGCCTCGAGCAACGCCGACATCCAGGTGAGCGGTCCCTTCGACCGGGTCTATCGACGCGAGATCAAGCGCCGGTTCGGCGGCAGATGGTTCCAGGTCGACTCCTCGATCGTGGTGGTGGTGGCGATCAAGACGCCGACCGCACCGTGAGGCGGTGTGGCCGCGCGCGGAGGTCACGAGCATGGTGACGCAAGCGGGAGCGCCGGGCCGGAGGGGGCGCCACGCCTCCCCCTTTCGGATCATCCTCCCGATGCGTCGTTGAGCGGGCCGGCGGGGTCGGGCATGGTCGGCGTGATGGAAGGGGGTCGCCCGGTGGGCGATCCGGACGAGAACGGAACGGAGCAGCGGACATGCGGCTCGAAAGTGTGTGGGCGATGATGGTGGCCGGCGGGTTGGGCCTCGCGGCGACGGCGGCGGTGGCCGAGCCCGTTCGGCTGGACGCGGGCGCGTTGGACTCGGTGGTCGCCGGGCGCTGGCAGGGCTACGCGGTCTCGAGGATCCAGGCCGGGGCCAGCGGCGGGAGCACGGCTGCGACGCAAACGCGCAACAGCGCCTCCTTCAAGAGCACCTATCAGGAGACCAACGGCGTCGAGACCGGCTCGACGGTGGCGGTGGCGGCGAGTGCCTCGGGCAGTGCCTCGGGGTCCGGGCCCGGCCCGTCCTCGGCCGGTGTCGGCGGCTTCTTGATCATCTCGGCGAGCAAGGTGCAGAACTGAGGCGCGGGTGGTGAACGGGAGCGCCGCCCGCGGGGTGGCGACCCACGAGGTTCTCGGTCGGTGTGACGGGTCCGGAGGGGCCGGCCGGCGCCGACCCGAACGTGAGGAGGAACGCAAGTGAAGAAGCTCTCTCTCTCCATGTTGGCGGGTGTCGCGGGTCTCGTGCTGGCCGATGCGGCCATGGCCGGGGAGCCGATCCGGCTCACCGCCGATCAGCTCGACGAGGTGACGGGGGCCGCCCGGGTCCGGGTTCGGCTGCAGCTGAGCTGGGCCGCGGCGACCTCGGACGCGGCGGCTACCGGGGGAACGTCGGCCAGCATCAGCACCTCGAACAGCGCCAAGACCAGCGACACGCTCAACCAGAGCGAGACCTCGAACTCGGCCGGGTCCTCGAGCAGCCTGAGCGTGAGCTCGGTGCGCGAGGCCTCGGCCACGACCAGCGCCTCGGCGAGCGGGGCCAACTCGGCGGCTGCGGGCGGCGGCTACAGCTCGGCCGGCGACCTCGACCTCCGGATCCGGGCGGTTTTCTGAGGATCTCGATCGGGGGATCGGGTCCGCGGCCTCCGGTCGCGGACCCGCCTCGACCGCCCGAACCGGTCGCGGGGCAGTGGCCCGACGGCCGGAGCCGAGCGAGACCTTGCCGGGGTGCCGTGGCTACGGCACCCTTTTTTCGTATCGGCCCGCCGCGGCCGAGCCGGGAGCGGTTCCGTCTGCAGGGGTCCGCGAGCGGAGCGGATCGATGCTCGATGCCCCTTCCACGCACGAGCGCAGCCATTCGGAGAGCGAGCCGGAGCGGGCGACGATCCGCGCGGCACTGGACGCGCTCGCCGCCGGTCGCCTGGAGGAGGTCGAAGCCTGTCGGGCGCGCCTCGCGCCGACCGGCGCCTGGCACGCGGTCCTGGGTGCCGCCCTCGCCCAGAGCCGCGGCCGCCTCGACGAGGCGCTGGCGCTGTGGGACGCGGCGCTGTCCCGCGATCCGGCGCTGGTGACGGCGCGCCACAATCGGGCCCGGCTCCTCGAGCATCTGGGCCGACTGGAGGAGGCCGTCGCGGAGCTCGAAGAGGCCCGACGGCTCGCTCCCGAGGATGCCGAGATCGCCGCCGATCTCGGCCGTGTGGCCTGGCGGCTCGGGCGGCTCGAAGGGGCGCTGGACGCCCTGGAGGCGGCGCTGGCACGCGATCCCGATCTGGTCCCGGCGCTCAACGACCGGGCACTCGTGCTGCGGGCCATGGGCCGACGCGAGGAGGCCTATGCGAGCCTGGCCCGGGTGCTCGCGCGTGATCCCGGCTATCGCCCCGCGCGCACCAACGAGCTGTGCTGGCTGCTCGAGGACGGGCGCGTCGAGGAGGCGGTGGAGGCCTCCGAGGCGGCGCTCGCGGCCGGGGCGGTGTCGGCCGAGATCCTCTATTTCCGCGGCTGTGCCCTGCGCGGCATCGGCCGCACCACGGCGGCGTTGGCGGCGCTCGATCGCGCCCTCGAGCTCGATCCCCACCACGCCCGGGCGCGCTGCGAGCGGGGCCTCGTGCTCCTGGAGCTCGACCGCGACGCCGAGGCGCTGGCCGCCTTCGAGGCGCTCCAGGCGAACACGGCCGGCGATGCGGTGGGGCAGTTGGGTCTGGCCATGGCGCTGCACCGCCTGGGCCGTGCCCGCGAGGCGTTGGTCGCGATCGATCGGGCGCTGGCGCTGGCCCCCCGCTATCCCCAAGCACTGGTCGAGCGGGGCAACATCCTGCGCACCCTCGGGCGGCCGCGCGAGGCGCTCCTGGCCTACGATGCGGCGCTGGCGCTGTTACCCGGCAATCCCCACCTCGAGACCAATCGCGGCAACGTGCTGTTGGACACGGGCCATCTGCGGGAGGCGCGGGAGGCGTTCGAGCGGGCGCTGGCGCTGGCGCCGAACTCGTCGCTCGTGTTCCACAATCTGCTCTGGTGTATCTGCTACGATCCGACGGTCGAGCGCTCCGAGGCGATCCGTTGGCATCGCGCCTTCGGCGAGCGCTTCGGTCACCGGCCCGATCGCTACCGCGACTGGCCGAACCCGCCCACCGCCGATCGACCGTTGCGGATCGGCTTCGTCTCCGCCGATCTGTGCCGACACCCGGTGGGCTTCGTGCTCCTCGCGGTGGTCGAGGCCCTGGACCGGGAACGCTTCCCGCTGGTGTTCTATTCGGCGGGGTCGCTCGAGGATCGGGTGACCGAGCGGCTGCGCGCCGCCGCCGCCACCTGGCACCGGGTCGGCGGCCTGTCGGATCGGGGCCTGGCCGAGCTCGTGCGTGCCGACGGCGTCGACATCCTGATCGATCTGTCCGGGCACACGGCCGGCAGCCGGCTCCCGGCCTTCGCTCTCAAGCCCGCGCCCGTCCAGGCGAGCTGGCTCGGCTACCCGTTCACCACCGGCCTGCCGGAGATCGACTGGATCCTCATGGACCCGATCTCGGTGCCGCCGGGCGAGGAAGACGCGTTCGTCGAGCGCGTCGCCCGGCTCCCGCACCGCGGCTTCGTGCTGCGGCCTCCCGAAGGGGCACCCGAGCCGGTGCTGCCGCCCGCGCTCACGAACGGTCGGGTGACCTTCGGCAGCTTCAACAATCTCTCCAAGATGACCGAGGAGGTGATCGAGGTCTGGGCCGCGATCCTCCGCCGCCTGCCCTCGGCGCGGCTGTTGCTCAAATGGAAGACCTTGGCCGAGCCGGCGGTGGCCGACGAGGTCCGCGCAGCCTACGCCGCCCGGGGGATCGATCCCGAGCGCTTGATCCTGCGAGGCGCGTCGGGCTACGCGCAGATGCTGGCCGAGTACGGTGAGGTCGATATCGCCCTCGATCCGTTCCCGTTCGGCGGCGGTCAGACCACGTTGGACGCTTTGTGGATGGGCGTGCCGGTCGTGACGCTGCCGCGCTGGCAACCGGTTTCGCGGCAAGGTGCCATGTTGCTCGACGCGATCGCTCGGCCCGAATGGATCGCCGACGATCCCGAGGACTATGTCGAAGTCGCTGTCGAGCTGGCCGAGGACCCCGGCTATCTGGCGGGTATCCGCCTGGGGCAGCGCGAACAGGTGCGGCGCAGCCCGCTCCTCGACGCCCGCCACGCCGCGCGCGAACTCGAGCGCACACTTACGATGATGTGGGACGATTGGCTGGTGCGACGCTCGACCTGAACCGACCGGCCCCGCTCGCCCGCGGACCCGGCCTCCCCGCGAACGCGGCCTCGAACAGCAACGCGGTGCGGCCGGCCGTGCTGGTCAGCGCGAGACCACGACCGAGGCCGAGGCGCTGGCGCTCGCCCGCCGCCCGCCCGAGGAGCTGGCCTGCGCGCTGGCCGAGGCCGAGCCACCGCTCGTGCCGACCTGCTTGCTGGTCGTGGTCTCGGTGGTGTCACCGCTGGCCTTGGCCTCGGCCTCGACGGTCACCCGACCATCTCCCGAGCCCCCTCCCGCGCCCGTCGCCTGCGCCTCGAGCCGGGCCAGCAACGCGGCCAGGCGCTGGCGGCGCTTTTCGTTGCCGCCTTGTCGTTCCAGCTGCGCGAGCTTGAGCCGCAGCCGCTCGAGCTTGTAGGCCTTGCCGCGGGCGGCCCCACCCGCCACGACCGTATCGAGCTCGGCCGGTCCCAGGACGACGTCGCCGGCGACCACCGGCGCGGCAGTCACCACGAGACCCGCTGCCACCAGAACCCCGACCGCCGCGCGTCGCATCCCGGCCCTCCCGACGGTGTGGGCACCGCCTGCGCCATGTACCGACAGCATGGCGAGGGCACCGGGCGGCGGCAAGGGTACGAGAGTGCATCCTCCGTTGGAGGTAGGCGAGGTCGGTTCAGCGCAGCCGCGCCGCCGCCCGGCTGCTCGTCCGGGCGGTCATCGACCGGCGATCGGCGTCCATCGTGGCGCGGGCTTCGGAACGCGACTGCGCGCCCGACGCGCTCGCCGTGGCCTCGGCCCCGACCAGGAACCAGGAGGCCCGCAGCGCCCCGGCCCGCACCCCGTCGAGCGCGGCCGGGTCGAGGCGGACCGGCTCGGCGCGGGCGAGATCGACGCCACCGAGCAGCGTGCCGGCGAGGAGCAGCGTTCGCAGTCTCATGATCGTCTCCCGCTGATGGGCCGCCCGCGCCCTACACCCTGGGTCGCAGGCCGGCACGAAGGTTGCGCACCGTTCGGATGAGTTCGGGATCGAAAGGAGCGGCGGCCCCTTCGGAGGTTGGTCGTTCGCCGCCCGTCGCTCACGTGTAGTGGTCGTAGCCGCCGCCCGAGTGCACGAGCGTGAGCAGCGTCTCGACCCCCTTGAGGAACACCGCGTCACCGTCGCCGCCCTGCTCGATCAACAGCCCCCGGCCGAAATGGGTGTCGGTCACCACCGTCTGGCGAATCGGCTCGCCGCGCTCGAGCGCCAGCCGGTCCACCCCGCGTTTGAAATCCAGGATCACGTCCACACCGTCGCCGTCGTCGAACCAGAAGGTGTCGCGGCCCGCTTCGCCGAGCAGGAGGTCGCCGGGGGTGATCTCCACCTCGTTGAAGAGCACGAGTGGCCCGTCGAACTCCTCGAGCGGGACGACGTCGACCCGAACGTCGCCGGCGAACGTCGCGAAGGTGTCGACCAGGAAGTCGTTGGTGATCGTGACGTTGGCCTCGGCGTAGATGTCACCGGTGAGCTGGATGAGCATCAACGCCCGCTCACCGTCGCCGAGTTCCAGGATCGCCAGGGCCTGGAGTGTGCCGCCGATGGTCACGACGATGTTGCCGAACTCGTTGATCACCGCCGTGGCGAAGGCGTCGGAGGCGGCGTAGGTCTCACCGAACAGGTCGAACTCGCCGTCGATCAGATATTTGAGCGCGTAGCGGCCGTGATCTTTGCTACCCCAGATGTGATCGTCGCCGGCCCCGCCGTTGAGGACGTCGTCGCCGGGCAGACCCGACTCGACGCGGGCCCGCACGCTGAACACGGCGTCGTCGAAGTCGCCCGAGCGCGACGGCAGGTCCTCGAACGCCAGCCGGAAGTCGCGCTGACCGCCGTCCACGTCGACCAGATGACCGGCGTGCCAGCCGCTCGGATTCTTGCCGGTCTGGGTGAACAACGCGTCGACCCCGTCGTGGCCGCGCAGCACCGTGCCGCTCTCGAGCTCGCGCAGCACCCAGCGGCCACCCTCCTCGACCACCCGCAGCTCGAGCTGGGTCGGGTCGCCGTCGGCCAGCCAGGGGTTCTCGGCCCAGCCGTTGGGGACGATGAAGAACTCGAGGTTGCGGTATTGCTCGGGGGTGAGGTTCAGCTCGGCCACGAACCGGATCACGTTCGGATCGCTGTCGAGATCGGTGTTGGCGAGAAGCACCCGCGCCTCGCCGGTGGTCCGATCGTAATAGCCGAAGAGGTTCTGGAAGTTCGCGCTCTCGGAGACGAACCGGATCTCCAGCTTGACGTCGAGCGTGGAGGCGAACCCGCGCGTGTCCTGGTCACCGAAGATCAGATCGTCGCCGCCACCGGCGTAGATCTTGTCGTTACCGTAGCCGCCGATGATCACGTCCTTGCTGGCGAAGGCGACGTTGGAGAGATAGGTGTCGTTGCCGTTGCCGAGGTCGATGCGGATCTCGGTGTCGCGGCCGTTGTAGGTCTGGATGGCCTTCCTGGTTCCGAGCGCGCCCGAGCCGACCTCGATCCAGTCGTCGCGCGCGGTCAGCTCGGCGGTGAACAGGTTGGGCCTGGTGAACGAATTGTTGAGCAGATCGAGATGCAGCCGCAGCGGCGCGTCCATGTCGGTGGCATCGAGACTGCCGCGGACGAAGTTGGTGAGCCGCACCGTGACCTCACCGCCCACCGGACCCGGGAAGATCCCGTCGCCCAGATCGATGCGCACATCCGCGAAGTTCTTGATCTGGATGCGCGAGACCTCGGCGAGCAGCGCGTCGTCGGCGGCCAGCGCGAACGCCCCCACCTTGCCGAACCCTTTGGCGCCGACGCACACGTCGAGCGTCTTGGCACCCGGGGCGCCGGTCAGCGAGGCCTTGACCTTGGGCACCCCGGGGCCGCTGAACGGCCGCAGCGTCCAGCTGAAGTTCGTGGTGTCGAAGTCGCGGGTCCAGGCCTGGGTGTTCGGCGGCTCGTTCGGGTCGAGCAAGCGGTCGAAGCTGCGCGCGAAGGTGATCCTGCTCACGGTCGCTGTTCCCGGCTGCCGCGCGGCGGGCATCGCCCGCAGCGGTGTTGCGTCCCGCAGCCGGTATTCCCGCGGCGCCGGGCGATCGCTTGGTTAACAGAGGGTTGACGGCATCGCCGTACGACGCGGCGTTAACGCTTCCTCAACCCTCGCCGGCCGAGCCGGGCGGCTCGGCGACCCCGAAAGCGGCCCTCGCCTGGTACGCGTGGACCGCGCGGGCCAGCGCCCGCCGCCGGCGATCGGGCACGCCCAGCTCCTCGAGATGGGCCACCGTGTTGAACAGATACTCGCAGCACGCGCCCAAGGGCCCCCGGGCGGTGGCCAGGGTCTCGACGATCCGCTCGTCCGACAGGCGGCCGGCGTAACGGGGATGGGTGCGATCGATCGTGAAGGCGATCGCCCGGAACGTGCCCTCCTCGGCCCACGCCCGCACCCAGCGCGGCCGGTAGGCGGCGGTCACCATCTCCCGTCGCCAGACGATGTCGAGCTCCTCGTCGATTTCCGCCTCGGCGATGCGGAACGCCACCCCGCGGCACGCCCCGCCGGGCTCGAGGCCGAGCATGAGCCCGGGTCGCTCGGGGGTCCCGCGGCCGACGCTGGTCCACAGGCAGAAGCGCCGATGCCAGCCGCGCACCGACACCACCCGCCGCTCGACATAGTGGAAGCAGGGGTTCCAGATGAGCGAGCCGTAGCCGAACACCCACAGATCACCGCGGTCCGGGCGGGTCGCCAGAAAGGCCGCGCGCGAGGCGGCGAGCTCCTCCTCGCTCAACACCCCGGGCACACCGTGGGCGCGCACGAGCTGTTGCACCCAGCCGGCGCGGATCCGCTCGCGGGTGAGCACGGGCCCCGACCTCCCCGCCTAGCGGCCCTCGGCCGAAGGCTCGGCGTCGTCCGGCGCGCGGGCGCGTTCGACCGCTCGCGCCCGGGCCGCCGCTCGACGGCGCCGTCCCGCCGGTGCCGCGGGTGATGCCGCCACCGGCCGCAGGAACACGAAACGGGCCTTGCCGTAGCGCCGCTCCTGCTCGACCTCCAGCCCCTCGATCGGTACCCAGGGCTCGCCCGCCGGGAGCTCCACCACCACCCGCCCGCCGCGGGCGATCCAGCCGCCGGCCAAAAGCGCCTCCAAAGTCGGACCGATCAGCCCGGAGCGCCAGGGCGGGTCGAGGAAGACGATGTCGAACGGCTCGCGCGCGGGGCCGAGCCGGCTCGCATCGGCCACCAAGAGACGCACCCGGGCCTGCTCGCCCAGATGCTCGATGTTGCGCCGGATCGCGCGGACCGCCTCGGGATCGCGCTCGACCAGGAGGACCTCGGCGGCGCCGCGCGAGGCGGCCTCGAGCCCGACCGCCCCGGAGCCCGCGAACAGGTCGAGGAAGCGACAGCCGGCCAGCGGCGGCTCGCCGTGCTCCAAGATGCCCATGAGCGCCTCGCGGGCCCGATCGGCGGTGGGCCGCGTCCCGAGCCCGGGCGGGGCGTGGATCTTCCGCCCGCGGTGCCGGCCGGCGATGATCCTCACCCTGCGGCCTCCGGGCGGCCGGCCGGGCGCGCGGCGCGCCGCCGGCGCGGCTCGGCCACCTCCGCCCAGGCCCGACCCAGCTGCTCGCGCAGCACCTTGCGCGGCACCTCCTCGATCGCCCCTCTGGGCAGGTTGCCCAGCTGGAAGGGGCCGTAGGCCACCCGGATCAAGCGGTTGACCTTCAGCCCCAGGGATTCGAGCACACGGCGGACCTCGCGGTTCTTGCCTTCTTGCAAGCTCACCGTGAGCCAGACATTGGCACCTTGGACCTTGTCGAGCCGCGCCTCGATGGGGCCGTAGGCGACACCGTCCACCACCGTGCCCCGCGCCAGGGCGGCGAGGGCCGCTTCGTCGACCTCGCCGAACGACCGGACCCGATAACGCCGGGTCCAGCCCGTCGAGGGCAGCTCCAGGTGACGCTTGAGCTCGCCGTCGTTGGTGAGGAGCAACAGCCCCTCGGAGGCGATGTCGAGCCGGCCCACCGGCACGAGCCGCGGCAGCCCGGGCGGCAGCCGGTCGAGATATGTCGGACGGCCCTGCGGATCGCGAGCCGAGACCACCACACCCTTGGGCTTGTGCCAGCGGAACAGGCGGGTGGGCTCGGGCGTCGGCAGCGGCCGGCCGTCGACGGTGACGCTCTGGTCGGCCGTGACGTCCAGCGCCGGGCTGGTCACCACCCGCCCGTCGACCGCCACCCGGCCGGCGCGGATCCAGGCCTCCGCCTCGCGCCGCGAGCACAGGCCCGCCCGGGCGATCCGCTTGGCCAGCCGTTCGCCGGAATGGGCCGTGCGGGGGCGGG
>FWPV01007828.1_pt1 | contig 19087 bp, 16 predicted proteins | sample 2228371 | NCBI WGS metagenome assembly FWPV01 (sample SAMEA103939776, study PRJEB20133) | metagenome
ATTCTCCGACTTCACCACGCCTCTGCCCGTGGAGCGCGGCGACCGGCTGGTGATCGGCATCGTCGGCGGCTGGGAGCGGTGGGACAACCCGACGCGCGCCATCCGCCGCACCGCCATTGCGGTCAAGCGGAAGCGCCTGCCGGGCGTGCATGTCGAGACGGTGGAGAACCACAGCCTGGAGCTGGCAGAACAGCTGGTGGAAAAGGCGTTCGACTTCAACCGGAACGGCAGGCTGGAGCCGGAGGAGGCGGCGCAGGGCTCGGTCATCATCTACGGACAGAGCCTCGGCGGACGCGCGGCGCTGCGGCTGGCGCGGAAACTGAACGAGTGGGGCGTGCCCGTGCCGCTTCTGATCACCGTCGACAGCTTCGGGCGCGACTCCTACGAAGTGCCCCCGAACGTGCGGCGGGCGGCGAACTACTACCAGCGCGAGCACCTGTACATCAAGGGTGCGGAAGAGCTGCGGGCTGCCGATCCCGCGAAGACGCAGATCCTGTTCAACCGCAAGCTGACGTTCAAAAAGCGCGATGAAATCGAGGCGGACGAGCACAGCTGGCTGCAGCGGTTCTTCCTCGACGAGCACGCGCGCGTGGAATACCTGCCCGAGGTCTGGGAAGAGATCGAGCGGATGATCGTGGAAGCGGCGCGCTGAAGCACAGAATGGCCAGCGGCAGCGGGCGGTCAACCTGCACCGCTGCAACCCGCTCAGGGCGCGGCGACCGCCGGGAGGTTCTTCTCGCGGACCAGGCGGTTGAACGCCTCCAGATCCTTCTTGAGCAGATCGCCCAGCGTCCGCAGCTGCGCGTTGGCCCGCGTGGCGAGATCCTCGTAGACCTGCTGGCTCTGCGCCGTGGGACGGGCTTCCGCCGAGCCGGCGACCGAAGCCAGCGCGGCCAGCTTGTTGTTCAGCTTGATGGGGTAATTCAGCGGATCCTGCGAAGAGCGGTTCTTCGTCTGATAGAGCTCCTCCTCGACGGCCGTGAGCTTGGCAGCCAATTCGCGCGCGGACTTTTCCAGCGATGGATCCCTCTTGCCCCACGCTTATGACTGGGAGCGGACCGCGCGGATTTTCAGGATGGATTCATGAATTTCCGTGAGTTTGTCGCGGATCTGCAACAGGAACTGTTCCTGATTTTCCAGGTCCTGCTGGGTGACATCCGTCAGGCGCGGATCTTTGCGGATCTCGAATTCCGTCTCAAACGAGACTTTTCCTGCCGAAAAGCGCGCCTTATACCGGCCGGGCGCAGCCTTCGGGCCGCGGATGGAGCCGGCCCAGAGAATGAGATTCGGAATGGACTTCGCGTCTTCGTGGCGGAGGTCCCAGACGAAGCGGTTGAAGCCCTTGACGGGCTGGAAGCGCGGCTGCGCCGCGCCGCGCCGGGGCCCCTCTTCTCCGCCTTCGCCGCTTTCCGAGGCGCTCTCGGAGGTCTGGCGGGAAGAGAAGCGGCGCACCGTCCTGCCCCGCGAATCGAGGATCTCGAGCACCGCCTCGCCCTCGGGCGCCTCGTCCAGCCAGAAATGGAACACCGCGCCGGCGGGCGGGTTCTCGCCGACGGTCATGCCGGGCCGGACCGGGGCATGAGCCGTGGTCATGCGCCAGGCGGGTTCGACGGGGAAGAAGCCGTTGCCGCGGCGCTTCCACTCATACAGCACCGGCAGATCGTCGAGGATCCAGAAAGAGCGGCCCTGCGTGGCCACGACAAGGTCTTTCATTTCCTTGTGCAGCGCCAGGTCGGTGATCGGAACCACGGGCAGGTTCAGTTGCAGCGACTCCCAGTTGGCGCCGTCGTCGAAGGAGACGAACATCCCGGTCTCCGTGCCTGCATACAGCAGTCCGGCGACGTTCGGGTCCTCCCGGACAACCCGCGTAAAGGCGTCGTCCGGGATGCCCGTGGTGATGCGGGTCCACGTCCGCCCGCCGTCCGCCGTGCGGTAGAGGTAGGGCCGGAAGTCGCCATGCTTGTACATGGTCGCGGCGAAGTAGGCCTTCTTCGGATCGTGCGGAGAGGCTTCGATGGAGTTGATCTGAATCCACTCGGGCATCTGCGCAACAGGGGGCGTGACGTTCCGCCAGTTCCGGCCGCCGTCTTCGGTCACCCAAACGAGGCCGTCGTCGGTTCCGGCCCAGATCAGGCCTTTCGCCAGCGGGCTTTCGGCCACAGTGAAAATCGTGCAGTAGTACTCGACGCCCGTATTGTCTTTCGTGATGGGGCCGCCGGACGGGCCCAGTTTCGAGGGATCATTCCGGGTCAAATCCGGGGAAATCGCCTCCCAGCTCTGTCCTTCATTCGTGGATCTGAACAGGATATTTCCTGCCGTATACAGAACATTCGGGTCGTGCAGTGAAAACAGAATGGGGAAATTCCACTGGAACCGGTATTTCATCCCTTCGGCGCCGTAGCCCATGGGATTGTCGGGCCAGACATTGACGGTTCGGGTCTGGCGGGTGCGGTGGTCATACCGGGTCAGATAGCCGCCGTACGAGCCGGCGAAGACGATGTTCGAATCTTTGGGCGAGGGAGCGATCCAGCCGGATTCGCCGCCGCCGACCGGCCACCAGTGTTCGCGCGTGATGAAGGCGTCCGGCGAGCGCGACGGAATGCGCACCGTGGTGTTGTCCTGCTGCGCGCCGTAGATGTTGTAGGGAAAATCGCGGTCGAGCGAAACGCGGTAGAACTGGGCGGTGGGCTGGTCCTGGCTGGTCCACGTGCGCCCGCCGTCGGTGGAGACGCTGGCGCCCCCGTCGTCGCCGTTGATCAGGCGGTTGTTGTCCTGCGGATCGATCCACAGGTCGTGGTTGTCGGCGTGGGGCGTGGGGACGGGGCGGAACGTCGCGCCTCCATCGTCGGAGCGCCAGAACTGGACGTTCTGCGCGTAGACGCGGTCGGGGTTCTGCGGATCGGCGTAGATGTGCGTGTAATACCAGGCGCGCTGGCGGAGGTTGCGGTTGTCGTTCACGCGCCGCCACGTCCTGCCGGCGTCGTCGGAGCGGAACAGTCCGCCTTCCTCGGCTTCGATCTGCGCCCATACGCGGTCCGGGTTCGCGCCGGAGACTGTCACGCCGATCCGGCCAATCGTGCCCCGGGGCAGACCGGGATTGCGCGTGATCTCGGTCCAGGTCTCGCCGCCGTCGGTCGACTTGAACAGTCCGGAACCGGGACCGCCGGATTCCAGCGACCACGGCGTGCGCTTCACGTCCCAGAGCGCGGCGTAAAGAATGTCGGGATTCGATGGATCGAGGGCGAGATCCACGGCGCCTGCGCGATCATTCCGGTACAGAACCTTGCGCCAGGACCGGCCGCCGTCGGTGGTCTTATAGACGCCGCGTTCTTCGGAAGGGTTGAAGATGGCGCCGAGCACGGCAGCCCAGGCGATGTCCGGATTGCGGGGATGCACGCGCATGCGCGGAATGTGGCGCGACAGAGGGAGCCCTGCGTGTTTCCACGTGCGGCCGGCGTCGGTGGATTTGTACACGCCGTCGCCGTGGCTGACGTTGCCGCGGATGCAGCCCTCGCCCATGCCCACGTACACCGTATTCGGATCGGAAGGAGCTACGGCAATGGCGCCAACGGAACCCGTCCGGAAAAAGCCGTCGGAGACGGGAACCCACGTGCGGCCTGCATCGGTCGATTTCCACACGCCCCCGCCCGTGGCGCCGTAGTAAAAGACGTGCGGCTGGCCGGGGACGCCGGTGACGGCGGTGACCCGTCCGCCACGGTACGGGCCGATCGAGCGGTACTTCAGCTGTTTCCAGGCGGGCGCCGGATCCTGAGCCGCAGCGGCCGCGGCGACAACGAGCGTCAGCAGCAGTTTTCTCGTCATATGGGGAATCTCACCGAATGCGTTTATTGTATGCGGAGTTAGTCTGGAGATGAGGAGGTGGGTGATGAACCGGCTTGCCGTGGTTCTCGGGGCCGCGCTGCTCTGCAGTTCGCCTGCAGCGGCGAACTTCTTCTGCACGCTGAGCGGCACCCCGGTGGTGGTCTCGTTGGGAGGGCTGGCGGAGCCGGTTGGGGACATCGCCCTGCAATGCGCGGGGCCATCCAGCCAACCGGTCAGGCTGACCCTCTCGGTTGCGTTGAGCCGGCAGGTGGCGAATCCGATCGACTTCGCCGCGGGCGATCCGGGCGGCGTCAGGCTGTGGCTCGATTCGGCGGGGGCGCCCGTGTTGCTGCCCGTGGTTCCCAGGCTGCAGGGCAATCTGGTGTTTTTCGAGAATCTCACCGTCGCCTCCAATGCCGCCGGCGCGCTGGCTCTGCGGGTTTCGGGGCTGCGGGTGGAGGCCGCGCCGGCGGTGCTGGCCAGCGTGCAGATCATCGCCGACGCGCCCATGCTGCTGCCGTCGAATCAGGTTGTCGTGGCCCGGGGCGAGCCTGGACTGTTCGCCACGGTCCTGCCGGCGGCTGCCTGCTGCGCCGGTCCGCCCCTGCCGGCGACGATGGACTGGAGCGGCGTCTGGGACAGGCGCCCGCCCATGTCCGCCGTGCGCGTGACCGAGGGCCACTCCGGCGCATTCCTGCCGTGGACGCCGCCCGCGCCGCCAGACCAGGCCGTGCGGCTGCTGATCCGGCTGAAAGGGCTGCCCCCGGGCAGCCGCGTTCTGACGCCGGATGCCGTCACGGGCGACAACGCGCAGCAGCCGACGGCAACCGGGGCCTTTGCCGCGAGCGCCCATCCGGGCCTCTACAATCCCGGCACGGGTCCCTCTCTGCTGCTGAGCCGTGTGCCGATGGCGGGCAGGGATGGATCCGGAGGCGTCCCGCTGATCTGGCCCGGCTCGCCGCTGATTCTGGGCAGCGTTGGCGAAGCGTGGGTCGAAGGCGACGAGGCATGGGTCGTGTATCAGGTGATGGACGCCGACGGACAGCGCATCGAAAGCGCCGAGATCCCCCTCTGGGTGTTCACGCCAGTCTCCCGCCCCAACGAAACGGTCATCGTTCGTGCGGAGGTGATGCTGGCGCCGCTGTCAGACAGGCCCGGTCTCGTCCCGGGAGCGCCTTTGCCCCGGTACCGTCAGACCAGCGCAGCCCCGGATTGCGGCTACCAGCGTGATTGCGAAGCGCCGTATTTCCCGCAGCTGTCCGTCGTGCCGAGCCAGACTACGGAATTCTCGCTGCAGTCCGGCGGCGGTCTGAAGGACGCCTACCTGTTCATCCGCAACGAGGGCGGATGGTTCGTCGAGTGGGACTCCGGGCTGCGGTACCTCTCGGGCGACGGCTGGCTCCTGCTGCGCGGCACGGGCGGCTACTCGGAGGGCAGCTTCCACTATCAGCTGAATCCACGCGACCTGCCGCCGGGCGAGTACAGGGCCGAGATCGTGATCCGGCAGAAAAACTCGCCGACCGGAGTGAACCGGGAGTTCGTCATTCCCGTGACGCTGACAGTGACCGAAGGGCCTCCGCCCCAGCCCCCGCAGCCGCCCGAACCGCCCGCCGGCCCCGCGCCTGCCGTGTGGGCGGCGCTGACGGTGCCGTTCGGGTTCGACGGGCCGTTTGCGAACGGCGGTCTGATGCGCCTGCTTGGCCAGTTCTTCGCCGAAGAAACCGCAGTCACGGTTGGCGGGCTGCCCGCTCAGGTCGTCTCCGTGCAGCCGTCCGAACTCCTGGTGCTGATCCCGAATGGAGCGGAACGCGGCATGCTGCCCGTGGTGGCGGCCAACGGCGCGCGGCAGAGCGCTCCGCTGCATGTGCCGGTGCTTCCTGTAGCGCCCTCGATTGCTGCGGTGACCCGCCCCGATGGAACGCGCAACAGCGAGACCGCGCCCGTGGCGGCGGGCGGCGAGGCTGTGCTTCAGGTAACAGGCATCGCTCTGGCCGACGAACCCGTATGGGTCAATGTCCACGACCAGTGGCAGCCTGCGGTGAAGAGCGGCGGCGCCGGGCCAGGACTGCACGCCCTGCGGATCACGATTCCCGCCGATTGGCCCGCGATGATGACGGCCGTGCGGGTGTGCGTTTCCGGGCCGACGGTGGACAGCATCTGCAGCCACCCGGCGCCGGTCTGGATCGGCGCCGCGCCGTAGGGATCCGGCGCAGCAGCAAAACTCACAGCCGCGGCCGCGGCCGCGGCGTGTCGGATGGCGGGGCGGCCTGTTCTGGCTTGTGAGCGGAACAGGGAGCGAAAGCACTGGGGTAAACGGGAAGCGCGAGGGCAAGAAGCCCTGCAGCGAGCGTCAAAGCAGAAAGAGTCCACAGGAGCGCGTCGTAGGAGCCTGTCAGATCGAAGACGCGGCCCATGATGACCGGGCCCGCGCCGCCGGCGACAGCGTAGGCCGTCCAGCTGAAACCGTAAAGAGTGGAAAACTCTTTCAGGCCGAAGTACCGCGCCAGCAGATAGGGGATGACATCAGCCTCCCCTCCCAGCCCGAGTCCGATGAGCGAAGCCGCCGCGAAGGCGGCCGCCGCCGATGAGCCGGTGGCCAGAATCGCGATGCCGGCGGAAGCGCCCGCCATCAGCAGGAACGTGATCCGCGGACCGGAGAAGCGGTCGAGGAGCGCTCCCGTGAGCAGGCGTCCCGCCAGGCTCATGCCTCCCAGGACAGACAACGCGAGCGCGGCGTGGCCGGCCGCAACGCCGCGGTCTGTCAGAGCCGCAGCAAAGTGGGTCAGCGCGCCATTGATGGCCATCGAACTGAGTACGAGGACGGCGGCCAGAATCCAGAACGGCAGCATGAGCAATCCTTGCCTGGCTGGGATGCCTGTGGCGGCATTCCCGTGACGGTCTGAAGCGGAGCCTCGCTCGCGGACAAACAGCGCCGTCAACGGGATTCCCAGGAGAAGAATGCAGCCGCCCAGCAGGAGGTAGGCAGAACGCCAGCCGTGGCTGTCGATGATTCTCTGAGCCAGGGGCGGAAAGACGAGGGCTCCCGCTCCGACCCCGGAAACGGTGAGCGCAAGCGCCAATCCGCGGCGTGCGGAAAACCAGCTCGCCACGGCCCGCGCGTAGCCCATCTGCGTAGTGCCGTTTCCCACAATGCCCATCAGCAGGAAGACGGCATACAGATGCGCGAGGCTGGCTGACAGCAGGGAGAGCGAAGCGAACGCCAACCCGTAGATGGCCATGCAGGGCAGAATCACAGGCCGCGGACCGTGCCGGTCCAGCAGTCTTCCGATCACGGGCGAGGTGGCGGCTACGCTCATGGCCGCGATGCCGAAGGCCGCGGAAACGCTCTCGCGGCTCCAGCCGAACTCAGCGCTGAGAGGCTTGAGAAACACGCTGAACGTAAAGACGAACAGCGAGCCGAAGCTCACCATCACGCCGAAGAACGCGGCCAGTACGACGGGCCAGCCTCCGCCTGCCGCTCTACTTGCGGACATAGCCATGCTGCGCAGTCCGCTTGCCTCCTTCCCGGTGCGCCTCGGCGCTCAAAGCATGGACGCCCGTGGCGTCGATCCAGCGGTTGTAGAAATTAAACAATGCACACACTGTGATCGCGTAATAAATCGCTTCGTCATCCCAGCCGGCAGAATAAAGAGGCTGCATGTCCTCCCGCGAAATGGCAGGAGAGTTTCCGTTCACTTTCCGTACAAAACGGAGCAGCGCTTTGTCCTTTTCTTCCAGCCCGCATGACTCCACATCCTGCAAAACCCCGGCGACGAGATCTTCGCTGCCGAGCAGTTCCGCCGCAACTGCGGCGTGGGAATTCAGTCAAAACGGGCAGTGATTGAGTGCGGAAGTGTACGCGGCGATCAACTCCCGCATGCCGGGCGATAGTGGCGCCGGGCCGCGCATGATCTCCTGGGTGAAGCGGGCCAGATGCTCTGTGGCATCCGGGCGGAAGGCGAACAGGTGCCAGATCTGCGGGTACTCCCTCCCGGCGGACTGGGCGGCTCGGATGGCGTCCGCCCACGGTCCGGGCTTGGCACCGTGCTCGACGCCAGGCAGAAACATAGGGTCCATGGCAGTTCCTCTCAGAAAAGAAGCTTGAGCGCCGCCTGCCAGACGCGGGGCGGTCCGGCATCGACGATGCGGCCGAAGTTCGGCGAGACGAGATCGTTGATGGGTACGCCGAAATTGGCGTGGTTCAGGACATTGAAGGCTTCCAGCCGGAGCTGGCAGCGGAGGGACTCGCCCGATTGCCAGGTTCTGAACAGGGAGAGATCGAGATTGGCCTGGCCCGGGGCCCGTACGATATTCCTGCCGGCGTTGCCGAAACGACCGGCTTCGAGGACCGGATCGAGCCGGCGGAACGAGGAGCGCGAGACCCACTGTTCGACGGTGCGCGGACCGCGGTTCGGATCCGAGAGGACATCCGGGCGGCTGCCGGCGAAGCCGGAGATTTCGGGGTGCGATCCCTGCTGCGCGACGTTGCGCGAATCGTACACTGTGAAAGGCGTGCCCGATGAGACCGTGGCGATGCCGTTGAGCTGCCAGCCGCCAGCGATCGAACGGACGGCGCGCGGGGCGCTGCCCGGGGGAGAAGGAAGCTGCCAGATGGCGCTGGCGACCCAGCGATGGCGCGCATCGAAGAGCGAGGGCCCGTGCTCGGCGCGCAGATCGAAAGGGTTCTGGGCGATGTCATTTTCACCCGAGACGAGCCTGGGCGCGGAGCCGGCCACGTTCATTGAAGAGACGTAGTCGAGCGTTTTTGAAAACCAGTAGGACGTGCTGAACTCCAGCCCCCTGCCGTAATTGCGGGAGAGGGTCGTCTGCAAGGCGTGGTATGTGGAGTTCGACCCATAGGTCAACAGCCCGACGGACGCGAAGGTGCACTGTCCTGAGGCGTCGCAGCCGGCGTGGATGCGGCGGGCATCCACCGTGTCGGGCGTGTCGCCCGGACGGTAGATGCTTGGGTTGGCCTCGATGAAGCGGGGCAGCCGGGTTCCCTTCGTGCCGGCGTAGCGGATCTCAAACGCCGCATCCAGGGGCAGTGCGCGCTGGATGGAGAAATTCCAGTTCTGCGCATACGGCGGCCGGGCGGAAGCGTCCTCGGTCAGCATCGTGGTCGGGCGCGGGAAGTAGCCCGGGCGGAACGGCCCGCCCGTGCCGCGCCATGGGTCGGCGTAGCTGAGAGCGGGGCCGCTGAGCTGTACCGCCTGCAGCCAGGGTAGCGCGCTGATGGCGGCCTGCATCGGCATGCTGGTGCCGTTCGAAAAGGGATCATAGAAGATGCCATACGAGGCGCGCACGCTCATGCGGCCATCGCCGCGCGGATCCCAGGCGAGGCCGAGGCGGGGCATGAAGCCCTTGCGATAGAGGGCTATGATGCGCCGGGGCACGCCGGGATCTCCGGGAAACAGAATGCCAGGCAGCGCATCCGGCCGGACCACGGACTGACGGCCGGGGGCGAAGGCGTTCAGCCGGTTCCGGATTTCGGCAAACGGGGAGTTGACTTCGTAGCGGAGCCCGTAATTCAGGGTCAATCTGCGGTGGATCTGCCACTGATCCTGGACGTAACCGGCGGCGTCGAAGCTGCGCAAGCCGCGATGAAAGTCGCCGCCCGCCTGAAAAAACACCACCGGCGCGCCGAGAAGGAAATTCGCAAAGGCATGATTGGTGGGAAATGGGGCGAACACAAAGAACCCGTTGGCCGCAATTCCCTGGCTGATATTGATCTGCGTGCGGCGGAACTCGCCGCCGGCTTTGAAGGAATGCCGCCCCCGGATAAGCGAAAACGAATCCAGCAGCTCGTATTCGTTCTGCTTGCTGTCCCGCGGTCCGGTGATCGGGTTGCCGACGCTGGCGTAACCGTTGATGATGAAGAACGGCGGGCCCTGCGCGGCGGCGAACGTCGGATCGTAATTGAAGCCGAGGGAGCGGGGGCTTTCCGGGTTGAACCGGCGGTCGAACAGGAACCCGTAGCGGAAGAACGCGACACGCAGCGCATTCAACGCCGAAGGGCCGAAGACGTGCGTGTGCGATGCGGTGGCCGAGTGCGTCCGGATCTCGTCGCCGGTGGGGAAGCCCGGAACGTCGGCGCCGCGGATGGAAAGCGGATTCAGCGCGGAACCCGCGGCTGTGGCGTAACGCAGGGCGAACTGGTCGCGTTCCCGGGCGCTCCAGTCCGTCCGGAAGCCTCCCTGATCGGAGTCGTGATGGAGCGTCTCTGTGGTCCGGAAAAGCGAGGGGGAGACATTGCCCTGCGGATAGTACTTCAGCACGCGCTGCGATACGGGGTGCAGGGCGGCGGCAGGGATTTGATTGCCGGGGAAGGCCGCGCCGGTGGCGAAATTGATCAGGCGGTTTCCGGTGCCGGGATCCACGAGGCCCGAAAAATCGCCCTGCCGCTCCTGCGGCGTCGGCACGGTGGCCGTCCTCGTGATTCCCTGGCGGTTCCGGAAGCCCTCCCAGAATCCGAAAAAGAACAGCCGGTTTTTCCGAATCGGCCCGCCGAAAGCTGCGCCGTATTGATGCTGTTTGAGCGGTTCAACCTCCGCCGAGAAAAAATTCCGGGCGTCCACGGCATCGTTGCGGCCGAAATAATAGACGCTGCCATGCGGCGCGTTGCCGCCGGAACGTGTAACGACTGACACGGTGGCGCCGCTGCTGCCGCCGTATTCAGCCGGAGCAGTGTGCGTGAGAATGCGGAACTCCTGAATTGCGTCGATTGGAGTCCGGATGCCGAACCCGCCGTCCATGCGGTTCACGTTCCGCGCTCCATCCAGCAGGAAATTGTTGGATTCGGGACGTTGCCCGTTGACCGCGAACGCCTGCCCTGCCTTCAGCGATCCGCCCGCTATTGCAAGGCCGCTGGTCATGGGCGCCACGCCGGCCTGCAACAGGCCCAACTGGGTGAAGTTCCGGCCATTCAGGGGCAGGTCGAGAATCTGGCGTTCTGAAACCGTTTCGCCTGCGCTGATCGCCGCCGTTTCAACCAGCGGCGCGCGGGCCGTCACGTCGATCTGCTGGCGGGCCGTGATCAAAAGCCCGGCGGTCAAGCGCACCGTGCGGTCGATCTCGACAACCGCCAATGATTCCCATGGAGCGAAGCCGTCCGCCTCGATCCGGACTCGGTAAGTTCCCGCAGGCGCAGGGGGAAGCGTGAACTGCCCGGACTCCTGAGTCCGGCCTGAAAACGTGCGGCGCGTGCGCGTCTCCTCCGCTGCGATCCTCGCGCCCGGCACCGGCTTTCCGGAGGGGTCGAACACCGATCCCGCGATGACGCCCGCTGGCTCCTGCGCCTGAACTGCCGCCAAAACCATCCAGAGGACGGCGAATTCCGGTGAAAAAGATCTTCGAAACATCGGGATTTCGGGCAGAATAACATCTGCAAGATTTGCGCACAATAGCGTTGAAATACTAGTCATCGCCGGGAATTTTTGATAAATGCATCTGATAACAGGCAATGCCGTGCAGCATGCCGGCCGTATTTCCTTCGGGCCTGGCGGCGCGCAACCTCTGCTCGCGCCGCCATCGGCTGCAGCGTTCGGGGACGGATTCCGGGGCCGGACCGTCGGGGCATTCCTGGGCACGTGTGCGGACGAGCGGAGAATCGTCTTCCATGGCCGGGCAGAGGGCGAGCCTGATCAGCTGTGGCAGGGGGTGCGGGGGCGGCGGCGCCCGGGGATGCAGAGCAGTCGCACGGAGCGGACACAGCGGCGGTGCCCGGCAACGGTTCGGGCTGAAGCCGTGATGGAAAGGCGTGGCAAACGGCCCGGCGCGCGTCGAGATGCGTTCCGCCGGTCGCGCCGTTTGCATTCAATTTCCTGACCTTCCGGCGCTGCGGCAGACGGCGCATCGGGTGAATGATCAGCCTGCCTGCGCGGCCGGTTCCCCGAAGGAAACAGAGGACGGAGCGGATAGGATGCAGCGGGGAACGCGCCGGCTGAAAACGGAGCCGGACCTGGCCGCATCTTCCGGCAGTGAGGTCGAATCATGCGCCGAGGCGAACGCGCGGCGAGCGGCTGAGTTCCAGGCGCAGGCCGGAAGCCGCGCGCCCTGCGCATGCCGGGATGAAACTCAATTGGGCGCTTCCGAGCCCTTCGGCGGGGCTTTCTGCTGCTGGAATTCCCGCATCCGCTGCCGGTTCATCGGTCCCGCACCTGGCATCGGTCCCGGTCCCGGACCCTGCATCATGCGCGGGCGGCGCTTCTGCAGCTCCTCAAACTGCTGCGGCGTCAGCACGGCGCGGAGCCGCAGCGTCATGCGCGACATCGTGCGCGTCAGATCCGCCCGCGCCGCGACCAGCTGTTCGATGACCTGATCCACCTTCGCCGGGTTCGGCGACTCCTCGGCGAACAGATCCCCGAACTGCGCTTCCGCTTTCTGCACAGCGGCGCGCTGATCCACCAGCCGGTCGCGGTATTCCTGCACGATCGAGCGGATCTGCTTTTTCTGGTCCTCCGTCAGATTGAGATCGTTGGCGATGGGCGAGTCCCACCAGTTGAAGAAGCCGGGAGGCGCCTGGGCGAACAGGACGCCGCTGAGGAGAATTCCGAGGCAAAGACGGATCATGGCTGCTGCGCCTCCTGCGATGGTTCGGTCACGAACAGCGCCATCAGCGGCTCGGCTGCTGCTGGCGTGTCGCGGTTGATCATCTCAGCGAGATCGTTGAAGAGCTGCTGGTCGGTGAGAGCGTGCGCCGCGGTGGTTTCCTGCGGCGGCGGAGCCGGCTGACAGAGAAGAACCGCGAGCAGAACGGAGCACGCCAGCGCGCCCGCCTGCAGCGCCCGCCAGTACGGACGCGCGCGCTTCTTTTCGATGGCCTGGTAGACAGCCTCCCGCTGGGCGCGCAGCCGCGCGTCGCTGACGGACGGCAGGGGCGCCGCCGCCAGCTCCAGCCGGCGCGCCTGCAGGCGGCGGAGCTGCGCTGCGCACTCCGCGCAGGCGTCCAGATGGGCCGCCGCTTCCGGCGCGGCCGCTCCGTACAGCGCCAGAAGGAGCTGCTCGTCGTCAAGATGTCGGAATTTCTCGTTCATGACCGTTCTCCCCGGCTCATGCCATACAGGTCCTTGAGTTCGTCCCGCAGCTTGGCTACGGCGCGGGCCAGGTGGGCTTTGACCGTCCCCACGTCGAGGCCAAGCTGCGAGGCGATCTCCTCCAGTGGAAGATCTTCATAGTGCCGCAGGGTGAACACCGCCCGCTGCCGCGGCGAAAGCTTCTCCAGAGCCGCCGCCAGCCTCTGCCCGATCTGGCGGGCGAATACCTGCGCCTCCCCGTCCGGCTCGCGTGCCGGCGCCATGGCGAGGATGATCTCCTCGTCCGGTCCGTCCGGCCGTTTGCGCCAGAACTGCCAGCGGCGGGACCGGAGACGGTCGAGGCACGTGTTGACCGCGATCCGCGTAATCCAGCGCGAAGGATCGTCCAGCTCGGCCGCAGAACGGTTCCACGCCTGGTAGGCCTTGAGGAAAACGTCCTGCGTGGCTGAGCCTGCCTCATCGCTGTCTCCAAGCATCCGCTGGCAGATCCGGTAAATGCGGGGCTGTTCGGCCAGCATCCAGCCGCTGAAATCGGCGGCCTGGGGTGCGGCGGCTGCCGCGGCGAGCGGTTCTGCCATTGCGCTCATCCTAACCCACAAGACGGTGTTTCGGTTCCATTGGATTACCTTTCCACTCAATTTATTGCTCCGGCGCCTGGCGGCTTCCCGCCGGACTCCAGTAAACTGGCGGGCAGCCATGTCCACCTATCTGCCGCTGCTTGGAATCGGCCTCGTGGCCGGAGTGCTGGGAGGCATGTTTGGCATCGGGGGCGGTCTCGTCATCGTGCCTGCGCTCATCCTGCTGCTGAAACTGCCCCACTTTGACGCCGTCGGAACCTCCCTGGCTGCCCTCATCCCGCCCGTCGGGCTGCTGGGAGCCATCGAGTACTACCGCAACGGGCACGTCAATCTCGTCTACGCGGCGCTGGTGGCGGCGGGCCTGTTCGTCGGGTTCTATTTCGGCGCGAAGATCACCTTGGGCATGTCGCCGGAAACAGCGCGGCGCGTCTATGCCGTCTTCCTGATGGCCGTGTCCATCCGCATGCTGCTGGCAGGCAAGTAATGCTGCGCCTGTCAGGCGTCTGCGCTATATTGGGTATGGAACCGACCAGCCAAAGGCGCGGTAGCCAAGTGGTAAGGCAGAGGTCTGCAAAACCTTTATTCGCGGGTTCGATTCCCGCCCGCGCCTCCATTCCCTGGATCGAATTCCTCCCGCAGCAGAGGCCGCACTCCCCCGGAGGGATCTGGCCGTCCCGCTGATCTCCAGCATCCTCCATGCAAACGGCGCGGCTCCCCGGCGAACTCATGGATGCCATCCAGCAGCTGGCGTCCGCATTCTCGACCCGCGAGCTGGCCGAAGCCTCGGCGCGCCTCTCCGAAATGTACCGCCGAGGACTGCCGCCGCGGCTCGATTCGGCCGTCATGCGTGCTGCCTATGTGACCGTCAGAATGCCCGCCACCGTGGCGGCGCTCCAGCGTGCGTCGGCGGAACTGCCATTCAAACCGGAGTCATGGCTGGATCTGGGCGCCGGACCCGGCGCGGCGGCGTGGGTGGCCCCCTGCCTGGCCACTCTCGTCGACGAGAACCCCCACTGGGACGACCTGCGCCCCGCGCGCCGCATCTGCGCGGATCTGTCGAGACTCCCTGGCCTCAAGGCTCACGACGTCGTGAGCCTCTGTTACGTCCTCAACGAACTGCCTCCGGCCGCGCGGCCCAGGCTTCTGGACGAGGCGTGGCGGCTGGCCGCGAAAGCCCTGATCGTCGTCGAACCGGGCACGCCGCAAGGCTTCTCCATCGTTCTGGAAGCGCGCCGGCAGCTCCTCGAAGCAGGCGCCCGGATCCTGGCCCCCTGCCCCCACGAGGGCGCCTGTCCCATGACCGGCGGAGACTGGTGCCACTTCGCCGTGCGCGTGGAGCGCTCGCGGCTCCACCGGCAGCTGAAGGGCGGCTCGCTCGGCTACGAGGACGAGAAATTCTGCTACCTTTTGGCTGCGAAAGAAGCCTCGCCCGCGGCCCCGGCGCGCGTCCTGCGGCATCCTGACGTGCAGCCCGGACAGATCGGACTTACGCTCTGCACCCCGCAGGGAGTCCAGCTCCTGAAGGTCCGCCGGCGGGATCCGGCGTGGCGGCAGGCGCGGAAGGCCTCCTGGGGCGACCCATGGCCGCCTGCGGCCGGCGGGGATGGAGGGGCCGAGCCGTGATGCTGCGCGCGTGGCTCGCCGGCGCCGTCCTTTGCGTCGCGGCAGCGGCTGCCGATGTCGCCGCCGTCGTCAAGGGGCTCGAACAGAGGTACAACCGCGCCTCCACGCTCCAGACAAGATTCGAGCAGACCCACCTTGTGGCCGGACGGCCAAGGCGCATCGAGTCCGGCACGCTGACCCTCCGCAAGCCCGGAAGAATGCGCTGGGAGTACGACCGCCCGCCGGGCAAGCTGTTCGTCTGCGACGGCAGGTGGGTCTGGCTTTACTCTCCCGGCGCCCAGCAGGTGGAGAGGGCGCGGCTGAAAGAGGCGGACGACTTCCGCGCCCCCCTCGCGTTCCTGATCGGCAGGCTGGACCTGCGCCGCACATTCTCCACCTTCGAACTCGAGGAGCAGGAGTCCGGCGCCCGGCTCTCCGCCTGGCCGAAAAACGACCGCATGCCGTTCACGCGGGTAGACTTCTTCCTGACCCAGGACTACGGGATCGAGCGGCTCGTCATCCACCAGGTCGACGCCACCGCCATGGAATTCCGCTTCTCCGGCGAGCGGCTCAACGTGCCCGTCGACGACTCCGCGTTCCGCTTCCAGCCGCCTGCCGGAGTGCCCGTGGTGGACACAGAACCATAACGGTTGTGAAACATCCGGGCGAAACCTAGTACCGGCTGGGGGTTTCTCCTGTGGATATCTCCGTGTATCTGATTGACCAGAAGTCCAAAAAGTACTTAGATGGTTCTTGGGCCAGGCTGTGGCAGAAAAACGGCGATCCCGGCGGTTTGACTTGCGCCTCCGGGTCGATGTGTTCAAGATCGGCGACCGGCAGGTCAATCTCCAGTTGCAGACGCGCAACGTCAGTTCGCGCGGAGTTCTGCTGGAGGATCCCGGTGAACACTTCGAGAAGGGGCAGCTGCTCGAGTTCTATCTGTACCTGCCGTCAGGCGAAGAGGGGGTCGAAGTCCGCGTCCATTGCCGCGGGGCTGTGGTCCGGCGTGACCGCGTCCGGCAGTGCAGCGCCGCCCAGCTGCAGCGTTACGAGTTCGAGCGGGTGGTGAAACGGATCGCCCTGCAGCCTCTGTAACCGCCCTCCCGGCGGGTTTGACGCTGCCAGCCCTTTGCGCTACCCTAGCAAAGAAAAAGCGAAGACGCGGCGATGAACCTGAGCCTCGATTTTCCCGATCCGAAGCGCGACGACAGCCTTGGGCTTTCCAGACGGGCGGATCTTGATGCGGCAATTGCGCGGCTCACGTCGTGGATGCAGGAGCCCAATTCGCCCGTGCGCGCCATCCGGCATCAACCCGCGCAGCCGGGGCGGTTCGAAGACATCCCCGAAGAGGTGGCGCCGGAGGTGCGGCGCGTCCTCGTCGAGAGAGGAATCCGCCAGCTCTACTCGCACCAGGCGGCTTCGTACCGGGCGCTGAAGTCCGGCGCAAACATCGCCGTCGTCACGCCCACCGCAAGCGGCAAGACGCTGTGCTACAACCTCGCCGTGCTCGACCGGCTCTCGCAGGATCCGGAAGCGCGCGCCATCTATCTCTTCCCGACCAAGGCTCTTGCCGAGGATCAGCTTCACGAGTTCCATTCCACCGTCGAAGCGATGGGCGCCGACTTCCGCGCCTTCACCTACGACGGCGACACCCCGCAGGATGCCCGCAAGCAGATCCGCGAACGCGCCAACGTCGTGCTCACCAACCCGGACATGCTCCACGCCGGCATCCTGCCGCACCACACAAAGTGGGCCAAGCTCTTCGAGAACCTCCGCTACGTCGTGATCGACGAGCTGCACACCTACCGCGGCGTCTTCGGCAGCCATCTGGCCAACGTCATCCGCCGCCTGAAGCGGATCTGCGCCTTCTATGGCTCCTCGCCGCAGTTCATCTGCTGTTCGGCGACCATCGCCAACCCGGCTGAACTGGCGTCAGCCCTGACGGGCGAGCCGTTCACGCTGATCGACGACAACGGCGCGCCCAGCGGCGAGAAATACTTCGTCTTTTACAACCCGCCGGTGGTCAACCGGCAGCTCGGCATCCGGCGCAGCTATCTGAACGAGACCCGCCGGCTGGCCGTCGAGTTCGTCCAGCGCGGCCAGCAGACGCTCGTCTTCGCCAACAACCGCCTGGCGATGGAGGTGCTCGTCAAGTACCTGAAAGACGCCTGCGCGCGGCCTCCGGCCGATCCCGAATCCGTGCGCGGCTACCGCGGCGGCTACCTGCCGCGCGAACGGCGCGCCATCGAGCGGGGTCTGCGCGAGGGCGAGATCCGCTGCGTCGTGGCGACCAACGCGCTCGAGCTTGGCGTCGACATCGGTTCTCTCGATGTCGTCGTGATGGCCGGTTATCCCGGCAACATCGCCAGCACCTGGCAGCGCGCGGGACGCGCCGGCAGGCGCCAGGGCACGGCGCTCGCGCTGCTGGTGGCCTCCAGCGCCCCGCTCGATCAGTATGTCGTCGAGCACCCCGAGTTCTTCTTCGGCACGCCGCCGGAGCACGCCCAGGTCAACCCCGACAATCTCGAGATCCTGATCAGCCACCTGAAATGCGCGGCGTTCGAACTGCCCGTGAAAGACGGAGAGCGCTTCGGTCCGCATGAGACCGGCGAGCTGTGCCAGTACCTTTCCGAACTTGGCGTGGTGCATCACTCGGCGGGCGCCTGGCACTGGGTGGCCGACTCCTACCCCGCCGACGCCATCAGCCTTCGTTCGGTCACCAGCGACAACTTCGTCGTCATCGACATCACCGGCGAAGAACGCGTCATCGGCGAAGTGGCCTTTCCGGCGGCTCTGACCGAACTCCACGAAAAGGCCATCTACCTCCATGAGGCGCGCCAGTACCAGGTCGAGCGCATGGATTACGACGGCCGCAAGGCTTACGTCCGGCAGGTGGAGTGCGACTACTACACCGACGCCATCGACTACACGCAGGTGAAGGTGCTCGAGGAGTTCGCGCAGAAGCCGATGGCTGCCGCCGAAGCGCGCCACGGCGAAGTCCGCGTCAACCGCCAGATCGTGGGCTTCAAGAAGATCAAGTTCTACACCAACGAGAACGTCGGCGCCGGCACGCTCTCGCTGCCCGAGCAGGAGATGCACACCACCAGCTTCTGGCTGCACTTCCCGGCTGCGTTCTGGCAGCCCTTCGGGCATCTCTCGCCGGCGGAGCGGCTCAACGGGCTCACCGGGCTCGGCCACGCCTTCCGCACGGTCGCCTCGCTTCTCCTCATGTGCGACCCGCGCGACCTGGGCGTCTCGATCACCGAAGAGATCGCTCCGCCGGTCGCCTGCTTCGAGCCCAACCTCCACCTGTACGACAACTACCCCGGCGGCATCGGGCAGAGCGCCCCGCTCTGGGAGATGGCCTCCCGCCTGGTGGCGGGCGCGCGCGACCTCATCGCGCAGTGCGGCTGCGAGCACGGCTGCCCCGCCTGCACCGGTCCGGCGGGCGAGACAGGCTCCCGCGCCAAAGAGGCGGCGCTCGAGATCCTCGCGGCGCTGCAGTCCGCCCCGCCTCAGGAGCCGCAGGCGGCTGGGCTATCCTAAGAAAGAATCTGTGACGGAATTGGTCCCGCTCTCTCCTTCTGCTGTCGCCCGCGCCCGTTCCGCAGGCCGCGCTGAAAGGGTTCTGTCCTGATGACGGCCACCATCGGCACGCCCCTGCTGTGGGCAGGCTTCACTCTGCTCGTTCTCGCGCTGCTGGCGCTCGACCTTGGCGTCTTCCACCGCCGCGTCCACGTGATCCACACGCGCGAGGCTCTGATGTGGTCCATCTTCTGGATCTGCCTCGCGCTGCTGTTCAATGTCGGCGTCTATTTCTGGTTCGGCCATAAGCACGCCCTGGAATTTTTCACGGGCTATGTGATCGAAAAGGCCCTTTCCGTCGACAACATCTTCGTTTTCGTGGTCATTTTCACCTATTTCGCCGTGCCCCAGGAGCTCCACCACCGCGTCCTCTTTTGGGGCATTGTCGGCGCCCTGGTCCTGCGCGCAGCCTTCATTCTGGCCGGCGCCGCGCTGATCCAGACGTTCCACTGGGTGATCTATATT
>FWPV01007339.1_pt1 | contig 19086 bp, 21 predicted proteins | sample 2228371 | NCBI WGS metagenome assembly FWPV01 (sample SAMEA103939776, study PRJEB20133) | metagenome
TAAAGAAAAGTTAAAGGAGAAAATATGGAATGGATTTCTGTGGTAGTTGATTATGGAGTTATCGGTCTTCTTATCTTTATGAGCATCATTGCAGTTTCGATTGCCATTGAAAGGTTACTTGTTTATAAAAAGGTAAATGTTAATGAATTCGATGATAAGAAATCTCTTGAAATAAAACTTACTGATAAACTTCATATCATTGCAACGATCGGAAGTAATGCTCCTTATATTGGTTTGCTTGGAACCGTGCTTGGAATTATGCTCACTTTTTACAACATAGGCAAAGAGGGATTGATTGATACAACTAAAATTATGACAGGCTTGGCGCTTGCTTTGAAGGCTACAGCTATTGGACTCCTTGTTGCCATACCATCTATTACTTTTTATAACTTTCTACTTAGAAAAGTAAAAGTTTTAATCGCAGAATGGGAGAAGATGAATGGAAGAAAAAGAATTTGATTATATGAATGTTATTCCACTGGTTGATGTTATGCTGGTTCTGCTCACTATAGTTCTTACTACATCAACTTTTATAGCCTCCGGGATGATAAATGTGTCTTTACCAAAAGCATCAAATGAAAACAGAGAAATTCTGAAAAACCAGACCATTACTATCAGCAGGGATGGAACGATATATTTCAACACAATCGCAATGACACTTTATGACTTGAAGAATACTGTTCAAAATCTTGATAGAGAGACCCCGATAATTATAAGAGCTGATAGAGATATTAGACTCCAGGTTTTTGTTGATGTGCTGGATGTGATAAACAACTCAGGATTTAAAAAAGTGGCAATTCAAACAGAGAAAGGGGGTTGATAATTTAAGATTTCGGGAACTATATAGAATGTTTCATAAATTCTTGTTTTCCATAACACTAACCATCTCCTGTAAAGGAGATGGTAAAAACTAAGAAAAAGCTGAAGAGCGAAGAACAAATAAATATTTTTTAGAAATATTATTGGAAAATTTCCTTTCTGGTTGTGAGCATATTTATCTCGCTTTTAATTATATTATTGAGTTCAATATCATTGTTTTTCAGTATAAGATCAAGAATATTCATTATTTTTTGGGCAGATAAAATTCTCGGGATAAACACATAATCTGCACCTTCAGCATACATTTTCAATGCATTTTCTACACTTTCTGCTGTAGCAATTATTTTAGCCTCAGGGCAGATATTTTTTACATGTTTTATTAATTTAAGATTGTCGGTGCCTACCAGTATTGTGTCTGGAATTGTTGAAATAACAACTTTAACATTATGTATTCCTGCATGGTGAAGAGTGTCAAGATGGCTTATGTCCCCGTAGACAACTTTTATGCCCATACTTTGAAGAGATTGATATACTTCAGGGTTAAAGTCAACTACTATAACTTTATCCCTGAGTTGAGTTTTAGAAATGGTGTCTTTATCAATAATTTCCTGTAATAAAGAACTCGCGGTTCTATGAAACCCGAGTATAGCGATTTCTTTTCCAGAAGGTATTGCCTTATCCACTTCTTTTTTTGGTGAAGCCATATCTTTAAAGCTTTTAATACCAATGCTTTTCAAGATAAGAGCTAATTTTTTTTGAATGAAATCATTATACTTTATCATATATGTCGAAGTGACAGATGTTATAACAAAGATAAAAATTATTACCGAGAGAGTATCACGACTTATATGACCTGCAGAGACACCTAAAGATGCAATGACAAGTGAGAATTCACTGAGTTGAGTTAGATTTATCGAAGTTAAAAGACTCACTCTTAAGCCATTTTTAAGAAAATACAAAACAGGAAAAATTGCAATGAATCGGGATATTACTAAAAAGACTGATGCAATTATGGCAGTTGTCAGTATGGACAAGTCTGTGAAAGGATTGGGAATCTGCATTCCGAGAGAAACAAAGAATAGAGTTATGAAGAAATCTCTTATATTAACTACTTTAGCGATTACATCAAGATTATAAGGAAATGTTGATATGGCTATGCCTGCTATTAATGCTCCCATTTCAATTGAAAGATTGCTGTAATGGGCTATCCCACAAACAAAAAAACACCATGCAAGTGCTGAAACAAGCACAAGTTCAGGGACTTTGGCTATATTTTTAAATAATTTAGGGAGTATATATTTGCTGACTGTCATACTGAAGAATACAAGCAGGAATCCTTTAAAGAAAGATAAAAAAATATTCAATATTTGTGGATTTGTAAGATTAGGCTGGATCCCTAACAATACAATTGCCCATATATCCTGAAATACGAGTATGCCAAGGGTTATCCTTCCTGCTAATGTATCCAGCTCAAATTTTCCGTAAAGAAGTTTTACCACTATTGCTGTGCTGCTTAAAGCACAACATGCAGAAAGATAAATCAAATCGTAATTATTACTGAATGTATATCCTAAAAGAAGGAAGAATCCTATGCCAATGATAGCTGTAAATGGGAATTGGACAAAACCGCTTATTACCATTGACTTGCCAGCATCTTTAAGCTTTTTAATATCTATTTCAAGTCCTATTAGAAAAAGAAGAAGGATTAAACCAAAATGTGAGATTGTTTCGATAGCCTCGATATCTTTAACAAAACCGAAGCCTATCATAGGTCCAATAACAACACCTGCTACAATATAGGTAAGAAGAAGGGGCTGTTTTAACATATGCCCTATGTATGCCATGAACGTAGCAGATAGTATTGCGATACCGACATTTGCAATTGTATCCATTATTTATCCTTTATAATTGCTATCACCGGGTAAAAACTAAAATAGCAAAAAAGATTTATTATGTTGACAAATAAAACTATTTTGTTTCCCAAGCTTATCATAGCAAGCCCTTTTTCATCTCTTATCGAATTCATGAGTCCTGAAGCAAAACCTCCTGCACATAGAACATATAACTTTACATATGCTGTTTTGAGATTAAGGGGAAGTAAAAGAAATAGGAAAACAAAAAATGTTAAGAATCTTGTTCTATTGTTATTTTCCTGCATATTCAAATACTATCAAAAATCATTGATTCAGGAAAGTTTTTTTATTTTTTCACTCATCCTGGATGATATCTTTGCTAAAAATTTATTAAACCCGATTATTATAGTTTCAGATTATAGGTTTTTTCTCTTGCAATTTTGATGTCTTTTTAGCTCTTCAAGTTGTATTTTTCAAGCTAAAATTATCTTGACACAAATTTTATACTTGAAATATACTTAAAACAGGTAAGCCACGAAGGCTGAAATAATGACCTGAAGGTCAAAAAGCTTTCGCGGCTATTTTTTTTGCCGCGGGGAAGGAATAGTTCTGTTATATCAAAAAAGAATATCTAATTTTTAACCCGGTACTCATCATTTATTTTTAAATTAAAAGGAGGGCCTATGTATTGTAAAGTCTTAAAAAGTTTACGGGGAAGAATGTCTATAGTTATCTTATCTTTTTTAATTGTAATCTCTTCATCGATGTTTGCTTTTGCTTATGATATTAATGAAAAACTTACCATTGATGGTACTCTTACAGGTGTATATCAATACGGTAATTACGATGTAAAAGGTCTGGATAATAAAGATGGTGGAACAGTTATTCTTGACCTCGGTTTTAATTATCATCCTACAGAAACTGATGAATTTCAGATTACAGCGAGTTTCGCTGGTGGTAATGGACTCGATAATGGCAATCCTTTTTCTCTGACAACATATGCAGATGACCTTGAGGATGGTTTAAAAAACATAAATGGAAGAGATAGGGATTATCTACTTGAAGCATGGTATAAGCATACCTTTAAGTTTGATGAAAAAACTTCACTGGCATTAACTGGAGGGATTATAGATTCAACAAGATATATAGATGACAATGCATTTGCCAATTGCGAGACTTCTCAGTTCATGAATCAGATTTTTGTGAATCATAAGAATATAAACCTGCCATCATATGATATAGGTGGCGCCATTGAATTTAACATTTCAAACTTCTCGATCAGAAGTGTTGTAATGAATTCTAAATTTGAAGATGATGAAGGTTCTTTAAAGAATTACAACTACTATGCACTGCAAATTGGATATGCTCTTGAAACTCCTGTGGGAACGGGTAATTACAGAATTTATGGATTTAGTACAAGTAAAAGATTTGATGATTGGGATGGTTCTAAAAAAGAAAGATTGCAGGGAATTGGTATTTCTGCAGACCAGCAGATTAGTTCTATCGTGGGTGTATTTGTAAGGGCTGGCTGGCAGGATGACGCTGCTGTCATAGATCATCAGAATGCTTATTCGGCAGGAGTAAATATTAATGGTAAATTATGGGGTAGAGAAAAAGATGAAATAGGTCTGGGCTATGCTTATCTGACAGGCGCCGATGATTCTGATATTGATAAAACCAGTGCATTCGAAGGTTATTTCAAGTTACAGATTTCTAAATACAATGACATAAGTTTTGATCTGCAATATATTGATGATAACCTGAAGCAGGAGCATGACAGAAGCGGGTTCGTTTACGGAGTAAGGCTTAATGCTTATTTTTAGATTTTTTAAATAAAAGAGGGGGGTGTTATTATGCATATGGCAGATGCTTTACTATCACCAGCAGTTGGTGGAACTATGTGGGCAGGTTCTCTTGGTATGATTATTTATTGCGCTAAAAAACTGACTGGTAAAATGGATGATAAAATGATACCTTTGATGGGTGTGCTCGGTGCTTTCATATTTGCAGGACAGATGATAAATTTTACAATTCCCGGAACAGGTTCAAGTGGACATATTGGAGGAGGAATGTTACTTGCAATTTTGCTTGGACCTTATGCTGCGTTTCTTGTGATTGCTTCTGTTCTTCTTGTGCAGGCATTGTTTTTTGCTGATGGCGGACTTCTTGCACTTGGAGCTAATATATGGAATCTCGGAATTTATCCTGCTTTTATCGGTTACCCGCTTATTTATAGGTCTCTTGTAAAGAATAATTCTAATACTAAGGCTATAACAGTTGCATCCATAATCAGTGTAGTGGTATCCTTGCAACTGGGTGCATTCTCGGTTGTCCTTCAGACAAAATTATCCGGAATAACTGAACTGCCTTTCAGTACTTTTTTGCTCATGATGCAGCCAATACATCTGGCAATTGGATTAATAGAAGGAATCGCGACAGCCGGTATAATTTTATATGTGAGAAGCATAAGACCAGATATAGTGGACAATCTTGAAGTTGTTAAAAATACATATTCAACCGGTTCATTGAAGAAAATCTTGATTGTCATGTCATTGCTTGCAATTATAACAGGCGGTGCATTATCGTGGTTTGCATCAACAAATCCTGATGGACTTGAATGGTCAATTGAAAAAATCTACGGGAAACCAGAAGTACCTGAAAGGGAAAACCCTGTTACCGAAAACCTCTCAAAGATACAGGAGAAGACAGCAATTCTGCCTGATTATACATTCCCCTCAAAAGGAGAGGAAGAGAATTCACCTTCCTGGCCTGCTGTTGATACCGGAACATCTATATCAGGAATAATAGGTGGGATTATAGTGCTTGCTCTTGTTATAGTTTTTGGAATGGGCGTAAGAATCATGAGTAGAAACAGAGCAAAGCCGTGAAATTTGATGAGGAGTTTTTTAATTTAGGTTATCTCGACACCCTCTCATATAAAGATACTTTTGTCCATAGACTCGATCCGAGGATAAAGATAATAGTTGCACTTATCTTTATCCTCTTCGTTATTTCATTCAATAAATATGAAATTTCAGGTTTATTGCCGTTTTTCCTGTTTCCTGTTTTTCTATTAACCGCAGGTAACATACCTATAAGGGCAATTATAAAGAAAGTACTTTTCATATCACCCTTTGCTATTTTTATTGGAATCTTCAATCCACTTCTTGACAGGCAGGTTTTAATAACTCCTTTTGGTGTTCCTGTCTCAGGTGGATGGCTGTCATTCTTTTCAATAATAATTAAGTTTACTTTAACAGTAAGTACTGCATTACTACTTGTTGCAGTGACATCATTTCCTGGAATATGTGAGGCATTATCAAGAATGAAGATGCCAAAGCTTTTTGTAATTCAGCTTCTTTTTTTGTATAGATATATCTTTGTTCTCCTTGATGTTGCTTTACGAATGGTGAGAGCAAGGGATGCGCGAGCATTCGGTAAAAAAGGAAAAAACATAAAAACATTTATAAGACTCATCTCTGTTTTACTGATAAAAAGTATTGACAGAGCTGAAAGGGTCTATCAGGCAATGTTGGCGAGGGGTTTCAATGGAGAAATCAAAGTATTGAAAAAATATAAACCGGGGCTGACTGATTTAATTTTTGGAATATCTTCTGTTTTACTTTTTTATGTATTCAGAAATTATAATATATCAAATTATGTTGGAGAGATTCTAAAAAGGTAGGAATTAATGAGTCATCATATTGTTGAGCTTAAAGATGCATATTTCAAATACCCCGATGGCACCGAAGGTATGAAAGGAATATCCTTTAGAATTTTGCATGGTGAATCGGTTGGGATTGCAGGTGCTAATGGAGCAGGTAAAACAACTCTTCTGTTGAATTTAAGTGGTCATCTTATTCCAACAAAAGGAGAAGTATCGGTCGGCGAAGTTGCCCTCAGTCATAAAACACGTCAGGAAATAAGACGAAAAGTAGGTTTTGTTTTTCAACGTACAGATGACCAGTTATTTATGCCTACAGTATATGAAGATGTAGCCTTTGGACCGATAAATCTTGGACTGTCTGAAGATAAGGTCAACGAACGTGTAAAGAATGCACTCGAAATGGTAGGATGTTATCATCTCAAAGACAGGCCTCCTCACAGACTTTCCGAAGGACAGAAAAGATCTGTTGCTATAGCAACTGTTATGGCAATGGAACCTGATATTTTAATTATGGATGAACCTGCATCGAATCTTGACCCGAGATCAAGGAGGCAGTTGATAAATCTATTGAATTCATTTGAGCATACAAAGATTATAGCATCTCATGATCTTGACCTTATCCTTGATGTTTGTGAAAGATGCATTATTATCAGAGATGGCAAAGTGTTTGCCGATGGCCCATCAGAGAAGATATTGTTAGATGAATCCTTGCTCGAGGAAAATGGTCTTGAACTTCCGCTAACCAGGCAGTTATATAATTTTAAGCGGTCTTTTTAATGTAAATTTCTTTTGCTATATCAGGATCAATAGCAACTGTTGTCTCATCAACCTGAATAACATAAGAAGGTTTCCGCTGAATCAATTTAATCACGCTTCCTGCTGTTATTCCAAGTGAATTTAATTTGCTCAATCTTGATGCGTTTGTGGGAACGATGAATGTTATTTTCCCTCGTGAACCTACTTCAAATTCCGATAGTCTTGTTACCACAGGTTCAACATCAATTTTATATTTCTTGCAGCATTCGCCTCTGGGAATCGGTTTTCCATGAGGACATGTCTGAGGATGTCCGAGAAACGTGCATACACTGTCTGTCAATTCCTCACTAAGAATGTGCTCCATCTTGCATGCATCATTGATGACAGAGTCGCCTCTCATCTCGAATACATCTGTGAAAAGTCTTTCGGCAAGCCTTAATCTTCTTATCAAAGCTTTAGCCATCTTATGTCCTGTTTCAGTAAACTGAATCTTATCATCAGTAATTTTTACAAGACCTTCGGATTTCATAATCTGTATAAGACGATCAATCTCATCGTCTTCTGAACTTAACCTGAAACGATTCAAACCATCATGGCCTTCTTCATTTAGTACCCATAAAAGCTCTATTGCCTCATCAATTCTTTCTTTGTCCATGTTTAAAATTATATCATGTTCATGAAAAATATTCAGAATGGAAGTTGCAGGGTCTTAACCCTGCAGAAACTTTTACGATGAATTGGGCAGGGCCCGTGAATACGTATGAGTTCAATATGCTCACTTGTTGAATATCCTTTATGCCTGTCAAAATGATATTGTGGATATATTTTATGGTAGTCAAGCATTATTCTATCCCGTGTTACTTTTGCGATAATTGAAGCCGCGGCAACAGATGCGCTTATGCTTTCACATTTGTTATAAGAGATTTGTTTAATTGAAATCGATGGAATAATAAGCGCATCAATAATAAGTAAATCAGGAATAACTGAAAGGTTATTGATTGCTGTCTGCATGGCGAAACGAGTTGCTTTAAGTATATTGAGATTATCGATCGCTTCAGGTCCAATAATGCCAATTCCTATATCAAGTGCAGCATCTTTAACCGCAGAATAAAGAGCTTCCCTTTCTTTTTCAGGAACTTTTTTAGAATCCCTGAGTCCGTTTATGTGGATATTCTCTTTAAGAATTACTGCTGCAGCAACTACTGGACCGGCTAATGGTCCCCGTCCTGCTTCATCAATACCGGCAATCAGACGAAATCCCTTTTTTCGATAAAAATCATCATGCTGATATATATCCATATCAGCCTTGAGATCACTATTGTGTTATCTCAGTATTTTGAGGTTCTGCTGGTTGTTCCTCTTTTGCCTCTATTTCCTGAGTAGAAACAACAGAATTTGAAGCCTTAACAGTAAATCCTCTGTCTTTTTCTTTTATCTTTGCTGATTTGCCTTTTTTACCTCGCAGATAATAGAGTTTTGCTCTTCTTACACGTCCCTTTTTGAGTACTTCAATTCTTTCAATAGAAGGTGAATATACAGGAAATATTTTTTCTACTCCGACACCAAAAGAGATTTTTCTTACAGTAAAAGTTTCTCTGGTATTACTTCCTTTCCGAGCAATAACAACGCCGTCAAAAGGCTGAAATCTCTCTTTATCACCTTCAACAACTTTTACCATAACCCTTACTGTATCTCCAATATTGAATTCTGGTATATTCTTTTTTAAACCTTCTTCAACAGATGTTATAAGATTCATTTTAAATCTTCCTCCTTTATTTCTTGTAACAATTCGTGGTCTTCATCGCTAATTTCTTTCATCGAAACGATGAGTTCAGGTCTCCTTATTGTTGTTCGTCTTAATGCTTCTTTTCGCCTCCAGCGCTGAATATCCTTGTGGTTCCCTGAAAGTAAAACTTCTGGAACTCTGTATCCTTTATATACCGGAGGTCTTGTATAATGAGGATAATCCAGTATTCCCCATGAAAAAGATTCTTCCTCTAAGGAACGTTCATCTCCAAGCACTCCTGGAATTAATCTTGCAACAGCATCTATTATAACTAATGCAGGCAATTCTCCGCCAGTCAAAATATAATCACCAATAGAAATTTCTTCGTCTGCTAAAAAAGATGCCACACGTTCATCTATAGCTTCATACCTGCCACAGAGAAATATTAATTGTTTATCTTCCCTGGATAATTTCATCGCCTTTTCCTGATCGAATTTAAGACCAGAAGGACTCAACATAATTACTTTGCGTTTTTCTTTATCAGGACATATTGCATCAACAGCATCAAAAAAAGGTTCAGGTTTCATTACCATTCCTGCTCCACCACCATATGGATAATCATCAACACTCTTATGTTTGTTTTTTGCATAATCCCTTAGATTATGTATCTTTATATTTATCAAACCTTTCTGGATGGCTCTTTTAATAATGCTTTCATTTAAGTAAGCATGGAAAATTTCAGGAAAAATACTTATAACATCAAATCTCATAATATTAGAAACACTAAGGGGTAAAAGGACGGAGAATACCTTCTACCCCTCGAATAAATAATTTTGACAATTAAGGATGTATATAAATTTTATTTACACCCTGCAATCAGGCGAATTAAATCTTATTCAAGAATTTCGAGTACGCAACGTTTGCCAACTTTTGTTCCTGATGCGCTCAGTATCGTACGCATAGCACGTGCAGTTTTACCCTGTTTCCCGATAACTTTTCCAAGATCACTCTGTGCAACCCTGAGTTCGAAAACAGTTGTTTTTTCTCCATCAACTTCAGTAACACTTACTTCTTCAGGTCTGTCAACCAGAGCCTTTGCCATTTTCTCAACTAATTCTTTCATCATGTCCCACCTCCATGTGAGTTTAGGGCAAGATTAAAGTCCAGCCCTTTGCATAAGCTTTTTTACTTTATCTGTAGGTTGTGCTCCATGTTGTAACCAAGTTTTAGCCTTCTCTATGTCAATCTTGACTTCAGAAGGTTCTTTTAAAGGATCATATGTCCCTAAAATTTCTATAAAAGGACCATCTCTTCTTGCTCTCGAATCTGCGACTACAACCCTGTAGAAAGGTCTCTTATGCGCACCTAATCTTGTGAGCCTTATCTTTACCAAAACATCACCTCCTTCTTAAAGTCTATAATTTTAATATATTTCAATTCATAAAGTAAATATTTATGTTCAACCAATTGATTTAAATCCATATTTTGAGTTATTATTACACTCTATGGATACAAAAAAATATTTAGAAGAATCAAGCCGTTATATTATGAATACGTACAACAGGTATCCTGTTATTCTTAGAAAAGGCAGGGGGATAAAAGTCTGGAGTTCAGAGGGGAATGAATATCTCGACTTTGTAGGAGGCGTGGCCGTCAACATACTTGGACATTGTCATCCCAGGGTTGTTGTTGCTATTCAGAAACAGGCCCAAAGACTTATTCATGTCTCGAATTATTATCATATAGAACCCCAGATAAAGCTTGCCCGGTTACTTGTTGAGAATTCATTCGCAGAGAAAGTATTCTTCTGCAATTCAGGAGCAGAAGCTATTGAAGCTGCAATCAAACTTGCCCGCAAATACGCAAAAGAAAATTTAAGTGCCGAACGTTATGAGATCATTACTGCTGAAAATTCATTTCATGGAAGAACATATGGAGCTGTAACCGCAACTGCACAGGAAAAGTTTCACAGGGGTTTTGAACCATTAGTTCCAGGATTTGTTTATGTGCCTTTTAATAATATAGATGCTTTAAAAAATGCTATAAATGAGAGAACATGTGCAGTCTTGCTTGAACCGATTCAGGGTGAGGGCGGGGTAAGAGTGCCAGATAGCAATTATCTAAAGCAGGTAAGGGAAATATGTAATGAAGAGAATGTATTATTAATTCTCGATGAGATACAGACAGGCATGGGAAGGACAGGAAAGCTTTTTGCACATGAGCATTATGGCATTACACCAGATATAATGACAGTTGCAAAAGGTCTTGGCGGTGGAGTGCCAATAGGAGCTATGCTTGCAACTGATAGAATAGCTTCTGCATTTGTGCCCGGAAATCATGCATCAACATTTGGAGGTAATCCTTTAGTCTGTGCTGCCGGAGTTGCTACTATGGAAACATTGCTTGAAGATGGTTTTATACTTGATCATTGCAAAAGAATGGGCAAGTATTTTATAGAAAAACTTCAGAATCTCAAAGAAAAATTTCCTTTATTGATTAAAGAGATAAGGGGGCTCGGGTTGCTCATTGGTATGGAATTAAATGCAGATTGTATACAGATAGTTAAAACATGCATGGATAAAGGCGTGTTGATAAACTACACTTCTGGTAATGTGCTTCGTTTTATCCCTCCTCTTATTGTTCAGAAAAAGGATATTGACCATTTAATTGAAGTTCTTGGAGAAATTTTCCTTAAGATTTAGCCTTGTTATTTTTATGATTTGCTAATAATGAGAGGTTTTTTATGAAAAGAGATTTCTTAACTGTAATGGATTTATCTTTGGATGAATTGAATAATTTACTTAAAAGGTCAATTGATTTTAAAAAAGGTATTGATGCAAATAAGTGCCCTTTAATTGGAAAGAGTATAGGTCTTCTTTTTGAAAAAGCATCGACAAGAACAAGAATATCTTTTGAGGTCGGAATATATCAACTCGGGGCACAGGCTATATATATGAATCCTAAAGAGATACAGATAGGAAGAGGTGAAACTCTTCATGATACTGCAAAAGTTATGTCGAGATACCTTCATGGAATTATAATTCGTACTTTCAGTCATAAAACTCTTGAAGAATTTGCAAGATATTCTTCTGTTCCTGTAATAAACGGGCTCAGTGACAAACACCATCCCTGTCAGGCGCTCGCTGATCTAATGACCATTCTTGAAAATAAAGGAAGACTCGAGGGGATTGAACTTGCTTTTGTAGGAGATGGCAATAATGTCGCAAATTCACTTATTGAAGCTTCTTCAATAGCAAAGATCAAGATGAGAATTGCATGTCCGAGAGGATATGAACCTGCTCCGGATGTTTTAAAACGTGCAAATGGATACATAGAAGTTATGAATGATCCTCTTGAGGCTGTTGAAAACGCCGACGTTGTATATACTGATGTATGGGTAAGTATGGGACAGGAAAAGGAAGCTTCAATCAAAAGAAAGAAGTTTAAAAAATATCAGATTAATAAAAAAGTTCTTGAATGTGCAAAAAGAGATGCTATAGTCCTGCACTGTATGCCAGCTCATAGAGGAGATGAAATAACCGATGAAGTAATGGATGGACCGCAGAGTGTTGTTTTCGATCAGGCAGAAAATAGACTGCATACTCAGAAGGCTTTACTTGAATTTTTGATGTCTTAACTTTTATAAACTCCTATGAGAAAAATTTACCTTTTTCTATCCATTATATTCTTTTTATTTTTGCCTGATTATGTTTTTGCGAAACCTGTAAAAATAGAGATTGTCCCCTGTAAAATTTTCCCTGGAGATGCCTTTTTAATCAAGATAAAAAACTTGAAGAATAAGAATACCCCTGTCGCTCTTATAAATAAAAAAGAATTTGGTTTTGTAGAATATGAAAAAGATTCGTTCATTGCAATTGGAGCAATGGATATAAATACTAAACCCGGAAGATATAAAATCAAAATTAAATCCGGCAACAGGGTTTTTAAGCGTAATTTATTAGTAAAAATAAAAAACTTTCCTTCATTGTCTTTGAATCTTCCGAATGAAAAAGTCTTTCCGTCTGAAGATGATCTCAGGAGGATTCGGGATGAAGATATGAAAATGTATGAAATATTTAATGTAGTTACTGATAAAAAATGGGAAGGAAATTTTATTTTGCCTCTTGAAAATGAAATATCCACTCTATTTGGTGTAAGAAGAATAATGAATGAAAAATGGACGAGCATGCACAGAGGTATTGATTTTAGAGGTAAAGAAGGGGAAGAAGTTAAAGCAACAAATAACGGGCAGATTGTTGTGACCGCAGAACTTTTTTATGGCGGTAATACAATCGTAATTGATCATGGGCTTGGAATCTATTCTATATATATGCATTTATCCTGTATCAGGGTAAAATCAGGTGATGAAATTAAAAAAGGAGAAATTATCGGAAATGTTGGTTCTACCGGCAGAGCAACCGGACCTCATTTACATTTTGGGATCAAGATAAACGGGATTAATATAAACCCGGTGTCATTAATAAAACTCAATATTTAAGATATTTCTAAAACTAATATAATTATTCAATAATTTTTGGAACCCTGTAAAATTTTTCAGTATGTGATGGGCAGTTTTTAAGTGCCTCTTCAACAGAGAGTGAAGAGCCCGGTATGTCTTCTCTCATAACGTTATTTAATGAGATTACGTGTGAAGTGGGTTCTATGAAACTGGTATCAAGTTTATTTAATTGTTCTACATAAGCAAGGATACTGCTTAGCTGTGAGACAAATAGTTCCTTTTCTTCTTCGGTAAGGATAAGCCTTGCCAGAGTTGCAATATGTTCTATTTCTTTTTTGGAAATTTTCATGCTAAATCTTTTCAAGATTTGCGAATCGAACCGCAAGGCGCTTGATCCCTATATTAGGGAAATTTACCATGACCTTAGCGTCATCTCCATCACCGTAACAATCCCTTACCACACCGATTCCCCATGAAGGGTGTTTTACCCTGCATCCGGTTGTGTATATGGTAAAGTTCTCTGCTATTTTAATTTTTTGTTTAATAGTGGAGATTTGAATTGGATGATTATACGAGATCTTTTCTATCCATTTACAGCATTCTTTTGGAATATCTTTGAGAAAACGCGATGGTTCCTGTTCCTGTATTTTTGCATAAAGCTTTCGTTTTCTTGCTCCTGTAATCCAGAGTATATCTTTTGCCCTTGTCATTCCAACATAGAACAATCTTCTTTCCTCTGCAATTTCCTCTTCATTGTTGAGAGCTTTACAATAAGGAAGAAGTCCTTCTTCAAGACCTGTTATAAAGACTACAGGGAATTCAAGTCCTTTTGCGTTATGCAATGTCATCAAGGAAACACAGTCTTTGTTACATGGTTCGTCCATATTTGTTATCAGGGATATTCTATCAATGAAGTCTTTTATATCTTTATTATTAGAGGAAGAGATAAGGTCTTCAATATTATTTTTTCTTTCTTCTTCAAGAATATCTGAAAGTCCGGTCGTTTCATAAATATGTTTGAGCATATCTCCTGCGGATTTATATTTTGTTGCAGAAAATGTATCAATCATATTTGCAAACTCGGTCAGTTTTTCCTTAACTGCAGGCGCAAAATTTTCTCCCTTTAGTGACAATTTTAAAGCATCAAAGAGAGAAAGAGATTTTTTCCTGGCTTCATGTTCTATTTTTGATATGGTGGCAGAACCTATGCCACGATGTGGAATATTTATAATTCTCCTGAAACTTACATTATCACCATGATTTAGAGCCAGTCTCATGAATGCTATTATATCTTTTATTTCTTTCCTTTGATAAAAACTGATTCCTCCTACAATTCTGTATGGAATCCCGTTGTCTCTTATAGCGTCTTCAAGTACTCTTGCCTGTAAATTAACCCTGTAGAAAACTGCAAAATCCCTGTAAGAATTAGTGCCCTTAAGGTAATATTCTTTAATAACTCTTGCAATATATTTTGCTTCATCCTCGTAAGTATTAAACCAGCAGAAATGAACCTTTTCACCCCTTCCTTTTTCAGTCCAGAGGTTTTTGCTTTTTCTTTTCGGATTCCTTGAAATTACAGCGCCAGAAACATCAAGAATATGCTGGGTGCATCTATAGTTCTGCTCAAGTTTTATTATTTTTGTGCCTGAAAAATCTTTTTCAAAGTTATAAATATTGCTGATATTTGCTCCTCTGAATCTATAGATACTCTGGTCATCATCTCCAACAACACATATGTTTTTATGTCCGGATGCAAGAAGTTTTAAAAGATGATATTGTGCAAAATTTGTATCCTGAAATTCGTCAACGAGGATATATTGAAATTTGTTCTGATAAATTTCAAGAAGATCGCGGTATTCTTTGAATAGTTTTACGGTCAACATGATGAGATCATCAAAATCCAGTGCATTACATCTTTTCAGTTCATCCTGATACCTTACATAGACTTTTGCAAGTTTTTCATCGAATCCAAATCCGTCTCCTGTTGAGAGAAAATCCTGGGGGCTTATTAAAGATGACTTGAGAAAACTGATGCGTGTAACGATACCTTTGTAGAGCGCTTCATATATCTTGAATTCTTTTAGGATATGTCTAACAAGATTATACTGATCATCTTCGTCATAAATCGTGAAATTATTGTTGTATCCCAGTGCCTTTATCTCTTTTCTTAAAATTCTGCTACATTGAGAATGAAATGTCCCTATCCATGCTCCATTAATATCTTTTTCAATTAATTTGCTTATGCGCTCTTTCATTTCATCAGCAGCTTTATTTGTGAACGTTACAGTAAAGATTGAGTCGTGAGGTAGTTTTTTTACTTTTGTGAGGTGAATGAATTTATGTGCTATTAATCTTGTTTTACCACTTCCTGCACCTGCAAACACAAGCATCGGCCCCTCTGAATAATTAAGGGCTTCTTTTTGTTTGGGATTTAGATCATACATGGGCATCTCCTTTGATGTATAAATACTATAACAGATTTAAGACTAAAAAATCCAGAAATCATAAAGGGTTACAAATTTTTTAATACATCAAACCCTTTCTTTCTATTCCACAGTAACACTCTTGGCAAGATTACGAGGTTGATCAACATCGCATCCTCTTAGAACAGCAATGTGATATGCAAGAAGTTGCATCGGCACTGTGAAAATGACTGTTGCCAGGAATGTACCTGTCTCAGGAACAATAATACATCTGTCAGAAGAACTACATATATCATCTGTTCCTGAATTTGTAAAAGCTATGATCTTCCCCCCTCTACTTTTCACCTCCTGAATATTTGATAAGATTTTACTCTGAAGTTCATCCTTTGGAGCGAGCACAACAACCGGAAGTTCTTCATCGATCAGGGCTATGGGACCGTGTTTCATTTCACCTGCAGGATAACCTTCAGCATGTATATATGATATTTCTTTTAATTTTAAAGCACCTTCAAGAGCAACAGGAAAACATATGCCTCTTCCAAGATAAAGAAAATCTGTTGCCTTGAAGAATTCGCGTGCAATATTTTTTATTTGTTCGTCAGATTGAAGGGCTTCTTCTACTTTTCCAGGAAGGAGGAGAATTTCTCTTAACATATCCTGAGCTTTTTGTTTTGTTATCCTCTGTTTGATAATGCCAAGTGCAATTGCAAAAAGGTATATCCCCACAATCTGAGTGGTAAAGGCTTTTGTAGAAGCAACACCTATTTCAGGACCTGAATGAGTGTAGAAGACTCCGTCAGCTTCCCGTGAAGATGTGCTGCCCACAACATTACATATTGAAATAACTGTTGCTCCAAGTTTTTTTGCCTCTCTTTGAGCAGCAAGTGTATCAGCGGTTTCACCTGATTGAGTTATTACGATCATTAAATCGCCTTTATTAATAATTGGTTTTCTATAACGGAATTCAGATGCAATATCAACTTCAACAGGTATTCTTACAAGTTCTTCGATCATATATTTGCCTATAAGCCCGGCATGATAGGATGTGCCACAGGCTACGATAAAGATTTTATTGATATTTTTTAATTGTTTTTCAGTAATTGCAAATTCATTAAGATTTATCTCACCTGTTTCAGCATTGAATCTTCCTCTTAAAGTATCAGCAATAGCTCTTGGCTGTTCATATATTTCTTTGAGCATAAAATGCCTGAAGCCTCCTTTTTCAGCCATTGAGGGGCTCCATGAAATTGTCTGAATAGTTTTATCGATTATATTTCCTTCAAGATCAGTTAAAACAAAACCGTCTTTAGTAAGAATAACCATCTCATAATCATTCAAAAAAACTACTCTGTTTGTATAATTCAAGAATGGTGGAATGTCTGAAGCCAGAAAGTATTCACCTTCGCTGATGCCTGTAACTAAAGGGCTATCTTTTCTTACGCCTACTATTTTATCAGGTTCTTTTTCGTTGATAACTGCTATGGCATAAGCTCCTTTGACTTGTTTTAAAGCTGCTCTTACAGCATCTTCAAGAGAAAATGTCTTTGAATGATAATTTATAAGGTGAGATAAAACTTCTGTGTCAGTTTCAGATTTAAAAATATAACCTTTTTCAATCAACTGTTTTTTCAGATCAAGGTAGTTTTCGATTATGCCATTGTGAACAAGAACAATTCCATCAGATCTATGGGGATGTGCATTTTCTTCAGATGGTCTTCCGTGTGTTGCCCATCTTGTGTGCCCGATTGCTGTGAAGCTTTCAGGATTTTCTGATTCAAGCATTGTGGCGAGTTCTTTTATTTTGCCTGTCCTGCGTCTGACTTCTATTTTTCCATTTAAGAAAAAAGCTATTCCAGCAGAATCATAACCTCTGTATTCAAGACGTTTAAGTCCCTCGATTACAATCTGAACAGCGTTCCGATTGCCAGTATATCCTATTATTCCGCACATATTATTTCTTTTTTGAGCCCTTTTCTTTAAAGCGCCTTTTAATTGCCCATCCTTCTATATTTTTTTGCTCGACTCTACTCAAAGCAAGAGAATCAGGAGGAACATTAACAGTAATTGTAGAGCCTGCTCCAACAAAAGCTCCCTTGCCAACAGTAACAGGAGCAACAAGCTGGGTATCGCTCCCTATGAAAACATTATCTTCAATTGTGGTTATATATTTGTTTTTGCCATCATAATTACATGTTATTGTTCCTGCTCCAATATTTACGTTATTTCCGATTTTTGCATCTCCCAGATAAGAAAGATGTGAAGCTTTTGTGCTCTGCCCGATGATTGATTTTTTAACCTCGACAAAATTTCCGATTTTAGCGTTTTCGCAAATAACCGACCCGGGCCTTATATGAGCAAAAGGACCTATTGTGGCATTGCTCTTAATAACAGAGCCTTCAATAAGTGTCGAATCTTTAATTATAGCTCTATCTCCGATCTCACTATTAATTATTCTAACATTTGGATATATAACACATCCTTCTCCAAGGGTGGTATATCCTTCGATTATTACATTGGGGTAAATAATTGTTCCATGTCCAATTTGAACATCAGATGAGATATAGACTGAATTTGTATCAAAAAAGGTGATGCCAGATTCAAGAAATTTCTTTATGATACGGTATCTCATTGTAGTTGCTGCAAGATTAAGTTCTTCCTGAGTATTGACACCTGTTAGCTCATCCTCAAAACCTATACAGATTGCATCTGTTCTAAATCCGTTGTTTTTTGCTATCTCTATAATGTCTGTTAAATAATATTCTCCTTTAGATTTGTTTAAAGGTATCTTTTTAAGAAGATGTAATGCATTATCTTCAATTGCATATATCCCGCTATTTACCTCTTTTATCTTTTTCTGTTCTTCTGAGGCATCTCTTTGTTCAACTATGGAAATAACTCTGCCATTATTATCTCTTAAAATCCTGCCATAAGATGAAGGTTCTTTTGATTCAAAAGAAAGAACAGATACCTGATTTTTCCTTTTTTTATGAAGTGCTATGAAGTTTAGAACAGTACTTCTGGTAATTAATGGTGTATCGCCATTTGTAATGAGCACAGTGCCTTTAAAACCTTTAAGTTGAGGCAAAGCTTTTAAGGCAGCATGCCCTGTTCCTTTAGGTTCTATCTGTTTTGCATATATTATGTCATTATGCCGGGAAATTGCTTCTTTTATCGCATTGATATTTTTACCTGCAATTATGATTAATTTTTCTGGCTTGATAGATTTAATTGTATCGATCACATATTGAAGCATCGGCCTGCCGAGTATTTTATGAAGCACCTTGGGTATATTGGATTTCATTCTTGTCCCAAGACCTGCAGCGAGCACAACAGCAGAAATCTTCATTCTTTTGCCTCTATTAATTGTGATGGAGTAGCGATTC
>FWPV01007829.1_pt1 | contig 19086 bp, 17 predicted proteins | sample 2228371 | NCBI WGS metagenome assembly FWPV01 (sample SAMEA103939776, study PRJEB20133) | metagenome
GGGCGGAACCGCCTCCTGTTTTGGTATGGGGCTTGACCTTGGGGTGATCCTTTCGCCAGTCCATAACTTTAATCTCGGTTTGCGGGTTCGCAACCTGAGCACCTCGCCGCTGTTTTGGGACACCGGCACCAGAGAGCTGATTACCCCTCGGACCGCCTTAGGGGCAAGTAAACTTTTCCGCCTTGGTCGGGACCGACTCCGGTTGGCATTTGAAATCGAAGCCGCCTTAGAGGAGAAAACATTTAACCAGAACCTGGGCTTGGAGTACTCCTTCCGAGACCTGCTCTACGGGAGGTTTGGAGTTTATCGGGGCAACTTCAGTTTTGGGTTGGGGTTTAGGTTTAAGCGTTTTCACATTGATTACGGCTATGCGAGTGGGGTGGAACCCGCCGCCCGAGAGTTAGGTAGCCCCCAGCAAATTTCTGGAGGTGTGGAGTTTTAGGTCCGGAAGTAGGGCGGAAGCTGGCGCATCTCACCGCCCTCCTCATCCCACTTCTGTATTGGGTCATCCCTTCCCGCACCATTTCCCTTGTCCTGATGGCAATTGCAACTGCGGTATTTCTTTTTGTTGACCTGCTCCGGCTCCGGCTGAACCCTTTTAAGGACATATTTATTATTCTTTTTGGCTCACTCTTAAGACGCCGGGAGTTTGTTTCGCTCACCGGCGGGAGCTATCTGATGGTCGCGGCGCTCTTTTGTATGCTTATCTTTGGGGGAAATAAAGGGGTTTTCATCGCGGCAATCTCCTTTCTGGCAATCGGCGATACGGTGGCGGCACTGGTTGGTCTTTCTTTGGGAAAAGTTAAAATATTTCGCAAAACCCTGGAAGGAACCATTGCCGGTCTTATCGCCGGAATCGGGGTTGCTTTTCTCGTCTCGGTCCTGCCCGGCATTGACTTTCCTTTTATCGTTGGTATTATTGGTGCATTCTCGGCTTCGGTAGTGGAGGCTTTGCCATTTGAGATAAATGACAATGTGGTCGTGCCTTTATTTTCAGGAACGGTGATGATGGTCGCGCTGCAAATCCTCCACTAACCGATTGGTTAGATTTTGGGTTAATGGGTTTTAAGAACTTAAAACAGGAGGAGATTGAATGAAACTAAAAATTTTGTATTTAGCATTTTGCACTTTGGTTTATGGTGCCCTACCGGGGCTGGATAGCGTCTATTTCTATTATGCGGAACAGCACTACGCCCCAGCTTATGAGATTTTGACCCGACTTAATTCGCGCGCCTCCACCCCAACGGAGAGGTTTATCGCCCGGCTGGAGTTGGCGGACTATTACTTTGACAAATCAAACAATTACGCCAAAGCGGAGTCAATTTATCAGAAACTCCTGGTTGATTTCCCGAAACACCCCCGAACCGCGGAAGTGCTCTATCGGCTGGCGCTCACCCAAGAACTGCAGGAAAAGTTCTTTGAGGCGGCAAAAACCTATGAAGAGTTGGCGACCCGCTATTTCAAGTCACCTTATGGTCAGGAGGCGCTGGAGGCGATTGAGCGGTGCTTTAAGAAGAACTATCAGGACCGGGTCGCCTATATCAATGGTTACCCAATCACCCGGATTGAACTTGACGACCGAATAAGCCGGAATCCAAAGGCTTATGAGCCGTTTGCCAAAAAGCAGGAACTCTTAGACACAATGATTGACAACCGTCTGCTCTATGAGGCGGCCCGAGGAAGTTCCCTAATTAATGACCCGCAGGTGGTTGCAAGTTTACGCGATACTCGGAATCGGGCGATGTTTCAGGTTTGGTATGAACGGTTTGTTACCAGCAAAGCGGAGCCAACCGAAAAGGAGCTCCGGGCATCTTACAAGAAAAATCGAGCAAAATATATCACCCCGGAGAAGGTTCGTGCTTATCAGTTGGTTGTGGTGGGCAAACCGCTCGCCGATTCTTTGCGGACGCTGCTGATTCTTGACACCACCAAATGGGATACTGTTGTGAAAACGCACTCGGTTGCCCCGGATAAGGAGAAGGGTGGGGATATGGGGCTTTTCGCTCGTGGCGTCCAGCAAAAGAAGATAGAGGAGGTCGCCTTTAAGATGAAACCGGGTGAAATCAGTTTGCCCGTTTTAATAAATAAAGACACCTTTGCCATCATTCGGGTTACCGAGAAAAGACCCCGGACCGTTAAAAAGTATGAAGAGGTAAAGAACCAGATTGCGGTTGAACTCCGTCAGCAGCGCACCAACCAGCTTTATGAGCAGGAGATTGCCCAACTGAAGAAAAAGGCACAGGTTGTCCAAGACACATTAGCGATTGAGCAGTCAGGAGAAACCTTGGCGGTAGTGCAGGGGGTGCCAATAACCAAGACCCAGTTAGCGGAGAGAATCAACGCAATTCCGCCTTTCTTCCGCGGGCAGTTTGAGACCCCAGAAGGCAAGCGAAGGATTTTGGAGCAGTTAATCAGTGAGAAGTTACTCCTTAAAGAGTGTGAAAAGGAGAAGCTCTGGCTTACTAATCGGGTTCTTGACCAGGTGATTAATAGACGCTCAGCACTGCTCATTGACCGCTACCGGCGCCAGCATACGACTGAATTGGTGCAGATTGATTCGGCGACTTTGTATGCGGAATACAAGAAGACAATAAACCAGTTCAAAGAGCCAACCCGGGTCCGGTGTCGGGAGCTGATAACTAAAACCCGAGCCCGGGCGGAGCAGATTCGCTCCTGGGCAAATAGCGGAAAAATCCCGCCGATGATTCACGGCGTCGCTTTGATAACCACCGAATCAACAAAGGCAAAAGAAATCGCGGCTATTCTGACCCAGAGTGATAATACCGACTCAATTGTCGCCCTGGGTGCGCTTGCTGGATACGAGATTAGAATCCCCAATACCCCAATTCAGAAAATCGGCATTAAAGACTTTCCCGACTTAGCTCAGCCCTGCAGCCTGGCGGGACCATTTCTCAAAAATGAGTTTTACAGTTTTGCCTTCACCGATTTGTTATCCGAAGACCTCCTCTATCAGCCGGAACTGGTGAGCCGACCAGTGGGTGGCGACTCTAACCAGATGGGCACCTATGTCAGACTGACCCAACCCCTGCCGAAAGCATTTGTTAAGCGCCTGTTCAAACTGGAGCCGGGTGGCGTGAGTGCTCCTTATCCGGTTGCTAATGGGTATCTGGTGGTGAAGGTGACCCGGAAGGATTCCGCTCAGAAGGTGGAGTTTGCCGACCTCGTCCGCCGCTTCTCAACTTCAGGGAGTAAATGGGCAGGGGGCGAAATCTCATTAACCCCGGACGATAAATCCCGGGACCGGAAAATCGTTCGGATGGCTTACAGCCTCACCAAAGGCGCGATTTCACCGGTTATTAAACTCAACGATACCACCTATGCGATTTTGAAGATGGAAGAGAAAAAGCCGGCTTACACCCGCTCTTTTAGTGAGGTCAGAGGTAAAATAGAGAACAGGCTCCGCCGGGAGAAGGAGAAGGAGCTTTATGACCAGCTTATCAAGAATCTCCGCTCCCAGGCAAAGATTGAAATTCTAATGAAGGAGGAGGATTTTAAGACCGAAGAGCCGGAGCTGAAATAAGGATACCTTAACCTCCAGGCACTTCGCTTATTACTCCGGTGACAATTTTGGTAGCGTAAGGAGTTATCATTTTTGCCTTAAGCGCTAAAGCAAGGGCAACGGTTAGAGTTGCTATCAAGAGAGCCGGGGGCGTGCCCCCTCCTTTAAGCCAGTTCATATTAACCAACTGAAAAATCGGGCGTTATATAGATTACTTTATGTGCATATGGGTACAGATATGCCCACAATTTTAAACCGCGAAAAATCAGCCGTTAATATTTTCAATTTTCGGGGTCTTAATAGTCAGAAAGAGAAAGAACCAAAACCAAAGGAGGAGATTATGGCGGATGTTATTAGAAGAGTAGAGAGGTGGCGGGTTAAGACCGACCCGGAAGAGGTCTGCAAAAGGCTCAAGCTGTTGCGCGCGTCGATGGACCGGCGTCAAGAGGCGCAGCAATTGCTCTTAGTTGAGATTGAGGCTCGGGCAAAGCAGGTTTTGAACTCTGCCAATCTGCCAACTTTACTTTACCCATTCTATCTCAACTTCGCCCGGGAGGTTTATTCCCGGCGATTGCGTTTTTCCGGTCCCTCGCTTATCCGTGAGGTCAATGTCCTGTTAGAAAAATGGGTCGCCCGCTCGCTAGAGCGAGAGATTCTTGAGCGGATTCGCGAAGAGGCGCTATCTATCCCGGAGCCCCAACCTATTCCGTAATACTCCATTTGTCAGAGGTCAAAAACTGGCGGGGTTGGAACCTGACCCTCACCCTTTCCATCAGGGGAGAGGCGAGATGAATGAGGTTGCTGCGCTCCCGTTGGTTGTGCGCCAGGACAAAAGAGGAGCGGGGCGAGCAATGATGGAATCGGCATCGAGCTCAACGGGGCGAAAATCGGGGTTGAGTTTTGCCGAAGGCGAGCGGCGTTTTCCTGGCTAAAGCAATTCGCCCGGTTGCCACATCTACTTCACTTATGACCAGCTCCTGCTCTCCAATGGTAATAATATTGAATGACGGGGAGGTTCGCCCTTTTAGCCGCCGGGAAGTTGCGGTTCCGCCAGTAATCAGCCAGGTATTTTCCAGTCGCCATATCCAGGGAAGATGTTTATGCCCGGAAAGAACCAGCCGAATATCAAGATCAAGGCATAATTTTAAGACATCGCCGGCGTCTTTGGGGATATGTCGTTCACGACCGGTGCCGGGAATAGGTACCAGATGATGGTGCATCGCGATAATCCTAATCTTATTCCGATTGTTAAAATAACTAATAATCATCGGATAATTGGCCCGGCCGATATGACCGTCATCAATGTCGGGTTCACTGGAATCAATCCCGAGTAAAGCCAGGTTTTCGTTTTCATAAGAAGGGTAACGGGTCCCGAATATCTCTTCAAAAATCACATACCCTTCATTGCGAGCGTCGTGGTTTCCCGGGACGACAATCCTATTTTTTATCGCCGCAAATCCTGTTAGATAATCTTTCACCTGTTGGTATTCATAAAGATAACCTTCGGTGGTTAAGTCGCCGGTAATTACCAGAACCTCAGGGTTAATCTGATTAACCAGCTCAACTACCTTATCCCCCCATTCAGGAACAAAATATTGACCCCCGAGATGAAGGTCGGAAAGATGAACAATAATTGTCGGGTCGCTCATTTTATCGGCAGGATGACGGTAAACTTGGACCCGACCCCGGGGGCGCTCACCACCTCAATTCTGCCATTATGCAGTTCAATGATTCCCTTAGCAATCGCTAACCCCAGACCGGCGCCGCCACTTTGCCGGGCGCGCGATTTGTCCACCACATAGAACCGTTCAAATATCCGCGGCAGGTGCTCTTCGTTTATCCCAATGCCGGTATCCTGAATAGTTATCGCCACCTGGCTATCCACTCTTTTTGCGGTTATTACCACTGAACCCCTTTCGGTATATTTAATCGCATTGTCCAATAGGTTGATGAAAGCCTGCTCCAGTTGCCGTGGTTGCCCTTTAATTATCGGTAACTCATCAGGAAGCTCTAATATTAAAGCCAGCCCCTTCTCCTGTGCGGGTCGTTCAAAAATTGAGGCAACATCAGTAAGCAGCATCCTAATATCTACCTCTTCAAACCGCGGCACACGACTTTTGTCTTCAAGCCGGGCAAGGTCAAGGAGGTCTTCAACTAATTTTGTTAACCTTTCGGTATGATGGCTAATAACATTTAGGTAGCGGCGGTTGCCGGCGTCAATCGTCTCGGCCAGCGTTTCAATGTAACCTTTTATTGCGGTGAGTGGGGTGCGGAGTTCATGGGCAACATTTAAGAGAAAATCGTTCTTTAATTTTTCGGCGCGGACAATTTCGGTAATATCCCGGAAGGTGAAAGTCCGATAGTCGTTCAGCGAAGAGTAGTTCCCAAAACAAAAAAATGTTTTGCCGCCCAGTTGAATTTCGCCGGTAGTAAAGGGGTTCGTCTTTTTAAGTTCTTGAACCATTTTTGCCAGCCCCGCCTCCCTGATGACCTCCCAGTAAAACCGACCGGTAAGACTCCCTGCGCCGACCATTTTTCCAAACTCATCATTGGTGAGAACCACCTTCCCTTCTTTATCAAGAACAATCACCCCCTCCTGAATGGTATTGATGATTTCTTTAAGCCCAGCCGCTTTTTGTTCGAGATTATTGACCGTCTGGGTGAGTTCAAAAATCCGGGACTCAAAAAGAGCGGTTTCCTCTTTAAGTTTCCGGCTGCGGCGCCGATAGCCAATAAGGGTTAAAAGAAAGGCGACCAAAAAGAAGAAGCAAAGGGGGATAACGAGGAAATTACTCATCGGGTTTCAATTTTGTACCCAACACCGCGGACATTTTTGATTAACTCACCCGCCTTACCCAACTTTGCCCGAAGGTTTCTGATGTGAACATCAACCGTCCGGTCAAGGACCGGTTTATCATAACCCCAGAGCGCCTCCAGAATCTGATTGCGAGTGAAAACCCAGCCCGGTCTTTGCGCCAAAATGGTTAGAATCCGAAATTCGGTGGTGGTCAGGGTGACCATTTTTCCCTCAACCGTTACCTGATGCCGTTGCTGGTCAATGGTGACACCGTCAATTGAAATGGTTTTGTCCTCAGCCCGGAGGTCCTGTCGCCGGAGGACCGCCCGCACTCGGGCAACCAGTTCCCGGGGTGAGAATGGTTTTGGGACATAATCATCAGCCCCCAGTTCCAACCCTAAGACCCGGTCTGCCTCTTCGGTTCGGGCGGTGAGCATAATAATTGGAATTGAGGCGAACCGGTTTTCTTGTTTTAAGAAACGGCAGACATCAATACCGTCAACATCCGGCAGCATTAAGTCCAGAATGATGAGATTGGGCGTCTGTTTTTCAATAAAGCGATAAAAGCTGGTAGCATCTGGGAAAACCTCAACCCGAAAACCGGCTTTGGTGAGATGGAGCGAGAGGAGTTCTAATAGGTCTGGTTCGTCATCAACTACCGCAATCAACTGGTGTTTGACATCAGTAGCCATGGAAAAGTCGTCCCGGGTCACCGAGGAAGCGCGGTCCCGCGCGGAATAAGGAGCAGATAGCCCGGCGCCTCGGTCCTCAATGCTCAATACTACCCGCTATCCATGCTATTCCGGTTAAGCCGGTTCGCCTTTGCCGTGTTTAATCACCTCGCCTTTGACCGCATAGATGACATCTTCTGAGATGTTGGTAGCGAGGTCGGCAATTCTTTCTAAGTTTAGCGAAATCAGCATCAGTTTTAAGGCACGGTCAATTGTCGTAGCGTCGCTGGTCATATAGGTAATGAGTTCGCGGTTAATCTGGTCCTTAAGGGAGTCAACCACCTCGTCGCGGACGCAGACCGCCCGCGCCAGGGCGGCATCCCCTTTAGTAAATGCGTTTAGGCTGTCGTGGAGCATCGCGATCGCCTGCTCTGCCATCCGGGGCAGGTCAATTAAGGGTTTGACCGGGGGACGGGGGATGAGAAAGAGCGCCGCTTCGGCGATATTCACCGCATGGTCGCCAATGCGTTCTAAGTCGTTGTTGATTTTTATTATCATTGTAATGGTGCGCAGGTTTGATGCCTCAGGTTGAAACAGGGCAATCAGGTTAATTCCTTGGTCTTCAATCTCGATCTCTAATTGGTTGACCCGATTTTCCGATTCGTTAATCACCCGTTGGGCTAATTGGGCATCCCGTTTAATCAACGCCTGGATGCAATCGGTTACCATATTTTCCACCTCAGCCGCCATTGTGAAGAGCTTTTCCTTTAGTTCGGCAATTTTTTGTTCAAGAATAGTCACCGATTCACTCCTTTTTATTCATTATAATAACTTTTATTTTTTTCACAAGTATTGTGCTCAGCACCACCGGCAGAGCACCGTTCCGCCCGGCAGAAGCCGGTGCGAGCAAATGAGATTCCTGCGCCCCACCGGGGCTCGCAATGATGGGTGTTTTAGCCAAATTTCCCGGTCAGGAAGTCCTCGGTTCTTTTATCCCGCGGGTTGGTAAAGATTCTTTCGGTGCGGTCAAACTCCACCATTTCTCCTAACATCAAAAAGGCGCAATAGTCCGACACCCGTGCCGCCTGCTGGATGTTGTGAGTAACAATCACAATCGTATAATATCTTCTTAGGTGGTTCAAGAGTTCCTCCAGTTTGGCGGTGGAGTGCGGGTCAAGGGCAGAGGCCGGTTCGTCAAGGAGAATTATCTCCGGTTCCACCGCCAGACAGCGGGCGATGCAGAGCCGTTGCTGTTGCCCGCCCGAGAGCGTGAAGGCGTTGTCGTGGAGGCGGTCTTTTACCTCTTCCCAGAGGTTGGCGGCGCGCAGTGCCTTTTCTACCCGGGCTTTGATTTCCGCACCCTGGGCGAGCCGATGGATTCTGATGCCGAAGGCGATGTTTTCAAATATTGACTTGGGGAAGGGGTTGGGTTTTTGAAATACCATGCCGACTCGTTTGCGCAGTTCGATGACATCGGTATCTTCAGTTAAGATATCTTTTCCGTCAATCAGAATGTTGCCAGTAATCCGGGTGTCGGCGATGAGGTCGTTCATCCGGTTGATGCTCCTTAGGAGGGTCGATTTACCACAGCCCGATGGTCCCATAATTGCGGTGACCGCCAATGGTGGAATTTTAAAGGAGATATCTTTGAGGATGTGATTGTTGCCAAACCAGAGGTTGAGGTTTTTTATCTCGATTGCACCTTTTTCGTTCAATTACACCTCCCATTTGTTGGTCTTGACGACGCGCATCCGGATGACAAATGCCAGGGCGTCAAATAATATCACCAAGATGAGGAGGACCACCGCCGTGCCAAAGGCAATCGGTCGCACCTTGAGCAACTGGTCGTGCTGGGTGGAAAGGGCAAAGAGGTGGTAGGGGAGTGCCATAAATTTCTGGAAGGGGGTGCGGGGAAGTTCCCGGGTGAAATAGGTTACGCCAGTGAACAAAATTGGCGCGGTTTCCCCCATTGTCCGGGCAACCGCCAAAAGGACACCGGTAAGAATTCCCGGAAAGGCATAGGGTAAAACATTGCGGTGAATCGCCTCCCATTTTGTTGCTCCAAGGGCCAAGGCACCCTCGCGAAATGAACCCGGAATGGCGCTGATCGCCTCCTCACTCGTGGCAATAATCCAGGGTAAATTCATTAGACCAAGCGTTAAGCCTGAGGCGAGCACCGACAGCCCGATTTGTAGTCCGCGCACGAATAAGGCAACGCCAAATAGCCCGTAGACAATTGAAGGTATCCCGGCAAGGCTGCGGATGGAGCTGCGGATAATCCGGGTGAGGATGTTGTCCGGGGCATATTCGGCAAGATAAATCGCCGAAAAGACACCAAGCGGAATTGAGCAGAGCAGTGATAAGAAGGTAATATAGGCGGTGCCAACAATACCGGGCAGGATGCCACCTTCGATCATACCTTTACTGGGTGTCTGGGTGATGAATTTCCAGGAGAGGACATTTATCCCGTTCTGAAGCAGGTAAAAGCACATGTAGCCAATAAACAGGATAAAGAGGGTTAATGGGATTGCCAGGATGGTAAACCAGAGGTTACTTACCGCGAGCACATTTTGCTTTTTCATCGTTTAAAGGGTGAAACTTCTTTTTTCTCGCTGGAACAGGGATTCGGCAATGATGTTGGTAATAAGGGCGATCAAGAAGAGGATGAACCCGAGGGCAAAAAGGGCAAAGAAGTGCGGTGAGTTAAAGGCGGTCTCACCAAGTTCAATGGCGATTGTTGTTGTTATTGTGCGAATCGGGTCAAAAGGGGAGCGGGGAATTATCGGCGCGTTGCCGGCAACCATCAGAACCGCCATCGTTTCGCCGACCGCCCGACCAAAACCGAGCATAACCGCAGCAAGAATCCCAGAGCGAGCCGCAGGAAAAATTACCCGGATGGCGGTGGTCCAGGGTGAAGCACCGAGGGCGTATGCTGCCTCCCGAAAAGAGTGCGGGACAACTCGGAGGGCATCGTCAGAAACAGTAATGATTGTTGGTAAGGACATCAGGGCGAGGATGACCCCGGCGGTGAGCAGGTTGAGACCGGAGGCGGCGCGAAAGACTCGGGCAATAAACGGTCCGAGGACTATCAAGCCAAAGAAGCCAATTACTACTGAAGGGAAACCGGCAAAAAGCTCCACAATCATTTTAGCGGTTATCCGGACCCAGCCCCGGAGTCTTTCGGCAATAAATATTGCGCTGGCAATACCTAAGGGAACAGCGAGCACGAGGGCAATGAGCGTCGTCAGGAGAGTCCCAATCAAAATCGGTAAGATGCCGTAGCGGGGTTGACCGTAGGCGTCGGGATTCCAGGAGGTGCCAAAAAGAAAGTCGGTAATTTTTACCGGCTGGGTGGTTGGGTCTTCGGACATAAAAGGAGCCGGGAAAAATGCCCGTACCCCGTAAGTGAGGAGAAAAATTAATATGCCAATGAGGACAGCAGCCGCCAAGAGGGCATTGGCTAAGAACACCCCCTGCATACCCCGGTCAACCCCTTTACGGAGGTTCATTTTCTTTTTCTTACTTTAATAGTTCTTCATTGCGCTGGCGGTAGTTTTCGGTAACCGGAATAAAGCCTTCTTCGGCAACGATTTTCTGTCCCTCGGGGCTGAGTTCAAACTGGATGAAGGCACGAGCCAGTCCCTTTGGTTTGCCGTTGGTGTATTGATAGAGCGGCCGAGTGAGTGGATAACTTCCAGCACTGACGCTGGCAGAGTCAAGCGGCGAGACGAATTTTTCCCCGGCTTTTCTGGCGATGCTCAGGGGTTTAACGCCGGTAACCCCTTTTAGGTAGCCAAGCCCGACATAACCAATTCCGCCTTCATCCGCCTTTACCCCTTCAACAATCTGGGCGTTGCCGTTCATCTGGCGCATCGCGGGCGAGTACTCGCCTTTTACCACCTCCTCCCGGAAGAAGACGAAGGTGCCGGAGTTGGGCTGGCGACCGTAGAGGACAATCTTTTTGTTCGGTCCGCCCAGCTGACTCCAGTTGGTGAGCTGCCCCCGATAGATGGCGCCAATCTGGTCAACGGTTAGCTGGTTGACGGGGTTTTTGTTGTTGACAATTACCGCCAGTCCGTCCAGGGCGATGACAATTTCAGTTGGATTGACGCCATTAGCACGAGCAGTGGAGATTTCTTTGCTCTTAATTGCTCTTGAGGCATTGGCGATGTCAACCTCACGGTTGATGATGGCGCTGATGCCAACACCGGAACCGCCACCGGTAATGGAGATGGTGACATCGGGCTGGGCCGCGGAAAAGGCTTCGGCAAGCCGCTGGGTCAGGTTCAGCATTGTATCCGAACCTTTGACAATGACCTCCCTTCCGAGCAGACCACTGCCCAGCACCAGGGCGGTCAGGATTGATAAGATTTTTTTCATTTTTTACTCCTCTTTGTTTTAAAGTTGTGGTTTAACTAAAATTGCACTCCATTCAAAACGGAGCTGAGCAAGAAAGACATCGGTAGGTTTCAGTTCACTGTTTTTCGGCTGGGTGCGGGTCCAGGCGAACTGCCCTAATAGTCCGGGTTTGCCTTTTTCCCGACGAACAAAATGGTAGTTAAATCCGGCACCGTAGCGGAGAAAGCTTTTATCCTGGTTGAGTTTCATTGTGTTGTTGTCTTCCTCGGAGCGATTCCAGATTGAGAAACGACCGAACACCTCTAGCTGACGCTTAGCAAGGGAAATTACCGGGACCAGGTCAAGACCGGCAAAGTTGTAGTTTTTGGTTTTTTCTACCAGGGTGGAGTCAACAATATTACCAGCAGTGTCACGGTTGATTTTGTAATAACTGAACCAGCGGGTGTAGCGGTAGCTGATGTATTCCCCGGTGAGGGAGAAGGGACCAAAGGCGACTTTCAGCGTTGGTGCCAGCGCGAGACGATTCTGGTTGGTGGTATCGGCGTTCATAAAGAGGGTTTCGCTCCCCGATGTCATCCTTCCTTTCTTGTCGTTTTTATAGTGGCTGGCATCCTGGGCGTTGGTGAAGATTGAGCCACCCAGGGCGATACCGGGGAACGGGGTGAGTCTTAGGTTTGCCAGCAATTCCGGAGAGCGGTTGACATATTTACCGGCGTATTTGTACCCCTCGCCGTTGTAGATGCCGAGCTGGAGTTCCCCCAGCCCCTGGGGGAGAAAGCCGTTGACAGTGAAACCATAGTCCGCTGAGGCGCAGACACTCTGGCCATCGGCGAGCGACTTTTCCGGATGGGTATAGTCCCAGGAGTAGATGAGTCCAAAGTAATGTTTTTGCAGTCCGCCGGTAAAGGTGAAGTCACGCAGGGGCAGGGCAAGGTCAGCGTACGCCTCCTTAAGCCGGACGGTGGCGCCTTCGGGATATTTGTCCGAGGAGAAAATATCCACAGTCATTTTGGTAAAGAATTTACCGGTCCATTGATGGGAAAGCCTGAGATAACCCCGCTCTAAGGAGAAGCGATTAACCGTCGGTTGAGTAATTTTTAGACCCGTGGTCTGATTGGTATAACGGAACCAGCCGTTGTGCTCAAACTCGGTCTCGCCCACCTCCAAAGCGGAGATGGTGGTAGTGATTATACCTACCATTATTAGGACGATGGTTTTTTTATGCATTAATTACTCCTTTCGTTTAATTTTTTGAGCGACTCTGCTTTTTGGTAAAAATCTAAGGTGGAAAAGTTAAGTGCGTATAAGGGAATTGTTAATTTTTAGTTAATTATTAACCAGCGGGGTTCATAGTTCTTGGTTCCTAAGCGCGGTTGAGATATTTTTCCCTTCTTAATCTTTACCTTAACCGCTCCTTGAGGGGTTTGTCTTTTGACCGCCCAGGAACTACTAACCGAATCGTCCGGAGATGGAGTTCTCGGTATCGGGGTTTTGCGGGTTGGTAAAAATCTGACTGGTGGTGCCAAACTCTACTAATTTCCCTAAGAGCATAAACCCGGTGTAGTCAGAAACCCGGGCTGCTTGCTGCATATTGTGGGTAACAATTACGATGGTGTATTTCTCTTTTAACTGACGCAACAGGTCTTCAATGTGCAGGGTGGCGATGGGGTCGAGCGCCGAGCAGGGTTCATCAAGAAGGAGGACCTCAGGCTCAACCGCCAAGAGACGGGCGATGCAGAGGCGCTGGCGTTGCTCATCAGTGAGAGTAAGGGCATTTTTGCCTAAACGGTGTTTGAGTTCATCCCACATCCGCACCGCTTTGAGGCTCTTTTCAACAATCACTTCAAGTTGAGCCCGTTTGGTAATCCCATGAATACGGGGACCATAGGCGACATTATCAAACACGGATAGGGGAAAGGCGTTGGGGCGTTGGAAGACCATCCCCACCCTCTTGCGTAACTCCAGGATATTTAATGAGTAGATATTGCTCCCATCAAGGAAAATTTCACCTTTAATCCGGACACCTTCAATTAGTTCGTTCATTCGGTTGAGACTGCGTAAAAGGGTTGACTTGCCACAACCCGATGGACCAATAATTGCGGTAATCGCATTGGCGGGAAAACCGATGGTTACATCCTGAACCGCCCGGAAGGAACCGTAAAACACATTTAAGTTCCGGATTTGAATTTTGCTGTTTTTATCCAATTCTCCCTGATACATAGTCATCGGTCCGTTTGTCACGCGGGGTGGTAAAAATTTGGGCGGGCGGCCCAATCTCAACTAACTCGCCAGCAAAGAGAAAGGCGGTACGGTCTGAGACCCGCGCCGCCTGTTTGACATTGTTGGTTACCAAAATAAAAGTGTAACGCTCCTTCAAACGCCGGAGTGCATCCTCAATCTGGGCGGTTGAGATAGGGTCAAGACCGGATGTGGGCTCATCCATCATCACCACCTCCGGCGCCAGCGCCAAAGTCCGGGCGATACAGAGCCTTTGCTGCTGTCCGCCGGAAAGGCGCAAAGCGGAGGTGTTGAGCCGGTCTTTAACCTCATCATAGAGAAAGGCGGCGCGCAGGCTCTGTTCAACAATTGAGCGAAGGGTACGGTGATTTCTCACCCCTTTAAGTCTTGGTCCGTAGGCGATGTTGTCAAAAATAGTTCCGGGGAGAGGGGTCGGGGTGGCGAAAATAAACCCGATCCGCCGGCGGAGAAGGGAAGTCTCCCATTGAAGAACATCCTTCCCCTCAAAGAGAATTTTCCCGGTTCGGATAAAGCCGGGCTGGTTTTCAATCAACCGATTGATTGAGCGGAGCAGGGTGGTCTTTCCCGAATGGGCTGGTCCGATAATAGCAAAAATTTCGTTTCGGAAAATGGAAAAGTTAAGGTCTTTTAATACCGGTTTATCATCCACCCTCACCGTAAGGTGTTCAAAAACTATCAACTCTTGGCTCATCTAAACCTTCGGGTTAAACGGAAAAAAATGAGATAAGCGATAGCGTTAATAATAAGGATGGAGATGATTAAAAGGAATGCGGTAGCGTAGGCGCGCTCCATTGAAAGCCCCTCCCGAGCCAGAATATAAAAATGAACCGCCATCGTCCGGGCGGGGTCAAAAACCGAACGGGGTAAGCGCAATGAGGAGCCGGCGGTGAAGATGACCGCAGCGGTCTCGGCGACACTTCTGCCCAACCCCAAAATGACTCCAGTGAGAATACCGGGCAGGGCGTTGGGTAAGACTACCCGGACAATCGTCTGAAATTTGGTTCCACCCAAAGAGTAACTTACTTCGCGCAGGACATAAGGGACCGCCCGAATCGCCTCTTCGCTGGTTCGGATAATGGTGGGTAAAATCATCATCGCCAAAGTGAGACTCCCGGCAAGAATTGACCAGCCCATCCTTAACCGAACGACGAAAAGAATAAATCCAAAAAGACCGAAAATGATTGAAGGAACTCCGGCCAGGGCATCGGCACCAAACCGGATAATTTTAGTTACTGCGGATTCCCTGGTATATTCCGCAAGGTAAACCGCGGTGCCAACCCCAAGGGGCGTGGCGACCAGAATCGCCAAGATTGCCAAATAAATTGTGGCCACAACTGTAGGCAAAATACCACCTTCTTTCCCCATCCTCTCGGGCATTGAAAAGAGAAATTGCCAGTTGACCTCAGGCGCGCCTTTGGTGGCAATATAGCCGATGATGAAAAAAAGGATAAAAAGGGTCAGCAGGGTAAAAAGGGCAAGCAGTGTCCAGACCAACCGTTGGGTAATTAACCGAATTTGGAACCGTCTCATCTTTTCTTATAGACGGTCAATAGGGCGATGGTATTAAGAACGGCGATAATAATAAATAAAACCACCCCGGTAGCAAATAGCGCCCTTTGATGGTCGCCGGCGGCATAGCCCATCTCCAAGGCGATATTGGCGGTTAGGGTTCGAACCGGTGAGAGTAGCGATTTGGGGATAATTAAGGCGTTACCAGCGACCATAATCACCGCCATCGTCTCACCAATCGCCCGCCCCATCGCTAAAATCAGACTGACAATAATTCCACACCTGGCCGCCGGAAAAATTAACTTATAAAGTGTTTGCCAGCGGGTCGCACCGAGCGCCAAAGAACCCTCCTTATAGGTCAAGGGCACCGCCTGAGATGCGTCAAGAGAAATGGCGATGACGGTCGGGAGAATCATAACTCCTAAAATAATACTACCGGCCAGAACCGAGAAGCCGGGTCCGCCAAATGTTTCTCTAATCCAGGGGACTAAAACCATTACCCCGATAAATCCATATACTACTGAAGGCACGCCGGCGAGGAGCTCAATCAAGGGCTTCAAAATCCGAACACTCCAGCGGGGGGCAAATTCAAAAAGGAACATTGCGCAGGCAAGTCCAAGCCCTCCCCCCAAAAACAGGGCAAAAATAGTTACCTGAAGGGAACCAACAATCATTGGCAGAATACCAAAATGTCCTTTGGTTGGCGCCCAATTGGTTGAAGCGATGAAATCCTTAAGCCCGACCTTTACTATCAAAGGCACCACTTCATAAAAGATAAACCCGGCAATCAACAAAAGCATTGATAATGCGGAAAGGGCAACGATTAGCAGGGCGATCTCAATCAGCCGTTCCTTCATTGACCGCCTTTATTAGACCCTCTTCTTTAAGCGCGTTCTGACCTTCGGGGCTTAAGGTGAATTCAATGAAAGAGCGCGCCAAAGGAGTCGGTTCGCCCCGGGTAAGAAAAAGAAAGTGCCGGACCAAAGGATAAGTGCCATTTCTAATCGTCACCTCAGTCGGGGTAATGCCATCAATCGCCAATGGTTTAACCCGCTCATCAACCAACCCAAATGAGATATAGCCAATACCCGCTGGGTCATTGGCAACAATCTCCCGGACCGCACCATTGGAGTCTTGAATTAAGGCATCAGGAGCAAACCGCTCCCCAGCCATTACCTTCTCTTCAAAACTGGCACGAGTCCCGGACCCTTCCTCCCGAGTGATTACGGTAATTTTTCTATCCTCACCCCCTAACTCCCGCCAGGAATTGATTCTTCCACTAAAAATTGCCCGGACTTGCTCCAGACTAAGGTTTGTTACTTGGTTTTTCCTGTTAACAATCAAAACAATGCCGTCCAAGGCGATAGTCCACTGACTAACTCCCTGCTCTTCAGGCTTAAGGTGTCGGGATGACATACCAATATCACAGATGCGATTCTGCACCGCCCTGATTCCGGCGCTGGAACCACCACCTTGGACATTGATTTCCAGACCCGGGTGTTTGTGGATGTAGATTTCCGCCAAAAGTTCGGCAAAAGGCTGAACCGAAGTTGAGCCAGCAATTACCAAACAAGTTTTACCACTCTTCCGGCAGGCGGTCAAAAGGGAAAGGACAACTAAGAAAATGGAGAGAATCCTGTGAAGAGATGTTTGCACCGGCAATTAAAAATAGCGACTAATTTCTTTGGGTCAAGTTTACCGAGTTCATCTATATAGTAGTTACCAATAAAACCGCCAACCCGAGGTGTAAATACTGACAGAAGGGCAACACGATGTTCAAGAACCACTATCTTTTTTTACATATTAGCCTTAAGGCGAGATGGGGAATTATGGTGAAATAAAATAATAGCCGGAAAGTCCTCTTCAACTCAACACCTATAGAATCAAAACTTTAGTAACCATCTTTCCCTTTTCTGTCTTGGCAACGAGGAGGTAGATGCCAGACTGCAGCTCTTTGGGACGGCGCCATAAAATAACCCGGTTGCGGTTAAACTCTTCTGGAATTGAAACCGGGCAAACCAGTCTGCCGGTTGGGTCATAAAGGGCGAGTGTTCTTGTCCCTTCTGGAAAAGAGATTTGAGCAAAGCGGGTGAAGATGGTTGGGGTAACAACAAATTTTGCCTCACCGGCGGGTGAAAAAGAAAATTCCGGCTCCTCTATGCCGATAATGTTTTTTCCACCCAGGCTGTAGCCACTTACACCGAGATAAACCATACTCGGCTTTGCCGGATGGCGATAAAGAAAGGAGTTTTTCCGCCCGATGAGACCCAATGTGTCCCGGTCCCAGAAGATGCCGTTATTGGTAGTATAAAACACACCCTGGGTGTCGGTGCCCGCCCACAACCGGTTGGAACTCAGGGTGTCGGGGAGGATGCAGGTTGCCCCATTTAATCCTAAGGAACTCCAAGATATGCCCCCATTTTCACTCTTGAAACACCCGGCGGGGGTGGTGCAGAACCAGATGAGGTTTTGATTGGGGAATGGCTTTAGGTCTGTTACCGGTGCTCCGGTGAGACCGGAGTTGAAGTTATTCCAGTTTCTTCCCCGGTCAATAGAGCGGAAAATCGCCGGACTGTTCTGATTCTCGCCATAGGCAAAGAGCGTCTCCGCATTGGGAGAGATAATAAATCCTAAGCAGAACCCCTCCTCGCGCAAAAGAACCGAACCCCAGGTCTGACCGCGGTCAGCTGAGCGCATAATTGCAAACCTTAAAGGTCCGCCGAATGAGTCTCGCTTGCCCCCCCAGGAATAGATGGTGTCCGGACCAATCGGATGATAGGCGACCCCCTTAGGCTCAAAAAAGTTAGCGATATTGTGGCTTACCCAGGAGTCACCGCGGTCAATGGTCAAAAAAAGCCGGGAGTCAAGAGAGGTGACGCAAACCAGCGTATCCGGATTGCGCGGGTTCTGCGCCAGCCCGACCACCCATCCGGAATGAGGAAATGCCTTCCCCCATTGGCGCCAACTGTTACCCAGGTCAGTTGAGATAACCATCCCATACCCCTTAACCCCGGCAAAAATAGTATCGGTTAAAGAGAGATTAATAAAAGACAAATCAAGGTTTTTTAATTTTTGGGTTTTGTTCTCCCAGTTGTATCCGCCATTGGTGGAGTAAAAAAGCCCATAGGAGTTGCCTACGAATAGTTCCAAGGGGCGATTGGGGTTAATTGCCAAGAGGCGGGTTTCGGTCCCGAAGAAAGTGGTGGTGTCTGCCCGCCAGGTGTAGCCGAGGTCGGTGGAGCGAAAAACGAGATTCTCCCCACCAGCATAACCGTAATAAGGAGACGCCGGGGCAAAGGCAACCGAATACACCGGTGCCGAGAGCCGACGAACCCAATTTGAACCAAGATTAGTTGAGTAGTAGATACCGCTGTCAGTGGCACACAAAAGCGTGAGACTGTCGGTAGGGGAAATCGCCAGACCATAGGCACACCTACCACCAAGACCAGCGGATTTATTCTGAAAAGTATTCCCATAATCAGTAGTCAAAAAGAGCCGAACCCGGTTGCCCGCAGAGCCACCGACAAAAGCCCTACCAGGAATTTTCGGGTCAACGGTTAAAACCTCAGCCTGAGCGGTCCAGGAGTTTACCACCCTTGAACTGCTCCAGGTAGCGCCGGCGTTCGTGCTATAAAAAAGGGCAATCCCAGCCGAATCTTGATAATAAACCTCACCCACCGCCCAGATTTCCGAACTGTTTTCCGGGTTGACTACCATCTTTTGGATGGAAACCGACCCAGGAACTGTTCCACAAACCTGCCAGGTAGCGCCGGCGTTCGTGCTTTTGTAGACCTTGTTGGTTTTTCCGCCAGCATAAAGGGTTCGGGCATCAGGGCTAATCGCCAGCGCATTTATTATATCCGGAATTGTCTCCAACAAACTCCAGCTGGTTCCGGTATTGGTAGAATGAAAGACGAGACTGGGGAAACTGCCGAGAACAATAAAAACTTCATTGGGATAGTCGGGTAATG
>FWPV01007830.1_pt1 | contig 19085 bp, 18 predicted proteins | sample 2228371 | NCBI WGS metagenome assembly FWPV01 (sample SAMEA103939776, study PRJEB20133) | metagenome
GGTGGCTCGAACGTCCAGTTCGCCATCAACCCCCAGGACGGTCGCATGATCGTCATTGAGATGAACCCGCGCGTGTCGCGTTCCTCGGCGCTGGCGTCCAAGGCCACCGGCTTCCCGATCGCCAAGGTCGCGGCCAAACTGGCGGTGGGCTACACGCTCGACGAGCTCAAGAACGACATCACCGGCGGCGCCACGCCGGCGTCCTTCGAGCCCTCGATCGACTATGTCGTGACCAAGATCCCGCGCTTCGCGTTCGAGAAGTTCCCGCAGGCCAATGACCGCCTGACCACGCAGATGAAGTCGGTCGGCGAAGTCATGGCCATGGGCCGCAGCTTCCAGGAGTCGATGCAGAAGGCGTTGCGCGGCCTGGAAGTCGGCGTCTATGGTTTCGACGAAATCGAAACCGACCACGACGAGATGGAACGGGAGCTGGCGCTGCCCGGCCCGAACCGCATCTGGTATGTCGGCCAGGCCTTCCGCAACGGCATGAGCCTGGATGCGGTGCATCAGCTGACCAAGATCGACCCGTGGTTCCTCGCCCAGATCGAAGACATCATCCTGACCGAGCGCGCCTTTTTCGGCCGCAGCCTCAAAAGCGTCGATGCGGCGACGATGCGCGACCTCAAGCGCAAGGGTTTTGCCGACCGCCGTCTGGCCCGGTTGTTCCAGTGCGACGAAACCGCGCTGCGCCTGCATCGCCAGACGCTGGGCGTGCGCCCTGTATACAAGCGGGTGGATACCTGCGCGGCGGAGTTCGCGACCGATACCGCGTACATGTATTCGACCTATGAAGAGGAATGCGAAGCCAATCCGACGTCGGCGCGCAAGATCATGGTGCTGGGCGGAGGCCCGAACCGCATCGGCCAGGGCATCGAATTCGACTACTGCTGCGTGCACGCGGCGCTCGCACTGCGCGAGGACGGATTCGAAACCATCATGGTCAATTGCAATCCGGAAACCGTATCGACCGACTACGACACCTCGGATCGGCTCTACTTCGAGCCGCTGACGCTGGAAGACGTGCTGGAAATCGTCGCGATCGAAAAGCCGGTCGGCGTCATCGTGCAGTTCGGCGGCCAGACGCCGCTCAAGCTGGCGCGTGACCTCGAAGCCAATGGCGTGCCCATCATCGGCACCAGCCCGGACATGATCGATGCCGCAGAAGATCGCGAACGCTTCCAGAAGCTGCTGCATGAACTGGGGCTCAGGCAGCCGCCGAACCGAACGGCGCGCGCCGAGGATCAGGCCGTGCGCCTGGCGGCGGAAATCGGTTACCCGCTGGTGGTCCGTCCGAGTTACGTGCTGGGCGGCCGGGCGATGGAAATCGTGCACCAGCAGTCCGACCTCGAACGCTACATGCGCGAGGCGGTCAAGGTGAGCAACGACTCGCCGGTGCTGCTTGACCGTTTCCTGAACGATGCGACCGAAGTCGACGTCGATGCCTTCTCCGACGGTACCCAGGTCATCATCGGCGGCATCATGGAGCACATCGAACAGGCGGGCGTGCATTCGGGCGACTCCGCCTGCTCGCTGCCGCCGTTCTCGCTCACGCCGGAACTTTGCGACGAATTGCGCCGCCAGACCGAACTGATGGCGCGCGGCCTCAACGTGGTCGGCCTGATGAATGTTCAGTTCGCCATTCAGCGCGACGCGTCGGGTGACACGGTTTACGTGCTGGAAGTGAATCCGCGTGCCTCGCGTACCGTTCCGTTCGTTTCAAAGGCCTGCGGCCTGCCACTGGCCAAGATTGCCGCGCGCTGCATGGCCGGCCGGTCGCTGGCGGATCAGGGCGTGACGCGCGAAGTCGTGCCGCCGTACTTCTCGGTCAAGGAAGCGGTGTTCCCCTTCGTCAAGTTCCCGGGTGTGGACACCATTCTCGGTCCGGAGATGAAATCGACCGGTGAAGTGATGGGCGTGGGGCGCACCTTCGGCGAAGCCTTCGTCAAAAGCCAGCTGGCGGCCGGTGTCAAGCTGCCACGCGGCGGCAAGGCCTTCATTTCGGTGCGTCCGGCCGACAAGCCCAAGGCGGTCGATGTGGCGCGCGAACTGCACGAACTTGGCTTCACGCTGGCCGCCACACGCGGCACCGCGTCAGCGATTGCGGCCGCCGGTCTGCCGGTGACCGCGGTCAACAAGGTGAATGAAGGCCGCCCGCACATCGTCGATATGATCAAGAATGATGAAATTACTTTCATCGTGAATACCGTGGATGAAAAACGCAGTGCAATCAACGACTCGCGTTCAATCCGCACGAGCGCGCTGGCGAGCCGTGTGACGCTGTTCACGACGGTTGAAGGGGCGCGTGCCGCATGTGCAGGCATGCGCATTTCCGAACTCGAAACTTACGCGCTGCAGGCCCTGCATGCGCAGATGGACTGACATGAGCGTACCTCTTACCGTGGCCGGTGCCGAAAAGCTGAAGCTGGAACTGCACCGCCTCAAAACCGTAGATCGTCCGGGCGTGATCGCCGCGATTGCCGAAGCGCGCTCGCATGGTGATCTGTCCGAAAACGCCGAGTACGACGCGGCGAAGGAGCGCCAGGGCTTCGTCGAGGGACGCATCCAGGAAATCGAAGGCAAACTGGCCAACGCGCTGGTCATCGATCCGAAGACGCTCGACGCGGAAGGTCGTGTGGTGTTTGGCGCAACCGTCGATCTGGAGGATGTCGAAGCCGGCAAGCCGGTCAGCTACCAGATCGTCGGAGACGATGAGGCAGACCTGAAGGCGGGCATGATTTCGGTGAATTCGCCGATCGCCCGTGCGCTGATCGGCAAGTACGCGGGCGACATGGCCGAGGTGCAGGCACCGGGCGGTGTGCGCGAGTACGAAATCGTGGATGTGCGCTACGTCTGAAAAACCGCCGTCGCGGCCTGCTGCTTACCGGCCGCGCGCCTTGAACGTACTGGCGGGTTTGGCATTGCGTGCCACGCCGCGTCGGCCGGCGACCGGCTTGGCGGGTTTGCTGCGCGTCGGCACCGGTTTGCCGGCCGACGGCTTGTCGCCCGCATTGGCGCGCGTCTTGCGCACCGGCGCCGCAGGCGGTGCCGCCACGACGTGCAGTTCAGGATTCGGGCGGTACAGCACGAGAATGTTTCCGATGCGCTGGATCGGCGCGGCGCCGAGCGCCTCGCAGGCCGCTGTCAGCCAGGCGTCACGTTGTTCGCGCTCGGCATCGAACACCCTGACCTTGATCAGTTCGTGCGAAGTCAACGCGAGCTCGATTTCCTTCAGCACGGCGTCCGTCAGCCCGTTCTGGGCAATCATCACGACCGGTTTGAGCGGATGGGCGCTGGCGCGAAGGGCGCGGCGTTCGTCAGGCGAAAGGGTCAACATGTGCTTAATCCGTAAAGGCGCGCAAGTCTAAGTCATGGCAAAGAACAAAACCAGCCGCCAGTGGGTGCACGACCACATCAACGACCCCTACGTCAAGCAGGCGCAGGCGCAGGGTTACCGCTCGCGCGCCGCATTCAAGTTGCTGCAGATCGATGAACGCGACCGCCTGCTCGGCCCCGGCAAGGTGGTGGTCGACCTGGGCAGCACGCCCGGCGGCTGGTCGCAGGTGGCCGCCAAGAAGGCGTTGCCGGGCGGTCGTGTCATCGCGCTCGACCTGCTGCCGATGGAGCCTGTGACCGGAGTACATTTCATCCAGGGCGACTTTCGCGAAGACGAAACGCTCGCCCAGCTGGTGTCGGCGCTGGACGGTCGGCCGGTCGGGCTTGTATTGTCGGACATGGCCCCCAATCTGACCGGAATCGCGTTGACCGACCAGGCGCGTTCGATTCACCTGCTTGAACTGGCGCTCGAGTTTTCACGCGAATACCTGAAGGGCGGCGGCGACATGCTGGTCAAGGTGTTCCAGGGCACCGGCTTTGACGCGCTGCGGCGCGACATGGAACAGCTTTTCGACACCGTATCAGTGCGAAAACCCGACAGTTCGCGCGACCGCAGTGCAGAGGTGTATCTTCTGTGTCGCGGCAGGCGCAGCGAGCCGTCTGTCTGAAAAGTACTGCCCCGGACCCGGAACATAAGGCGCCTCGTCTGGTCTGTCTGTTGCTGCATTGATCCGGCCGGTTCCCCGGCCATCGAGATACTGAGGAACTGCCTTGAACAACATGTTCAAAAATCTAGCAATCTGGCTCGTGATCGGCATCGTGCTGATGACGGTTTTCAACCAGTTCAACCAGCGCCAGGCGGCACAGGGCACGGTCGAGTACTCCGAGTTCCTTGACGAGGTCAAGGCCGGGCGCATTGCGAAGGTTGAAATCCAGGGCCGGACGCTGAATGCCGCGACCGTCAACGGCAAGCGCATCACCTCCTATGCGCCGCCACAGGACATCTGGCTGGTCAGCGATCTGCTGAAGAGCAACGTCAAGGTGGTCGCGAAGCCTGAAGAAGAGCAAAGCTTCCTGATGAGCATCTTCGTGTCGTGGTTCCCGATGCTGCTGCTGATCGGCGTCTGGATCTTCTTCATGCGCCAGATGCAGGGTGGCGGTCGTGGCGGTGCGTTCTCCTTCGGCAAGTCCAAGGCGCGCATGCTCGACGAGTCAACCAACAGCATCACCTTTGCCGACGTGGCGGGCTGCGACGAAGCGAAGGAGGAAGTCGCCGAACTGGTTGAATTCCTGCGCGATCCGTCGAAATTCCAGAAGCTGGGTGGCCGGATTCCGAAGGGCGTGCTGATGGTCGGTTCGCCGGGTACCGGCAAGACGCTGCTCGCCAAGGCGATCGCCGGCGAGGCGAAGGTGCCGTTCTTCTCGATTTCCGGTTCGGATTTCGTCGAAATGTTCGTCGGCGTGGGCGCGGCGCGCGTACGCGACATGTTCGAACAGGCGAAGAAGCAGGCGCCCTGCATCATCTTCATCGACGAAATCGATGCGGTCGGTCGTCAGCGTGGCGCCGGCATGGGCGGTGGCAACGATGAACGCGAACAGACGCTGAACCAGCTGCTGGTAGAGATGGACGGCTTCGAAGGTCAGACTGGCATCATCGTGATCGCCGCGACCAACCGCCCGGACGTGCTCGATCCCGCACTGCTGCGCCCGGGCCGCTTCGACCGCCAGGTCGTGGTGCCGCTGCCGGATATCCGCGGTCGCGAACAGATCCTCGCGGTGCACATGCGCAAGGTGCCGCTGGCGCCTGACGTGAAGGCGGAAATCATCGCCCGCGGTACGCCCGGATTCTCCGGTGCCGATCTGGCCAATCTGGTCAATGAGGCGGCCCTGTTTGCTGCGCGCGGCAACAAGCGTGTGGTCGACATGGAAGATTTCGAACGCGCCAAGGACAAGATCATCATGGGCGCGGAGCGCCGCACCATGGTCATGGACGAAGAAGAAAAGCGGAACACCGCGTATCACGAGTCGGGTCACGCCGTGGTCGGCATGCTGTTGCCCAAGTGCGATCCGGTGCACAAGGTGACGATCATTCCGCGTGGCCGTGCGCTGGGCGTGACGATGTCGCTGCCGGAAAAGGATCGCTACAGCTACGACAAGGAATACTGTCTGCAGCTCATTTCGATGATGCTGGCAGGGCGCATCGCCGAGGAAATCTTCATGCACCAGATGACCAACGGTGCGGCGAACGACTTCCAGCGTGCGACCGATCTGGCCCGCAGGATGGTGACGCAGTGGGGCATGTCGGACCTGATGGGCGCCATGGTCTACGGCGAGGAGGAGGGCGAGGTGTTCCTCGGCCGTTCGATGGCCACCCACCGCAACATGTCGGAAACGACCATGCAGCGGGTTGATGCGGAAATCCGCCGGATCATCGATGACCGCTACGCCGAAGCCCGCCGCTTGCTCGAGGAGAACCGCGACAAGGTCGAGGCGATGACCCAGGCGCTTCTGGACTTCGAAACCATCGATGCCGACCAGATCGACGACGTGATGAACAGCCGGCCGGTTCGCCCGCCCAAGCCGACGTCGCGTCCGCCGAAGCCGTCGGCCGACAGCAACACGCCGGGTGCCGCCCCGAGTGCGGCTGCGCCAGCCTGATCAGGGCAGGATGCTGGAACCCCGACCGGAGGCTGATGCCTCCGGTTTTCTTTTGTGAGCGCCATGAACACACCTTCCGCCGCCCCGGGCTTTCACTGCGGTGACTACCGCCTTCCGCTCGACCGCCCGTTGATCATGGGCATCATCAACGCCACACCGGATTCCTTCTCGGGCGACGGCGTGGCCTTCGACCTCGAGCGAGCGCTTGCGCAGGCCGAGCAGTTCATCGCCGATGGGGCGGACGTGCTCGACATCGGCGGCGAATCGACCCGTCCGGGGTCCGATCCCGTAACGCTGGATGAAGAATTGCGCCGTGTCGTTCCGGTCATCGAAGCGCTTGCCGGACTGGGCGTGCCGCTGTCGATCGACACCTGGAAGCCGGAGGTGATGCGGGCTGCACTGGCTGCGGGCGCGTCTCTCGTCAATGACATCAACGGCCTGCGCGCACCCGGAGCGCTGGAGGTCGTCGCAGCGACCGATGCCGGCGTGTGCATCATGCACATGCAAGGCACGCCACAAACCATGCAGGTTTCGCCCAGCTATGCCGATGTATGCCGTGAAGTGACTGATTTCCTTCTGCAAAGCGCCCGACAGGCGCAGGATGCAGGCGTTGATCGGTCACGGATCATGCTCGATCCGGGTTTCGGGTTCGGCAAGACCTCGGCGCACAACCTGGCCTTGCTCCAGGGGCTGACCGAACTTTCCCGTTGCGGTTACCCGTTGCTGGTCGGCCTGTCGCGCAAATCGGTGCTCGGGCGGCTGACCGGACGCCCGGTGACCGACCGGACTGCGGCAAGTGTCGCGGCGGCGCTGGCCTCGGTCGCGCGCGGCGCGTGGATGGTCCGCGTACATGATGTGGCGGCGACGCGCGATGCGCTGGCCGTCTGGCAGGTCGCCGGGGTTTTCCCCGACCGCCCTTGAGGAGACGAAGAAGATGTCGAGACGTTATTTCGGTACCGATGGGGTGCGTGGCCGTGTCGGCCAGGCGCCGATTACCCCCGATTTCGTGATGCGGCTGGGCTATGCGGCCGGACGCGTGCTGGTGGCGACCGAACATCTGCCGGCCGGCGAACACCCGGCGGTGCTGATCGGCAAGGACACGCGGGTGTCGGGCTACATGCTCGAAGCCGCGCTGGAAGCCGGTTTTGCGGCAGCGGGTGTCGATACCGTGCTGGCCAAGGTGGTGCCGACGCCGGCCGTTGCCTATCTGACGCGCGCGCTGCGCCTGCAGGCAGGTGTCGTGATCAGTGCGTCGCACAACCCGTTCGAAGATAACGGGATCAAGTTCTTCTCCGCACGCGGCACCAAGCTGCCGGACGAGGTGGAACTGCAGATCGAGTCACTGCTCGACGAGCCGATGGGCTGCATGGAGTCGTCGCGACTGGGCAAGGCCAGGCGCATCGAGGATGCACCGGGCCGTTACATCGAATTCTGCAAGAGCACCTTCCCGACCGAACTCGATCTGCGCGGGCTGAAGATCGCGCTCGACTGTGCGCATGGCGCTGCCTACTCGATCGCCCCCAAGGTTTTCCACGAACTGGGTGCCGAGGTCGTGTGCGTCGGCTGCAGTCCGAACGGCATGAACATCAATGACGGTGTGGGTGCGACGGTGCCGTCATCGCTGTCGGAGGCGGTACGCACCCATGGTGCGGACATCGGCATCGCACTCGACGGCGACGCCGACCGCCTGATGATGTGCGATGGATCCGGTCGCATCTACGACGGCGATGAGCTGTTGTACGTGATCGCCGGCCAGCGGCTGCGGGAAGGCCGGCTGAACGGCGTCGTCGGTACGCTGATGACCAATCTGGCGCTCGAACACGCACTGAACGAAATGGGCGTGGGTCTGGCGCGCGCCAAGGTCGGCGATCGCTATGTCCTGGAAACCCTGCACAGGCAGGGCTGGCGCCTGGGGGGCGAGAATTCGGGTCACATCATCGACCTCGACCGGCATACGACGGGTGACGGCATCGTCGCGGCACTGCAGGTGCTCGCGGCGCTGCGCTCGCAGGACATGGGTCTCGATCAGGCCTGTGCCGGCCTGAAGCTCTATCCGCAGAAGCTCGTCAATGTGAAGCTGCGCCCGGGATTCGACTGGTCCAAGGCGCCCATCATCGATCAGACGCGCATCGAGGTCGAAGGTGAGCTGGCCCAGCGCGGCCGGGTATTGCTGCGTCCGTCGGGCACCGAGCCCCTGTTGCGCGTCATGGTCGAAGGGCAGGATGCGGCGGAAGTCGGTCGGCTCGCGACGCGACTGGCCGAAGTCGTGAAGTCGGCGATGGCTGCCTGACCGCACGGCAGTCTGCATCCGGCCATGCCGCCTCCGCGCCAGCGGGGCGGCATTTTTCTTTGTTGCACCGCTTTTGTGCATGATGCCGTGCGCGTGTAGATTTCCGCCCTTCACCTCATGGAGGACAGGACCATGCGTTTCGACACGCTCGCCATTCACGCCGGCTACTCGCCCGACCCGACCACCAAGGCGGTCGCGGTGCCGATCTATCAGACCACCAGCTACGCCTTCGACGACACCCAGCACGGGGCTGACCTGTTCGACCTCAAGGTCAAGGGCAATATCTACACCCGCATCATGAACCCGACCAGCGACGTGCTGGAACAGCGCGTCGCCGCGCTGGAAGGGGGCATCGCAGCGCTGGCGCTGGCGTCCGGCCAGGCGGCGATCACCTACGCGATCATGACCATCGCCGAGGCGGGCGACAACATCGTCGCCACGTCGGCGCTTTATGGCGGCACCTATAACCTGTTCGCACACACGCTGCCGCAGTACGGCATCGAGGTGCGTTTCGTCGATGCCGCCGATCCTGCCGCCGCGGCCGCGAAGATCGACGCGCGCACCAAGGCGGTTTTCTGCGAATCGATCGGCAACCCGCTCGGCAACGTGGTCGACTTCGCCGCGTTCGCCAAGGTGGCGCACGAGGGCGGCGTGCCGCTGATCGTCGACAACACGGTGCCGTCGCCCTGGCTGACGCGGCCGATCGAGCACGGCGCCGACATCGTCGTGCATTCGCTGACCAAGTACATGGGCGGTCACGGCACCAGCATTGGCGGCATCATCATCGATGGCGGCCGTTTTCCGTGGGCGGAGCACAAGGCGCGCTTCCGCCGGTTGAATGAGCCGGAAGTGAGCTACCACGGCGTGATCTACACCGAAGCGCTGGGGCCGGCCGCCTACATCGGCCGCGCGCGGACCGTTCCGCTGCGCAACATGGGCGCGGCGATTTCGCCGTTCAACAGCTTCCTGATCCTGCAGGGACTCGAAACGCTGGGGCTGCGAATGGACCGCCACTGCGAGAACGCGACAGCGGTCGCCCGATATCTGCAGTCGCATGCCAAGGTCGAGTGGGTCAATTACGCGGGGCTGCCGGAGCATTCGAGCCATGGCCTGATACAACGCTACTTCGGCGGCAAGGCGTCCGGGCTGCTCACCTTCGGCGTCAAGGGCGGGCGCGAGGCCGGTGCGCGCTTCCAGGATGCGCTGAAGCTGATCACCCGGCTGGTCAATATCGGCGATGCCAAGTCGCTGGCATGCCATCCGGCCTCGACCACCCACCGCCAGCTGTCGCCGGACGAACTGAAGCGGGCGGGCGTGTCGGAAGACATGGTCAGACTGTCGATCGGCATCGAGCACATCGACGACATCGTGGACGATCTGGAACAGGCGTTGCAGGCCGTTTGACGACGCTCGGACGGGTGGTTCGATGAATTGTTACACCTTCACATGGCTGTAACAAATTCTTCATAGACTGCGCAGGTCGCATCGAAAACGACGCCACCTTACGGAGACTACTGATGAACGTACGCAAGATCGCCACCCTGACCGCCGCCCTTGGCGCCCTGTTTGCATCCGGCTCGGCTCTCGCTCAGGCGCTGATCAAGATTGACGGTTCCAGCACCGTATTTCCGGTGACCGAAGCAGTTGCCGAAGAATTCCAGAAGGCCAAGAAGGGCAAGGTTCAAGTCACGGTCGGCATTTCCGGCACCGGCGGCGGTTTCAAGAAGTTCTGCCGCGGCGAAACCGCGATCCAGAATGCGTCGCGCCCGATTCTCGAGAAGGAAATGGCGGATTGCAAGGCCGCCGGCATCAAGTATGTCGAACTGCCGGTCGCCTTCGACGCCCTGACCGTCGTGATGAACCCGAAGAATGCCTTCCTGAAGCAGGCGACGGTTGAAGAGCTGAAGAAGATGTGGGAACCGTCCGCCCAGGGCAAGATCACCAAGTGGAACCAGATCAACCCCGCCTGGCCGGATGCGCCGATGAAGCTGTTCGGCGCGGGCGCCGACTCGGGTACCTTCGATTACTTCACCGAAGCCATCGTCGGCAAGTCCAAGTCCAGCCGCGGCGACTTCACCGCATCGGAAGACGACAATGTGCTGGTGCAGGGCGTGTCGCGCGATGTCAATGCGATCGGCTACTTCGGCTACGCCTACTACGCGGAAAACCAGGACAAGCTGAAGGCGGTTCCCATCGTCAATCCGAAGACCGGCAAGCCGGTTCTGCCGTCGCTCGAAGCCGTGATCGCCGGTGAGTACCAGCCGCTGTCGCGCCCGATCTTCATCTACGTGAATGCGGCTGAAATCAGCCGTCCGGAGATCAAGGAATTCGTCGAGTTCTACCTCAACGAGAGCGAAGAGCTGGTGAAGGAAGTGAAGTACGTACCGCTGACCAAGGCTGACTACAAGCACGCACTGGACAACTTAACCAAGAAGCGCACCGGTACCGCCTTTGGCGGTGTGGCCGAAGTCGGTGTGACGGTTTCGGAGCTGCTCAAGCGCGATCCGAAGGAATAAAGCAGGCGCAGAAACGCCCCGGGCGCAAGTCCGGGGCTTTTTGCTGTCCAGTCGCCGCAACTGCCTGCGGCCGATAGAATGAGCGCCCCAAATGTCCGCCAACGCCCCGCCTATGCCAGTACCTCTGTCGAGTGCGCCCGATACGGTCAGCGACCGCCTGCGCAAGCGCGCATCCCGTCACGTCAAGGAAAGGCTGATCGAATTCATCCTGTTCGGCGCAGCGTCGATTTCCGTGATCACGACCATTGCCATCGTGTATGTGCTGGTCAGCGAGTCGATGATGCTGTTCGAACATGTGTCGCTGTGGGATTTCCTGACCGACACGCAATGGACGCCGCTGTTCGACGATGCACACTACGGCATCATGGTGCTGCTGTCCGGCACGCTCACCAGTTCCTTTGTCGCCCTGGCGGTCGCCCTGCCGCTGGGCACCATCATCGCGATCTACCTGTCCGAGTTCGCGTCGTTCAGGACGCGCGAAATTGCCAAGCCGTTTCTCGAGCTGCTTGGCGGCGTGCCGACCATCGTCTATGGCTACTTCGCGCTGACGGTGGTGACGCCGATCCTGCAGATGATCTATCCCGAACTGCCCGGCTTCAGCCTGCTGTCGGCCGGTCTGGTGATGGGCATCATGATCATTCCCTACGTCAGCTCGCTGTCGGAAGACGCGATGCGCGCGGTGCCGATGAGCCTGCGCGAGGGCTCGTACGCGATGGGCGCAACGCGCCTGCAGACCGCGTTGCGCACCGTGGTGCCGGCGGCAACGTCCGGCATCGCTTCGGCCTACATCCTCGGCATTTCGCGTGCGGTCGGCGAAACGATGATTCTTGCCGTCGCCGCCGGCATGCAGCCGAATCTCACACTGAACCCGACCGAACCGGGCGCCACCATCACGTCCTACATCGTGCAGGTAGCGCTGGGTGACCTGCCGCACGGGTCGATCGGCTACCAGACGATCTTTGCTGCGGGCCTGATGCTGATGTTGCTGACCCTGTGCTTCAACCTGCTTGGCTACTACCTGCGCAAGCGCTTCCGTGAGGTGTACTGAGCGATGAATCAACAGGATATCCAGGCCATCCGGGCCATCATCACGCGCCACAAGCGCTGGGACATGCTGTTCGGCCTGCTCGGCGTGCTCGCACTGATGGTGGGCGTACTCACCTTCACCGCGCTCTTTGCAGATATGGCGATGAAGGGTTTCGAGCGCCTCGACTACGATTTCATGACCAACTTCCCGTCGCGCCGCGCTGGCAGTGCCGGCATTCTGTCTGCCTGGGTCGGCACCATTCTGGTCATGCTCGTCACCGCAATGTCTGCCGTGCCGCTCGGCGTCGCCGCCGGCATCTATCTGGAAGAGTACGCACCCAAGAACTGGGTGACCGACATCATCGAAATCAACGTGACCAACCTCGCCGGCGTGCCGTCCATCGTCTATGGCCTGCTGGCCCTAGGCCTGTTCGTCTACAAGTTCGGTTTCGGCCAGAGCGTGCTGTCGGCCGGCCTCACACTGGGGCTGCTGATCCTGCCGGTGGTCATCGTGGCGACCCGGGAATCGATCCGCGCCATTCCGCAGATGGTGCGTGAAGGTTCGTATGCCTGCGGTGCGACGACCTGGCAGACGGTGAAGGATCACATCCTGCCGTATTCGAGCGCCGGCATCCTGACCGGCATCATCATCGGCATGGCGCGTGCAATCGGTGAAACAGCCCCCATCATCACGATCGGCGCATTGACCTTCATCGCGTTCCTGCCGCCGTCACCGATAGGCGAGGTTGCGCCCTTCATCAACTTCGACTGGCTGTTCGCGCCCTTCACGGTGATGCCGATCCAGATGTTCAACTGGACATCGCGTCCGGAAGCCGCCTTCCAGGCCAACGCAGCGGCGGCCGGGTTCGTGCTGGTGCTGATGACGCTGGCGATGAACGGTACTGCAATCTGGCTGCGCTACCGTCTGCGTCGCAACATCAAGTGGTAAGTGGCTCCGCCCCCCTGCATTCAGAGAGATCCGACATGAATACCGTGACCGACGCGAACATCGCCACCAAGGCCGAGGTGCAGAACCTCGATTTCCACTACGGCGCCTTTCATGCCCTGAAGGGCATCAACATGCCGGTGCACGAGAAGAAGGTGACGGCACTGATCGGCCCGTCCGGTTGCGGCAAGTCGACGCTGCTGCGCTGCTTCAACCGCATGCACGATCTGTATCCGGGCAACCGCTACGACGGCAAGATCCTGCTGCATCCGGACAACACCAATCTGCTTGATCCGGAAGTCGATCCGATCGAGGTGCGCATGCGCATCAGCATGGTGTTCCAGAAGCCGAATCCGTTTCCCAAGTCGATCTACGAGAATGTCGCCTACGGCCTGCGCGTGCGTGGCGAAAAGCGCCGTTCGGTGATCGACGAGCGGGTCGAGGAAGCGCTGCGCGGCGCGGCGCTGTGGGAAGAGGTCAAGAATCGCCTGAACGAGCTCGGCGCCAATCTGTCCGGCGGGCAGCAGCAGCGGTTGTGCATCGCGCGCGCACTGGCGACCGACCCGGAAATCATCCTGTTCGACGAGCCCACGTCGGCGCTTGACCCGATCGCCACCGCAAGCATCGAGGAACTGGTGACCGAACTGAAGGACAAGGTGACCATCCTCATCGTGACCCACAACATGCAGCAGGCGGCTCGCGTCAGCGACTACACCGCCTACATGTTCATGGGCGAACTGATGGAGTTCGGCCTGACCGACCAGATATTCATCAAGCCGCAACGCAAGGAAACCGAGGACTACATCACCGGTCGATTCGGCTGACCTGCAGACGTCCGACGTGCGAACCCCGGATTTTTGCGCGGCCATGCGCTAGAATCCGGGGTTTTGCTTTTGGCAGGTGACTGTGGCGGCGATGCGAAGACTGGTCGTAGGCAACTGGAAGATGCATGGCTCGAAGGCGGTCAACACCGAACTGCTCAAGGCCTTGCGCGATGCACCGGCCCCGGGTTTCCCGGTGGCGGTCTGCGTGCCATTCCCCTATCTGCACCAGGCAGCTGACCTGCTTTCGGGGTCTTCAGTCCGCTGGGGTGCCCAGAACCTGAGCGAGCACGTGAAATACGGCGCCTACACGGGTGAAGTGTCGGGCGCGATGCTGGCGGATTTCGACTGTCGCTACGTGCTCGTGGGTCATTCCGAACGTCGCGCACTTTACGGCGAGAGCGATGCGCTGGTCGCGGTGAAGACAGAAGCCGCGCTGGCATCCGGTCTGGTTCCGGTTCTGTGCGTGGGCGAAACGCTGGACGAGCGCGAACGTGGCGTGACCGAATCCGTGGTCGAGCGGCAGCTGACGGCGGTGCATCAGCGCATCGGAAGCGAGGCCCTGGCGCGCTGCGTGATTGCCTACGAACCCGTATGGGCCATCGGTACCGGCGTGACCGCCACGCCGGCGCAGGCGCAGGCGGTACACGCCTTCATTCGTGCGCACCTTGGCACGCTGTGCGGTGCAGCGTTCGCGGCGCGCACATCGATTCTTTATGGCGGCAGTGTCAAGCCGCAAAACGCAGCCGAACTTTTCAGCCAGTCTGACATTGACGGCGGTCTTATTGGCGGCGCGGCGCTGGTGGCGGGGGACTTCCTCGCCATCGTTGCAGCTGCTGCTGCATCCTGAGGTGATTTGATGGGCATCGTTTTTTCAGTCGTACTTTCGATCCACGTTCTGGTCGGAATTGCCGTGATCGTTCTTGTGCTGCTGCAGCATGGCAAGGGCGCCGACATGGGTGCCGCGTTCGGCGGTGGCGCATCGGGCAGCCTGTTCGGCTCGTCGGGTTCGGCCAACTTCCTCAGTCGTGCCACCGGCGCGCTGGCGGCCGTGTTCTTCTGCACCAGTCTCGCGCTGAGCTACATCGCGACCAATCAGCCGCGCTCCGGCGCCAGTTCGGTCATCGACGCCGCCAAGAGTGTGACGGTGCCTGCGGTGCCGGCTGCGCCTCAGGCCCCGGAGGCGCAGAATCCCGATTCGAAGGCCGCCGATATCCCCAAGTAGGTCTCGGCTGATGTGAAACGCGCTATACTCCGCGCGTTTCACGCTGCAGTGCAATGTGATGCAGGGTCCATCCGGCTCTGTGTCGATGCCGGCCCCGGACTACTCACCGTGTCGCCGGAACAGTTATTACGCATGAACAACCCGTCATGTTGATCGAATATTTCCCGGTCCTGCTGTTCATCCTGATCGGTGTCGCCTTCGGTTTCGTGCCGATGCTCGCCGGCAAGCTCGTCGGACCCAGTCGTCCCGACCCCGAAAAGCTATCCCCCTACGAATGTGGCTTCGAGGCGTTCGAAGATACGCGGATGAAGTTCGACGTCCGCTATTACCTCGTGGCCATCCTGTTCATCCTGTTCGACCTTGAAATCGCCTTCCTCTTTCCGTGGGCCATCGTGCTCGAAGAGATCGGCATGTTCGGTTTCGTGGCGATGATGATCTTCCTCGGCATCCTCGTTGTGGGGTTTGTCTACGAATGGAAGAAGGGCGCACTAGACTGGGAATGAAGGCGCTGGCTGTTCCCCCGGTACTTGCAGTTTTTTCGACGGATTGAGCGATGAGCATTGAAGGTGTACTGCAGGAAGGCTTCGTCACGACGCAGCTGGACAAGCTGATCAACTGGACGCGCACGGGTTCGCTGTGGCCGATGACCTTCGGCCTGGCCTGTTGTGCCGTCGAGATGATGCAGGCCGGTGCGTCGCGCTATGACCTTGATCGCTTCGGCATCGTGTTCCGTCCCAGCCCGCGCCAGTCCGATCTGATGATCGTTGCCGGCACGCTGTGCAACAAGATGGCGCCGGCGCTGCGTCGTGTGTACGACCAGATGCCCGAGCCGCGTTGGGTACTGTCGATGGGGTCGTGCGCCAACGGCGGCGGTTACTACCATTATTCCTACTCCGTGGTGCGCGGCTGTGATCGCATCGTGCCGGTGGATGTCTATGTGCCGGGCTGTCCTCCGACAGCCGAGGCGTTGATTTACGGTCTGGTGCAGCTGCAGAACAAGATTCGTCGCACCAGCACGATCGCGCGTTGAACATCATGAGCTCTCGGCTTGAATCCCTGCGCGAGGCATTGCTCGCGCAGTTCGGCGAACGCCTCCGGACAACGACGTCCGCGCTTGGCGAACTCACACTGGAAGTCGGTTCCGCCGACTATCACGACATGGCGCTCGCGTTGCGCGACCACGCGGACGTGCCGTTCGAACAGCTGATCGACCTGTGCGGCATCGACTACTCGACGCATGCGACACGCTCTTCGGGTGCGCGCTACGCGGTGGTGTGCCACCTGATGTCGGTTGCGTCCAACCTGCGTCTTCGTCTGCGCGTGCTGATCCAGGATGACGATTTCCCGGTCATCGCGTCGGTGAACGACGTCTGGCCCTCAGCCAACTGGTTCGAGCGTGAGGCGTTCGACCTGTTCGGCATCATGTTCACCGGCCACGGGGACCTGCGCCGCCTGCTGACCGACTACGGCTTCGTCGGCCATCCGTTCCGCAAGGATTTCCCGATTTCCGGTCATGTCGAAATGCGCTACGACCCGGACCAGAAGCGCGTCATCTATCAGCCGGTCAGCATCGCACCGCGCGAAGTCACGCCGCGCGTCGTGCGCGAAGAGAACTACGGGGACGTCGGTCATGGCTGAAATCCGCAACTACACGATGAACTTCGGGCCGCAGCATCCGGCGGCCCACGGTGTGCTGCGTCTGGTGCTCGAACTCGACGGCGAAGTCGTCCAGCGCGCCGATCCGCATATCGGCCTGTTGCATCGCGGCACCGAAAAGCTGGCCGAGACCCGCACCTGGATCCAGAGCGTGCCGTACATGGACCGGCTCGACTACGTGTCGATGATGTGCAACGAGCATGCCTACTGCATGGCGATCGAGAAGCTGCTGCAGCTCGAGGTGCCGGAACGTGCGCAGTACATCCGCGTCATGTTCGACGAAATCACGCGCATCCTGAACCACCTGCTGTGGCTGGGCGCGCATGCGCTCGACGTCGGCGCGATGACGGTCTTCCTGTATGCCTTCCGCGAACGCGAAGACCTGATGGACGCCTACGAGGCCGTGTCCGGTGCGCGTCTGCATGCCGCCTACTATCGGCCGGGCGGCGTCTATCGCGATCTGCCCGATTCGATGCCGCAATACGAGCTGAACAAGTTCAAGAATGCCGACGCCATCAAGCGGCTGAACGAGAACCGCAGCGGTTCGATGCTCGATTTCCTGCAGGATTTCACCGAGCGCTTCCCGCGCTACGTCGATGAGTACGAAACGCTGCTGACCGACAACCGCATCTGGAAGCAGCGCCTGGTCGACATCGGCATCGTGACGCCGGAGCGCGCCAAGGCGCTCGGCTTCACCGGCCCGATGCTGCGCGGTTCGGGCATCGCGTGGGATCTGCGCAAGAAGCAGCCGTATGAAGTGTACGACCGCATGGATTTCGACATCCCGATCGGCACCAATGGCGACAGCTACGACCGCTATCTGGTGCGCATCGAGGAAATGCGCCAGTCCAATCGCATCATCCGTCAGTGCATCGACTGGCTGCGCGTCAATCCCGGCCCGGTCATCACCGACAACCACAAGGTGGCGCCGCCGTCGCGCGAAGCGATGAAGGGCAATATGGAAGAGCTGATCCACCACTTCAAGTTGTTCACCGAAGGCATCCATGTGCCGGAAGGCGAGTGCTATGCGGCGGTGGAGCACCCGAAGGGCGAGTTCGGCATCTATGCGGTGTCCGACGGCGCGAACAAGCCCTACCGGCTGAAGATTCGCGCCCCCGGTTTTGCGCATCTGGCCGCGATGGATGAAATGTCGCGCGGCCACATGATTTCCGACGTGGTCGCCATCATCGGCACGATGGACATCGTGTTCGGCGAGATTGACCGGTAAGAGATCGATGAGTGATCGATGAGCATGGACAGAATGACTTTCACGCTGACTGAAGCGTCGTGCGCGGCGATCGACCGCGAAGTCGCGAAGTATCCCGAAGGCCAGGCCATTTCGGCCGTCATGGCCGGCCTGCGCATTGCGCAGGAACAGAACGGCTGGCTGTCGCCGGACGCGATCGAGGCGGTGGCGCAGCACCTGCGCATTCCGCCGATGGCGGCGATGGAGGTGGCGACCTTCTACAACATGTACGACGTGAAGCCGGTCGGCCGCTGGAAGGTCACCGTCTGCACCAATCTGCCCTGTGCGCTGTCGGGCGGCGAGCAGGCGGCCGAGTACGTGCAGGAAAAGCTCGGCATCGGTTTCAACGAAACCACGCCCGAGTGCATGGGCGTCTGCGGTGACGCCCCGGCCATCATCGTCAACAACACGCGTCTGTGCAGCTGGATGACCCGCGAACGCATTGACGCCCTGCTGGACGAACTCAAATGAATGCCGCGACCGAACTGCCCGTGATCCTGCTTGCAGGGCTGGATGGCGACCGGACCTGGGGCCTGGCCGACTACGTGAAGCGCGGCGGTTACGCCGCCCTGCGCAAGATCCTCGAAACCGGCATGACGCCGGAACAGCAGCACGCGGCGCGACCGCCACCACGTGCCGGGCACGGACCGCCAACCGCGAGACCCAGTGGATCATCGGGATGCCGGTGCCGGCCAGCACGTGGAAGCGACCGCTGCCGTGCGGGCCGCGCAGCAGGGAGCCTTCGATGCACAGGGCGTCGAGCCGCAGGCGGCCATCGAAAATGCGGTAGAGCATGGAGCTCAGTTCGTGCCCGCTCTCGATCGACAGCGACGGGTGCCACAGCAGATCGATGCCGGCGTCGCGCAACTGGCCGTGGAAGTCGGTCGTGTCGGCGCACAGCAGCGACATGCTGCAGCCACCGCACCCCCCCGACTGCAGCCACAGCACGTTGAATCCCGCCGCAGCGCCCATGCTCATCCTTCCAGCCCGAATCTCAGCATCTTGCCACGCAGACCGACACGCGACAGGCCCAGTTCCTTGGCGGCGCGGGTCTTGTTCCAGCGGTGGCGCAGCAGCGTCTCGCGCAGGATCATCGCCTCGATGGCGTCGAGCCGCTCGCCCAGCGTGCCGCTGCGCGGCAGCGGCGTGGCCTGCGCGGTGGCGGACAGGCCGGCCTGGCCGTGCAGCACGCGCAGCGAGAAGGCCTGCGCCTCGATGCATTCGGTGGTGCTCAGCGCCACCGCGCGCGCGATCTCGTTGCGCAGCTCGCGGATGTTGCCCGGCCAGGGGTAGCCCATCAGGCAGGCCATCGCCTCGTCGCTGAGTTCGGCCCCGGGCCGCCCCAGCTCGGCGCTCACCTCGCGCACC
>FWPV01007831.1_pt1 | contig 19084 bp, 17 predicted proteins | sample 2228371 | NCBI WGS metagenome assembly FWPV01 (sample SAMEA103939776, study PRJEB20133) | metagenome
GCCTTCTTCGGTCCAGCCAGCCAGGCGATAATATTCGTTGAGTGCGGCTTCCATTTCGGCTGGGTCAAGCGCAATACCAGCGGTGGGTCCTTCACCTTTGAGGGCTTTGAAGAATTTTTTGGGCATCTTGTCGTGACGGCGATCGAGTCCTTCGCGAGCGTTGAAGACGCGGAACAGGTTGAGGCGGCGCGCGCCAACGGTCATCAGTTCATCCACGGTCACATCCCAACCGGTGACGGCGCTGACCATTTTAGCCGTTTCGGCAGGGCCGTAGAGCGTCCAACCGGGGCCCCACACAAACTGGCACAGTTCTACCGAGTCAAGCATGGAGTAGAACACCTCAGTCAGGTAGGCAAACTTGACCTTTTCGGGCCCAAGCGACATGGGCGCAAGGCGATCGGGCATGCCAAGCAGGGCCAGGCGGCTCATGTACAGGTCAGAGGCGATGCCTTCTTCGATCATCCAGTCGTGCTCGCTGGATTGGTGATCTGCGCCAAAGGGATTGACCATGTAGATAAGCCCCAGCGAACGTTTGGCCTGCGGCATGTGGGCCGGGGCCTCGGCGCCTTTGAAGGTGATGAGGAACTCCTCGGACCCGCGCCCAATTTTGGCTGCGGCGCGCTCCGATCCCTGCCCCAGCAGGCGTCCAAATTCTGTGCTGCCGGTGACAATCTGGCGCAGGGTTTCCAGCATGGCGTCGGCGTTGCCAAAGCGCAGGTCAATGCCGCCGGTGTCTTCGGTGGTGAGAATGCCATGCTCAAAGCACTCCATGGCCCAGGCAATGGTCGCGCCGCAGGCAATCGTATCTACGCCGTACTGGTTGCAAATCTGATTGGCCAGCGAGACAGCGGCCAGATCGCGGACGCCGCAATAGGAGCCGAACGTGCCCAGGGTTTCGTATTCCGGCCCGCCGTAGTAATGGTCTACTTTGTAAGCGCCTTCCTTGATGTCCACCACGCGTTTGCAGCGCACCACACAGGCGTAGCAGGTATCGCGGCCCAGTTTATCCTGCTTGCCTTCGGCCGCGCCGCGCAGTACCGTATCATACATTTTTTCGCCGCTAATATCTTCTGCAAATTCAAACTGTCCTTCGGTATAGTTGCGGGTGGGCAGCGTGCCCATGCTGTGCTGCGGCATGACCACGCTGGCTGTGCCATATTTGCCCAGCCCGTCCATGTCCGGGTTTTCGGGCATCAGTTTGGGGCCTTCACGGTTGAGCGCGGCCAGGGACTTGCTATCGGCAATTGCCGGTTTTTGCGTGCCGCGCACCGCTATCGCCCGCAGGTTTTTAGAGGCCATCACCAGCCCCATGCCCGTGCGCCCGTTGTTGCGGTTAGACATGCTGAGCAGGGAGGAATACAACACGCCCTTTTCGGCAGCCGGGCCGTGCTGCAAAATTTCGATTTTGTCGTCGCCCAACTCCTGTTTGAGGATGGCATCTACCTCACCGGTAATTTTGCCGGTCAAATGGGCGGCGTCGCGCAATTCGGCCTGCCCGTCCTTAATCCACAAGTACACCGGTTTGTCAGATTTACCCTTAATCACAAGCCCATCTACACCCGCAAACTTCAACTCCGCCGGGAAGAAACCGCCGCCCTGCGAGTCGCCAATGCCGCCGCTGATGGGCGACTTGGCGTTGGCGTTGATGCGGCTTTGGCCGGAGATGGACGCCCCGGTGGTGACGCCGGTCATGAGGGTGAGTACGTTATCGGGACCCAGCGGGTCGGCCCCGGCGGGCATCTCGCGCAGGATGTAGTACATCCCCATGGCGCTGCCGCCCATATATTTGCGGTAAAAATCTTCCGATGGGTGCTCGGCAGTGATGGTCCCCTTTGTCAAATCCACATGCAAAATCGTGCCGTTGAAACCGTTGGGCATAGGTCCTCCTCTGTGGGTCTTTAGACTGTGTGGTGTGTTTTTATAATTATAAAACAGGCGGCATACCAAAAGCAATTCGACTTTGCCGATTACGACAAAAATGCACAGAAATATTGATATTTCCGACAAAAATGCGCCCCTTCTTGTTCAGAAGGGACGCATACATGCAAAAGAAATCAGGCGGTTTGGGGCGTCATTTCTTTGATGCCATACGGAAAACCGTAATCGGCCATCTTCTCCATGAACGGCACAGGCGGGAAGGCCTCTGGGCCAAGCACGCCCACGCCCTGCCATTGCCCATGCTTGATTAAGTCCATCGCAATCACTGCGCTAAACGCGGTTTGGGCAACCACAGCCTGGCAGCCCCAGGTTTGCATACATTCCTGGTTATCCGCTATCTGGTAGAGATATACCTCGCGCGGTTTGCCGTCTTTGATGCCCTTCACCCAGGTGCCAGCGCAGGTTTTGCCGTGCATTTTGTCGCCCAGGTGAGCCGGGTCTGGCAGGCAGGCGGCCACCACATCGCGTGGGGCAACCATAACGCCCTTGACATTGATTTTTTCTTTTTTATCCAACCCAAGCATGTGCAAGGTTTTGAGCACGTTGATAAACTGCTCGCCGAGTCCGTACTTAAAAGTGACGCGTTTGGTCTTGATCCAACGCGGCACAAGCAGCACCTCTTCATGCTCTACGTTGACCACTTCGATGGGGCCAATTTCGGGAAAGTCGAACACCTCGGGTTCGGAAAACGGCGCGGTGGTAAACCAGCCCTTGTCGGCTTCCCAAATGACCGGCGGATTCAGACATTCTTCGATGGTGGTCCAAATAGAAAAACTGGGAGCAAACGCATAGCCTTCGATGACAATGTTCGAGCCGTCGCGCACGCCAATTTCTTCGATTTCGTCGAACAGGTAATCGTGAGCATAACGGGCAAAGACATCTGCCATGCCAGGCTCGACGCCAATACCCACCAGCGCCAGCAGCCCTTTCTGCTCCCATTGACTGGCGCGCTCAAACTGATAATCGCCCAGTTTGACGCCGCACTGGTTGAACGGGTCTTCGGGATGCGGCTCGGAGAGGGTCATGGCCATATCCATGTAGGTTGCACCCACATTGAAGGCCGCATCAAAAATTTGCTTGTTGAAGACCGGGTCTACGGCATTCATGATAAGGTCTACGCGGTACTTCCGCGCCAAAGATTCGATGGCGGACTGGTCGCTGGCGTCAATGAACTCTACGGGAAAGCGCTGCGAATCGCCAAGTTTTGCCTGCACTTCCCTGGCGCGCGCCAGGTTGTAATCGGCCAGAACCATTTGCTCTAACCATTTGCGGGGTTTTGCAATGGCAGCAATCGCTTCTCCTACGCCGCCTACTCCAACGAGCAATACTTTCATAACATCAATCCTTTGTGTTTTATAACCTTGCGGTTAGTTTCGTTGCAGAATGCTCTGCAATAAAGAAAATGCACAGCCTGAAACTGTGCACCCTTGCCCTAAAAGTAAACTTCTTTCTCGATTTTGAGATGAATGAATGACTCTGCTTCACGCACGCCGTCTATCGAGTGTAGTTTTTCGGTCAGGAAACGCAACAATTCAGTATTATCACGGCAGACCACTTCGCAAACGATGTCGAAACGCCCACTGACCACAATCAGGTAAATGACTTCTTCCAGCGCCGCAATTTGCGCAGCAACCTCCAGCATTTTAGCGCCATCGGTGCGGACGCCAATCATCGCCATTGTTTTGAAGCCCAAGCGCAGCGGATTGGTGATTGCCACCACTTTGAGCACCCCATTTTCGACCAGCCGGTTATAGCGGATGCGAATCATGCCCGGCGAAACGTTGAGTTTTTCTGCAATTTGCGCAAAGGCCACGCGCCCATCTTCGCGCATGGCATTGATGATGTATTGGTCCACCTCATCTAAAATCAGGGAAACGAGATTGCTCATATTGACCTCTTTTGTTTGATTTTATAATATTTACAAACAAAAGTCAAATAAAAATTTCTTTTTCGGAATTATTTATCGGTTTTCGATAATTTTCAAGCAAAACGGCGCGATTAGCAAACAAACTTCGCCAATTTGCCCTCCCCTGAAATTAGCCTAACACCTGTACCCAGATGACGCAGACACATGCCCGCAAAAGGCATTGACAGATACGCCGGAATGCAAAAACTGGCAGGGGACAGCCTGCCAGTTTTTTTGCGTGTTTAGCCCTGAATGCCGTCTTTCAGGCAGCCGGGATACTGAAATTTGATCACCCACGCATCTTGAAGAACTGCGTCATCTTCATCGCCAGGTTCAGGTCGCCCTGCAGTTTGAGTTTGCCCTGCATGAAGGCCTGCATTGGGTCAAGTTGACCGGTGAACAGGGCAATGTAGTCCGATGAGTCGGCCATCAGGGTCATGGTGGGCTTTTCGTGCGCGCCCTGCTCCACTTTGACTGTGCCATCTTTGATGACGGCATACCAGTCGCCCGCTTCTGCGCCGCTGAACTTGAACTGAAGGACAACATCCAACCCCTGGGCTTTTTCGGGAACGAAAGCGCCGGGCATTTTGGACATAAGGTCGGCAATTGTGAGTGGCATAAGTTTTCTCCTTTTTTCTATCGCTGACGGATGATACGCACCGTCCCAAAGGTTTTCAACCTGAGCGCCTTTGGGACGTTTCGATTTTACTGTAAGTTCTCAAACACGGCTGCTGCACCCATGCCGCCGCCAATGCACATGGTCACCATGCCATATTTCGACTTGCGCCGCCCCATCTCATAGACAAGTTGCGTGGTCAATTTTGCGCCGGTACACCCAAGCGGATGCCCCAGGGCAATTGCGCCGCCGTTGACATTGACAATATCCGGGTTCAGGTTGCGCTCGCGCATCACAGCCAGCCCCTGAGCCGCAAAGGCTTCGTTGAGTTCGATCAGGTCCAGGTCGTCCTGGCTAATGCCGGCTTTTTGCAGGGCTTTGGGGATGGCCACCACCGGGCCAATGCCCATGTAGTCTGGCTCCACGCCGCCCACAGCAAACGAGACGAAGCGCGCCAGCGGCTTAAGCCCCAGGGCTGCGGCCTTTTCGCCCGCCATGACAATTACCCCGGCTGCGCCATCCGACATCTGCGAGGCATTCCCAGCGGTGACGGTGCCGCCTTCCATGAAGGCAGGCTTGAGTTTGGCCAGCGCCTCCAGCGAGGTATCGGCGCGCGGGCCTTCGTCGCGGCTGAAGACAAAATGGCGCGTGACGGGCTTTTCATCGGCATCCAATTCCTTGATTTCCACCGGCACAGGCACCAGTTCCGGGTCAAACAGTCCCGATTCCACAGCGCGGGCCGCCTTCTGGTTCGAGGCCAGGGCGAAGACGTCCTGGTCTTCGCGGCTGACGCCATACTTGCGGGCAACGTTTTCAGCCGTGAGGCCCATGTTGGTGTAGTAGTGTGGCAAGTCTTGGGCAAAGTATGGGTTGGGCGAGAATTTATAGCCCGCCATCGGCACCATAGACATTGACTCTGTACCGCCTGCAATGGCTACATCAATATCGCCAGCCATAATGGCATAAGCGGCGTGAGCAATGCTCTGCACCCCAGAGGAGCAATAGCGGTTGATCGTTTCACCCGGCACAGTGATGGGCAGCCCGGCGCGCAGTGCAATCATGCGCGCCATGTTCATGCCCTGCTCGCCTTCTGGAAAGGCGCAGCCGATGATGACATCTTCAATTTCGGCTGGGTCGAGCGCGGGGGCGCGCTTGAGCAAGTCCTGAATCACCAGCGCCATCAGGTCATCTGGTCGAACAGTGACCAGGCTGCCGCGTTTGGCCTTGCCAACCGGGGTACGCGCCGCGGCTACAATCACAACATCTCTTGTTTTCATATTTTGTTCCTCCTGTATCGGACACGGAGTTTACAGATTTCACGGAGAAAGCCTTTACGTCCAGCGCAATGGCAATCTTTCAACCTATTACCGGTCAGGTCAGAATGTTTGCCCTCAAACACGGCAGATGCCGTCCCGCGCTTTATTACCATAGTAAATTCCGTGTTTCTCCGCATAAATCCGTGTCCAACTCAACTTAATTTCGCAAGGGCTTGCCGGTGTTGAGCAGGTTCCACATGCGGGCCTGGGTCTTTTCCTCGCCGCACAGGCTCAGGAAGGCTTCACGCTCCAGGTCGAGGATGTACTGCTCGCTGACCCATTGCGGCCTGCTCAGGTCGCCGCCTGCCAGGATGTGCGCCAGTTTGTTGGCGATGTGGTTATCGTACTCACTGATAAATCCACCCGCCTTGAACATATACGCGCCAATCTGCACCGCGCCGCGGTAATCGCGCCCGGGCGCGTAAATTTTTTCTGGCACAGGCGGGGTGTAACCCGCAGCCGCCATGTGCAGCACCTCGCGCTTGGCTTCGGTCAGCAAGTGAGCGCGGTTCATCACCACCCGGTCGGCGGGGCCCAAAATCTTCATCTGGCGGGCTTCTTCGGCACTGGTCGCCACTTTTGCCATGCCAATTTGCGTAAAGGCCTGCTGCAAGAACGGCAACACCTCGGCATTTTCGGTGCGCATCGGCGGATTCATGATGCGGCGCATCATTTCTTTGGTGCCGCCGCCAGCCGGAATAACGCCCGCGCCCAACTCCACCAACCCGATGTACGTTTCGCCATGCGCCACCACGCGCGAGGCATGCATGGTCACTTCGCAGCCGCCGCCCAGGGCCAACCCGGCCGGGGCTACCACCACCGGCTTGGGGAAGTAGCGCATGCGCATGTTCAGGTTTTGCAGCTTGCGTACCGCCGCATCCAGCATATCCCACATGCCTTGCTGGGCCGCCACCACCACCATAAACAGGTTCGCGCCAGCGCTAAAGTTTTCGGCTTCGCTGCCAATTACAAGCCCTTCGAAATCGCGTTCAACGCGGTCGAGCGCCTCGCTGACCATGTTGAAGATGTCATCATCCAGCGCATTCATTTTGGTATGAAATTCCACGCAGGCCACGCCATCGCCCATATCGTACAGGGTAGCGCCCGCATTGCGCGAAATCACTTTCTGGTCTTTCAGGTATACCAGATTGGATTTGGGGAAGGGGACGTACTGCTTACGAGCCACATCGTACACCCCAACCTTTGCGCCGTTATCGTACTGATAGAACGTGGCAAAACCACCCGCCAGCATCTCCTCTACCCAGGCGGCGGGCGCATAGCCCTCGGCTTTCATCTGCGCCACCGTCTCGGCGACGCCGAGCATATCCCACATCTCAAAGTAACCGGCTTCGTGGCTAAAGCCCCAACGCATGGCGTCATCCAGCGGCTTGGGGGTATCGGCCACTTCAGGGATGATGCTGGAGGCATACTGGAAGGCCTGCAGGGTAAGCGCGCGGGCCAGTTTGGCGGCTTTGTCCTCTTCGGCAATGAAGGCCTTCAGGCGTTCGCCCAGGTCTTCGATGCCTTTCACCTTGCCAATCGAATCGAAGCGCGGCTTGGCAGGCGCGGTGTGTTCCATCGTTTGCAAATCGAGCGACCAGAATTCTTTTTTGCCATCTTCGCCGCGCACCTCTTTGTAAAACCCAACTTTGGTCTTGTTGCCCAGCCAGCCCCTTTCGACCATGGTGTGGATGAGTTGATTGGGCTTTTCGGACTGGAGATAGGTTTGGGCCAGCGTATCGTGCGGGATGAGCGGCGCCAGGTTGTTGCCCACATGCGCCCATACATCCACGCCCACCAGGTCAATCAGGCGGAAGGTGGCCGTCTTAGGGCGGCCAATCAGCGGGCCGGTAATGGCATCCACTTCATCTACGGTATAGCCGTTTTCCAAAATGTAGTGCATGGCAAATGCGCCCGTGCCAAACGCCAGGCGGTTGCCAATGAAGTTGGGCGTATCTTTGCACAGCACAATGCCTTTGCCCAGGCGATATTCGCCAAAATGGCTGACCGATTCAACCACTTCGGGCAGCGTATCGGCAGTGGGGATGATTTCGAGCAGCTTCAGGTAGCGCGGCGGATTGAAAAAGTGCGTGCCCAGAAAATGCTTTTTGAAATCCTCGCTGCGCCCATCCGCAATATCTTTGAGCGGAATGCCCGACGTGTTAGAGGAGACGATGCTGCCCGGTTTGCGCACCGCGTCTATGCGGGCCATCAGGTCTTGTTTGATTTTCAGGTTTTCGATGATGACTTCGATCACCCAATCGGCTTTCGAGACAGCGTCGAAGTCGTCTTCCAGGTTGCCAGTGCGTACCAGGGCGTGCTGATCGGATGAGAAGAAGGCCGCCGGGCGGGCTTTTTTGGCGGCTTCTAAACCAGCGTTGACAATTTTGTTGCGCGCGGCTTTGTCGTTGGCTGGCGCATCTTTAGGGACAATATCCAGCAGGGTGACGGGTACGCCCGCGTTGGCCAGGTGCGCGGCAATGGCCGCGCCCATTGTGCCAGACCCAATCACCACCACGTTGTGAAATTGATACTTCATGGCGTTCTCCTTAGCGCAATTCTGCGCCAGAATATCCTAAAATCTGACGCGCAACCACCAGGCGGTTGATTTGGCCCGTGCCTTCGTAAATATCGGTAATTTTGGCGTCGCGGAACCATTTTTCCAGCAGGTATTCGCGGCTGTAGCCCAGCGGGCCCATAATCTCGACCGCTTTTTGAGTAATTTTGGTCACCACATCGCCTGCTTTCACCTTGCTCATCGAAGACTCAAGGGCATTTGGCTGCTTGTTGTCTGCCATCCACACCGCCCTGAGCACCATCAGCCAGCCAGAGCGCAGCATAATTTCCATGTCAATCACATCGCGCTCAATGGCGGTCAGTTTTTGGCGCGGCAGCCCATAGCGAATGGTCACGCCGCGTTCAGCCAGCATCTTTTTCACCTCTTCCAGCGCAGCGCGGGCAACGCCAATGCCGGTTGCGGCCACCAGCGGGCGGGTTGCATCGAAGGTGGCCATCGCGCCCTTGAAGCCGGTGGTGGTCTTTTCCACTGTGGGCGAGCCAAGCAGGTTCTCGAACGGCACACGGACGTTATCGAAAGTGATGGCGGCTGTATCGCTGACGCGAATGCCCATCTTGTGTTCCAGTTTGGTAATGGTCACCCCCGGCGTGCCCGCCTCGACCACAAACGAGCGCATGCCTGCGCGCCCGGCGCTGGGGTCAATGGACGCCCACACCACCAGGAAGCCCTTACCAAATTCTGGTCGTTCGGTAAAGGATTTGTCGCCCGCGGTGACAAAGATCTTCTCGCCGTTGATGACCCATTCGTTGGTTTTCTCGTCCAGCACGGCGCGGGTGCGAATGGCTGACGTGTCGGACCCGGCATGCGGCTCGGTCATGCACATGGCGGCAAAGGTGGGTTTTTCTTCGCTAAAGCGTGCCAGGAACTTGGCCTTTTGCTCTGGCGTGCCAGCGGCCTGCACTGCGGCTGCGCCCAGCCCGCCGCCCGGCGTTACCAGATACATGCCCACATCGCCCCACGAGAGCATTTCCAACTGATTGGCCAGCACCTGGTAGGCAATGGAAGCGCGTTTGGGCTTATTGGGGTCTTCCTCTTTTTTCTCGTCGCTGGGGGCCAGCGACCCGGCCGAACCGCCGCCCATCGCTTTCATAGCGGTGTGCATAAATTCGATGTACGAGAACGGAATGGCGTGCTCGTTTTCATCCATCTCGCGCGAGATGGGGCGCATCATGTTATCGGCCACGGTTTGCAGCATGAACCGGGCGTTTTCGACAGGTTTGGGATTTTCAAATTCGATGGTCATGGTCTCCTCCTAAACAATCGCCAATCCAGTAAATGTGGCAAAGCCGCGTCCCTCGCGCATCCACATCTCCACGGGATGATCGCGGATGTAGCCGTGCCCGCCCAAAATTTGCACGCCGCGGTCGGTTACCATCATGGCCATATCGGCCGCGCCAGTGGCTGCCAGGTAGGCGGCAACGGCGGCATCTTCTTTGCCGGTGTCCAGTTTCCAGGCGGCTTCCCAGGTCAGCATGCGCATGGCTTCAATTTCGGTTGCCATTTCGGCCAGCATAAACGCAATGGCCTGTTTTTGGGCAATTTTCACGCCAAAGGCTTCGCGCTCTTTGGCATAATCGCGTGCATACTCAAACGAAGCGCGGGCTACGCCCACTGCCAGGGCCGCATTGGCCACCCGCATAGCCGCCAGCACGGGGGCAAAATCGCCTGCCAGCAAGTGCGTCGCCGGAACGCGCACCCCCTCCAGGCGGACTTCATGCAGCGGAAGCGCATTCAGGCTCATCAATTTGATGCGCTCCGAAACGCTCAACCCGCCGCTGTCTTTTTCGACGATGAAGCCTTTGGTCTCGCCATCCAGGCTGGCATACACCACCATTGCGACGGCATCGGCCGCAAAGGGCACATAGGTCTTCACCCCGTTCAGGATGAAGAAATCGCCGTCGCGTACAGCCGTGGTTTGCAGGGCGTTGGGGTCAAAGTCAAACGTTGGTTCAATCAGCGCAGCGGTATAGGGCAGCCACTCGCCCTCAATGACCGGCGGTATCCACTGCTGTTTCTGCTCCTCCGAACCAGCCAGCAAAACAGGCGTGACAAACAGCCCCGGCGTCATCACCGCCAGCGCCCCGGCCAGGTTACCATAGGCCAGTTCCTCGGCGGCCAACACGCCAGTGACGGCAGAGCGTTCGCCAAAGCCGCCATAGGCCTCTGGCACCGACGCCTGCAAAATGCCCAGTTCCCAACCCTTGCCGATCAGTTTTTTGGGCAGGCTTTTGGCTTCTTCGGCGTCGTGCCCGGCAGCGCGCAGGTCGTTTTTGGCGTAGCGCACCACCGTATCAATGAGCATTTGCTGCTCTTCTGTGGGGGTAAAACCGTACATAGCACCTCCTTTTGGATTAAACAGGTAGTAATCTGGCAACCGAATCATCAATGCGCTGATAACGCAACGGCGCCTGGTCATCCACTTCCAGTTCGGGCAGGTTCGCCAGGCGCAGCAGACCACGCTGATAGAGATATTCGACATGCGCGCCGGTCTCTTCCACCGCAAGCAAAATGTCGTAACCGCGCACATGGGGGAAAAGCAGGTCAGAAACTTCACAAATCGTGCGGGGGGTATCGAAGGCCGCCCAAATGGATGCCAGCCGCTCATTGTGTCGGGCGCGCAAAGCGCGGATGCGCTCTGGCAGGTTAACAATCGGCTCATTGTGCCCGCCCAGGGTCAGGCGGGCATCTGCGCCCCAGGTTTCCAGCACCGCAAGCGAATCGAAGTAATGCCCCAGCCCGGTGCTTAATGTCAGGCGTTCGGGCGACTGATGCGGCGAAATGCCATCCAAAACGTGGTCGCCGCTAAACAGCACGTCATGCAGGCGGATGATGACATGCCCAGCCGTATGCCCTGGCACATGCAAAAATTCAAACGGCCCCAGGCGCATACGCTGGGCTGCATAAGTGAAATCTACTGGCTGTGAAGTGAACATGCCCTTATTCAGGCGATACAGGCGCATCATTTCGGCGCGGCGGTCATCAGGCACGCCCGCTTCCTGTAGGTAACGTTCCAGGCGGCGGTCCACCACAAAGATACGCTCTTCGTAATGGGTGATGTTGCGCAAATCCAGCTCGTGAATACCCACCTGGGCAGCGGTACGCGCCCGCACATAACCCAACCCGCCAAAGTGATCAATGTGACCATGCGTAAGCAGCACATGCGTCAGGTCGCGCCAATCCACCCCGGCCTGCGCCAACCCTTCTTCCAGCCCCTGGTTAGAGTTGACCCAGCCCGTGCCGGCATCTATCAAAACCCTCATGTCGCCTGCCAGGACAACGTAGGCATATACCCAAAAGCGCGGCAACCCTTCGAGCGGCAAACGATAAATGACCGCCCCGCCCGATGTGGTGTACTGCGCAAAGGTATGAGGGGTTTTAGATTCTGGCACAACCATAGTTAGTTTTTACCTGGCGCAGGATGCGCAAGCAAACCGTTCAAAACGAAATAGGCAAAATGATCCGCAATTTCTTGAATAGATTTGGGGCCATCTGGACGATACCAGGTGATAGACCAGTTAATCATGCCCAGCAAGGCGCGCGCTGCCAGCGATACATCGCGGCACTGAAACACCCCCGAATCCACGCCTTCCTGAATCAAATGGCGCCACATCACCTCAAACCGATCACGGTTGGGAATGTGGCGGGTATACCACGCTGGCTCTAGCGAACGATATTCAAGCAGCAGAACAAAAACCAGGTCACCTTGCTGGCTGAGCGTTTGCATATAAACGCGCATGGCGCGAATAAGTTTTTCATCTGCAGGAATATTGAGGGCCATCACCTCCTGCATTTGTCGGGTAACCATTTCGAGCGCGCGGTCAAGCAACGCAACAAGGATTTCTTGCTTGCTGCCAAAATGATGATAGAGACTGGCTTTTTGCAATTGCACTGCTTCGGCAATATCTGCCATGGAAGCGCCATGAAAACCCTTTTGCCGAAAAACTTGCGCAGCCGATTCAAGAATGTCGTCTCGTGTCATAATCTCTCCCTACCGACCGTTCGGTAGGATAAGGATACTACGATTGGCGGGGCAAGTCAAGAGGCCCATGCCGCGTGTGTCGAGTAAAGATTTTCGGGTCTACCGCTCTTAACGGGAAACCTCTCTTCGACCACAAAGGAGACAAAGGATCACAAAGTAAAAAGCCCGCAAAGCATCCCTCTGTGTACCTTTGTGACGCTTTGTGGTAAAAAATTCCCACCTAAAACGGTAGAGCCAGATTTTCACTGCAAATCACAGAAAGTCTTTTGGTTTGATGAACTGCCGCTTGCCTCTTATGCTATAATGAATTCATGGCCGACTATCCGAACACCACCCCCGCCCCGCCTGAACCGCCGTCAGCCCCCACGCCAGAAGCGCTTGAAGCCGCTCGCAAGCAACGCCGGATGACCATAGCGCTCGTGGCTGGCGGCATTCTTTTTGTGGCATTCGTGGTGCTTGCTGTCATCTTGTTGCTGCAAGATGCCGCTACCACCACGACCATCCGCGATATTTTCATCATCTTCATGGCGCTCGAATCGCTCATCATTGGCGTAGCGCTCATCATTCTCATCATCCAGTTAGCCAGCCTCATCAACCTGCTGCAAAATGAAATCAAGCCTATACTGGATGCAACCAACGAGACGGTAAACACCCTGCGCGGCACAAGCCAATTTTTGAGCGAGAACCTGGTCGAGCCGGTGATGAAACTCAATAGCTATCTTGCCGCCTTACAGCGCCTGCTGGAAATGGTCGGCTTGAAGAAAAAATAAGACAAAGAAAACGACAGAGGAAAGGAGATAAACTATGTCTGACCATGATGAATTTGGCGCCTTTTTGGTAGGTTTCATTGTTGGTGGTCTTACAGGTGCGGTCGTGTCGTTGTTGCTTGCGCCGCAGTCCGGTGAAGAAACGCGCGCGCTGATTCGGGAACGCTCTATCGAATTGCGCGACCGCGCCGCCCACGAGGCAGAAGAAGCCTGGCACAAAGCCGAAGCCGCCGCCAACGAAGCCCGCGCCCGCGCCGAAGCCGCTGCTGCCGAGGCGCGCGCCCGCGCCGAAGAACTGGCCGCCGCTGCCCGCACCCGCGGCGAAGAAATCACCCTCAAGGCCAAAGAACGCGGCATGGAACTGGTAGAAACCACCAAAGAAACTGCCAAAAAAGTGGCCAGCCGCGTCAAAAAAGAACCCGGCGACGCGCCTGCCGAAACCGCGCTCTAGCATTTTGTGTTTGCACACCCAAAGGGTTTGACCAGGCTGGTCAGACCCTTTTTTGCATCTGCAATGCGCACACACCTGCTACAGATTTTCTTTCATCATCTTTACCACCAACTTGCCTGGGCCTACGACCTGGTCGCCGCGCTGGTCTCTTTGGGGCAATGGCAAGCGTGGGGACGCCAATCCCTGGCCTATGTAACCGGCCCCAACGTGCTGGAGCTGGGATTTGGCCCCGGTCACTTGCAGACCGCCCTGGCAAGGCAACATTTCAACACCTTTGGCATAGACGAAAGCCCCCAAATGCTCATCAAAGCAACCCGAAGGCTGCTACGCAGCGGGCAAACCCCGCGCCTGGCGCGCGCCCTGGCGCAAGCGCTGCCATTTGCAAGCGCGCAGTTCGACACCGTGCTGGCCGCTTTTCCAAGCGCGTACATCATTGATTCTCACACCCTGGCAGAAGTAATGCGCGTGCTGCAGCCAGGCGGGCAGCTGGTAGTGCTGCCCGCAGCATGGCCAGGCTGGCTGCTGGGCTGGCTCTTTTGGCTTACAGGGCAATCCCGCCCTGTAACACCTGCCCTGACGGCAAAAATGCAAGCGCCCTTTGAAGCAGCCGGGTTTGAAGTTAGCGCCCAAATTGTCCAAAAGCACGGCGCAACCCTGGTCTTTATTCTGGCGCGAAAACCAGCCCCGTTGTAGAATATCGCTATGGAAATCCAGATTGCGGTTGCCAAAATAAACAAATATGCCGTTTCCGAAAGCGGTGACACGCTGGAAGTTGTAGAGCGCCCTGGCGGCGGACTGAGCGTGGTACTGGCCGATGGTCAGTCATCCGGTCGGGGGGCTAAGACTGTCTCGATGGCGGTTGTGCGCAAAGTGATTGGGCTGCTCGCCGAAGGGGTGCGCGATGGCGCCGCGGCGCGCGCAGCATCCGACACGCTGTTCACCGAGCGCGGCGGCAAAGTATCGTGCACGCTCAACATCGCCTCGGTTGACTTACACACCAAAACGCTGGTGCTGACGCGCAACAACCCATCTCCGCTGTTCATTGTGCGCGAAGATAAAATAGAGTGTCTGGCCTCTGAAAGCCGCCCGCTGGGAACAGCCCGGCATACACGCCCGGTGATAAGCGAAATCCCGCTGGAAGCCGGATTGATGGTAGTGTTTTACACCGATGGCATCACCCACGCCGGGGCGCGGCGCGGCAACCCAATGGATGTACAAACCTCGCTGCGCGCCATGCTCGACGAACAAGAACCAGGCGCGCAAGACGTAGCCGACGCCTTACTGAACGAGGCCATCCGGCTGGACGAAAACCGCCCGGCAGACGATATAAGCGTTGTAGTCATCAAAGTCACCCCACACACCGGCAGCCAGGTGCGCCGCATGGCCGTTCAACTCCCCATCACCCTATGACACCACAAAAGCGCCTGCGCCGCCTGCGGGCTTCGTGGCGCGACACCATGCTCTTATTCAACGAATTTCGCCAGCCCTTATTGGTTTTCACGCTGGCAGAATTAACCTTTGGGGGACTGTACTACATCATTGCCCAGCAACACAGCCAGGGCATCAACTCGCTGGCCGAGGCAATTTACCTGGTGCTGGGGCTGACCTTTTTACAACCCGCAGGCGATTTTCCAGATTATTTTGTTTTGCAACTTTTTTACTTTCTTATGCCTGTCGTTGGCATTGCTACCCTGGCGCAAGGACTGGCCGATTTTGGCGCGTTGCTCTTCAACCGGCGCGCGCGCAGCAAGGAGTGGGAAATGGCAGTGGCCTCAACATTAAGTAACCATCACATTCTGGTTGGGCTGGGGCATCTTGGCTACCGTATTGCGCTTCAACTGCACGAAATGGGCGAAGATGTGGCCGTTGTAGAAGTCAACCCATCTGCCGACCTGAGCGAAACAATCAAGCGGCTGGGCATTCCAGTCATCAGCGATGACGCCTCGCGCGATTCGGTGCTGGATAGTCTGAACATTCCCCAGGCCCGCTCAGTCATTCTGTGCATTCAAAATGACGCCCTCAATCTCAAAATCGCCCTCAAATGCCGCAGCCGCAACCCCAACATTCAGGTTGTCATCCGCATCTTCGATGAAGACTTTGCCCAGGCCCTGCACGACCAGTTTGGCTTTACAGCACTCAGCGCCACCAGCATGGCAGCGCCCGCGTTTGCCGCCGCTGCCGCAGGGGCCGATGTCACCCGCCCCATCATGGTTGAAAACGAGCCGCTCAGCCTGGCGCGGCTGACTGTTACCTCAAAATCGCGCCTGGCAAAAATGACCGTGGGCGAAGTGGAAGACCGGTACAATGTCAACATCATCTTGCTCAAACGCCACAATGCGCCCGATATGCAGCCAGAGAACACCCGCCTGCTCGAAACAGGCGATCATCTGGCGGTGTTAGGCAACCCCAAAGAAATTGGCATACTGGTGCATGACAATCAATAAACCGCTCAAAATCGGTGTCGTGGGGGTATGCGCATCGGGCAAATCTACCCTCACGGCACAACTCAAAGCCCTGGGATACGACGCCCGCCACATTGCTCAAGAACACTCCTACGTTAAAGACATGTGGCGGCGCATCACCAACCCCGACATACTCATTTACCTGAACGTCTCATACCCGGTTACCCTGGCGCGGCGCACCTTTGACTGGCGCGAACAAGACTACGCCGAGCAACTAGAGCGCCTGGCGCACGCCCGCCAACACGCCGACCTGGTGATTGACACCGATGAACTGACCCCTCAACAGGTGCTCTCGTGCGTGTTAGAGTTTTTGCAAAATCGTAACCAGACGTAACCCCACCCCAACTGCGTTTGTTGGGAGTGGATAAATCAAGGGTTATCAAAAACCCTGTAGTGAGCATATTGGTATCAACAGGTAAAACAAACGCTAGCGTTTGTCCTACACAAAAGAAACAGTGGAATTATCCGCTAGCCCAGGATTTCGCCGCTCCCCGTTTGTTCCAGATTTTACGTTTCCCCACAATGAGAGTATAATTTGCGTTCGCATGCGCCAGCCCCTGGCTGGTATTTTTATGCACGGAGTTTGCAACGCATGATTCGTAACCTTCCTACCCGGCTGATTTTCATCGCAATCATCGCCGCCCTGGCGATTTGGGTGGATGTCAGCAACACCCTGCTTATTCCAAATCCATTTGGCAACAACTTCCTGTTAGAGCGCAACGTCGCCCCGCGCCTGGGGCTAGACCTGCAAGGCGGTCTGCAAGTGCTGCTAGAAGTTGACCTGCCAGAAAGCACGCCCGTTGACCGCAACGAGCTGGAAGTGGCCCGCACTATTACCGAAAACCGCACCAACGCGCTCGGCGTAGCCGAAAACGTGCTGCAAGTTGCAGGCGATCGCCGCATTGTAGGCGAATTTCCCGGCACCGATAACGCAGCCGAGATCCTCAAAATCCTGCAACAAACCGGCTTGCTGGAATTTGTAGATACCGGCACAACTTCTCTGCCTGCAGGTACGCGCATCGAAACGACCTTTGGCAACCCTGACGCCGTCGCCGACGGGGTGACCGTCTTCCAGACCATCATGACCGGCAGCGATCTGGAAAGCGTGAACGTCTCCAGCGGCACCCTGGGCGGCTACCAGATTAACTTTACGCTCAAACCCGCTGGCGCCGAAATTTTTGCCAAACACACCAGCCAAAATGTAGGACGCTACCTGACCATCGTGCTGGATAAAGTGGTCATCTCCAGCCCGGTCATCGAAGGCGCCATTACCGGCGGCAGCGGCACGATCCAGGGCACGTTTACCTATGAAGAGGCCAACGCCCTGGCGGTGCAGTTGCGATACGGTTCGCTGCCTATTCCGCTCAAAATTGTAGAGACTCGCATCATTGGGCCGACCCTGGGCGAAGACTCGCTGCAAAGGAGCATGGTGGCCGGAGTCATCGGCATCATCATTGTCATCTTGTTCATGGCAATTTACTACCGCGTTCCTGGCATTGTGGCCGATGTATCCATCATCTTCTACGCCCTTATCGCCTTCGCCATCTTCAAACTGATCGGCGTCACCCTCACCCTGCCTGGCATTGCTGGCTTCATGCTCAGCACTGGCTCGGCGCTAGACGCCAACATTCTGGTCTTCGAACGCTTCAAAGAAGAACTGCGCAACGGCAAAACACTCAAACAGGCTTTCGACCTGTCCTGGTCACGCGCCTGGCCGTCCATCCGCGACTCCAACATCGCCGCGCTCATCACGGCCGGTATTCTGTACTGGTTCGGCAGCACGTTTGGCGCAACGATCGTCAAGGGCTTTTCGCTCACCCTGGCGCTGGGTGTGGTCATCAGCCTTTTCTCGGCGCTCTACATCACCCGCACCTTCCTGGCGGCCGTGCTGGATGCCTTCAAGCCCAGCAACTACGAACGCTGGTTTGGTCTTTAGGAGTTGAAAACCATGAACATTCTTGGTAAACGCTACCTGGTCTTTGGTATCTCGCTGCTGCTGATTGTGCCGGGGCTGCTCATCATCCTCTTCAGGGGCTTACCCCTCTCTATTGACTTCACTGGCGGCAACCTGATTGAAATTACCTTCAACGGCGCCGCGCCCCAACCAGCCGAAATAGTGACGCTGTACCAGAACGAAGGCATCAAAGACGTTCAGGTGCAAACCACTGATGCGGGCGCTTTTGTCATCCGCTCCACTTTTCTGAACGATGCAGAACGCGAAAACATCCTGGATTCCCTGCAAAGCACCTTTGGCGATTTCACCATCCTGCGCTTCGACAGCGTCGGACCCAGCATTGGCGAGCAGGTCACATCGCGCGGCGCGGCTGCCGTAGCGGTATCGTCATTACTGGTGGTATTGTTCATTGCCTGGTCGTTCCGCGGTGTGCAAAACGCTTTCCGCTATGGCATTTGCGCCATTCTGGCCATGATTCACGATGTAGCCATCATCTTCAGCATCACTGCTATTGGCAGCCTGTTTTTCGGCTGGGAAATCGATTCGCTCTTCCTGACCGCGTTACTTACCGTCATCGGCTTCTCGATGCAAGACACCATCGTGGTCTTCGACCGCATTCGCGAAAATTCCGCATTTTTACGCAAACTGGATTTTGAAACACTTGTCAATCACTCCATCGTACAAACGTTGCAGCGTTCCATCAACACCCAATTGATGACCGTCGAATTTCTGCTGCTAGCATTGGCAATGTTTGGCGGCGTTACCCTGCGCGAGTTCGCCATCATCTTGCTGGTAGGGCTCATGAGCGGAACATACTCGTCCATCTTCATTGCGGCTCCCATTCTGGTCGTTTGGGAAAAGCAGGAGTGGAAAACCTGGTTCAAGCGCAAAGCCACAGCTTAGGCGCGGGCACACAAGAGACTTCCGAAGTCGCCTGACGGCTTCGGAAGTCTTTTTTTACCACGCATTCGGGATCAGAATTTTTCGGCTTGGCTTTTCAACGTCCCGAAGGCTTCCCTTCGCGCGCGACGCAAGCAACAAATCAGTCTTCGGAACAGTTATCCCGAACTGACGTTAACACAGGTTGCTGGTAAAATCTGCCCATGCTTTACATCCT
>FWPV01007832.1_pt1 | contig 19083 bp, 17 predicted proteins | sample 2228371 | NCBI WGS metagenome assembly FWPV01 (sample SAMEA103939776, study PRJEB20133) | metagenome
CATAGAACCAATTCATACCCCCTAATGCCTAATTCCGTTGAATATGCGAAGGCAGTATTGAGTTATTTGGCACTGGCTTTAGATAGGTTAACAGATAAAAATTCTGTTTTGTGTCGCTTAATTCCACAAACTGAAGCTATTGGTTTTACATATGGAAGACAAGCTTTACCGATGCTTTGGGATTATATTGAAATAAATCCTATGGAACATGCAAGCGGCTGGGCTACAATATTGGATGAAATATTCGGAAATATTCATCACTGCTCTCTAATTCCTAATTCCCAATTCCTAATCCCCAAAATTTCCCAATCCTCCGCCACCTTTCTATCCTATCCCGACAACTACTTTGATGCCGTCATCACCGACCCACCGTATTATGACAATGTGCCTTATTCTTATCTATCTGACTTCTTTTATGTCTGGCTTAAGCGGACAATTGGGGATTTGTATCCAGAACTTTTTGCCACTCCTTTAACGCCAAAATCAGAAGAAATCGTGGCCTATTCCCATGGCGAAGGAGGGTTTGAAGGTGGTAAAAGGTTTTTTGAAGAAATGATTGAAAAAGCCTTCAAGGAAATTCATCGTGTCCTGAAACCCGAAGGTATTGCCTGTATTGTCTTTGCTCACAAATCCACCGAGGCCTGGGAAACGATCATAAATGCCCTTTTAAATTCTGGTTTGTATCTTACAGCATCCTGGCCTGTGCATACAGAGATGAAAGCGAGGTTGACAGCTAACCAAACAGCTTCCTTAGCATCCTCTATCTACATGGTCTGCCGTAAAAGGACAGGGATTAGGAATCAGGAGTTGGGAATTAGGGGAAAAGAAAACCAATCGGCAATTCCCAATTCCCAACCCCCAATTCCCGAAGTCGCCTATTACAACGAAATCAAACCTCAGATTGAGCAAAGAATTAAAGAGAAACTTGACCAGTTCTGGAACGAAGGGATTGGGGGTAGTGACTTTTTTATCTCTGCCATCGGTCCTGCGATGGAAGTATTCGGGAAATATGAAAGCGTTGAAAAACTCTCAGGTGAAAAAGTTTCGGCCAAAGAGCTGCTTGAGTATGTTCGCAAAGTTGTAAGTGAATATGCTTTATCCCGGATCCTTAAAAGCCCTGATCTTGGTGGAATTGATGAGGAAACAAGGTTCTATCTTCTCTGGAGGTGGACCTATAATTCTGCTAAAGTTCATTTTGACGATGCAAGAAAACTTGCTCAGGCAGTTGGCATAGAAATTACAGAGCAGTGGGGAAATGGTTTTATTAAGAAGGATAAAGAATTCATCTATGTCCTTGATGCAAAGGAGAGAGGAAATAAGTTTCTTGAGAAATTCTCTAATCCGAGAGTCCTGACTCCTAATACCTGCCTTCTGGATGTTCTTCATGCCTGTCTGCTTAACTGGGAGCAAGGAAACAAGAAAAACATCTCGACGATTCTTGAGATTACTGGTAATCTAAATAATAATGCCTTCTGGCAGGTTGCACAGGCAATCTCAGATGTTCTGCCGGATGGAGATAAAGAGAAACAGATGATACAGGGATTTTTATATGGCAGGCAAAGTTATAGAAAATACCAAAAAGGTTTGTTTGAGGAATAATGTGAGATGAATACCGGAGAGGTAAAAAAGATTCTAAAGATCATGGCATCAGCAGATGGGGGTTGTATTTATTGTGCAAGAGAACTTTTTTTTCGCTTTATTAGTGAATTTCCCGACTTTATAGATATAGCTAAAGATATTTTTAAGAGAACTTTTAATGAAGAGCTTGAAAGTTCTGATTTAAAAAATCTTGTAAAAGAAAAAATAAATAATTTAATGAAGCGAGAGGGGTTTGAAATATCCCGTATAATTCTTTTCGGTTCAAGAGCAAGAGGTGCTTTTGAAAAACAGAGCGATTGGGATGTAATAATAATTATTAAAAACAATCTAACGATAAAAGAGAAAATGTTTTATTCGAAAAAAATACGTCAAGAGTTGGCACAGGTTAAAATAGATTGTGATGTAATAATAAAATCAGATGAAGAAATTCAAAAGAATAAAGAAATAGTCGGTTCAGTTGTTCGAGAAGCACTTAAAGAAGGAATTTCTTTATGAAGGAAAATGCTGATAAGTGGATTATTAAGGCCAAAGAAGATTTCAAAGTAGTCAAGCATGAAATGGGTTTACCAAAAGAAGAGATTGCCTCGAGCGCTGTATGCTTTCATTGTCAGCAATTTGTAGAAAAACTTTTAAAAGCTTATCTCACTTATAAAGGTATTGATTTTGGGAAAACACATAATCTTGAGTTTTTGTTAGAGATTTGCAAAAATCAGGATAGTGACTTTGAAGGACTGGATGTCGGAAATTTGACTTTTTACGCTGTTGAAGTTCGCTATCCCGATGAATTTTATATACCATCTTTCGAAGAAACTAAAGAATGTTATGAATTAGCCATGCAGATAAAAGAGTTTTTCGAAAAAAGTTAAAATATGAAATTGGAGTAATAAAAATGACATTACCATCATGGTGGCAGGTAACTACTCCGCATAAAGACATAAGAGAAGGGAAACTGAGTGAGGCAATCTTTGCTGCTGATTTAGGAGATGTTGTCTATGGTAAGGCCCCTCTCGAATATCAAGATGCGAGCATCTTTTTCCAGAAGACTTATCTCACACATGGACTGAGAACCCTTCTTGAAAATGTGTGTTCTCGCTTAAATGGTGACAAAGGCGACCCTGTAATTCAACTTCAGACACCATTCGGTGGTGGAAAAACCCATGCACTTTTAACTCTTTATCACCTAATTAAAAATAGAAAGAATTTAAAACATGTACAGTCCATATCTGACCTTCCTGATGTAAAAAAAGCAAAGATAGCTGTTTTTATAGGCACATGGGAAGATGCCTTAGAGAAAACACCATGGGGAGAAATCGCCAAACAGTTAGGGCAATACGATGTTATAAAACAACATGACAAAAAACGTATTACCCCCGGTAAAGAGAAACTGAGACAAATTCTTGATGCTTCTGGCCCTACCCTTATTCTGATGGATGAGATTCTTGAATATATTGTAAAAGCAAACCGTGTAGAAAAAGAAGATAAGATCACTCATGGGCAAACCCTTGCTTTCTTGCAAGAGATTTCTGAGATCGTCGCATCTTCTAATAATTGTTGTCTTGTCATTACGCTTCCGGCTAGCATCCTCGAAAAATATGATGAGGAAGCAGAGAAAGCCTTACAGCAACTCCAGAAAATATCAGGGAGAATAGAGTCAGTCTATTCTCCTGTTGAGGGCTTAGAACTGTATGAAATAATTCGTAAAAGGCTGTTCGAAGATTGCGGTGACGAAAAGATACGAAAAAAGGTTGCACAGAAATTCTATGATTTATACCAGAACCTCGGTGCCGATGTACCATCGAATGTCAAAGAATTATCTTATAGAGAAAACATAGAACGTGCATATCCTTTTCATCCAGAGTTAATAGATGTTCTTTATGAAAGATGGGGTTCCTATCCAACATTTCAGAGAACAAGAGGAGTCCTTAGACTACTTGCTGAAGTGGTTGCTGACCTATATAAAAATAAAATTGTTTCTCCACTTATACAGTCATCCTTAGTCAATCTCGGTAATCAGACAATCAGAAGGGAATTCGTAAAACATATCGGTAATGAATACGAGAGCATTATCTCTGCTGACATTACAGGAGTAAATGCCAAGGCACCAAGGATAGACAAAAATATGGGAAGTGAATACGAAAAGTACAGTATTGCAAAAGGCATTGCTACCTCGGTGTTTCTTTACTCATTCAGTGCTGGCGTCAGTAAAGAGACAACTCTTCCCAGAATCAGAGTAGCCCTGCTTAGAGAAGGCATACCTTTAACCATTGTTGGTGATGCTGTAGCCAAGCTGGAAGAAGAACTTTGGTATTTCCATTCAGAAAAAAACCAGTATGCTTTCCGTAACCAGCCAAATATAAACAGGGTTATCGTTGATAAAGAAGAATCAATCTCGGATGAGATTATTCTTGAAGAAATGAGAAGGCTTCTTCAAAAAGTCGCGGGACGTTCACTCGAGGTTTACCTCTGGCCTGAGAGTTCAGCAGATATTCCTGACAACAAAAATCTGAAGCTCGCTATTTTATCTCCAGATTACCCCTACGGATTACCAAAAAGTGAGGAGCTTACAAAGGAATTTTTTGACAAAGCAGGTGTGACATTCAGGGTTTATAGAAATACCCTTTTTATACTTTTATTAGATGAAAATCAATACATTTCTTTGAGCAAAGCTGTAAGGCGATTATTAGCTTTGAATAAAATTCAAAAAGATAGCTCACTTATTGATATGCTCACAAAACAGAGCCAGGAAGAAATCAGGAAAAAGCTTAAAGACGCAGAAAGAGAAATACCCTTTAAGATTCTCAATGCTTACAGACACCTAACTCTTCTCAAACAAGATGGAGTGGAATGGAAGGATCTGGGCATTCCAACTATAGGTGGCGAGCAGAATATCTCCGAAAGAGTGTACCAATATCTGAAAGACCACGAATTAGTCCTTACACATCTGACACCAAAATATTTACTCGATAAGACAATGGGCAAAGATGAACAAGAAAAATCTATCAGGGATATGTATGAACTACATTTAAAAACACCTGGAATGCCCATACCAGAAAATGAGAAGGTCTTCTTAGACACTGCTAAAGAAGGAGTTCAGAAAGGAATTCTCGGAATTCGTGAAGATACAGAGATTTACCACTGCCAGAATGTAACTCCTGACATGGATTCCATTGTCTTAAGGGGTCATGATGCAGAAAAGCTAAAAAAAGAAAAAGAGGCCGTGGAGATTAAAAAAGGAGAGCAGGAAGTCATATCAGAAGAAATAAAACCTTTAGAAGAAATTAAGGGAAAAGAAGGGATAATTAAAAGAGTTAGTTTAAGAGCAGTAATACCCTGGGACAAATTATCTCAGATCGTAACAGGTGTTATTCGTCCTTTAAAGAACAAGGGTAATCCTTATCGGATTACCATAGAGATTGAGGCTGATTCAGAAGAAGGCTTCGATAGGACAACACTCGACAGCAAGGTAAAAGAAACCCTCCAGCAGATAGGTGCAGAGATTGAAAAGTGGAAGGAAGAATAATCCTTATTGTTAATAATTCCTAAAAAGTTTATGATAATTCATAGTTAAGTTTACACTAACATATTTAAAAATAAATTTTCGCAATATCTGCATTTTTACAATTACATTTTTCGGGTTGATGGCCATACTACCTGCGTTATTCTATACAATAGCTATTCGTTGATCTTTGTAAGGTTGTGGCCATTTATATGTGTTTATAAGCCAGGTCAGGTGTTTCATCAGTTCTGGCTGGCTATTTATATTTAGTTCTTCATCAAAGAAGATACCAACCAGATATATATTTTTAAACTTTTCCTGCCAGTCAACTTTTCCTGTTGCGATATTCTCTCTTACATTTCCATCTTTATCAATGAATATAATTCTTATTTTGACTTTCTTACCCTTTCCAATTGAACGTTCAGAATATAATCCTATGCCTGATAATGAAATATTAGCTATATTGGTATTGTAAATCTTCCTTTCTCCATATACTGATACCTTAGCATTCCCAAAAAACTGATAACGATACCATTTCCTTATATCTTTAAAACTTTCCCTTTTTGGTTTTTTAATTGTTTTCCGTGTTTTATTCTGCAATTCGCCCCCCTTCTTAATATTATTTTTGTTCTTCTCCAATTTAGTTGCAAAAAAGGATTCAAGGATTCCAGTATTCAAGTGCTTATTTTCTTTTGTAATTCTTAAGCATTTCCCTCGAATCCTCATGATCTTACCAACTTTTGGAGATGATCCGATTTTTTAACATTCGCTTTTATATAAGCCCTGCCCTTTCCATAATAACTGGAACTTTATCCTCCATTCCTATTGCCATTATGTGAACACCATCACATATATTTTCATCTTTTAATTGTTTTATATGGCGCGCCGCGATATTCAGACCTGTATCAAGCGCTTTTTCTTTTCCAGCAGCTTTTAATTCATCGATTAATTCTATTGGAACTTTTATCCCCGGCACATTCTTATTCATAAAATTTGCCATACCTGCTGATTTTAAGACAACTATACCTGCAAGGATTTTAACAGGATATTTACGGGCTTCTCTCATAAAATTCTTAAAAGCTTCTATATCATAGATTGCCTGTGTCTGAAAAAACTTTGCACCAGCTTTTACTTTTTTCTCGAATTTGAGAAGTTGTGGTTCGATAGAATCAGACTCAGGTGTAACGACAGCACCATAAAAAAAGTCTGTAGAACCTTTAAGATCATTGCCTGCCATATCTTTACCATTGTTTAATTTTTCGACTATCTGTAATAGCTGAACAGATTCTACATCATAAACAGGTTTTGCATCTTTGTGGTCACCTGCTGTTACATAATCACCTGTCATACATAGAACATTACGAATTCCGAGAACATATGCACCCAGCAAATCCGATTGTAATCCAATCCTATTTCTATCCCTGCATGTCATCTGTAATATTGGCTCAAGACCCTTTTCAAGTGCTATCTTACAAATAGCCATAGAACATATTCTCATAACAGCAGATTGATTATCAGTTACATTGGCTGCATCTATTTTGCCTTTCAAAAGTTCTATATGATGAAGAACCTCGTGAATATCAGTACCCTTTGGAGGTCCTATTTCTGCTGTGACTACAAATTTTCCTGATTCAAGAACTTCTTTAAATGACATTTTTACCTCCTGTTTTCATTCTCTACCAATATCTGTTCTATACCTGATTCCTTCATATTTTATCTTCTGAATATTTTCATAAGCTATTGTTCTTGCTTCCTGCAAAGTTCTACCCCTGCCAATAACATGCAACACTCTTCCGCCATCTGTCACGAGTCCTTTTGTTTCAGAAAAATTTACACCTGCAAAGAAAATCTTGCAATTATTGTTATCAATATTTTCAAGCCCGGATATTGGATAACCCTTACCATATCTTGCCGGATAACCGGGATACCAGCCTTTGCTTTTTCCATTTTTCATCTGTCGTGTTCTTCCCTGTGCTGCAACAACATCGCAATAATAATCCTGACTCCATTCAACTTTGCTATTCTTTAATACACCGTTTATTATCTGATGACTTATGTCACTTAATGGTGTAATCAATCTTGGAAGAATTACTTCTGCTTCAGGGTCGCCGAGTCTCACATTCGCTTCGAGAAGATGTGGTACATTATCAACAAGCATCAGGCCACAATAAAGTATTCCTTTATAAGGTATCCCTTCTTTTTCTCTGAAACCTTTAATTAACGGTATTGCAACTTTCTCTGAAACAAGTTTTGTTAAGTTTTCACCTTCAAGTCTATGAGGTGAATAAGCTCCCATTCCTCCAGTGTTTAAACCTTCGTCATTATCATATGCTCTTTTATAATCCTGTGCAACAGGCATAGGAGCTATATTTTCACCATCAGTAAATACAAAAAAAGAAATCTCTGTTCCAAAGAGTCTTTTTTCAACTACAACCTTATTGCCTGCTTCACCAAATTCCTTTTTAACCATAATCTGCTCAATAGCATTCAATGCTTCCTCTGTATTTGAACATACTATTGAACCTTTTCCTGCAGCAAGGCCATCTGCTTTTACCACAACAGGATAACCGATTTTTTTTACATAATCTTTCGCAAAATCCGGATTATCAAAAACATCAAAATCAGCAACAGGAACTCCTATCTCTCTACATAATAACTTCGTGTAAGCTTTACTGCCTTCAAGAATAGCTGCTTTCCTTTGTGGTCCTACGATTGGGATATTCTCAGAGTTAAAAAGATCAACAATCCCATTTGTTAGTGGACTTTCAGGTCCCACAAACGTTAAATCAACCTTTTCTTTTTTTGCAAGAGCAAGAAATTCCTCATTTGTCCTCGCATTTTCGCATCTTATTTCTGTTGCGATTCCAGCGTTTCCTGGAGCGCAAATAACTTCCTTTACATTAGGATCATTTTTGAACTGCCAGGCTATTGAATGTCCTCTCCCCCCGCTGTCAACAACAAGTACTTTCATTTACCTTTTTCCTTTCAGATAGAGATTGAATATAGAATTTATTTTCTTTGCATCACGATTTTTCAGAGTCCCTTTTTGTATTCCCAGTTTAACCGTATATTTTCCAAGTTCACAATATAAATCAATCAATTCATTTTTTATTTTCGAGATAGATCTTAGATGATCATTTATTATTACAGAATCACCTCTTGCTATCGGACCAGTTAAAGCCATAGGCACACCAAGTTTATTGATATTTTTCACTGTACCATTTATCAAAGGCATAAGTGATTTTAAAGCATCTTTTCTGTTGATGCCTGCCATCTCAAATAGCTCTATGCCAAAACTCACAGTTGCAACAAGGAAATTCGATGCAGCGCACGCTCCAGCATGATACAGAGTTTTCTTATCTATCTCAAGTCTTATCTCTTTTCCCCTGAGAGATTTGATTATTTCCCTTGCTACCTTAAGAGCTTCTTCATGTCCTTCTATAAAAAAATATGAACCTGAAAGTCTTTTTACAGCTTCCTTCACATTAGCAAGACTCTGTAATGGATGGAAAGAGGCTGTGTATGCACCCTGTTTCTCTGCTGAATTCAAAACTTTTGAAGATAAAGCTCCACATGTATGAAATACGACCATACCTGGTTTGAAACCACCTGTTTTTGCAATATGGTCACATGCATTTTTAATAGATTTGTCAGAAGTTGTTATAAAAACAATGTCAGCTTTTTTTGCTGCATCAGCAAGGTCTGTAGTAGCATAACCCTGCCCGATAAACTCAAGAGCTCTGTTTGCAGAAGCGCTTGTTCTGCTTGCAATACCTGAAATAGTATATCCTTTTTTTCTCAGAAGATAACCTAAGGAAGTGCCAACTACTCCAGCACCTATTATAGAAACTTTTTCCATCTTATAAGATATTTATTTAATTAAATACCTGCCTTGATTTTTCCCGGTCTCATATTCCTGGACCAGTCCTTGGGACTATTAATATTTTTTAACTCATCAAGCTTACCAAGTTCTCTCATTTTCTCGTATATAAGAATCCAGGCACATGGAGTTTCAGGGTTTGCTTCACATTTGCCGTTTTTTGAACCACCGCATGGACCATTTAACAACCCTTTGGGACATCTTGTTACAGGGCATATTCCACCTGTTAAAGAAAGGATGCAATCACCACAGGCAGAACACATCTCAAGAAAATTTCCTTCTTCATCAGAAACACCTATAAATCTTGTATCCATTGCAGGAAAAACAGGAATCTTTCTGAATTTCTCTGACAGAGTCTGAACACCTGCGCCGCATGCCATTGAAAGAATAGCATCAGATTTTTCTACATCTTTTTTTATATTTTCAAGGAACTTTGGTTCACATTGTCTTGAAATAGTCTTTCCTCTTAAAATTCTTTTTTCTTTATCACCATGACCTGAAATTCGTAGTGCCGAACATAGAAGTTCGACCTGTTTCTGGCCACCTGTAAGACAGACACTTACACATTCACCGCAACCAATAATAAAAATCTTCCTGAAATCTTCTATCATCTTTTTTATATCTTTTAGAGATTTAATTTCTGCGATTACCATGCTTTCACCTTCTTTAATTGTTATATTCTTTGAATTTTAATCATAAACTACTGTCAATTGTTCTGGGTCCAAACCGATTTGTTCGAGTATCTTCCTTGCTTCGTTCACATGTTTATTCAGCCATTTTCCACAGTCTTTAAAATGACATTCATTATCTTTACATGCAAGAATTTTAACTCTTTTACAACCTTCTTCAAATGGTTTTATAAATTGCGAAATATCAACTCTCGCAACACAGGGTTTACCTATTGATATTTCAGATATTTCTGTTTCAGGTTTTCCAGTTTTCTTATAGTGACAGTAAAATTCTATTTCAGAATCATTATCCGAAATCTTTTTAATTGAATCTATAGCATTCAGTAGTTCAGTTATACCATGTTCTTTTGGGTCGAGTTTCATATTAATTGCAAGAGCAGGACATTCTGATGCGCAAATGCCACATGCCTGACACTGACTTATGTCAATTTTTGGTTTATTCTCAGAAGCAACAGGAACATTATAAGGACAAACACGGACACAATTAAGACAACTTACACAGTCATCATTAATCTCTGCTCCGGCACCACAATTAAGGCATCTTTGAGCTTCAGAAATTGCCTGTTCCCATGTAAAACCAAGATTGACTTCCTTGAAACTTTTTATTCTTTCTTCAACAGGCAACTGCGCCATTTTTTGCTGTGGTCTTTTTTCTATGAGAGGAATTATCCTTTCATCAAGAGGCCTGAGCACAGTTGGTTCTTCATTTTCTTTTGGTGGAAGACTGCGCAAATACCTGTGTATTGCGATTGCAGCTCTCTTACCAGAAGCTATTGCATCGATTACACTCATTGGACCACTTACGACATCACCTCCTGCAAATACTCCTTTAAGGTTAGTGGTCCCGGTATCATCTTTTACCACTATAGTGCCCCTTTTCCCTGATATTTTCTCTATATCCTTAATATCATCTGTTCTTGGATTATATCCTATAGCAAGGATTACAGCATCTGCTTGTACTTCAAATTCTGAGTCCTCAACAGGAACCAATCTTCTTCTTCTTGACTCATCAGCAACAAAACGCATTTCAGTACAGCGAATTTTCTCGATTCTGCCTCTTCCAGTAAATTCCAATGGAGCGGAAAGATAACGGAATTTTACACCTTCGCTCTCAGCTTCTTCGACTTCTATCCTGCCAGCTGGCATTTCATTTATGGTTCGTCTGTAAAGAACTGTGACATCAGGAGAGCCAAGCCTGATACATGTTCGAGCAGCATCAATTGCAGTATGTCCACCTCCAATTATAACCACTCTTTGTCCGAGATATGGTCTTTGTCCTCTGCTGACCTGTTTTAGAAATTCTACTGCTGTGATAACTCCAGGCAATTCTATTCCCTTGCATTTTGGGAACAGACTCTTTTCACTGCCAAGCGCTATAAAAACAGCCTGATATTCCTTCATAAGTTCATCAACTGTAATATCTTTTCCAAGAGCTGTATTGGTCCTTGCCTCAACACCTAAAGATAAAATACGTTCTATATCGTTCATAACAACATCTTTTGGCAATCTGTATTCAGGAACCCCACGTGTCATCATCCCGCCTAATTCATCATGAGCTTCATAAACAACAATAGAATATCCAAGTAATGCCAGATCATGAGCAGCAGTCAAACCTGAAGGACCTCCACCTACAATAGCTATTTTTTCTGTATAATAAGGTCCTGTTTTAAAAACATTTTTTTCTCCCATTGTTTCATCAGAAGCAAATCTTTTCAATGAAGCTATTGCAATTGGTTCGTCAATTTGACCGCGTCTGCATGCAGACTCACATGCACGAGTGCATATTCTTCCACATACAGAAGGGAAAGGATTAACCTCACGAATTATTCTTATTGCCTCTGATACATCACCTCTTGAAATCGCATAGACATATCCACGAACATCAGTGCGAATAGGACAAGCTGCCTGACAGGGAGGCATTGCATTAACACTCATATCAATCAACCTCCTTTTTATTATAAATATAGAACTTCATTAACTCAAAAATGCAAGTAGAATAATTGAGATGTTAGGAAAAAATTTATTTTTCGATACGTTAATGTTCATTTAAAGATGATTTATCATGAATTTTTTCACAGGTTACTAATAATATCGTTTATAAATAAAATCATCGAGTTAAATAAAATTATGAGCAAGGTCTCCATTATTCGGATTAATCAACTCGAAATATGCAACTTTTAATATATAAATTATTTGGATTAAATTATTCCTCCGTGCATTTTCGCAGATTGAACAGTATTTTTCATGAGCATAACTATAGTCATGGGTCCCACACCACCTGGTACAGGTGTTATTGCTTTTGCCTTTTCTTTGACAGATTCAAAATCAACATCGCCACAGAGACCTGATTCGAGCCTATTTACTCCAACATCTATAACCACAACTCCTTCTTTAACCATATCAGCAGTAATAGCTTTTGGTTTACCGACTGCTACTATTAAAATATCAGCTCTCCTTGTATGAGAAGCAAGGTCTTTTGTTCCTGTATGACAGATGGTAACAGTTGCATTTCCACCTTTTTTCTGAACGAGCATATTTGCGATTGGTTTTCCAACAATATTACTTCTACCAACCACAACAACATCTGCTCCATTTGTTTCTGTATTAGAACGTCTTAAAAGTTCAAGTATTCCATTGGGTGTGCACGGCAAAAAACATGGCTCACCAAGCATCATTTTACCGACATTTACAGGATGAAAGCCATCAACATCTTTGGCAGGGTTAATAGCATAGAGTACATTTGTTTCATTTATTCCTTTTGGTAAAGGTAATTGAACCAGGATACCATGTATTCTGGGGTCACTATTTAGTTTATCTATCAAAGATAAAAGCTCTTTCTCACTTGTATTACCCGGAAGATCAATTCTTTCCGAATAAATTCCGAGTTCTTTGCAAGCTTTTTCTTTAGCTCCAACATAAACCTTTGATGCTTCATTATCACCAACAAGAATTGTTGCTAATCCCGGGATAATATTGTTTTTTTCCTTTAAGTTAGCTACTTCAACTTTAAGTTCTTCCTTAATTTGTTTCGATATTTCTGAACCCTTAATTAACTCTGCAGACATTTGTACCGTCTCCTTTCTTAAATAGGGTTTTTAATTGATATTTCAATCCCTTTTCTTAATTAGCTCAAGTAATTCTTCACGTGTGGATTGTTTGCTCCTGAATATTCCTCTAACAGCAGAAGTAATGGTTCTTGCACCTGGCTTCTTTACTCCCCTCATGCTAATACATAGATGTTCAGCATCAATTATAACCATTGCGCCTTTTGGCTTGAGTCTTTCCATTATCAAATCAGCGAGCTGAGTTGTCATTCTCTCCTGAACCTGAAGTCTTTTGGCAAGAATTTCAACTGATTTAACAAGTTCACTCAATCCAACAATTTTTCCACCTGATGGAATATAAGCGATATGAACTTTTCCGAAAAAAGGTATTAGATGATGTTCGCAGAATGAGTAAAAAGAAATGTCCTTCAATAAAACCATCTCGTCATGACTTTCGCCTTCAATTGCCTTAAGTAGTTCTTCGGTTGGTGTTTCACGTCCTGAAAATATTTCTTCATACATTCTTGCGACTCTCTCAGGAGTCTCTCGAATTCCTGCTCTATCAGGATCCTCTCCAATTCCTTCGAGAATAAGCCTAACGCCTTTTTCAATCTTTTTTAAATCCATTTTATATTTCCTTAAAAACGGGTTAGTATTTTAGCACCTGCAAAAAATATTGTCAAAGTATTTATACTATTTGTAATTCCATGCCCTTTTCTCCTCGCTTTTTAAATATATATCATTTATCAATAATTCCTGCAAATATTTTCTTTGTTTCTTTTAATAATTGTCTTTGAACATAAGGATTCCCTGCTATGATATTACCTGAAAATAAAAAATTATCCTGACCATCAAAACCAGTAATATTACCACCGGCTTCCTTTATAATTAATGAACCTGCAGCAATGTCCCAGGGACTCAGTCCTATTTCAAAAAAACCATCACATCTTCCACAAGCAACATATGCAAGGTCAATTGCCGCAGAGCCAGCTCTTCTTAAGTCGCTGACTTTTAAGAAAATATTTTTGAAAAGTCTCAAATAATCATCAACAAATTTTTTATGTCTGAATGGGAAACCTGTTGTTATTAAAGAATATTTTAAATTATTTGTCCTGGAAACTCTTATTTGTTTACCATTAAGAAAAGAACCCATATTCTTTACACCAGTAAATAGCTCTTCTCTAAGAGGATCATATATCACACCTATTATAATTTCTTTTTTATACTCAAGAGCAATGGAAATTGAAAAAACAGGATACTGGTGAATATAATTTGTAGTACCATCAAGAGGGTCTATGATCCATCGGAATGAATTATTATTTCTATCTTTCAATGTTTCTTCGGTATAAAAAGCATGGGACGGGTACTTTTTTCTTATAGACTTAATTATTATTTTCTCGGATTCAGTATCAACCTTTGTAACAAAATCAGATTTTTGTTTTTGTCCTATATCTGAAAAAGATAGTGTGCCGAGTTTGCTCTTAATAAAATCTCCAGCACCAATTGCCGATTCAATAGCAATGGATAAGAAATTATTTGTTTTCATTGATATTAATTATCCTCTTGTCAGTAATAATTATATCAACTTTTATGTCATGAGGTTCTGAAGGAATTTCCTGAATTATCTGCTCTTCATATGAAAGTGCAATAACAGGTGTATCACTTTTTTTCTCAGAGAGAATTATATCATAATAACCGCCACCATAACCTATTCTATTACCGTAAACATCAAAACATACACCAGGGACTATAATAAGGTCAATTTCATTTATTTTGAATCTCTTACTCTCATCAGGTATTGGTTCATTTATTCCCATATAGCCTGATTTCATCTCCTTTAGACTTTTGATTTCATAAAGATTTAATTTTCTTTCTTTCTTTTCAACTTTAGGGAGTATAATCTTTTTCCCTGTATCTAATGAATGCTCGATTATAGAGAAAGTATCCACCTCTGATCTGAAGGAAGCATAAATAAATATGATTTTTGCTTTTATGAAGTCAGGAAGAGAAAATAATTTATGTCTTATACTTTCATCTTTCCAAAATCTATTATCTTGCGGGATCAAATCCCTTTTGAGAATAATCTCTTTTCTTATTTTATCCTTCAAATTAGATTACCTGAAAAAAGAACAATTGCATATAAAAAATAAAGGCTACCGCATAAAAGCAAAGTCAAAGGTGATAGTTTTTTTCTTATATTAAGTTCAGCAAGTATAATTATTGAAGATATTATCGCAAATATTGCTGAAAGTAAAGCCATTCCTGTAATTTTCCATTCTGTAAATAAAAGACCCACTGTTACCGGAAATGTTGATTGAAATACCATTGCACCAGTAATATTTCCTATAGCAAGAGTATCCCTTCCCTTCCATGTCCATGTAATGCTATTGAATTTTTCAGGAAGTTCTGTTGCAACAGGAGCAAGAAGCAAAGCAAATATCAAAGGATCCATACCGAATCTTATTGAAATATGTTCCAGACTTTCTACAAAAGTATGCGCTCCTTTAATCATTATTACAAGAGCTCCTAATACCTGTAAAAGAATAATAATCATCGGAGGATTTTCAGTTTCTGAAAGCCCAAAATTTTTTAGTAATTTAACTAAATACATTTCCTCTGAATGTTCAATATCTCCACTTTCACCTATTAAAGTTCGGTAAATATAAAAGATGTAACCGAAGACTAAAATCATTGATATTGAAACCAAAAAAATGTGTGTTCTTCCAAATATAAGGGGTAAGCTCACAGCAACAGAATACATTGCAAGGAAAAAAAACAGATCCCTTATTGTTGATTTATGTTCTACATTAATCTCAAATTTTCTCTTTTTTCTTAAGAAAGCAATTGTAACTGTAATTCCTACAAGAAACATTGCTATTGTAGAAAGCATAAAAGGAGCTCCAAGAATTGCTCCTACACCTATTTCTTTTGCAGATTTCCCTGCATAGAAAAAAATAGCAACCATCGGTAAGATTGTTTCGGGTAATGCAGTTCCAACAGCAGCAAGAATACTACCAACAACAGCCTGAGACAGTGAAAATTTCTTACCCAATGTTTCAATTCCATTTGTAAAGAACTCGGCTGATATAAGAATTACTAAAAGTCCAAGAATTAAAAACAAGATTTCCAAGAACATTAATGTATAACTAAAACAGGACAATCAGATTTTTTTAATACTGAATCCGTAACACTACCGATTAACAGTCCTTTTATAAGGCCAAGACCTCTGGCTCCTATAACAATCAAGTCTATTTCTTTTCTTTTTGCATGTATAATAATCTTTTCAGAAGGCTCTCCCTCATATACAAAAGAATTTGCTTTAATATTATTTTTATTCAATATTTCCGATATGTTATTTATTGTTTCCTCATATAATGGTTTAATTAATTCATCATATTTTATTTTTTTCAGTATCCTTTTATTAGATATAAACTCAGGTAAAACATGGATCACATCTAATTCAGAACCAAATAAATAAGCCAATCTATTTGCTTCAATCAGTGCTTTTTCGGAAATATCTGAAAAGTCATAAGGGCATAATATCTTTTTAATGAGAATATTTTCGAATGAAATATGTCTGGATTCTTTACCTTTTACTACAAGCATAGGAACCTTGAGACTTTTTATCAATTTCTCTGAACTGCTTCTCCTTAGAGGATGATGTGCAAATCCTAAAACAACAAAATCTGCCTGTGATTTCTTTAATGCTTTTTCAAAAGATTCCTGAAGTCTTCCAGTCATTATTTTTATTTGAGTATTAATTTCACTTTTAGACAATAACTCTTTGTAATTATTCAATTTTATTTGGGCTTCTTTACTTTGGTCTTTAATATAAGATTGTAAATACATTGGAGGAGTTACAAGATAATCTATAACATAAATTAAATCAAGAGAAGCATTGAAAGTCTTTGCAAAAAAAGCAGAATAAGCAAGAACTTTCTCAGTTTCTTTTCCAAGATCAATTCCAGCAAGTATTTTTCTTATTTCCATTTATTATATTATATCAATATGTTATAAAATTATCATGAAGTTTTTCTTTAATAATTCTAACAGCTTCGACTAATTTAGGGCAAATATGAAAAGGTGATACCCCATTTACATCTGCTTCCATAACATCATCATCAAATTCTATAACTCCAATTAATCTCATATTTTCAAGATGTTCTTTTATGAATTCAATATCTTTAGCACTTCTTATTTTGTTAGCAACTATAAATACATTTTTAATTCCGAGTTCTTCTGCCATCTTATAAACAGTCTTTGCTGTTTGAAGGCTTCTCTGCCCGGGTTCTACAACAACAATAAAAGCATCTACATGTTCTGATGTTCCTCTTGTTAAATGTTCAATGCCTGCTTCCATATCAACTATTACTATTTCATCACGTTTTGTAATTAAATGTTTTAAAAGACTTTTTAACAGAACATTCTCAGGACAGTAACAACCGGATGAAGCAGATTTGACTTTTCCCATAACCAATAATATTATTCCGTTCATCTTATATCCAATACCTTCGGGAATATCGTCAACTTTTGGATTAAGTTTATAGATTCCAGCTGAAGTTCCTGGCTTTGCACCGGTCCTTTCTTCGATTAAATCTGCCATCTCAACCAGTGGTTTTACTTTAGAAATATCATCAACAGGGACTCCAAGTGCAGAAGCAAGATTTGCATCAGGGTCAGCATCAACAGCTATGACCTTCTTTTTTTCTTCTGAAAACAGATGTGCAAGAACAGCAGCAAGTGTTGTTTTTCCAACTCCACCCTTACCTGTAATAGCTATCTTCATAATATTTTTTTCGTTGATGGCACTCCTTTTACCCTCGGGTCAATTGAAACTGCCTGTCTCAAAGCCCTTCCAAGAGCCTTGAAAATAGCCTCAATAATATGATGTGTATTTCGCCCATAAGGACTGTTTATATGCAATGTTAAAGCAGCATTTGCAACAAATGCCTGCATAAAATCTTCAATTAAATCTGGATCAAACTCTCTTAATTTACTTTTTTTAGGAAATTCTACCTTATAAACAAGATAGGGTCTTCCGCTTATATCAATGCTTACATTTGCAATTGCTTCATCCATTGGAACTGAAGCCTGACCGTATCTTGTTATTCCTTTCATATCACCAAGAGCCTGCTTTATTGCTTTTCCCAATACAATTCCCACATCCTCCACTGTATGATGGTCATCTATTTCAGTATCACCCTTAGCCTTAACTATAAGATCAAAAAGTCCATGTTTGCTCATAAGTGAAAGCATATGGTCGAGAAAAGGAATCGAGGTATTTATAGAATATTTACCCTCTCCATCAAGATTAACTGTAAGTTCAATATCAGTTTCCTTTGTTCTTCTTTTTATTGAAGCTTTTCTCATTAACCCCTCTTATTTAATAAAATTTTTGAAAGTTTCTCAAGAAAAACACTGTTTTCCTCTGGTGTTCCTATTGTTACTCTCAAACATCCTTTAACTATACTATTCATATTTCTTACAAGCACTCCGTTTTCAAGTAAGGACTTATAAACAATATCAGGATTCTCAACTTTAAAAAGAATAAAATTAGCTTCAGAAGGATATGGCTCGATTCCTTTAATTTTCATCATTTCTTTAAAAAGCCTGTCTCTTTCATTGCATATTGATTTTATATATTTACTGAGAATATCTTTTTTTCTCAAAATCTCACATGCAACTGCCTGAGAAAAGGAATTAAGATTAAAAGGCAATCTAACCTTATTTACCTGATTTATAATCTCCAAATTAGCTATTAAAAATCCTGTTCTTAAAGCTGCCATACCTATTTTACTTAAGGTTCTCATTATTACAAGATTCTCATAATCATTGAGTAAAGGCATGAAACCTTTTTTACTTGAAAAAGGTTGATATGCTTCATCAACAATAACAAGAGAGCTTTGAGCTGTTTTTTCAATTATCTTTAATATTTTCTCTGATGAAAAGCAGTTGCCTGTTGGATTATTTGGAGAACTCAAGAATATTAATTTAGGTTGTTCTTTCCTGATATACCTTAGAATTTTTTCAATATCAAGGTCGAATGCCTCATCCAGAGATACCGATATTGTTTTTTCTCCAAGTGCTGTAGCAATAATTCCATACATTGAAAATGTTGGTTCAGGGAATAAAACCGGACCTCCAAACGTTGCAATCAAATAATAAATGAGTTCATCTGAACCATTACCCTGAAGTATAGTTTCAGGTTCTACAGAAAATTCTTTTGCTACTACATTCTTTAATTTTTTTGCTTCAGGATCAGGGTACCTGTTTGTTTCTATCTTCTTGACTATATTATAAAAACCTTTAAAACCATATGGACTTTCATTGGCATCAAGCTTAACTCTGCATGGTATCTCTTTTGCCTGATACGCT
>FWPV01007835.1_pt1 | contig 19080 bp, 19 predicted proteins | sample 2228371 | NCBI WGS metagenome assembly FWPV01 (sample SAMEA103939776, study PRJEB20133) | metagenome
AGCAGGGGGCCAAGATTATCCTGCACCCCAACCGGCGCGAGCTGCCCGAGGCCAAAAGCACCGACTATCTGGTCGCCGTTCGCCTGAGCCGCCGGGTGCGGGCCGAAGGAGCTACCGAAGTGGTCTACCACGACGGGCAGACAGTTTACGAGGGGGGCCGCAGCAGTCTGTGCCTGATCAAAGATGGGGTGCTCCTCACCGCCCAAGAAGAGGTGCTGCCCGGCATCACCCGCAAGCACCTGTTGCAGGTAGCCCGGCCCCTGCTACCCATCCGGGAGGGCCCCCTGTCCCTGGAAGACCTTTTTGGCGCCGACGAGGTGCTGCTCACCGGGGCCACCCGGCAGGTCATGCCCATCACCCAGATTGAACACAGGCCGGTGGGCAACGGTCAGGTTGGCCCCTGGGCCAAGGTTCTAATGCGGGCCTTTCAGGAACACCTCGAGGCCTACCTGGCCCGCCAGGGGGCAGGGAAAGCTGACCTTTGAGGTGCAAAAACTCCGCACGCCCCTTTCAACCGAGTTGGGATAAAAGCCTATGAAAGCCATTCCCATCGTTGCCTTACATTGACCGCTTTATTAGAAAACCAACACCCAGGGGTTTCTCAAAAGCACTCCCAATCTTCCCTGGTGATTTCCATTGGCACGAACTCGACTTTGGGTGCAAGGCCAAAGCTGAACCGTGGGACTTGAGGAGGTGGAGCGCCCACGTGGCGAAAGCCTGCCTTTTCGAAAGCACGTTGGGCGCGGAGGTTGTGCTTATAAGTACGCAGCTTGACCTTTTGCAGCTGCAGGGCACAAAACGCATACTCCAGCACTGCCTTGACCGCATCGGTACCGTAGCCTTGCCCCCAGCGATTCTTGGCCCCAATCAGGATGCCCAGCGTAGCTTCGTTGCGGCTAATTTCGTATAGCTCCACAGTACCGAGCCACTCGCCTTGCTCGTCCAGGATTCCAAATCCCATCCGGTCGCCCCGGCTGACCTCGCCCATCACGACCCGCTTGAACAGCCACAGGGGCATTTTGAGCGGGCGACTCCCGTTCCACTCGGCAATTTCAGGATCGCGGAAACATTCGTAAAAGCGCCGCCACTCGGTCTCGGTGAGGGCCTCGGTGAAGGGCTTGAGGGTGACTTTACCGTGGCGTGGCCAGGTGTTGCTCAGTGTCACCCTATTAGCATACGGTAAAGATACAGGTCTTAAGGTTAGTCAGCGCTCCTCCAGAGCGGTATAGACTGGGAGTGCAATGCTCGAGAAAGCCTCGCGGATTGTTCAGGGTGCGGTTGAGTCGGGTCGCATTCCCGGAGCGGCTTTGGGAGTGGTCGGCCTGGATGGGTCATCCGAGTTGTCTTGCCAGGGGGTCAAGCATCTGCATAAACCTGGGGCCATAGAACCCGATACGCTTTTTGACCTGGCCAGCCTGACCAAGGTGCTCTTTACAGTGCCGCAGATCCTTCGCCTGGTTGAAGACGGACAAGCCGATCTGGACGATCCCCTTTCTTGTTTTCTGCCCGAGATGGCCTGGATGCAAAACAGCGAGCTGCCCAGCCGTACCCTGCGCCAACTGCTGAACCACGTGTCGGGCTTGCCGGCCTGGGAAGCCATCTATACCTGGGGTCAGGAGGCCCATACCCTCAAACACCGGGTTTTGCAGCACCGCTGGGAGGTCGGGCCGGTGGGTGCTCATGTCTACTCCGACATTGGCTATATCCTGCTGGGCCTGGTACTCGAGCGCGTCCGAGGCCAGCCCCTGGCAACCTTCAAGCTCCCCGAAGGGTTCTGCTTCAATCCCGCCCGACCAGAGGACTGTGCCGCAACCGAACAAGACCCCTGGCGTGGGCGTGTCTTACAAGGCGAAGTACACGACGAGAACTGCTATGCCCTGGGAGGCGCTACCGGACACGCGGGGCTTTTCGGTAGCTTGAGGGCGATTCTGGGCTACGTCCAGGCTTTGATGCGAGGAGAGGTGCTTTCCTCGGCAGCGCTGGCGGAGATGCGCCGACCCCAGCATGCTGAGCGAGCCCTGGGATGGCTGATTCCCTCTCCATCCTTCAGTGGCGGTAGCCTTTGCAGCCGTCAGACCCTGGGGCACACCGGCTATACCGGAACCGGCGTCTGGATGGACTTCGAGCGTGGATACGCCTGGGTTTTGCTCACCAATCGGGTACACCCCAGCCGACACAAAGAGACCGGTATCCTCGAGCTGCGGCGAGCGGTGGGCAATGCCATTGCAGCAGCGTGGATGGGTTAATTTTCGCAGGCTTGGTTGCAAACGTTGGTGCCCCTTCCGCATGCACAAAGGTAGTCGTCCAGACCAAAAAACCCAGAGCCTCTCTCGCGTCAAGCGCGGTGCAAGCCGAACCCCTTAGATACGACCTTCGGTCAGGTTAGCTCGTGTCATACGGCGTCGAACTGACCTGTCTGGCAAAAAAGCACTCCCAGAAGGCGACGGGAGTGCATTTGGGTTTGCTCGCTGGTCTTAGAAGTTTTGCCGCTACACCCAGCGGCAAAAAGCGAGCCCTGTTCGGCTGCTGGCTCTCCAAGACTGCTGCATTCTTTCCAACAACCGCGCTGACTACTGTTGCTGCTGAAGCTGGGGATCGTCTTGCCAGGGCTCGACGACCACCCGGGTCTCGATTTGGGCGTTCAGAGTGGCCGAGACCGAGCAGTACTTGGTGTGCGATAGCTCTACGGCCCGCTCGAGGGCCTCGCGGGTTACGTTGGGTCCTGCCCCGTAGTGCGTGACCACGATATGGGTGTAGCGCTTGGGGTGTTCCTCGGCCCGCTCGCCTACGGCCTCAACGCGGTAGCTGGCCAGGGGCTGGCGCTTCTTCTCCATGATGTCCACCACATCGTAGGCAGTACAGCCGGCCAGTGCGGCCAGCAGCAGCTCCATAGGGCGCATCCCGGTCGAAGGCTGGTCGCCGTCCACCATCACCCGATCGCCTTGCTCGTTGATGCCTACAAACCGGTGTCCTCCCAAACGATGCAGTATCACTTTTTTCGTCGCCATAAGCCTCCTCGGGGTGGTTTTGTGGGTCAGTGCCATCCTCTGTCAGAACTGCAAGTTCGCCGGGCCGAAGCAGAGCAGCCCTGCTCTTTGGATAATATTCCATCTCCAGGGGCAGAATGACCCGAATGTTTCACATTGTTCGGTGTGATAATGGCGATACTGTGAAACGTGGCTTTCGCATGTTTTCTATCGGGCTGTGCCTCCAGAAGCAAGGTGAGTGCCTGCTGGTCATCTTGGCCCTGCGCTTGCAGATTCTGAGCCTGGTTGCCTTGCCTGGTTGTCTTGGCCGGGAGGTGGTGGAGTTGCGTGAAGGCTGACTGATTCACGACAGGCAGTACTGGTTGTACAGCCTGCCTTTTTGGTTCCTTTTGGGCAGGTGGAGGCGGTCACCTAAGGCCTCGAGGACTGGACTTTTGCGCGCTGGTTTTTCGCCGAGACACCCAGGGGCTTGTTCGCGTGGGAATGCGTTTGCACACTGACCAGGAGTTCGATTTGTTCAGGTTTTACGGCGAGGGCCATTTCATTCATGAAAGCTCTTTTCCATATGAATGTTTCCGATAAGCGGCTCTTGCTGATTTGAGGGCTACCCGGGCGCCAGAGTCGCGGGTGCTGATCCAATGCCTGAGCAAGACAAGGCAGGTCAGGGTTTTTTGCCCCCGCTTCTGAATCCGAATGTAAGCGTGCAGACAGGCAGCCAGGGGCTGCGGGATTCATAATTGGCTCATGCAAGCGCTCGAGGACAAGGTTTATATCCTCACTGGGGGCGGCGGAGCCATTGCGGGGGCCATTGCTCAGTCGTTCAATCGGGCTGGAGCCAGGCTGGCATTGGTGGATGCCCACGAGGGAACCATCCATCAGCGGGCACAGGAGCTGGGGGGGCGGGCCTTTGTAGCCAACCTGACGCACTACCCCGATGCCGAGATGGTCGTGCGACAGGTGAAATCACAGATGGGGCGGGTGGACGGTTTGATTCACACTGTGGGGGGATTCTCCTATGCACCCATCAAGGATGCCGACCCCAGCCTCTACGACCGGATGTTCGACCTTAATATGCGTACCCTGTTTTATATGACCCGGGCCATTCTGCCCGAGCTGCTGGGCCAGAAAGATGGCTTTATTGCTGGCATTTCGGCGGCGGCGGCCTGGCATGGAGTGGGGCCTGGCGTGGCGCTCTACGCCGCCGCCAAAGCGGCCGTGGCTACCTATCTGCGCTCGCTGGACGCCGAACTGGCCGGCACGGCGGTACGGGTGGCGGTGGTCTACCCGATGGGGGCGGTAGATACCCCGGCCAACCGCAAAGAGATGCCCGAGGCCGACCCCATGGCCTGGGTAGACCCCGCCGAAATTGGCGAGAGCCTGGTCTATGCTGCTAGTCGCAGTCCCAGGGGTCGGGTGCTCGAGCTACAGATCTTCCCACCCCGCTAAACGATCATTTCGAGAACCAAGGTTCTTGTTCCGGTTCTGGAGTTTTCTGTTAGCTCGAGCGTAACCCTCAGTTACGGTTCAATCTGGCTTGCCGGTTCTCACCCTTTTGCTTTAGGGTGAGGCCTATGGATGTAACGGCTTACGTGCAAGCAGTGGGGTATCTGGGCATTTTTGCCACCGTATTTGTAGAAACCGGACTGCTGGTGGGGTTTTTTCTTCCTGGCGATTCGCTTCTAATTGCGGTGGGTTTGCTGGCCGCAGCCAACAAAATGCAGCTACCCATTGCTTTGCTGGCATTGTTTTTGGGTTCGGTGCTGGGCAACAACCTGGGCTATTTTCTGGGCCGCAAGTTCGGGCCGGCCCTGTTGACCCGAGCCAGGGTCAGGCAAGAGGATTTAGAGCGCACCCGTCGCTTCATGGCCCGGTTCGGCCCCCTCTCAATTCTGATCGGCCCGTATGTGCCCGTGTTCCGGGCGGTGGTGCCCTTCACCTGCGGAACCGTGCGGATGCCCTGGCTGCGCTTTTTTGGCTTGAGCTTGTTAGGGAGCCTGCTCTGGACGCAGGGCCTGACGCTGGTGGCCTACTACGTAGGCTCGAAAATCCCGCACCTCGAGCGCTACATATATCTGATTTTGCTGGCCGGTGTGGGCTTTGCGGTCGCATTGGCGGCCTGGCGGGCCTACCGGTCGGGCAACCTCCCCTGGCTCCGTCGGTCGGCTCCAAAGTAGCGGAAGTGCGCCCAAGAGGGATTGAAGATACTCATACCAGATTCGGTTAGCTCGTCGCCGAGCGGCGGCGAAATAACCCGACCATCGGGAGCACGCTGGGAAAAAAATGGCCTTTGAAAATCTTGGGATTGAAAGAATGTCTTTTTGAATCCGGTATCAGTGGCTATTTGCTTCGACCAGCTCGACCAGCACGCCGCCCGACCATTTTGGATGAATGAAGGCGACCAGATGACCGCCAAAACCAGGACGGGGGGCGGTGTCGATGAGCGGAGTTCCCTCGCCCTCGAGGCGCTTTAGCTCGGCCCGAATATCGGAGGTGGCGAGCGCAATATGGTGCATCCCCGGCCCTCGTTTCTCGATGAACCGGGCAATGGCCGACTCCGGGCGGGTGGCTCGCAGCAGCTCCAGCCGGCTGTGCCCGCTTTTGAGCATCCAGACTTCGACCCCCTGGCTTTCCACCATGTCCTGGGCCTCGAGGGTGTAGCCCAGCTTTAGGTAGGGCTGGGCGGCTTGCTCCAGATCCTGTACTGCGATGCCGATATGGTGAATTTCCATATTCCCAAACTACCCCAATCGCTACTCGGGGGACAGGGATATTCGTAAGAGCGGTTACTCAACCGGAATGAAGGCCAGCCCGGCGATGCGCTCCTGGAAGACCCCCAGCGATGAAGAACGAACCCCCCCGGTCGTGAGCGCGCTGGCAATATTGACGGTCAGATCGATCACCAGAAGGGTCGGGGAGTCCTGGTCGGCGATGTACAAAAACTGGTCGATGCCCACGGTGGCTGTGCTGTAGCGACGCGAGCGAGAAAGCCCGCTCTCTGCTTCACGAGGTAGCTGCAGGCTTCCTTCAAACCGGGCCAGCCCGGTGCCCAGCACGAAGACCGGCGGGGCGCCCCGGGCAAACAGCCGTGCGGCGATGTTGCTATCCCGGCTAAGGCCCGCCTCGCTGGTGGCCCCAAGGTTCCAGGAGGTCAAGGTGGTGTCGGTAGTGGTGGGGTCGTTGTCGTCGAAGAGGCCCAGGGCCTGGCCGTTTACAAAAATCAGATCGGTGGGGCTCGAGGTGCTCAGGCTCAGGGGGCGCTCGATAAAGGGGTTGACGAAATCGTACAGGCCCACCTGCGCTGGGGTCAGGTAGAGGAGCTGATCGGTGGGGCCCAGGGCCAGCCGCACGGGAGCGGTCAGGCGCACCAGGTTGGGATTGAGAAAATCGATTGGGGTTGGGAGGGTGGTGGCTGTAAAAGGGATAATCCAGGCCCGGTACTCCTCGAGGGGGCGGGGTGGGGTGGCGGGCGGGGGCGGACAAACCAGCAAGATGTTGCTCTGCCCCTGCCGCAGATAACCCCCGCTGCAATCCACCCCCAGTTCCTGGTCGAAGCCGTCGAGTTGGGGGGTTCCCACATCGTCCACGGTGAGACTGTTGGCGATGTAGCGGCGCAGGCGGCTGGGCGTGAGCACCCAGAGCTGGTCGTTGCCCACCCCCAGGCTGCGGCGGTAGAGCAGGGTTACGATCGGCTCATCCTGACTCCAGGTTCCGACCAGACGGGGCGGGTTGAAATTGCCTGGCTGGAGGGTGCTGCTCTGGAAAAAGCGAATCTGGTAGGTGCTGCTGGTCAGGTTGTTGACCGCAGCGGCCAGCAGAGCACGGGTGGGTTCTTCGCTGCTGCCGGTGCAGGCAGCGAGCAGGAGGAAGAGGCCCATCGAGAGGGTTTGGAAATACCGCTTCATCTGCGTCCTCCAGGGTTGGGGAGCTTGATACCGCCCGGTAGGATGATGTTGTTCTGATTGAAGAGGAACTCGGCGGCATCCCCTCCTAAGGCAAAGGAAAATTTGAACTCCTGTTTGAGGGTGTCGAGACTGGCCTTAAAAGCCCAGCAGCAGCGGTCGATCACCAGGTCGAAGCGGGGGCGCAGGATGGTGCCCTCGAGGTTGGGCAAGAAAAACTCCCTGGGGTTCACCCCACCGCTTTCGGGGGCGTTCCAAACAATGCGATAGAACAGGCGGGTTTTTTCGCTGCCCATAAAGCTGAAGGTGGGGCCAAACTCGCGCAGGGTCAGGCGAAAGCGCCCGCTGGTGTCCGGGAGGCGCTCGAGGGCCACGAACCCCTGCAGGGAAAGGCCGGGGGGGTCTTCCGGGCGCAAAGGCGCCGGGAGAACTTCCAACTCGCCGCTAAAGCGTAAAAAGCGCAGGAAGGTCTGGGTGTCGTCCTCCAGGGTGAGGGGGTTTTCGCTTTCGGGCAGGTGAAATTCTGCCGAGACCTCGTTGATGAACACCTCGGGCTCGCGCACCACAGCCCGCAGCAGCAGGCGGGGGTTACGCAGCGTGCCCTCGCGGTAGGCCCATAGCAGGTCGGCCTGCAATAGGTCGGCGCTGTACTGGTAGCCCAGGCGGAAGCGGCTCTCGCTGCCAGGGCTAAAGCCGATGCTGTTGGTGAAGACGAAGGTGTGCAGGCTCAGGGTGAGCTGGGCCAGGCCGTCCAACAGGGCCGGGGTGGGTGTGGGGTTGGGGTTGGCCGCCGAGGGTAGGGGGGTGTAGAGGTGGGTGAGGGTCTGGCGTAAGCGAAAACTGTCGGGGGGGTCTTGCAAGACCACGTTCAGCTCGCTGCGGATGGCCTGGCCATTGTTCAGATCGCGGCTGTGAGCAAGCGCGGTGGTGTTGCCGGGGGGGTTGTAGCTGGCCGCTAGCTCGAGGGGGTCGTAGCGGGCAATCAGGGGTATCTGGGCTATGGGCCGGGTTTCTTTTTCCTGCACGTCCCAGTAGCGGTAGCCGGTGCGCAGCGAGAAGTTGAAGGGCTGGGGGTTGTAGGAGGTACTCAGGGTGAGGAGCCGATCCAGCCCCAGCTCGAGCTGCCGCTCGTAGGCTAGGTTCAGGTTGAAAGGGGCTGGAAAGAGGGCCAGGTTGGCCCGCAGAAAGCCCCAGCGGCCTTGCTCGAGGTCGCGGCTCACACTGGCGGTGAGGTTCAGCCAGGGGAAGGGGCGCGAGGTCAGGGCGAACTCGGCGGGGGGGTCGAAGATACGGCGCTCGAGGTCGCGTGAGGCCCGGGCGGTGAAGGAAAAGAGGGGGTCGGGGTTGAAGCTGAACGAACCCTCGAGGCGGCTGTTGCGCTGGGGGCGCTCGAAGTCGAACTGAAAGGGGGTCTCGCCCTCCACCACGTTGCGGCTTACGCTCAGGTTCAGGCTAAAGGCCCCCAGGCTCTGGCCCAGGCTGGCCCGGGTATCCCAGCGAACGAGGCGCTCGAACTCGGTAGGGTTGCCCTCTGAGTCGAAGTTCTGCGTGCTGTAGTAGCGCCCGATAAAGGTATTCTCCACGCTAAAGCTAAAACCTGGCCAGGGGGGGGTGGCGGGGCGGTAGCTCTCGCGGTGCTCCACCCACAGCCGCCCTGCGCCAATGTAGGGCCCCAGCCGCCGGGCGCTGCGGTTCAGGGGGTTGGAGGGGGCCTCATAGTAGCCCAGCAACACCCGCCCGGTCAGGCGGACTTCTCCCTCAATACCCCTGGGAAAACTAATCTCGGCCTCGGGTAGGCGTTTGGGGGTGGTGCGTTCGTTGGGCAGAGCCAGGGGGTTGTGGTCGATGTAGCCGTCCAGGGTCAGGCGATAGAGGGGCTCGGGGTTGGAGGGGGTCTGCCGGGTAGCCCCCTCAATCAAGAAGGTGGTGTAGTCGGGCTGCCCTCCCGCCCCCTGCAAAAAGCGCGGCTCAGCCTGGGAGCTATCGTCGCGGGTGACCTGCCCTTCCACCCGCCAGTCGGGCTCCTCCAGCTTGTAGCTCAGGCGGTACTTGAAAATCCCGTCTTTGCGCGGGTCGCTGTCGGGCAGCACCAGCCCAGCGGGCGGGGGCAGGTACAAGAACTGGTAGCGCTCCAAAGCCGCGCCCACCCCGTAGTGGTCGAAGCCAAAGCCCCAGCCGCGCCGCTCAAAGTAGCGCAGCAAGGTAAAGCCGAGGCCAAAGTCGGAGACATAGGGCAGGTCGGCGCTGATAAAAACCCCGTCGGTATCGCTTTGGCCAAACTCGAGCTTGGGACGGCGCTCATTCAGGAACAACAGCAGCACCGGCAGGTACAGCATGCGCTCGCCTCGCCATAAAACCCACACGCCCCGGGCGATGATGCGGTCGCCGGGGTAGAGCACCACCTCGCGGGCCTGAAAGGCGTAGTCGGCCACCTCCTGCTCGCAGCGCTGGCAGGGGGTCAGGTAGCCTTCTTGCAAGAGGATCTGCCCAGCGGCCCGCTGGCAGACCGGCCCCTCCAGGTAAAACTCGCCGGACTCGATTTTGACCTCAATGGCTTCGAAGCTTTCGTCGTCGGTGAAGAGCTCGAGTTCCTCGGCCTCGATGAGCTGGCCCTGTTTGTCCTGGTAGCGCACCCCCCCCAAGAGCAGCAGGCGCTTTTGGGTGCGGTTGAAAATGACCCTCGGCGCTTCAATGCGCTCACCATCCCGATCCATCTTGACCGGGTCGCCCACCAGGATGACCAGTTCTTCGCCCCCCTCGTTGCGCAGCTCCAGGCGAAGGGCCTCGAGGATTTTCAGCCTTTTGCCTCCGCTGCTTGAGGGCTCGGTTTCCTGAGCGAAGGCAAAGGACAGGAGCAGGAGCGTCAGGAGAAGGATAGGCCATTTTTCTCCCCAGCGCCCCAGTGCCCCGATGCCGTTCATCGCTTCCCCAATCGCAGCAAGGCCAATCCGGCCACGGCGTAGAGCAGGTTGGGCCCCCAGGCGGCCAGCACCGGGTGCAGCACCCCCTGCTCCCCCATAATCCGCCCCACGCTCCAGGTGGCGTAGTAGATGAAGGTCAGTACCACCACCCCCAGCATGCCCAGGCTGCGGCTACCCCCCAGCAGATAAAAGGCCAGCCCCACGGCAAAGAGGGCAAAGGAGTAGACCGCCGCAGGCTCGGCCCATTTGCGCTGCAAAGCGGTTAGCTCGGCGTGGTAGGGCAGCCCCTGGGCCCGGTACTGGGCGATGCGCTGGCGCAGTTCGGCCACACTCAGGGTGAAAAGGCCCCCGGGTGGCTCGAGGGATAGTTCCACCAGCGGCACCACCGCCCGCTCGAAACGGGCCACCGTGCGCGGGCGAGCCCCCCCGTAGGTCACCCGTAGCCCCTGGGAGAGTACCAGCGTGCCCTCTTCGAAGCGGCCCTCCCCTGCGACCAGCACCTCCTCGGCGGTGAGTACCCGCACCTGGCCGATGCCGCTCTGGCCCACCTGGCCCACATACACGATGCGCCCATAGGCATCCACCAGCTTGGTGCCCGGCTGCAGGAGGGCTCGAGGTTTTTGTAAAACCGCCTGGCGCAGGACATTCTGCCCTTGCTGCAGGCTGCGTGGCACCAGGCTGTCGGCGGCCAGCAGGCACACCACAAACAGCACACTACCCAGCAACAACAGCGGAAACAGCACCCGCAGCTTGGAAACCCCGCCGGCCAGCATGGCCTTGAGTTCGGACTCCTCGCCCATGCGCGAGAGCACCAGCAAAAGGGCGAACAAGAAAGCCAGCGGCATCCCCCGCACCAGCGCCTCGGGCACCCGGTAGGCCAGGTACTGGCTCACCACCCAGGGGTCGGCCCCCCTCGCCAGCAACGGGGCCAGCACCTCGTACAAAGCCCCCCCCAGCAGGGCCAGGACCACCACCGCCAGGGCCCCCAGGAGGTAGGCCCCCACCTCCTTGCTCAGATAGCGGTCGAGGGTGTTCACCGGGCGAGCCTCCAGGTTCCCAAAAGGGCCAGCCCGCCATACACAAGGTTGGGCAACCAGGCCCCAAAAGCTCCCAGCAGGTCGAAGCGGGCGAACTGGGCTGAAAGGGTGAAGAGGGTCCAGTAGCCAAAAATAAGCCCTACCACAGCGATGAAAGCCCAGGCCGATTCGCGCAGCGAAAGGCCAATCACCACTGCCAGCCAGGCCAGCACCAGCGTGCCGGCGGCGTTGGCATAGCGTCGGGCCAGGGGGAAGCGGGCTGCGGGGTCGGCCTGGGCTGCGGCTTGCAGCTCCTCCATACGCATGGCCTCATAGGAAACAGCCTTGGGCTCTACCCCCACCGGGAAGGGCAGGGGGTGTTCGGCCTCCTGGTAGATGGCCCCGTTGGGATCTACCCGGTAGGCTTTTTCCAGCCGCCAGGCTCCGCTGGCCCAGATGCCCCGCTCGGCGCTCCAGACCGAGCCCCCTGGCTCCACCACCCGGATGCCCTCCAGCCTCGAGCCCACCCCGCCCGGGGGGGGCGGGTAGATGCGCTGGGCGTAGTAGACCCCCAGGCCCTGAGGGGTGTAGGTGCGCTCGGTGAGAACGCCGGAGGGCTCTGAGCCGTAGTAGATTTTGTACTGCAGGGCCTCGAAGCGTTCCTGGGCGATGGGCTTAATCCAGCCCTCGTTGACCAGCACCACCGCGCCCACCCCCAGGGCCAGCCCGACCACCGGCCCAATAAAGGCCTTGGGCGGAACCCCGCTGGCGTAGGTGGCCTTGAGTTCGGACTGGCGAATCCAGCGGGCCAGCGCCACCAGCAAGGCGAACACCAGCCCCAGCGGCAGGGCGATGCCCAGGGTGTAGGGGACACGGTAGGCCACCATCTGGGCAATTTCGCCCACAGGGGTTTTGGCCCTTAAGAAGGCCCCCGAGAGCGAGGAGAGCAGATCGAAGGTGATCAGCCCGACGAATAGCAGCACGCCCAGCAGATACAGCGACAACGTTTCTCGCAATAGATAGCGTTGCAACATTCCAACGCGAAGTATAAGGCCCGCCCAGGTGAGAATCGGCCTGAAATGACCCACTACAGCGCCAAACTCGGCTTGTTCAGGCGAACCGTCTTGGCAGCCACAGCGCTGGCGCAACGACCCAGGCCAATGAGTCAGACATTTTTCACTCTTTATTGATACAGGATAACCGAGGGGATGACCTCGAGCAGCACCGGTAACCCATCAAACTTCAGTGCGTCGTGAACCTTGGCGATGTGATTGCTGGCCGGGTCAGTCCCGGTGTCAAACACCCCAACCCCTGATCCAGACGCTCCTGCAGAATGCGAAGGGGCTCTCCTATCCGGCTCGTCAAGGTCAAATAACAGACCCAGAAAACCAGGCGGGCAACATCTTTTGCCTGGACATACAACAGTTGTTCCCGGACGTGCTCCAGGGCCTCGGTATTGCGTTGCTGCCAATGTAGTGAGGGAAGTGCTGGATAGAGATCCATCTCAGGAATGTACCCTATCCAGCAAAAAAGCGTCCCCGGCTCCCTGACGGCACCCGCTCCGTGGCGCTTAGGGCTGCTGCCTTCCGGCCCTGACCCGGTTCACGCTGGTGCGCCGCGTCAGACCGAGGACGCGACCTCGAGGATAACACACCAAGGCTGAAAGACAAGAGTAGCGGCAAAAGAGGCGTGATACCCGAAAAGCCACCTTTCTGCACGCAGTGCCTGGATCGAGAGGTTTGGTAACAAAGAAATCCGTACACGCTGAGTCCCTGAGATAAGCCACTCCACAGCAAATCCCGCCATTCAAGCAGCCAAAATCCCTTACCGGAGCCCGAGGATGACCCCCAGCATCAGATGCCAGCTTGTTTCGTTACGTCGGCGACGCATCTGCCGGACGTGAACAAGGCCGGGCGCGTTACCTCCGTATAATCACACCCATGAGTGAAGCTGTCGTAACCAGCACCCCGGGGGCTGCCCTCGAGGCCCAGCAACTGGGCAAGAAGTACGGGCGCAAACCCGTGCTGGAGAACATTACCTTTGCCGTGCAGCCTGGCGAAGTCTACGCCCTGGCCGGGCCCAACGGCTCCGGCAAGACTACCCTGATTCGCCTGCTTACTGGGCTGGCTTTCCCCACCTCGGGGGTGGTCAGGATGCTGGGGCAGGACATCTACAACGGGGGTTATGTAGCCCGGCGGGCGCTGGGGGCGGTGGTGGAGGCGCCGGCGGCCTTCTATCCCCATATGACCGGTCGGCAGAACCTCGAGATGGTGGCATTCCTGACCGGAATGGCCAATGTGGAGGCCCGCATTCGCGAGGTGCTGGTGCGGCTCGAGCTGCTCGCAGTGGCCGACCAGCCGGTACGCACCTACTCGCTGGGTCAGCGCCAGCGTCTGGGCTTGGCCTCGGCCATTCTGCACGAGCCACAAATCCTGATCCTCGACGAGCCTACCAGCGGCCTCGACCCACAGGGTATCAGCAAGGTTCACGAAATTTTGTCTGAACTGGCCTGGAAAGGGGTTGCGGTGTTGCTGTCCACCCATCACCTGCGCGAGGTTTCGGCCTACTCCGATAAAGTGGGCATTCTGGGTGGCGGGCGGCTGCTGGAAGAGGTCAAGCTGGGCTCCAAGGGCGAAACCTACCGTCTGCGTGTAGACGACCCGCCGCGTGCGGCCGCATTCCTCAAGACTGTGCCGGGGGTGCAAAACGTGAGCCTGCGCGATGTAAATGTGATTTTCGAGGGCTCGCCCAACGTGGCCCTGGCTGCGCTGGTGCGCGAAAACTATCAGGTGCAGTTCCTGGAACCGGACTACTTCGACCTTTACGACTACTACCGTGAGAGGGTAAAAAATGCGTAGCCGAGTCATGGCGAGGAATGGGATGTCGGGGGCTTGCTCAGGCCAGGGTTCCACCGACACACCAATTCCCTCCTTCACCTCAGCAGTCAAACTCTTTGCACCTTTGGTGCAGCCTTCCGATGCACCCGATTCGTTGTTTGAAAGGAGCGCGCCATGCTGCGAGTACTGATCTGGGAATTTGGCAAGCTGGTGCGGCTGCGCTCAGTACAGATTGGGCTGCTGGCGGCCCTGGTGCTGCCGGTGTTGTGGGCGTTCGCACCGGGCCTGCGGGCACAGTATGGCCTCGAGCTGGTCTCGGGCTGGCAGGTGCCCGCGCTGGCTCTGCTTACAGGCATGGACTTCCTGTTCCCGTTCCTAACGGCCATGGCTGCAGCCGAGGTTCTGGGCTCGGAAGTTTCGATGGGAACCCTCAAATCGGTGCTGTTGCGCCCCAGCCCGCGCAGCCGCTTGCTGGGGGCCAAAATCATCGTGGTTTTGGCGTACCCCTTCCTCCTGCTGCTGGTGAGCCTTGTGGGTTCGCTGCTGGTGGGCTTGCCTTTTGGCATGGGTAGCTTTTTTGGCGGAACAGGTCTGGGAGAGGGCAGCTTTGCGGGTGTAGGCCAGCTCACGCCCTCAGGTGCGCTTATGGAGCTGCTGCGGGCCCACGCCCTGGCCGGGGTGGTACTCTGGCCGCTCTCAGCCCTGGCTATGCTCTACGCGGTGGTTTTCCTCAGCACCACTTCGGCGGCCCTGGCCGCGGTCTCGACCCTCTTGTTAATGCGCTTGCTGGTTGCTTTCCCGGCCATTGTACCCTTCTTGCTGACCAGCTACCTCGATCTGTACATTCGCCCTGCCTCGGTGGGCCTGGGCCTGCCCCTGCTCATCATCTACACGGTGGGCTTTTCCCTCCTGGCTCTGCTGATTTTTGAGCGGAAGGACATCTGATACCAGATTCGGTTAGTTCGGCACCGAATGGTGGCTCCGCCTCGCCCACGCCGCGCCATGGCGTGGCGCAGGGGCGACCGACCGAAGTTATCCGCGTAGCGGAGGGCGATACCGCCCCTTGGAAGGGATACGCTTGTTTCGCCGACCGGAGGGAGACGCTTTCTTCGCGGTGCGTAGCGACGGGTGGGGTGGGGTGGGCTCCAGGATTCAAGTTGCGCCGCGCGGGGCGCAACTTGGCCTCTTTAGATCTCTGGATTGAAAGGCTATCTTTTTGAATCCGGTATGAAGCAGATCGGGCTGGCGGTAAGCTTTTGTCATGAGCAAACTCACCCACTTCGAAGACGGTAAACCACGTATGGTGGATGTAAGCCAGAAGCCCGCCACCCTGCGCACTGCGACTGCCGAGGCCACCGTGCGGCTGCAGCCCGAAGCCGTGGAAGCGCTGCGTGAAGGCGGAGTAGGGAAGGGCGACCCCCTTAGCGTGGCCCAGCTTGCAGGTATCCTGGCAGCAAAAAAAACCGGGGAGCTGATTCCTTTGTGCCATCCGCTGCCTATCACCGCTGCCGACATAGAGCTACGCTTCCTGCCTGAAGAGGCTCGAGTACACATCACTGCGACTGTCAAGACCAAAGCCGAAACCGGTGTGGAGATGGAAGCTCTCACGGCGTGCGCGGTAGCGGCCCTCACCGTTTACGATATGCTCAAGGCGGCCAGTAAAGGCCTGGAAATTACCGACCTGCGCCTGCTGCACAAGACTGGAGGCAAGTCGGGGGAGTGGAAGCGGGAGCGATAGAATCGGCCATGCCCCGCTCGAGGTTCCCCCATCTTCAGGTCGTGTTTGAAGATGCCACCATGCAAAGGCTGGCTAATCGGCATGGCCCTGCCCCTTTTGCGCCCCATCCTTTCCCCAAGCGCTCAGCCTATGTGGTGCTTTTGAGTTCGATTGTGGGACAGCAGCTTTCCGGTAAGGCCGCCGACACCATCTGGCAACGGCTCTCGAGCCGTTTTGCGCTGGAACCCGAGGTGCTTTACCAGGCCCCAAGCGAGGACTTAAGATCCGCAGGGCTATCCAGTGCCAAAGCCCGCTATATACAGGACCTATCGCGCTTCGCGCTGGAAGGGGGCCTGGGGGGTATCGAAAGCCAGCCCGATGAGGCCGTGATTCGCCACCTCACCCAGGTCAAGGGCATTGGAGTCTGGACGGTACAAATGTTCTTGATGTTTGGCCTGGGCCGCCCGGATGTCTGGCCTGTCCTGGACCTGGGTATTCGCAAGGCGGCCCAGAAGCTTTATGGCGTTACCGAGCGGCAGGAATTGGAAGCCCTGGGGGAGCGTTTCAGGCCCTACCGCTCCCATGCCGCCTGGTACTTATGGCGGGCGCTGGAGTGATTGAATCTCGAGAAAACCGTTTCCCCTGGGGGCATGGGCTGACTCGAGCGACCAGGCGCGAGTTGTTCTGGTTTTTATGCAGTGTGCAAGTCATAGAAAGCCTTTTTCAGAACAGATTGTGGTTCGGTGCCGAACTAGCTGAGTCTGGTATGAGATTCTACCCATCCACGGGTACTGGCCGGCCCTGCTCATCGACCGCTACGTAGGTCAGGTTGCCTTTGGTAGCCAGCACCTTGGGCTCGCGCAGGTTTTCGCGGTAGACCTCGACCTCTACCGTCAGTGAGGTGCGACCCACCCGCACCACCCTGGCCACGACCTCCAGCAGGTCGCCTACCTTGATGGGCACTTCAAACACCACCTCGCCCACCCGCACCGTAACACAGCGCTTGCGAGCCCGACGTATTGCAGCATAGGAACCCACTTTATCCATCAGGCCCAGTACGAAACCCCCAAAGGCGTTGCCGCCAGGATTGGCATGTTCGGGAAAGACCAGTTCTAGCGTGCGGGCTTCACTCATACCATCACCGCCCCCAGCCTACCGGTTGGCAGCGGGGGTCGGCAATGTGCTGAAGGATTCGGCACGTCTCTATCTGGCCCATTCGTCCTCAGTAGACAGGTATACTCATGGACGTTGAAATTAGGGTCAAACGCCCAGGTCAACTATGACAAAATGGCCGAGAGGCTTACATAACGGAGGTTTGCTTTATGCCACTCAGAAACGCTTATCGTCCCCCTGGAGATGCGAGCCTGTGGGAAAGCTTTTTGCGCCGCCTCGAGGCCACCATCAAGGTCGCCAGGATTCACCCCGCCACCATTCAGTACCTGACTCATCCCAAGCGCTCGGTAGGGGTTTCATTGCCGGTGGTGATGGACGATGGAGGTGTTCGTAACTTCACCGCCTACCGTGTGATTCATAACATTGCCCGAGGCCCGGCACTGGGGGGCGTGCGCTACCACCCGGAAGTGGGGCTGGGCCAAACCTGTGGCATGGCAGCCTGGATGACCCTTAAATCGGCGGTCTTTGGCCTGCCCTTCGGAGGGTCGGCTGGGGGCGTGGTCGTAGACCCGGACAAGCTCTCGAGGCGCGAACTCGAGCGCCTCTCGCGCCGCTACGTGACCGAACTGATCGAGCTGATCGGGCCCGACGAAGATGTCCTGGCCCCAGATGTGGGCACCAACGATACTGTGATGGCCTGGTTTCAGGATACATTCAGTATGACCCGCGGCCAGACCACCCTTAGCGCCGTCACCGGCAAACCACCCCAGCTAGGGGGGGTGGCCGTCAAGGACGAAGGCGGGGGGCAAGGGCTGGTGTATGTGCTATCCGACCTGGCCCAGGTCAATGGGTGGCCGGTGGTCGGGGCCAGCATGGCCATTCAGGGCTTTGGGCAGGTGGGCAGTGCGGTGGCCCGCTACGCGGTTAGGGAAGGGCTCAAGGTGGTGGCTATCTCGACCAGCCAGGGCGGCGTGCACAACCCCGAGGGGCTGGATGTGGCGGCCCTCGAGCAACACTATGCCGAGCGAGGCAGCCTAGAAGGCTTCGCCGGTGGCAAGCACATCACCAACCACGAGCTGCTCACCCTGAAGGTCAACTACCTGGTTCCAGCAGCGGTGGAAGGCGTGATTAACGAACACAATGCCCAGCAAATCGCTGCCCAGGTGGTGCTGGAAGGGGCCAACGGGGCCATCACCCCCGAGGCCGAATACCTGCTCAAGCTCCAGGGGATTCGAGTGGTGCCTGATGTTCTGGCCAATGGGGGCGGGCTGGTGCTTTCCTACCTCGAGTGGGTGCAGGACCTCTCCATGCTCTTCTTCGAAGAGGGCGAGGTACAGCAAAAGTTGCGTGAGTTTATCCACCAGAGTTTGCAGGCGGTACTCGAGCGGGCCAAGCCCCTGCAGGGCGATTTGCGGACCGGCGCCTATGCGCTGGCGGTGGAGCGTATCAACGAGGCTAGCCGGTTGCGTGGGGTCTATCCCTGAACCCTAAGCGAAAGACAGAAGTCTGATGCAGCAAACGTGTTGGAGTGAATATGAAATCCGAACCCCTTTCCTACCTTTCCAGCGAAAACATCGGCCCCTGGGAAATTTATCTGGCCCAGGTAGACCGGGTAACCCCCTATCTGGGCAAACTGGCCTTCTGGGTCGAAGACCTCAAACGACCCAAGCGCATTCTGATCGTAGACGTACCAATCCAGATGGACGACGGCTCGGTCGCGCACTTCGAGGGCTACCGGGTCCACCACAACACCTTTCGGGGCCCTGCCAAGGGTGGTGTTCGCTACCACCAGGATGTAACTTTGTCCGAAGTAATGGCGCTGTCGGCCTGGATGACCATCAAAAACGCAGCCGTGGGACTGCCTTACGGTGGCGGTAAAGGAGGCATCCGGGTAGACCCCCGCAAGCTCAGCCCAGGCGAAGTGGAACGCCTGACCCGCCGCTATACCTCCGAAATCGGCATCATCATTGGCCCCGACAAAGACATTCCGGCCCCGGATATGGGCACGGGTGCCCGTGAAATGGCCTGGATGATGGATACCTTCTCCATGAACGTGGGGCGTACTGCACCAGGGGTTGTTACTGGCAAACCCATCTCGGTGGGCGGTTCACTGGGGCGGCAGGATGCCACCGGGCGCGGAGTGTTTGTAACGGCTGCTGTGGCCGCGGAGAAAATCGGCCTGCCCATTGCGGGTAGCCGGGTGGTCATACAGGGCTTTGGTAACGTGGGCAATGCAGCAGCCCGCATCTTCCACGACCACGGGGCCAAAGTGGTTGCAATTTCGGATGTGACCGGGGGAATTCGCAACGACGCCGGCATAGACCCCTACGACCTGACCGGCTACGTCAGGCTCATGGGCGGGGTGAAGGGTTATCCCAAGGCCGAGGCTGTTCCGGCCGCCGAAGTCTTGACTACCCCCTGTGAGTTCCTGGTTCCGGCCGCGCTGGAAAAGCAGATTACCGAAGCCAATGCCTGGAAGGTGCAGTGCAAAATCGTCGCCGAGGGCGCCAACGGCCCTACCACACCAGCCGCCGACGACATTCTGAGTGAGCGAGGGATTCTGGTCATTCCCGATGTGATCGCCAATGCA
>FWPV01007836.1_pt1 | contig 19079 bp, 16 predicted proteins | sample 2228371 | NCBI WGS metagenome assembly FWPV01 (sample SAMEA103939776, study PRJEB20133) | metagenome
CGCACGCGAGCTATGTGGCGCTGGATCGGCAGGTGCCACGCCTGGAGGACGCGGTATGGCTGGAACGCTTCGAGGACCTGGTAGCCGAAGCCGCCGCGGCGGTGCGGGCCCGCGCCCGGGCCGGAATGCCGGTGGGCCTGTTGGTGGGGAGCTGGGCCATGGCACCGGGGAGAGGCAGCGCCCACCTGCGCCGGCTGCTGCACGCCCTGGCCCTGGTGCAGCCGGTGGCCGCCGGTGAGGACCCGTTGCCGGCCGTCGTCGACAGGGCGGACGTGTACCGCCTGGTGGGGACACGGTGAGAGGAACCCTCGTCCGGCAACGGCTCATGGCCCTGGCGGCCGGCGCCGTACTTGTGCCGGTCCCCTTCACCGGCATCGCGCACCCGCTGTTTCTTCTCCCGTACGTGCTGACCGCCACGTACCTCGCCCTTGCCGAGCGGGTCGTACCGCCGCTGCCGAGGTGGCTCGAAAACCTCCTGGCCCCCTGTGTGGTCGTGGCGGTGGTGGCGGCGGGGGGGTGGCCGTTCGGGGTGCTCCGGCCGGTGACCAACCTGCTCCTGCTCCTCGCCGCCATCCGCCTGCCCGGGTGTGCCGTCCGTCGGCACGCCTGGAAGGCGACCGGGTTGCTCGCCCTGGTCGGGCTCGCCGGCATTGCCTCCTCCACGCATCCGCTCCTGGTCCTGTACCTCGTGGGGCTCGAGGTGCTCCTCCTCGGAATGGTGGGGCGGCTCGTGGTGGCGACGGCGGCGGAGGAGGGCCGGGTGGTCGCGGCCTCTCGGCCGCTGCGCGCCGGCCGAGTCACGGCGGTGACGGTGGGCGTGGGGGTGCTCCTCGCTGCGCCGCTCTTCGTGCTGTTGCCCCGCCTGCGCTCCCCCTTTGCGGCCGCCAGTTTTGGCGGTCGGGCGGTGAGCGGATTCCGCGACGCGGTGGCGTTGCACCGGATCGGCGATATCAAGGCGTCGCGGGAGGTGGTGCTGCGGCTCACGTTCCCGGGCGAGGAGGAGCCGCCGCCCGAATGGTTGCGTCTGGTCGGCAGCACCGTCCAGCACTACCGCGCCGGCGTGTGGGTCCAGGGGCGGCGCGTGGTTCGCACGCTGCCGGTCGGCGAGGGGTGGACGCCGCTTGTCCCCGCGCCGCCCCCGGGCCCGGTACTCGAGGGGCAGGTGCGGGTCGAGCAGGCCGGCGAGGTCCTGTTTGTTCCCGTGGGCGTGGTGGCGGTGACGTCGCCGGCGGTGGCAGTGTCCGAAGGGCCGCTGGGCATCCTGCGGGTGCCTGCGGGGACCACACCTCCGGTGACGTACGGTGTGCGCTTTCAGCCGGGTTGGGTGAGCCAGCAGCCGCCTGGGGAGGCGGACCTGGAGGTGCCCGCGCGGCTCGCCTGGCTGCGGTCGGTGGCCGAAGAGGCGGCAGCGGGAAGTCGGACGACGCTGGCCGCCGCTCTCGCCGTGGAGCGGTACCTGCGCGACAACTACGCCTATTCGACCCGCAGCGATGCCCCCCTCCGGCGGGATCCGGTGGAGTGGTTCCTCAAGACGAGCCGGGCCGGTCACTGCGAGTTCTTCGCCTCGAGCATGGTGCTGCTGCTTCGTTCCCTGGGCATCCCTGCCCGCCTGCAGGCAGGTTTTGCCGGTGGGGAACGGGACGGGAGGGGAAGCATCGTCGTTCGGCAGAGTCACGCCCACGCCTGGGTGGTGGCGTGGGTCGGCGTGGGCGAGCCTGGGTCGTGGGCCTCGGAACGGGGCGGGGGGGAGTGGCAGATCTTCGATCCGACGCCGGCGGAGGGACAGCCGGTGCTCGGGCGTGGCGCCGCCGCGGTGGGCCTGTTCGGGGTGTGGGAAGAGGTGGAGACGGCGTGGGATCGCTGGGTGCTCACCTTCTCCCTGGCCGACCAGCTCGACGCCGTCCACGCCGCCATCGAGGTGGGCGCGGCCCACCGGGACGAGCTGGCGGCGGCGGTGCTGGTCATGGTGGCCATGGCGCTCGTGCTGCGCCGACGGGCGGCCTGGGCTCGCCGCCGTCGTTCCGCGCGGCGGCCGCCCACCCTGGCGGGGCGGTTGCTGGCACGGGTCTATTGGGCAGCGCACGAGGCAGGGTTGGGCACGGTCGAGGGCACGACGCCGCGCGCCTTGCTGGCCTTGGCCGCACCCGTGGTACCGGCGGTGGCGCAGGAGCTCGCGCTGCTCGTCACGTGCCACGAGCGGGAGCGCTACGGCGGCGCAGCCTGCGCGGCGGATGTCGATCTTCGAGGGGCAGCTAGGCGGGTCGTGCGGGCGCTTGCGGGGTTCGGGAAGGAACGGGACCGTGCAGGCGGGCGGCTGCTGCGAGCGCCACGGCGGTGAGCGGCACGGCAGCCAGTACGTCGATGACGTAGTGGTAGGTGAGAAGCACGGTGGCGGCCATGAGGAGCGCACCGATGGGGAGGAGAACCTCGTACAGCTGAGTGAGGCGGCGCCGGGCGCAGAACAGCACCGCCAGGGTGACCATGGTGTGGCCGGATGGGAAGGCGTCGGTCTTGGTCTTTTCCCAGTGATCCAGCAAGTCGCGGACGGGAGCGCCGAAGATGCCCTCTGGGAGCGTTGCATAGCGCTCGCCGGCCACGGTGGCACGCGGGCCGTAGGCGGGTACGACGAAGTAGCCCGCGTAGGAGAGGAGGAAGGTGAAGACGATGGCCGTGGTGACCCGGGGCAGCGCCGGGTCGCGGCGGAGGGCCAGAGCGACGGCCAGGACGATGGGCTGGAAGAAGAAGGTGGCGTAGGCGAGGGTGAGGCAGTCGGCGAGCCAGGCCGGCAGGGCGATGGCGTAGAGGGCCTGCTGCAACTCGGCGCCGAGCAGCCGGCGGTCCAGCTCGATGAGGGAACGGTCCAGGACGGCCGGATTGACGACCGGAATGAGCTTGCCGAGGTTCAGGAAAACGTAAGGGATGACGGGTACCGGAAGCAGCTCGCGGGCCCAGTACCGCCACCCGGCCGAGTCCTCGCCGAGGGCGAGGGCGGCGAGGACGAAGAGGATGGTGACGGTGGCGAGGGAGCCGCGCGTCGCGTTGGGGATCCCGGCGAGGCCGAGCCAGGCGACGCCGTTCATCCCCAGGAGGAAGAGGGTGATGGCCATCTCCGAGGGGCGGAGGCGAGCCGTCTTGCGGCCGTGGCTCGGAGGCACTATCATCGCATTGTGATCCGTCCCGTTACCATCGCGCTTGTGGGCCTCCTGACGCTGGCCGCCGCCGCCGAGGGCGGGCAGCGGGTGGTGATCCTGACCATGGATGATACCATCCAGCCAGCGTCCCTCCGCTACTTGCGGCGCGGCCTCGAGGCCGCCGACGCCTCGGGCGCCGCGTTGACGGTGCTGGAGCTCAACACGCCGGGGGGATTGCTCACCTCCCTGCGCCAGATGACCACCGCCATCACCTCGGCCCGGCGGCCGGTGGCGGTGCTGGTTCGTCCCTCCGGCGCCCAGGCTGCCTCGGCGGGGTTCTTCCTGCTCATCGCTGCCGACGTGGCTGCCATGTGCCCGGGCACCAACGCCGGTGCCGCCCACCCGGTGGGGGGCGAGGGCCAGGAGCTGTCCAAGACCATCGCCGAGAAGGTCACCAACGACGCAGCCGCCCTCATCCGCTCGCTGGCCGAGCAGCGCGGCCGGTCGAGCGAATGGGCGGAAAAGGCAGTGACCGAGTCCCTCTCCTACACCGAGCGAGAGGCGATGGAGAAGAAGCTTATCGATCTCATCGTCAACGATCGAGCCGAGCTCTTCAAGGCGCTCGACGGTCGCAAGGTGCGCCGCTTCGACGGTTCCGAGGAGGTGCTCGACCTGTCTGCGCCGGAGGTGGTCCTCATCAGGCCCAACGCCGGCGACCGTCTGCTGTCGGTGATCGCCCACCCCAACATCGCCTACCTTCTCTTCCTTCTGGGTATCCTCGGCATCTACTTCGAGCTTTCCCACCCCGGGGCCATCGTGCCGGGGGTGGTGGGAGGGGTGAGCATCCTCCTTGCCCTGTTCGCCCTGTCGGTGTTGCCGGTGAACTACGTCGGCGTGCTGCTCATCCTGCTGGCGATTGCCTTTTTCATTGCGGAGGTGAAGGTGACGAGCTACGGTCTCCTCGCCCTGGCGGGGATCGTCGCGTTCATATTCGGTTCCTTGATGCTGGTGGACTCGCCGATCCCGTCCATGCGCGTTGGCTTGCAGGTGGTGTTGCCGGCGGCCGTGTTCGTGGCCGCGGTGGTCATCTTCCTCCTCACCCGGGTGCTGCGCGTCCACCGCACCGCACCGTTGACCGGTGTCGAAGGCCTGGTGGGGGAGGAGGGGCAGGTGACCCGGCCCCTCGACCCGGTGGGGACGGTGTTCGTGCACGGGGAGTACTGGGACGCGCGGGCAGCGACGCCGGTGGCGGCGGGCCGACCGGTGCGCGTGCTCGGCGTGGAAGGCAAGAGGCTCATCGTGGAAGAAGTCGAGACGGGTCGGCACGACTCGGGAGAGGGGAGGTAAGTATGGGTCCGCAATTGCCGTTCGGCATCGTGCTGGCGGTGGTGTTCGGAGTGATCCTGCTCTTCAAGTGGATCAACATCTTGAACGAGTACGAACGTGGTGTGGTGTTCCGCCTGGGACGCGTGCTCGCCGAACCCAAGGGGCCGGGGTTCGTGTTCGTGTTCTGGCCCATCGACCGCATGGTCAAGGTGTCGCTGCGGACGGTAGTGCTCGACATCCCGCCCCAGGACGTCATCACTCGCGACAACGTCTCCGTCAAGGTCAACGCGGTGGTGTACTTTCGCATCATGAACCCGGTGCGGGCCATCATCGAGGTGGAGAACTTCGCCTACGCCACTTCGCAGCTCGCCCAGACGACGCTTCGCTCCATCCTCGGCGAGGTGGAGCTCGACGAGCTGCTGGCCGAGCGGGAGAAACTGAACCATCGACTGCAGGAGGTCATCGACCGGCACAGCGACCCATGGGGGGTCAAGGTGTCCCTGGTCGAGGTCAAGCACGTGGACCTGCCGCAAGAGATGCAGCGGGCCATGGCTCGGCAGGCCGAGGCGGAGCGGGAGAAGCGGGCCAAGATCATCCACGCCGACGGCGAGTACCAGGCCGCCCAGCGGCTCCAGGAAGCGGCTACCGTCATGCAGCGCGAGCCGGTGACCTTGCAGTTGCGCTACCTGCAGACCCTGACCGAGATCGCTACGGAAAAAAACTCTACCATCGTCTTCCCGCTTCCCATCGATACCCTGCAACCGTTTTTCAACATGAAGCGGGAGAAGTAAGCGAGCGTTGGCGACGCGCTACTACGAGCTGATCCTGAGCGGCCGGCAGCTGGCCGTCGCGGCAGCCGGCCTGGTCGGCTGCATCCTGGTGGCCTTTGCGCTCGGGGTGGGCGTGGGGCTCCAGCAGCGCCGTGGCGGGGAGGCGCGGGCGGGCGACGAGACCCCCGTCGTCGTCACGGCCGAACCGCAGGTGGTGGCGGCGCCGGCTCTCTCGGCGGGCGAACCGCCCGAGACAGAAGCTCCTGCTGCGCCGACGCCTGTCCCGACGAGCGAGGCGGCGCTTGTGGTCGTTGCGGCGCCGCAAGCCCCCGCACCGGCGGCCGCGGAGGTGGTTGCGGCGAGTCCCGCACCGGCCCCTCCCCGCCCCACCCGGCGTCCCGCCCCGACCGCTCACTGGGTGCAGGTGGCGGCACTGTCGCGGCCGGAGCTTGCCGAAGGCGTGCGGCAGCGGGTCCTCGCCCTCGGTTTTCGGCCGGAGCAGGTGGTGATCCGGCCCGGGGGCGGCAGCCATCGGGTGCGCCTCGGGCCGTTCCCCGATGCGGCGAGCGCGGCGCGGGTCGTCTCGCGCTTGCGGGCACAGGGGTTCGGCGATGCGTTTGCGGTGAGCGAATGAGCGGTGCGTCCCTGCCGCCGTGGGTGCGCGACAAGCGACTGCGCCTGAAGGAGCTGCACCAGGTGCGCTCGCTCGTGGGGGCAGCCAACCTCCACACGGTGTGCGACGAGGCGCGTTGTCCCAATCGCAGCGAGTGCTTTGGCCGCGGCACCGCCACTTTCCTGGTCATGGGTGCCATCTGTACGCGGGCGTGCCGGTACTGTTCGGTGGCCCACGGGAAGCCGCAGCCCCTGGACAGGGAGGAGCCGCGACGGGTGGCGGCAGCAGCGGCGCGGATGGGGCTGCGGCACGTGGTGGTCACGTCGGTGGATCGCGACGACCTGCCCGACGGCGGTGCCAGTCACATGGCCGCCGTGGTCCGCGCCCTCCACGCGCTGGAGCCGGCCCCCACCGTCGAGGTGCTGACCCCGGACTTCCGCGGCTCCCTCGCCGCCGTGGACGTGGTCCTGGCCGCCCGGCCGCAGGTCTACAACCACAACATCGAAACCGTACGCCGGCTCTACCCCCACGTCCGCCGGCAGGGGCGCTACGACTGGGCGCTCACGGTGCTCGCCCACGTGGCGCGCTCGGCCCCGGGGGTGGTGGTGAAATCCGGGCTCCTCGTGGGTTTGGGCGAAGCGGTCTCCGAGGTCGAAGCGACCCTCGTCGAGCTTCGCGAGGCCGGTTGCCAGGTGGTCACCGTCGGCCAGTACCTGCGTCCCACCGGCCGGCAGCTGCCGGTGGCGCGCTTCTGGGAGCCGGCCGAGTTCGCCGCCCTCGAGGCGCTGGGCGACCGCCTAGGCATGCGGGTCCTGGCGGGGCCGTTCGTGCGCTCCTCCTACCGGGCGGAGGAGGCCCTCGAGCAGCTGGCGCAGCGCAGCGACTGATGGTTGTTCTTTGGCGCCACGCGGCGGGCCGTGGCGGGCGTCGTCCCGGTTGGCACCGACATGCTCCTCTGCGAGGGCTCCTCCGATGAACAGGTCTGCTGCCACCTCCCTGGCCCTCGCGGCCGGCGCCGGGGTCTCAATGGCGCTGGCCTTGCCGGGGCCGGCCCTCGTGCCGCTCGTCCTCGCCGTCCCTGCGCTGCTGCGCCGGGCGCTGGAGGGGCGGCGGGGGTGGGCAGCGGTGCGTCTGGGCTGGGTCGCCGGTTTCGCCCAGTGGGCCGTGGCGGTGCCGTGGGTGGTCATCGTCCTGCACCGCTACGGCCACGCGCCCTTTCTCTTGGCCGTGGCCGGGTGGCTGTCCATGGCGGCGATTCTCGGCAGCACCTGGGCCCTGGCGGCGTGGGTGGCGAAGCAGGGCCGGGAGGCGTGGCTCCCCTGGTCGCTGCCGCTCGCCCTCGCGGCCTGCGAGGTGGTTCAAGGATGGCCGCCCCTGCACTTTCCGTGGAACCCGGCGGCGGCAGTGGCCACCTCGTGGCCGTGGCTGCTCGCGCCGCTCGCGACTGTGGGTTCGGCCGGCCTGTCCCTCATGCTCTATGCGGCCGGTGGCGGCCTCGACGCCCTCCTCGACGCCCGCCACGGGCGAGTGGGCGCCGTCCAGCTCGCCGTCCTCGCCACCGCCGTGGGGGTGGCGGTGGCCGTGGCGCCCCCCTTCGCCCCGGTCGGCCAGGAGGTGCGGGTCGCCGCAGTGCAACCCAACGTGCCCCTCGAGGAGCGGTGGGGGGGGGAGACGCGGGCGGCCATCGAGGAGGGGGTCTTCGAGCTGACGCGGCAGGGGATCGAGGCCGGCGCCAGATGGGTGGTGTGGCCGGAAAGCGCCGTGCCTCGTCTCGTGGCCAGCGACGGACCCTACCGCGTCCGTCTCGAGCGCCTTGCCCGCACGGAGGGGGTGTGGCTACTGGTCGGCTCCATCGGCCTCGGCGACGGGAGCGAGAGCCGGTACTTCAACTCCGTGTACGTCTTCGCCCCGTCCGGGATGGTGCCGTTTCGGTACGACAAGATCCATCTGGTGCCCTTTGGCGAGTACGTGCCGGTGCTGGGGCGCATCGCCTTTCTCCGCCCGCTGGTGCGGGAAGTGGGTGCCTTTACGCCGGGCCGCGATCCCTCGCCCATGCCAGGGCCGACCGGCCCAGTGGGGATGGAGGTGTGCTACGAGGTGGCCTTCCCGGCCCTGGCCGCGGCGCAGGTGCTCGGCGGGGCCACCATCCTCGCCACCATCACCAACGATGGCTGGTACGGCGACTCGGCGGCGCCTCGCCAGCATCTGGCCTTGGCGCAACTGCGCGCTGCGGAGACGCGGCGCTACCTGGTTCGTGCCGCCAATACCGGCATCTCGGCCATCGTGGACCCGGGGGGAAGAACGGTGACACGGCTCGGCATGGGGCGCAGGGGTGTGCTCCTTGCCGGCGTCACGGGCGGGCGTGGCGTCACGCCGGCCGTGGCCTACGGCGGGGCGCTGCGTGTCGCGCTGGTCGCGGCTGCCCTCGGTGTTATACTCGCTGGCGTCTGGGCGCGCCGACGCTGACCGCTGCGCGGTGGGGCAGGGCGATTCTGGGAGGGGCAATGCTCGAGGATGTGCTGGCGCGAACCGCCGAGGTTCGCGAATTGGTGGTCAACTTGCGGGGGTACCTTTGACGCCCCCCGCCTCGAGGCAGAACTAGCCCGCCTGGCCGAGGAGTCCCAGCGAAGCGATTTCTGGAGCGATCGCGAGAAGGCGCGGGAGATCATGCGCCGGCAGCGCGCCCTGGAAACCAAGCTGGCCACCAGTTCGTTTCTCCGGGAGGCGGAGGAGGAGCTCGAGGTTCTCGAAGAGCTCGCCCGCGAGGATCCGGCGGGCGAGGAGGAGCTGCGCCACACCCTCGAGAGACTCGTGCCGCGGCTCGAGCGGATCGAGCTCGAGACCAAGATGACCGGCGAAATGGACGCGGCCAACGCGTACTTGGAGGTGCATCCCGGGGCCGGTGGTACCGAGTCCGCCGACTGGGCCGCCATGTTGCTCCGCATGTACCTGCGCTGGTGCGAGCGCCACGGCATGGACGCCGAAGTCCTCGACACGCAGGACGGCGAGGAGGCGGGGATCAAGTCGGCAACGGTGCTGGTGCGCGGCGAGTACGCCTACGGCTACCTGCAAGGCGAGAACGGCATTCACCGCCTGGTCCGGATCTCTCCCTTCGACGCCCAGGGACGGCGGCACACCTCCTTCGCCTCGGTCCACATCTACCCCGAGGTGGACGAGGACGTCGAGGTGGAGATCGCCGACAAGGACCTGCGCATCGATCGCTTCTGCTCCTCGGGGCCGGGAGGGCAGGGCGTCAACACCACGTACTCGGCCGTACGCGTCACCCACCTGCCCACCGGCATCGTCGTGAGCTGCCAGAACGAGCGCTCGCAGATCAAGAACCTCGCCACCGCCATGAAGGTCCTGCGGGCACGACTGTACGAGCTGGAGCGGCGGAAGAAGGACGAGGAGCTCGCCAAGCTGAAGGGGCCCAAGAAGGACATCTCGTGGGGCAACCAGATCCGTTCCTACGTGTTGCAACCGTACCGGCTGGTCAAGGATCTGCGCACGGGGCACGAGGTGGGAGACGCGGACCGGGTGCTGGACGGCGACCTGGACGGCTTCATCGACGCGTACCTGCGCCTCAAAGCTCGGAGCGAGCCCGAGGGGTGAACGCCATCGAGCTCCAGTGGGCCTCACCCCTGCCGCCCATTCGCTCGGGCGTGGCCGACTACGCTGCTGAGATCCTCCCGCACCTTGCGGCCAGTGCCCCCGTCGAGGTGGTGCGACCGCCGGGCTGGGAGCCGCCGGACGAGGGGTGGGCGAAGGGGTTGCGCTTCGTGCCGGCGGATTCGCAGCCGAAAAGAGGCCAGATTCCCATCCTCCACCTCGGCAACAACCAGTACCACCTGTGGATCGCCCATCGGCTGCGCTGCCAGGGCGGGGTGGTGGTGCTCCACGACGCCGTGCTGCACCACCTGCTGGTGGAGGAGGCGGCAGGGGAGGGGGCGTGGGAACGGTTCGCCCGGGAGCTGGAGGCCGCCTACCCGGGGAGGGGAGCAGCCCTCGCGCGGGCTCGGCGGTGGGGGTTTTCGGGGTTGCTCGACCCCTTCCTCTTTCCCGCGCGAAGCGTGCTCCTGTCGAAGAGCCGGGCGGTGCTGGTCCACAGTCGGCGCGCGGCGGCGGCGGTTGCCGCCGAGCTGCCCGGCGTGTCCGTGCGGCACGTGCCGCTCGCGGTAGCGCGCTTGGCGGGCGGACAGCGAGCGAAGGTGCGAGCGCGGCTGGGGGTCGCGCCGGGAGAGACGGTGGCGGTCCACCTGGGGTACCTCACGCCGGCCAAGGGACTCGCGACGGTGCTCGAAGGGGTGGCCGCGCTGCGCGCGCTAGGGGTGATGGTGCGCCTGCTCGTCGTCGGGGAAGGTGGAGAGAGCAGCGCACTCGACGACTCCGTGGCGAGGCTCGGCATCGCAGCCCAGGTGACCCGCTGGGGGTGGGCGAGCCAGGAGGAACTCGCGGGGATCCTGGCCGCAGCCGATCTGGGCGTCGTGCCCCGCTACCCGACGGCGGGCGAGACATCGGCAGCGGTTCTGCGCTTTCTCGCGGCTGGTCGACCGGTCCTGGTTTCCGGCTACGGACAGTTCCTGGAGTTTCCCGAGGAGGCGGCCAAGCGGCTCTCGCCGGGGCCTGCGGGGGTGGCCGACTTCGTCCGATGGGTGGTGGCGCTGCGGGGTCGCTCGTGGACGCAGGCGTGCCGGGCGGCGCAGCGCGCTTGGCAGGAGGGTGAGCACGAGCCGCAACGGGCGGCCGCGAGGTTGCTCCAGGCGGTGGCGGAGGTGGTCAATGGGATGGCTCGATGAGGTTGCAAGGGCGCTCGTGGCCGAACCGATCCGCCGCAGGTCGGTAACCCCGCTGCAGCGGCGCGCTGCGGTGCTGGTGCCGCTGTTCGTGAACGGAGGGGCACTCTGGGTGCTGCTCACCAGGCGAGCCCCTGGGTTGCCTCGGCATGGCGGGGCGGTGGCGTTCCCCGGTGGCGTGGTGGACGAGGCCGACGACGACGAGGTCGCCACGGCGTTGCGGGAGGCGGAGGAGGAACTGGGGCTCGGCGCGGATCGGGTGGTCGTGCTCGGACAGCTCAGCGACGTCGTGACCACGTCGGGCTTCGTCGCGTCGCCCGTGGTGGGAGCGATACCGTGGCCAACGGAACTGCGTCTCGAAGCAGCGGAGGTCGCGCACGTCCTGCCCGTGCCTCTTGCAGCGCTGCTCGCCCCCACCGCCATCGAATGGATCGAAGAGGAGGGCGCTGAGGGGCTGGAGCGCGCGCCCGTTCTCCACCTCGGTTCCTGCCGCATTGGCGGCGCCACGGCTCGAGTGCTCCTCGAGCTCGTGGCTCGCCTCAAGGGCGCGTTGGCGGCGGTGGGGGACGAAGCGCGGCCGAGATGAGCGCCTCGGCGGCCAGCACACCTTCGAGGTTGGCGGCCGACTGCGCCGCCGACGAGGGGCAACCGGCGAGGGCAGTGGCCCGGCCAAGTTCGGCGAGGGCCTCGCTCGCGCTTCCCTGAGCGGCCAACACCACGGCGTTGAGGTAACGGAGACGACCGTCCGCCGGAGTCCTGGCCACGAGGGGGGCCAGGACGGCGGCAGCTTCGGCAGGCTGGTGGCGGTCCAGGTGGCAGAGGGCGGCCACCAGGCCGCCGTCCGGCGTTGCCAGGTGGGGCGCGAGGAGGTCCAGCGCCTGGTCGCAACGCCCCAGACGTCGCAGCGCTTCGGCGTGGGCCACAGCGAACTGGGCTCCCTCGCGCTCGGCTCGTCGGAGGAGCTCCGCCGCCGTGGCCGCGTCCCCTTGGGCGAGCACGGCACGGCCCAGCCAGCCGAGGGCCCACGGCTCGTCGGGGCGAACCTGGAGGGCGCGCTGCAAGTGGCGAACCGCAGCGGCTGGCTCGCCGTCGGCGAGGGCGATCTGGGCGCGAACCACGAGGGCCTCGAAGAGGGTGGCGTTGGCGGCGAGGGCGGCGTCGAGGGTGGTGCGCGCGGTGCCCGCGTCGCCGCTTCCAGCGGCCAGCAGCCCGAGGGAGGCCAGGGCGCGCTCGTTGCCTGGAGCGAGTTCGGTGGCACGGCGGAAGGCTTCACGGGCGCCGGCCAGGTTGCCGCGCCGCAGCTCCACCTCGCCGAGGGTGAGGAAAAGGTCGGCGCGCTGGTCGGCAAGGATGGCGGCGCGGAGGGCGGCGTGGGCCTCGTCGTAGCGCCCGGCCGCCAGGTAGGCCTCGCCCAGCACCTCGAGGGCCGGGCCGCACGAGGGCTGAACGGCCAGGACGCCGCGCATGAGGGCGGCGGCATCGTGGGGCTGGCCGCTGGCCGAAAGGCGTCGCCCTTCGACGATGGTTTCCAGGGGGATGGCGGTGGTCCCCGGGGGGGCGGCGAGGGCCGCGCGCAGAGCGGCGGCTCGCCCGAGGGTCTCGAGGGCCGCCTGGTTGCGGCCGAGTCGCTCGAGGAGCGTGGCCCGAGTGTCGAGGAGCTGGGGCACGAGGGCGGGGGGTGCCGCCGCCTCCAGGCCGCGCAACTCGTCGAGGATGGTCTCGAGGGTGGCGGGGTCGACGGCCAGGTCGGCCCGCGAGCGCAGGGCGGTCACGGTTTCCGGGGTGACCGTGCGCAAAATCTGGCCGGCGATGGCAGCGCGTTGCGTCTTGAGACGGGCGAAGAGCGCGAGAAACTCGTCGCTGTAGTACTCCGGTGCCAGCTCGAGAGCTGGATTGTCCTGCACAGCAGCCGACAGCGCCGCCTCGGCCCGGTCCCGCTGCTGGAGGGCGAAGTGGGTCCAGGCGAGCTTCACCCGGATCTCCGCCCGCTGCTCCGCCCTCCCCTCCAGCTCGGCCGCCACCTGGAACAGCTCGGCGGCCTTGGCGTACTGGCCGGCGCGAAACGCCTCGTTAGCCTGGGTGAGGGGGTCCGTGGCCAGCAGCCCCCCCCCTGCGAGGACGAGGAGGGCGATGACGCAGAAGGTGACGCGCATGGCAGGGAGAGTGTAGCGCAGATGCGCGTTCGAGGCAGGCCCTCGCTAGGGGGCGAAGGTCACGGTGTGACGGATGGAACCGAGGGGAGGCACGACGATCCGTGTTCGGACCTCGCGCCCGTCGCTCCAGCGGACCACGAGCTCGTGCTCCCCGGCCGCCACCTTGCGCTCGTGGATCGGCAGAGCACCGAGCTCCTTGCCATCGAGGGTGACCACCGAGCCGCGGACGGGGACGTCGAAGTCGTTGAAGACACTGAGGGTGCCGTAGGGAGGCAGGCGCAGGGACACGGTGGGCGTGGAGGCGTCCACGTTGACCGTCACCGTCTGCTCGCGGTACCCGCTGATGCGCTGGTGAAATGTGTGTTCTCCCGGGGCGAGGCGAAGCTGGGTGGTGGTCACAAGCCCGAGCGCAACGCCGTCGACGGCAACCTCGGAGGGAGGGGACACGTTGAGCGTCACTGCCACTGGCGCCGGTGCGGGGGGGACGGTGGGGGTCGGTTCGACCGGTGGGGCAATCGTCGGCGAGGGGGGTGGCGCGGTGGGGAGTGCCAGGGTGGCTGCCGCCGGTTGCCGCCCAGGTCGAAGGACCAGCCAGGCACCTGTCGCAACGACCACGAGCCCGACCACCGCCAGGGCCAGGAGGGGAGCTCTGTGGCGGCGGCGCAGTGGGGCGATCTCCGTCGGGGGTGCGGTGGGGAGGAGTTCGAGGGGGCGTGCGGCGAACTGGGTGGGGGCCGTGAGGTCGGGCCCGGGCGTGCGCTGCAGGAAGGCGAGCTCGTCCCGCACGATGGCGGTCGTCGTGTCGAGACGTCGACCGTGGCGGGCCGAGGGGAGTTCGGCGAGCACCTGCTTCAATTCCTGGGCGAACTCCCGGACGCCGGGGAAACGGCGGTCCGGATCCTTGGACAGGGCGCGCAGGATGGCCCGTTCCAACCGCTCGGGGCACTCCGGGTTGCGCTGCCGGGGCGGCACCGGGTCCTGATTCAAGATCTGGTAGATGACGTTGGAGATGTTGGGTCCGGCAAAGGGCCGCACGCCGGTGACCATCTCGTAGGCCATGACGCCGAGGGAGAAGAGGTCGGTGCGGGGGTCCAGGGGCTTGCCGGAGAGTTGCTCGGGGGCCAGGTACCCGGCGGTGCCGAGGGCGACGCCGGTCTGGGTGAGCTTGGACTCCACCTGCAACGACTTGGCGATGCCGAAGTCCATGATCTTGACCAGGCCGTCCTCGAGCAGCCGCACGTTGGCTGGCTTGATATCGCGATGGATGATGCCGCGCGAGTGGGCGAAATCGAGGCCGGCGCAGACCTGCAGCAGGATGGCAAGGATGCCTTCCAGACGCAGCTTCTGGTGTTGGAGCACGTCGTCGAGATCGGTCCCGGAGAGGAACTCTTGGACCACGTAGGGGGTGCCCTGCTCGATCCCGAAGTCGAAGATCAGGGTGATGTTGGGGTGCTGGAGCGAGCCCGCGAGTTGCGCCTCGCGGAAGAAGCGCTGGGTGCTCTCCTCGTCGCCGGCAGCGCAGGTCTTCAAGGCGACCCACCGCCGGATGTACGGATCCCAGGCCTTGTAAACGACGCCAAAGCCACCCACGCCGATCTGCTCGGCGATTTCGTACTTGCCGATAGCCTTGGGGCTCCCCATGGCAGCCCCAACTGTAGCGCATCTCGCGGTTGCTGGGATAGTGTTACCCTTGCCGCGTGGCGGCGCGAACCCTTCTGGTGCTGGCCGTCGCTGCCCTGGCCGGCAGCGGCCTCTCCTGCAGGGCGCGGACCGGCACGGTCGCGGCCGGGCCGACGCCGACGGCACGTGCGCTTGGGCAACGACAGCTCACCCAGGGCGACTTGCGTCTCCTCATGGCGGTGAAGGGGAGGGCCCTTCGCCAACTGGAGGCGTCCCTCGCCGCGGCGGACGAGCACGGCGGCGACGTCCTGGGCAAGCTCAAGGACCTGGTGACCAGCGAGCGAGAGGCCGCGCAGGCCCTGGGCGTGGACTGGGAGCACTACTCCTGGGTCAAGGAGGAGATTGCCCGGGTGCTGGCCCTGCAGCGGCAGGGCGAGGATGCCCGGGTGCTGGCCATGGAGTTGCAGCGCTCGCGTCAGGACCTGGCGCGCCAGCTCGAGCGTTCCCGGGACCTGGCGAGCCGCGAATTCCTCCAGGCGCAGATCGCGAGCCTCGATCGGCAACTCCAGGCCATCGCCCAGGACCGCGCCGTCGACCCGCAGGTGGCCGCCGAACTCCGCCTCATCGAGGCCGCGCGAGCGGAGCTTGCCGAACTGCAAGGGCAGCAGGACCGGGTGCAGCGACGGATCCGGGAACTCGTGCGGCGCGCCCGAGGCGTCCCCGAGCCTGCACCCGGCGGGCGCCGCCTACGTGATGGACGCGAGCCGCGCCGCGTGGGTGAGGAAGAACGACAGTAGCTCCAGATTGATCTTGAGGTCGACGTTCTTGAGCTTGACCTCGGGGTGGCCCTTGAGCTGGGCAGGCGCAAAGTTCAGGATCGCCTGGACGCCGGCCGCCACCAGCTGGTCGAACACCTGCTGAGCGGCAGTGGCGGGAACGGTGATGACGCCAATGTGGACGTGACGTTCCTCGACGATTTCGGCCAAACGGCCGACGTCTTCCACCACCAGGCCGCCAGGGATGCGGTTGCCGACCTTCTGCGGGTCCGAATCGCACACAGCGACGATCTTGAAGCCGCCGCTGTTGAAGCCGGAAAAGTGCGACAGGGCAGTACCCAGGTTCCCGGCCCCCACCACCACCACTCGACGCTCCTCGGCCAAGCCCAGGATGTTCACGAGGTGTTCACGAAGCTGCGCCGCGTTGTAGCCCACGCCGCGGATGCCGAACTCGCCAAAGTAGGCGAGGTCCTTGCGGATCTGTGCCGAGTTGAGGTGGAAACGGTCGGCGAGCTCCTGGGAGGAGATGGTGGTGACGTTGTCCTTTTCGAGCTGCTGCAGGCAGCGCAGGTAGATGGAAAGCCGGTTGATGGTCAGCTCCGAGATGCTTTCGACCGGGATGTAGCGCTTGAAGGTCATGACTCACCTCACCACGGTGCGCGCAGCCAGCTCGGCCGCCTCGAGGACGAGACCCGGGAGGATGCCAAGGACGAAGATGCCGATGGCGCAGAGGCCCGCCACCACACGCACGGCGAAGGGCTCGGAGAAGGCGGGCGCACGCTTCGGCAGCGGCCGCATGTAGAGGTAGTAGACGACGCGCACGTAGTAGAAGACGGACACGAGGCTGTTCAGGACACCGACCACGGCGAGCCAGACCAGGTCATTGAGCACGGCGGCGCGGAAGACGAGGAACTTGGCGGCAAACCCGACGGTGGGCGGGATGCCGGCCAGGGAGAACATGGCCACGGCAAAGGCGAAGGACAGGCCAGGGCGGACCCATCCCTGACCGGCCAGATCGGTGAGCAGGTGGGGTTCCTCCTCGCCCTCGGAAAAGGCCGAGACCACGGCGAAGGCCGCGATGTTCATGAGGGTGTAGGCGGCGATGTAGACGAGTACCGCCGCGATGCCATCGACGCCGAGGGCCACGATCCCGACGAGGACGTACCCCATGTGGGCGATGCCGGAGTAGGCCAGCATGCGCTTGAGGTCGCGCTGGGCGATGGCGACCAGGTTGCCGAGGGTCATGGACAGCACCGCCACCACCGCCAGGAGCACCGTCCACCTGGCCGTGGCCACCGTGGGCAGCGCGGCCACCACCGTGCGCGCCAGCACGACGAGCGCTGCCCCTTTGGGAACCACGGAGAGGAACGCGGTCACCGGGGTCGGCGAGCCCTGGTACACGTCGGGCGCCCAGGCGTGGCATGGAACGAGCGCCAGCTTGAAGGCCAGGCCAGCGAGGAGCAGGGCGAGACCAGCCAGCAACAGTCGGTCCGCGCCGGTTTCCCCGACGCGCACGAAGGACGCTGCCTCGGCGAGGCTCAAGGTGCCCGTGGCGCCGTAGAGGAGGGCGATACCGAACAGCAGGATCGCCGCGGAGAAGCCGCCGACCACCAGGTATTTCCAGCCCGCTTCCAAGGAGACGACGTTGCCGCTGTGGAAGGCGTTGAGGGCGTACAGACAGACGGAGAGGAGTTCCAGGGCCACGAAGATCACCAGCAGGTGGTCGCTCTTCACCATGACCATGGCTCCGACCGCAGCCCACAACAACAGCGCGTAGAACTCGCCGAACCGGGCCCGCGTTCGCGCGAGGTAGGGGTCCGCCAGGAGCACGCAGAGGAGCAAGGCGACGAGTACATAGGTGTCGAGATAGCGGGCCAGGGGGTCGAGCTGGAGGGCGCCGCTCCAGACGCGGCCGGGCAGCGGCGTCAGCCAGCGCAGGGCCCCGGCCGTGATGGTGGCGATGGCGGCGATGAGGGCGAAGCGCGGCCGCAGGCCAGGGGTGAACGCGTCCGCCAGCGCCATGAGCGCTCCGATGGTGACGAGGAGGAGTTCGGGGAGAACGGTGGCAATGTCGTTGACGGGCACGCTCAGCCTCCGATGAGCCGCGCGACGGCGGCCTCCGAAATGGTGAGGAACGTGCTGGGGTGCACGCCGATCCAGACCATGAAGATGGCCAGGGGCGCGAAGGCGACCACCTCGTGCCAGGCGAGATCGGGCAAGTGCTCGTTGGCGGGGTTGGTGAGGGGGTTCCAGAACACCCGCTGGACGAGGGAGAGCATGTAGACGGCGCCGAGGACGATGCCGGTGGCCGCCAGGATCACCGCCGTCGGCTGAGTCGAAAAGGCACCCACGAGGATGAGGAACTCGCCAACGAAGCCGTTGAGGCCGGGCAGGCCGATGGACGCCAGCGTCGTCAGGATGAAGGCGCCAGCGTAGAACGGCATCACCGCGGCGAGTCCGCCGAAGTCCTCGATCAGGCGGGTGTGGCGGCGCTCGTAAATGACGCCGACGAGCATGAAGAGGGCGCCGGTCGACAGCCCGTGGTTGATCATCTGGAGGAGCGCCCCCTGCGTCGCCGCAAGCCCGCCGGCGAACAGACCGAGGACGATGAACCCCATGTGCGACACCGACGAGTAGGCGACCAGCTTCTTGATGTCCCTCTGGGCCCAGGAGACGAGGGCGCCGTAGATGATGGCCACGACGCTCAGGACGATGAACAGGGGAGCGGCCCGCTCCCACGCCTCGGGGAAGAGCGCTCGGTTGAAGCGCACGAGGCCGAAGGTGCCGAGCTTGAGGAGCACTCCGGCCAGGATGATGGAACCACCCGTGGGCGCCTCCACGTGGGCATCGGGGAGCCAGGTGTGGAGGGGCCAGATGGGCACCTTGATGGCGAAGGCGAGGGCGAAGGCCGCAAACAGCAGCAGCTGGGGGCTGGTCCAGAAGCCCTGCCCCATGGGGATGACCAGGCGCTGCATGTCTTCGTAGGCGAAGGACCAACTTCCGAACTGGACGTGGTGCAAGAAGGAGAGGTAGATGATGCCGACCAGCATCAACAGGGAGCCTGCCAGGGTGAACAGCACGAACTTCACCGCCGCGTAGACCCGTCGCTCGCCGCCCCAGACGCCGATGATGAAGTACATGGGCAGCAGCATGAGCTCCCAGAACACGTAGAAGAGGAACAGGTCGGTGGCGAGGAACGCGCCGATCATGCCCGTTTCCAGGAGCAGCATGGCCACCACGTACCCCTTCACCTTGTCCTTGATGGCGTGCCAGGAGGAGAGGAAGACGAGGGGCTGGAGGAGGGTGGTGAGGAGGACGAGGACCAGGGAGATGCCGTCGACGCCGAGGCGGTAGTAGATGCCGTACTGGGGCAGCCACGGGTACACCTCGACCAGCTGGAAGGACGGGTTGGCCGTATCGAAGCGCGACCACACGGCCAGGGCGAGGCCGAACGACGCCAGGGACCCGAGGAGTCCCGCCCAACGGTGGACGGACTCGGCGCCGCGCGGCACCACGAGGAGGACGAGGAGCCCGACGAGGCCCGGGGTCAACGTGACAGCGGAGAGGAGCATCTCTGGGTTTGGCACGATCTCCCCCTAGAGCAAGAGCCAGGCGGCGGCGCCGAGCGCCCCGGCCAGGACCATGAGGGCGTAGTTGCGGACGTTGCCGGTCTGGAGGAAGCGCAGCATGTCACCGGCGATTTCCGTGAAGAACGCCAAGGCGTTGACGGTTCCGTCGATGGCGACGGTATCCAGACCCTTCCACGAGAACCGCGAGAAGGCCGCCAGGGGCTTGACGATGACCCGGTCGTACGCCTCGTCGACGTAGTACTTGTTGGCGACGAGGGCGTAGAGGCGCGGGTTGGCGGCGGCGAAGCGGGCGGGGATCTCGAAGGCG
>FWPV01007839.1_pt1 | contig 19075 bp, 16 predicted proteins | sample 2228371 | NCBI WGS metagenome assembly FWPV01 (sample SAMEA103939776, study PRJEB20133) | metagenome
TTGGGAGGGCTGCGCCCTCCCAAACCCTCCCGGTGGGGAGGGCTTGCCGCCCCCACAGGCAGGGGGATGGGGAAACCCGGTTTCCCCGTATTTTCACCTCAGGTGGCATGAGATGTTGCGACGATTCCCTCTGGTGTTGATGCTCGCGCTCGTACCGCTGATTAGCGCGCAGTTCCTCGGCCCGCGGCTGCCCCGGCCCCTGAACCTGCCCGAGGCGCAGACGGTGGAAACACGCAACCCGCGGATCGGCGTGCACACCCGTCTGACCGGGGTCGGTGATGAAGCCTACATCCGGCGCACCCTGGAGCAGGTGCGGGAGATGGGCGCCCCCTGGATCGTCGAATTGTTCCCCTGGGCCTATGTGCAGCCCCGCTCGCGTTACGGCTACGATTGGACCGGCGCCGATATGGTCATCGCCCATGCCCGGCAGCAAGGGCTGACCGTTGTGGCCCGGCTCGACCTGGTGCCCGAATGGGCGCGCCCGCCGCGGACCACGGATCGGTATCTGGCCCCTGAGCGCTACGCCGACTATGCCGCCTACGTCACCGCCTTCGCCCAGCGCTACCGCCCGCTGGGCGTGCGCCACCTGATCATCTGGAACGAGCCTAATCTGCGCTTCGAGTGGGGTGAACGCCCACCCGACCCTGGAGCCTACGCCGCGCTGCTCAAGGTTGTCTACCCGGCCGTCAAGGCCGCCGTTCCCGACGCGGTGGTGATCGCCGGGGCACTCTCACCCGGCGGCGAACTTGATGGCGGGCAGACGCGCATGGACGATATGCAGTACCTGGCCTCGCTCTACGACGCCGAGGCCGGCCCCTTCTTCGATATGTGGGCGGTTCACGCCTATGGTGGCCAGGAACCACCCGAGGCCCCACCGGCTCCCGAGAAGGTCAACTTCCGCCGTATCGAACTGGTGCGCGCATTGATGGACCGCTTCGGCGACACGGCGAAGCCGATTATCGTGACTGAGGGAGGCTACAACGACCATCCGCGCTGGAACGCCGCCGTGCGTCCGGCCGATCGCGTCCGCTGGACGATCGCCACCTACGAGCAGGCCCGGAGCTACCCCTGGCTCACGGCAGTGGTCCTCTGGCAATTCTCAGCTCCCTTCGCCACGCGCTCGTACCCCGACGCCTGGAACTTCGTGGCCCCTGACGGCACCCCGCGAGCGATCTACGATGCCGTGCGCGCCTACGCCCGCGGCGAGGCAAGCGGGTTGCTCCCTGTGGCCGCCGGCCACGCGGCAGCAGGAGCGCGCAGGAGAATGGTATAATCTCGTGTGCGCAGCCCCATGGGGAGGATACCTCCAGGGGCAGACAAAACACGTGGGCGCCGGCGGGCGTGATGGCGTGGGGATGGGCTGGTTGGTCCTCACCCCCGACCCGCCCGGGCGCGCCTCCTGCGCGTCAGGTGGCGAGCGGTGAGGCTGCGCAGTGGCCGAAACGAGAACAGATCAACGCGATCCCGAGAAGCGAGGGACATATGCGCCCGATCTCCTTTTTTGCACTGACCCTGCTGATTGCCGCGACGCTGGTGACGGGTTGCGGCGCACGACCTGGCGACACCCCGCGCGGCGTGAGCCTCGGGCAGCCCTTGCCTGATGTCGAGTTTACCACCGGGCGCGGCGAGCGAGTCAGCGTGGCCGATCTGCGGGGCAATCCTGCGGTGATCAACTTCTGGGCCACGTGGTGCGCGCCATGCCGTGAGGAGATCCCCGTGTTGCAGGCCGCCCACGCCACACATGGCCAGAACGGAGTGGCGTTCCTCGCCGTCACCGATGAACTGCCCACCACGGTGCGCCCGTTTATGGAGCAGATCAATATGACCCTCCCGGTCTGGTACGATCCTGGCGGTCGTGCCGGGCAGAGGTACGCGATTCAGAGCATCCCCACGACGTTCTTCCTCGACGCTGACGGGCGCCTGGTAGCCCGTCATACCGGGGCGTTGACCCGTCGCCAGCTCGAGGCCTACCTGCAACAACTCACCACCGGGGGCCAGGACCAGCGCGAGCCTCCTGCCAGCGATCCGCCTGTGCCAACCCGCATCCCCGCTCCTGGCGGCGCCGAGACGGTTGGCTGGCAACGGGCCGGGCAGGCTGCTGTGTGGTAAACCAGGCCGTTGTGGGCGCGCCGCGGGTATGGCTCATGCGAAAGCGCCAGAAACTGACAGGAGACTTCGCCTATGTCCGCTCAGAAGCAGTATCGCCTGGCCCGGCGCCTGGCCCAGCTCGAACCGTCGGCCACTACCGCGATGAACGCCCGCGTCCAGCAGTTGCGCGCCGAAGGTATCAAGGTGATCTCGTTCAGCGTTGGCGAGCCAGATTTTAACACTCCCGAGCCGATCAAGGCCGCCGCGATCGAAGCCATTCACAACAACTACACCCACTACACGCCGGCCGGCGGCATCGCCGAGTTGCGCAAGGCCGTAGCTGCGCGCGTAAGTGAGGACCAGGGGTTGAGTTACGGCATCAACCAGGTGACGGTGACCACCGGCGCCAAGGAGGCGCTCTACCTGGCCTTTCAGGCCCTCTGCGACGATGGGGACGAGGCGATCATCCCCGCCCCGTACTGGGTGAGCTACGTTGAGCAGGCCAAACTGGCGGGGGCGGTTCCCGTGACGCCCTTCGGCGCCGAGGCCAGCGGCTTCAAGCTCACCCCCGAGCAGTTGCAAGCGGCGCTCACCCCGCGTACCCGGCTGATCGTGCTCAACTCGCCCTCGAACCCCACCGGCGCGGTGTACAGCGCCGACGAGCTTCACGCCCTGGCCGAGGTGATCCGCGGCAGCGAGGCGCTGGTGATCACCGATGAGATCTACGACGCGATCAGCTATGTGCCCTACGCCCGGCTGCTGCGCGTAGCGCCCGACCTGGCCGATCGCACCCTGGTGGTCAACGGCGCTTCGAAGGCCTACGCGATGACCGGCTGGCGCATCGGCTACGTGGCCGGCCCGCAGCCGATTATCACGGCGATCAAAGACATTCAGAGCCATTCCAGCACCCATACCGCCTCGATCTCGCAGTACGCGGCCCTGGCAGCCTACACCCCCAGTCCCGAACTTGACCAGACCGTGCGCGAGATGGTCGCCGCGTTCCAGCGGCGCCGCGACCTGATCCTGGAGTTGCTCGCCGCGATCCCCGGGGTCACCTGCAATGTGCCTGACGGGGCCTTCTACGTCTTCCCGAATGTCAGTGCGCTCCTGGGGCAACCGCTGAAGAATGGGATTGTGTGCGACAGCAGCGATGCCCTCAATACATATCTCCTCGACCACGCTCATATTGCCTGTGTGAGTGGCGAGTCGTTTGGCGCGCCGGGCTATCTGCGCCTCTCCTACGCCACCAGCGAGGAGGAGATTGTCGAGGGGATGCGGCGCTTCCGCGCCAGTCTCGCCTGAGCCTGCGCCACTCACACCCGCGCCCGGGCAGGGGCGTGGGACAATCCGGGTTCGCCGCTACCCCTGTTTTGAGGGAGGCCCGGGAGGGCTATGCCCTCCCACACCCTTCCCCGGGTCAGGTTTAAGGTCTGTTGAACCTTGCCTTATGATCCGCGCCACTGCACTCTCCGCCCTCGTTCCGCGACTTGCCGGACAACGCGTGCTGGTCATCGGCGATTTGACGCTTGATGAGTATCTGTATGGACGGGCGACACGTCTCTCGCGGGAGGCGCCCATTCCGGTGCTGGAGTTTGTGCGCCGTGAGGTGATCCTGGGCGGTGCGGCGAACCCTGCTCGCAACATCGTAGCTCTGGGTGGATTGGCCACCCAGGTGGGCATCATCGGCGCGGACAGCGAAGGGGAACAGGTGCGCGCCCTTTGCCAGGCGGCCCGGATAGACGCCGCCGGGCTGATCGTCGCCCCCGAGCGCCCGACCACGCGCAAGACGCGCATCCTGGCCGACGAGGCCCCCCGCCTCCCGCAGCAAGTGGCGCGCCTCGACCGGCTGGAACGCGCCCCGCTCGGGCCAGCCGACGAAGTCCGGGTTATCGAGGCGCTCGAGGCGCTTGTGCCCGGTCACGCGGCGGTGCTGTGCTCGGACTACCAGCTCGGGTTGTTGACGCCGCGGGTGGTACGCGCCGTGCGCGCGCAGTGCCAGGCTCACGGGGCGCTCTTCTGCGTGGATGCCCAGGGCAACTCGCGCTACTACAGCGGCGCCGACCTGTTTCGGTGCAACAACCGCGAAGCCGAGGGGGCCCTGGAACAGCCGCTGCGCAGCGAAGCCGACTTTCGGCGCGGGGTGGGCCGGCTGCGCGCCGAGCTTGACGCGCGGCTGGTCATTGTAACCCGCGGCCCTGAGGGGTTATCACTCGAAGGTGACGGGGTGGGCTATACCTACCTGCCGGCGCTGCGGATCAGCGAAGTGTACGACACGACCGGGGCAGGCGACACCTTTGTGGCGGTGGCGACCCTGGCGCTGGCCGCCGGCATCGCCCCGGTCGAAGCGGCACATCTGGCCAATGCGGCCGCGGCCCTGGTGGTGCGGCGCTTCGGCAACGCCGTGGTGACGCCAGAGGAACTACGCGATGCCCTGGAGCGGTATGCGCGCAGCGACAACGAAATGAAGCCCTGACGGGCTTCACGGGGGGAGCGGGAAGCATTTTAGATTTTAGATTTTAGATTGCAGATTATCGCGCAGGGCGTTCTGATGCGCTTTGACGGAACACCGCTCGCGGAGTGTTCGAGTGAAATTGGTGTTATACTATTTTACCCATGGTTCGCTCAAATTTGGACAAGTTTCACGAATTGACCTACCGTTCGCTCATTTTTTTAACGGATGGCTTCCTAATGCGATCCGCGACGTGACGAATACGGGATCTTTCGTCGCGACACCGCCGTTGCATGGCTTCAGAACGCACTCCGCAACATTGAGCGAACCGAGGGAATTGAGATACACTTCCTCATTATGATGGAGCAAATCGTTGTAACCAGTGAGCGCGTTGATGCTATTCCGCTGCTCCTGGCCCAGATGGACCAGATGGGATTGCCCCGCCTGCTGGACCACTTCTTCCCGACCCACGGCAACTGGCAGGGTCTCAGCCTGGGATGGACCCCCACGGTGTGGTTGGCTCATAGCTCTCGGCAGGCGACCACCGGCTGAACCACGTGCAGCCCTGGGCGGAGAAGCGGGTAGAGACATTGAGCCGGTGCACCGGTCAGCCGGTGCGCTCCCTGGATTTCAGCGACGACCGTCTGGGGGATGTGCTGCGTGCGCTCAGCCAGGATGCCGTCTGGGAAGAATGTGAGACCGCCCTGAATGGACACGTGCCGCGGGTATACCGCCTGGACGCTGAGTACGTGCGGGTGGATAGCACGACGGCCAGCAGTCACCGCCTGGTGACCCCAGAGGGATTGTTCCAGTTTGGACAGAGCAAGGATGGCCGACCCGACCTGCCCCAGGTGAAGGTGATGCTCTCCACGCTCGACCCGTTGGGCATGCCGGTGGCTGCCTCGGTCCTGCCGGGGCAGTGTGCCGATGACCCCTTGTATATCCCCGCCGTCCGTCAGGTGCGAAAGGCCGTCGGCCAGGGAATGATGGATGTGGGGGATTGTAAAATGGGCGCATTGGCAACCCGTGCCTTTCTTCAGGCAGGAGGCGATGACTACCTCTGTCCTTTGTCGGAAGTGCAGATGCCGCCGGAAGCGCTGGAAACGTACCTGACCCCCGTTTGGCAGGACGAACAAGCGCTTCCTCCCGTGTTTCGGGAGAAGGAACACGGCGAGCGGGAACAGGTTGCCAAGGGGTTTGAACGGCAGGAGAGGTTGACCGCAGCAGTGGACGGGCACACCATCACCTGGACGGAACGGCGGCTGATGGTGCGCTCCTTGAAACAAGCCCACGCAGCAGAAGCGGCCGTGCGGGATCGGTTGAGGAAGGCGCAGACCGCCCTGGAAGCGCTGAACGAACGCAGACGAGGCAAACGACGCTTCCCGGATGGGGAAACGTTGCAGCAGGCCGCAGAAGCGGTGGTCGCGCGGTATGGAGTCCAGGGGTTGGTGTGTCTGCAGTACGCAGAAGCGGTGCGCGAGCGGCCGGTGCGGGGCTATGGGGGACGGTCGGCCCGCATGATCCGGGAGCGAGAAGTGCGACTGACGGTGGCCGTAGATGACCAGGCGCTGGCAAAAGCGATTCGTCGGCTGGGTTGGCGGGTATATGTCACCAATGCTTCGGTGGAGCGCCTTTCCCTGGAACGAGCGGTATGGGCGTATCGGGGGCAGTACGTGATTGACCGGGGCATGGGACGTCTGAAGGGGCGACCGCTGTCGCTGACGCCGATGTATCTGATGCGGGAGGATCGGGCGACCGGCCTGATCCGGCTGCTGACCGTCGCCCTGCGGGTCTTGACGTTGCTGGAATTTGTCGCCCGGCGGAACCTGGCTGCCAGAGGAGAGACACTGGCCGGCTTGTATGCGGGCAATCCCCAGCGGGCCACGATGCGCCCGACGGCGGAGCGTGTGCTGGAGGCGTTTCGCGAGATCAACCTGACGGTCATCCAGGCGCCCGATCATACGCATCGTCATCTGACACCGCTTTCCGGACTCCAACAACGCATTCTGGCGTTGCTGGATTTCTCTGCAGACATTTACGCCAGGCTTTGCCTGGATTCGGTGGATTCCGCTAAACCGCCTTGAAAATGAGCGAACCATGGGTCAGTCGGCAACACTTTCGGCGATGGCGCGCAGTCGTTGCGCATCGCGCATTGGTGGAACACCGAAGAACCGCTTATACTCACGACTGAAATGAGACACATCGTCATAACCGACGCGATGCGCAGCGCTGGTTGCGTCGAGCGCTTCGCTCAACATCAGTCGGCGCGCTTCCTGAAGCCGTAGCCGCTTCTGAAATTGCAGCGGACTCATCGCCGTGACCGCCTTGAAGTGATGATGAAAGCTCGATACGCTCATGCCAAGTTCGCGCGCAATGTGTTCCACACACAGCGGTCGGTCAAGCTCCCGGCGCAGGCGGTCGATTGCCCGGGCGATATGATGGGTGCGACCGTTCTCGACCACAATGTAGCGCAGCCGGTCACATTGTTCGCCGTTCAGAAGCCGGTAGATAATTTCGCGCGTAATTAGCGGCGCCATAAAGCGCGCTTCGGCTCGATCGTCAGCAAGGCGCACGAGCCGTAACACTGTGTCGAGCTGGTCTGTATCCAGCGGGCTGACATTGATCGCTCTGACACTAGCGCGCTGTGCGAACGCCGTTTGACCGGACTCGATCATAACGGAGCTGACAAGCAACGGGTCAAGTCTGAGACGAAGGCTCAGATAGGGACGCACCTCAGATGCTTCGAGTACATGCGCGACAACTGGCAGATTGGCGGTAACAATCAGGTAGTGTGTGGCGTTGTACAGATAGCGCTCACGACCAAGAAAGACTTCTTTGCTTCCCTGGGCAATCACACAAAATACCGGGTCATAGACGCTGTGCATCTGATCGTCCACAACCAGGTGACGCCAGCGGTGAATCAGATCGAGTGCCATCCGTTCCACCAGCAGATCGAAACCCAGGCCTTTCTGCAGGAAAACCAGGTGCAGATTGAAGCGTGGGGACCGTTTGCTGAAGGCAGAAACAACATCTTCCAGAGCGAGTTGCTGCGCGCCATTGCGGACAAGCATCAGAAATCCGTGGCGCAGGTCATTCTGCGCTGGCTGACCCAACGCGGGGTCGTGGCGATTCCCAAATCGGTGCGCAAAGAGCGCATCGAAGAGAATTTCAACGTCTTCGACTTTGAACTCAGCCCGGAAGAGATGGCCGCGATTGCGACCTGGATACGAAGACCAGCAGTTTCTTCGACCACCGAGACCCGGCTGTTGTGAAGCGACTATGCGAGGCAAGACGTCCTACCTAGAAGAAGCCAGGAACAACGCCCTGTTTCCGTTTACACACCAGGAGTTCTGAAGGAGAATGCATATGGAGATCAAACGCAACGGTTCACAGCCTTCGAGCAAGGGAGCATCCGAGTATTTCACTGGCGCTGTGCGCGTTGATCCCCTCTTCCAGGCGCCTGAACCCGCGCGCGTGCGAGTCGCCAGCGTCACCTTCGAGCCGGGCGCGCGCACTGCCTGGCATAGCCACCCGCTGGGACAAACCCTGATTGTCGCTGCCGGTTGCGGTTGGGTGCAGTGCTGGGGCGGTCTGGTCGAGGAGATTCGCCCGGGCGATGTGGTCTGGTTTTCGCCAGGCGAGAAGCACTGGCACGGCGCCGCAGCCACCACCGCCAAACGCTTTACGAATGCGCAGACAATCTACGACTATCAGCGAGGCGCCGGATCGTCCCGGTTGATAACACTATAGGGGATGCATACTGGTGCGTGAGTCACCGGGTCAATCAGAATCGTTGCCCTGACACCAAATACCTCCTCCAGCAGTGATGGCGTCAACACCGCCATGGGCGGCCCATCGGCGACAATCCGCCCTGCTCGCAGCGCGATCATCCGATCCGCATAGCGTGCGGCATGGTTCAGATCATGCACCACCATAATAATTGTTTTACCGTAATTGCGGTTCAGCATGCGCACGAGGTCAAGCACTTCAATCTGATGTCCAATGTCGAGAAAGGTTGTTGGCTCATCCAGCAGCAAGATTGGCGTCGCTTGGGCTAGGGCCAGGGCGATCCACACCCGTTGGCGTTCACCACCGGATAGGCTGTCAACCGGACGGTTGGCAAATGGTGTGGTTTTGGTCAGGTTGAGCGCCTCTGTAATTGCTGCGTGATCCTGCCGCCGAAGCATGCGTAACGGGCCAGCGTGTGGGTAGCGGCCCTGTTCAACCAGTTCGGCGACGGTGAGTCCGGACGGAGCAGTCGGCCCTTGCGGTAGCACCGCCAGCTTCTGTGCAACGGTGGCTGTAGGCATCCGCGCTATCGCTCTCCCGTCCAGATAGACTGCGCCTGCACTCGGTTGCAACAGGCGCGCCAACGCCTTCAGCAAGGTCGATTTTCCTGAGCCATTTGGCCCAACGAGCGCAGTAATTGTGCCACTGGTAATGTGGATCGAAAGACCATCAAGGACAGTGCGTTGATCATAGCCGGCGCTGATCTGTTCGGCGGCAAGCGCCGCCGCTGATTTCGGGTCACTCATGAACTGCTCCGCCGCAGAAGGTAAAGGAAAAACGGCGCACCAAGCAGAGCCGTTACTGCACCTGCCGGTAACCCGGCACGGTACGGCGTCGTGGTAAAGGGCGGGTTGAGCGTGATAATCTGTGCCGCTACGTCTGCGCCAACGAGCAGTATTGCGGTGATCACGATGCTGCCTGGAAAGACGCACCGTGCGTCGTCGCCGACCAGGCGGCGGGTGAGGTGTGGTCCGATCAGGCCGACGAATCCCACTGCGCCAACCACTGCAACTGCGCTTGCGGCGAGCAGCGCCGCAACGGCAAGCAGCGCCAGACGAGCGCGCTCGACCGGCACGCCGATCCCGGCAGCAATGGAGTCACCGAGCTGGAGCGCATTCGCGACACCTGCACAGAGCAAGCCAACAGGAAGCGCGAACGCAGCCCACGGCCAGATCATATTCCAATGGATCCAGACTCGTCCGTTAAGCGAACCAATCATCCAGGTCAAAATGCTGCCAAGCGCCTGATTGTTGCGCACGAGCACCAGTGTTGTGGCGGAACTGAGAATTGCACTTACGAGGACACCAGCTAACACGAGGCGTACCGGATCGATATTTCCGGCACGATTGCGCGCCATCAATACGACAAGACCGCTTGCTGCGAGACCGCCGGCTAACGCAACAACGGGCAGGGTGCGCCCTGGTTCGGCCATAGTGCCGCCCCGCGTTAACCACAGAACGGCAACCAATACCCCACCAGCGCTCACACCGGTCAGGCCCGGCTCAGCCAGCGGGTTGCGCATAATTGCCTGCAGCAAAGCGCCCGCCAGGCCGAGGAGCGCACCAGCCACGACGGCGATCAGGGCGCGGGGCAGGCGCAGTTCCCAGACAATTTGGCGATGAAGCGGTTGATCGGACTGATCCAGCACAGCGCGCAGTACTTCGCCTGGTGTCAGGCTCACCGACCCAACGCCAAGATGCAGCACGACGAGGAATACGAGCAGTGGAGCGCCGCTTGCGAGTACGACATAGGTGCGTCTATTCATTGGCGGGCTCCAAATTGCGAACGCAGGAGGATGAGCAGTAATGGCCCGCCGAGGAGTGTTGTCCAGATCCCAACCGGCAGTTCGGTAGGCGCAAGGGCAAGCCGCGCAAAGAGATCGGCGCTTGTTAAGAGTGCGGCGCCGATCAATGCTGCGACCGGCAGCACATACACTGCATTCGGGGTTGCCAGTGCTCGGCGTGCCAGGTGCGGCGCAAGGAGCGCCACCCAGCCGATCGGGCCACAGACAGCGACAACTGCGGCAACCAGCGCCGCACCGATACTTAGGAGCAGCAGCCGGGTCGGCGCTACAGCCAGCCCTAATCCTGCCGCCAGATCGTCACCTAACTGGATGAGGTTAAGCAGCCGAGCACAGAGCAGCGCTACCGGCGCCCCGATAAGCGCCCAGGGCAGAACAATCGCTACGTGCGCCCAGGTGCGGTTTGCCAGGCTGCCGAGCAAAAAGAGAAACAACAGATTAACATCGTTTTGGGTCGCCAGACTGATCATGCTAATCAGCAGTGCGTTCAGCAATGCGGTGATAGAAGCGCCGACGAGGATTAGGCGTAGCGTACTGCGCATTGATTGCGCCGCAAACAGTACTGCCAAGCCGCCGGCAAGCCCTCCGACCAGGGTAAACCATGGCACAAGCGTAGCCGGCGCCGGCAGCCGAAAAATTGTGATTGCCCCAACGACGACCGCAGCCCCCCCGGTGATTCCCAACAGCTCTGGCCCAGCGAGAGGGTTGCGCAACGTATCCTGGAGCATAACACCGGACAGCGCAAGCAGCGCGCCTGAGATCATGCCCAGCACCAAGCGCGGTAGCCGCAGCTCCAACACGACAATGCGGGTAACGCGTTCACCCTCGCCCATAAAGAGGAGTGCGCCTAGTTGGTCGAGGGTGAGTGCGGGGATGCCCTGCTGCAAGGCCAGCGTGCTAATCACGAGCAGGCTCAGCAGCAGGGTCACGGTTAGCGCATGTGCGCGCCAGGCGTGGCGTGGCTGTGCGATCACGGAAGGGGCTGGGGAAATACGTCTGGGTAGATCAAGGGCATAGCTTCATCCAGTACCAGCGTGAGCGAACGCAAGCCACGGCCGGTACTCCATACCGTAAAACTCACTTCATAGACTTCGCCATTTTTGACAGCGGCGATTTCGCCCCAGAGAGGGTTTGCCGCTAACTGCTCGGATAGTGGTTGGGGCGGCACAGGGCCAAAGCCAAAGGTTTGCACAAACAGCACGTCCGGGTTTTCCGCTAACACCTGCTCCAACGAGAACTGAATCCCGCCACTTGCGTGCCCATCGCTGCCAGGCGCCGGCGCGGGCCAGGGGTAGTTGGTAAGCTCGCTCAGCATCGAACCCACGAGCGATCCAGCCGTATCAATGCCGAAATTGACATCCATGCCCCACATCACCAGCACGGTGCGATCTTTGGGCGATTGTTCGCGATATGCCGCCAACTTCCTCTCAAACGCCTGCACCCGAGCGGCAGCCTCAGCTTCCCGATTGGTAAGTCGAGCAATATCTTTCAGATACGCAATCGAGTCTTGGTAGGTGCGTGGCCCCATAATGTAGAGCGGCGCAATTGTCGCCAGGCCATCGCGGAGCCCGTCGTGAACGCCTGCAAGCCCGATCACGAGATCTGGCTGAGCGGCGGCGATATCTTCCAGGCTTGGCTCAAAAAAGGAGCCGCCAATGATCGCAAATGTTTGCGCACGCTCACCAAAGAATTCGGGTAGTGGCGCAACCCCGCCTGGGGCGACGGCCACCGGCTCCAGACCGAGATCAGCCAGAATGTCAACACAAATCTCGGTCACGCAGACAATGCGCTCAGGTACACGCTCCAAAGTGACCGTTGCTCCAGTGGCATCGGTAAACGTCAGGGTGTCGTTCGCTGGCGCATCGACTGTTGGCGCAGGCGCGGTAGTCACAGCATCTGTCGGCGCGGGGGCGCTCGTTGACGCGGCAGTTGCGGCATCTGTCGGCGCGGGGGTACTCGCAGGCGCGGCAGTGGGAAGATTGGTGGCCGCAGGCGCACCACAGGCAACAAGCAATACAGCGAGCAACAACAGAACACTCCGATAGGTAAACCGTACCATAACAACTCCCTTCTTGTAGATAAACCGACGACTCTCTCTGATGAACACCTATGAGGATGCAACACCGTCGTCAGTACATCGCTCTAACTATCGAGTAGCACGCCATTACGTTGTGAAGCGATCAGGCGTGCGTATACACCATTACGTTGCAGTAATTCATCGTGGGCGCCAGTCTCAGCGATCCTGCCTCGCTCAAGGACGACAATCCGGTCGGCGCTACGAATGGTTGAAAGCCGGTGAGCGATGATCAACGTTGTGCGTCCAGCGCGTAATTGTGTCATTGCCGCTTGCAACGCTTGTTCGTTTTCCGTATCGAGATTGGATACAGCCTCATCCATCACCAGGATGGGCGCATTCTTCAAAAATGCGCGGGCGATAGCGATGCGCTGACGCTGCCCACCAGAAAGCTGCACCCCACGCTCCCCCGCATTCGTGTTGTAGCCTTGCGGTAGTGCAGCGATGAACTCATGCGCCAGCGCCATGCGCGCCGCCGCCTCAACCTCCGTGTCCGTTGCCTGTTCATTGCCAAGCCGGATATTATCGCGAATACTGGTGTTGAAGAGATAGATATCCTGTGGCACAAGCGCGATCATGGCACGCAGCGTCGCCTGGGGGAGTGTGCGGATATCGTGACCGCCAATGCGAATTGCTCCGCCCGTGACATCCCAAAAGCGCAGCAGCAGGTGGGTACACGTAGACTTGCCCGCGCCGGAATGGCCGACGAGTGCAACGGTTTCGCCCGGCGCAATCTCAAAGGTTATGCCGTCCAGGACATCGGGCAGCGTAGGTTGATAGCGAAACGAGACGTTCTCGAAGCGCACATGGGGTTCAATCGGCGCATCAGGTGGCTGTACAGCGCGATCAGTCACTGGCGCGGGCGCTTCAAGCAGGGCAAACACGCGATCCGCAGAGGCAAACGTGACGTTAAGGTGACGGGCGATGTTCGTCACCTCAGTGATTGGGCCAAACACGCTGGCAGCCAATACGACACTTACCGGAAACAGCACGACAGGAATGATGCCCTGCGCAACCTGCCAGGCTGCAAGGGTGAGGACGGCCAGCGTTCCCAACGACACAAGCGACGTAATCGTGGCGCCTTCCAGCCCGGCGCGCGAACCATGAGCAAGCTGGGTACGCACCAGTGCCTGACTTTGCCGCCCCAATCGCGCCAACCACGCTTGCCCCTGCCCGAAGGCCACAATCTCGCGCAGACCCTGTATGCTATCTACGACATCAGCATTTACTTCGCCCAATTGCGTGCGCAGCGCCTGTCCATGGCGTGCAGCGCGGCGGCTCAGCCAGAATGGCACTGTACTAACTAGAATGACAGCCGGAAGCAGGACGAGCGGTAATAGCCAGTGCAGCGATCCAAGTGCAATGAGTGTACCCACAACCACCAGCACAGCAACCACGACGGTACCTGCGGTATGCGCATAAAACCATTCAATCGTTTCGATGTCGGCCATCGCTGCTGAAGCGACATCACCCGAACGTCGCTCGATCAAATACCCTGGCGCTAACCGTTCAAGCGCCCAATACATCCAGACGCGCAATTCCGCCAATACCCGATAGGCTAAATCGTGGGCGAGCCACATTTCGACCCATGTCATCAGGGCGCGCAGCACCACTAAACTGCCTAAGCCGACGATAAACAACCAGAGATCGGCGGCACTTCTGCCGACCACCGCCAGGGCAACGATATAGGCGCCAAGTGCAGCACTGCCGATGGTTGCACTATACTTCAACACGCCTGCAGCAATCGTGATTGCCATAAGCCAGTAGTGTGGGCGCAAGATTGCAAGGAGCTGCCAGATTCCACTCCCCCGCCCAGTTCGGCGCGCTGGATATGGGCGAGCAGCCAAGTTCCAACGAAAAATGTTCATGGCATGTGCCTACTGTGCAGCAACCAACCGTGCATAGACCCCGGCACTATTGAGCAGATCGGTGTGCCGACCACTTTCAACAATTCGGCCCTGATCAAGCACAATAATTCGATCCGCATTGATGACCGTAGACAAGCGATGCGCAATGATCAGCGTGGTACGCTGGGCGGTTAACCGCTCTAGTGCGTTCTGAATCAATGCCTCGCTGGCTGCATCTACACTGGCAGTTGCTTCATCAAGAAGAAGAATCGGCGCATCTTTCAGCAGTGCTCGCGCAATCGCGATCCGCTGGCGCTCGCCGCCTGACAGCTTCAATCCGCGCTCGCCGACAATCGTGTTGTAGCCTTGCGGCAGCGCAGTGATAAAGTCATGGGCATTGGCGGTTCGTGCAGCCGCCTCAATCTCAGCCGGGGTTGCATCTGGCTTGCCGAGCCGCAGATTATCGGCAACACTCCCGTGAAACAGGTATGTGTCTTGACTGACGACCGCGATCATGCGCCGTAGCGTATCTGTGGTGTAGGCGGACAGCGGTCGCCCATCAAGCAGAATCTCGCCCTGTTGCGGATCGAAAAAGCGTAAGAGCAGCGAGACAACAGTCGATTTACCAGCGCCGCTGCGCCCGACGAGAGCAACCGTTTCGCCAGGCGCTATGCTGAATGAGACACCATCAAGCGCCGGACGTTCACCGTCAAGGTATGCGAAGGAAACATGTTCAAATCGAATCGCTGTACTCGTGGGTGCAGGTGCAGGCCGGGCAGGTTCGCGGATATCCGGCTGCGTGTCGAGCAGCCGAAAAATAGCCGTTGAGGCCGAAACACCCATATACCCTTGATGCCAGTATGCGTCAAGGTCAACCAGTGGGCGAAAGCACTCATTGACCAAAAACAGGATGATGAGCAGCCCTGCAGCATCAAGATGACCGTTTGCCAGGCGCAACGCACCTATCCCTACTGCTACTGCAGTGCCTACGCCTATTGCCAGACCGACAACACCGGAGCGAATCATCGAGATTGCAAGCTGTGCCATGGTCGCCTGATACAGCTTCAGCGCAGCCTCACGTAATGCCTCTCCCCGTGCGACACTGGCGTTGAACGCCTTGAGCGTAGTCATACCTTGCATACTATCGAGAAACTGTGCTCCAAGCTCAGCATAGGCCTGCCAATGACTCGATCCGTACCTGCCCAGCAACCGATCCCACATCTGCGGGATGACCGGCACAAGCAGAGCGCATACGAAGGTTATTCCGCCAATCAAGGGATCGATAACCACCAGCACAGCGAGAATGAGCACCGGCGTTGCCAGCGCAACAAACGCTTGCGGAATGTAGTAGCCCAGATAGCCTTCCAAGGCCTCGACGCCATCTACAAGGGTAGATCGCACCGTTCCGGTATCAGTACGTTCAAGGTATCCAGGGCCGAGCGCCAGGAGATGGGTATAGAGGCGGCGGCGCAGGCGCTGCTTCACAGCGGCGGAGGTTGCCATTGCGCCGATCTCGCGCAACCACAAGAGGACGGCACGTACGAGCACTAATCCAAGCGCCCAACCGATCAGTGGCACGACGCTGGCCCAGTCTGCACGCTCAAAGATCCGAATCGCGACCTGTGCAGTAAGCAAACCTTGCCCAACATATGTGCCGGTAATCAACAGCCCTAAAAGCACCATCACGATAACATTGCTGCGCACCTCCGCAATGAGTGCGAACAAGCGGCGATGAAGCATCATGGTCTACGACCCCTTTACCTTCTGCTCCGTGCATGTCTTGCATCATAGCGAGGTGTCGGCGGGCGCGTTGTCTGAAATCACACAGGGGGCCGGTGCGATTTCGTACTGATGCGGCGGTGTGGAATCGGACAACCCAAATCTACGACGCCTTGTAAGATCGATGCTGGCGTGTTGCAACGTGCTGCAATACGTCACAGGTCTTTGTAACGTAGCATATTAAGGGGGTTCATCTATGGAGGACATTTTCGAGGTTCTGGACGAGAAAGCGATTGTGATCGCGCCTTGCAATCACAACCATGCGTTGGTACAAAATCCGTTCGCGTGGGAAGAGGATGCTGTGGAGGGTGAAGCGACCGAGACGAGCGAAGTAGGCGAGGAAGCCTAGGCTTCTGCGATCCTGAGTCAGTACATGCAGGCGGCACGTCGCCTGCATGTGCCATAGAAAGGACATGTTATGGTGGATCCTTCGCAGTGGGCTGCGCACCCTACACCTGTGCGGCTGCGCTACGGCTACCATCTCTACCCTGATGATCACGGAGCATGGCTGATCGCAACGCCAGATGACCGATTCATTCGACTGCGTGTACCGCCTGAGCAGATCGCTGCACTTCTCCCGGTATTGGATGGGCAGGTGGCACCATGTGACGTACTTCAGGATGAACACGCTACACCGCTCATTGCTGTGCTTGAACAGTTTGGCAAGCAAGGTTTGCTTGAACCCGTTATGGAACCGAATGGGCGCAATTCACCGCGTGGAACGGCGCTCATTGTTGGTGCGAACCCGCTTGCAGCGCTTGTACACGATCTCTTGCTTCAAGAAGGGGTTCACGTAGACCATGAACCTCGCTCTGTACTGCCCACAACTACGCCGCAGATCCTTATTTCGTGCGCTGACTGGCTGCCCGATACGTATTGGCTCCAGCTTGATGCCTGGTGCAGAGCGCATCGTGTAGCCTGGCACACATGTTATGCGGAAGGGACGCGCTTCTACCTTGGACCAATATTTATACCAGGAAAGTCGCCAAGCTACACCGATGCACGCGCTCGCCGTCGTGCTGCTGCACCGTTTCACGATGAATTGCTCGCCTGTTGGCGCTACCTAGAAGGTGTTCGCGTACCACCCGTGCGCTGGCCTAATCGGGGCGGTCTGGCAATGCTTGCAGGTGCGCTTGTCGCCGATGTCATTGCAGTGCTGATGCATGATCGTCCGCCAAGTCTTGGCTACCAGCGAGTATTTGATCCAGAGAACAGTATGTGGCAACAGCATCCGATATTGCCGCTACCTCATCCTCTGATGCTTGAGCCGGAGGCGCTATGAGTGCGTTTGCGCCAATACAGGTCTTGGGGATTTGTGGCAGCCTGCGCACCGAGTCATATACGCGACAAGCGCTTGCAGTGGCGCTTGCCGCTGCCCAGCGCGAAGGTGCGGAGGTGACTACGCTGAGTACTACCGAACTCATGCTACCGCTTTGTAATGGCGCAGATCCGCAAAGAGAGCCGGAAGTTATGCAGCTACGTGCTCGTGTGCAATCCGCCGAGGCGTTGCTAATCGGCTCGCCCGAGTACTGCGGTACGGTCTCTGCGGTGCTAAAAAATATATTTGAGTGGCTCAGCCCGAATGTCCTGGTCGGCAAAGTTATTGGTGTGCTGGCAGTGGCGGAAGGTGCGTCGGCACAGGGATCGCTTAACGCCTTGCAGCAGCTCTGCTGGCTTCAGGGCGCATGGGTGCTGCCGCTGGCCGTGACGGTGCCGTTTGCGCACACAACCTTTAGTTATCCTGAACGCCCGTTTGCTCAGCAGACAATGCGTCAACTGGATCTGCTCGGCACGCATCTGATCGAGGCGACACATCGGCTGCGCAGGAGGGCAGTATGAGTGGAACGCCCTTTGTCCACGCACAAACGATGGTTTCGATGCCCGATGGCGTGCGTCTCGCGTCGCTCATCGTTCGTCCGCAAAACATATCGGCCCCTGTCGTCCTACTGCGTACCCCATATGGGCGGATGCTCCATCTTGAAGAAGGACTCGGGTGGTCGCAGCACGGTTTTGCATTTGTGGCCCAGGATGTACGCGGGCGTTATGAGTCGGATGGTGAATGGTCCCCATACACTCATGAACGCGCCGATGGCGCGGCAACCGTGGAATGGTTGGCTGCGCAACCTTGGTGCAACGGGCAAGTGATTCTCGTGGGCGGTTCCTATGCCGGATTTGCCGCCTGGGCCGCTGCACTGAGCCAGCATCCGGCAGTATGTGCTGCGATTATCGCTGCACCGGCAATGGGGAGCCACCATACGATGTTCGATCCCGCTGGTGTGCTAAACCTTGCCGATCACACATGGTGGTGGATGACATATGCTGATGGACGCACGGAACGCCCGCGCTTGTTCGAAGCTATGTACCAACTGCAACCGACGATCTTAGCGCATCTGCCGGTTGTGGAAATTGCAGAGCGACTCTGGGTTGAACTCCCCGGTTGGCACGAACGTTTGTGTTACGGGCCTGATACTGTTCCGCCTTATGCGATCACAGACACTGATCTTGCGCGGCTTACTATTCCAGTGCTTCACATCGGTGGCTGGCATGATCCCTTCGTTGCACATACCTTGCGCCAATGGTCACTGGTAGGTTCGGCGATCACTCCCCGTCCAACGCAGACATTGCTCATAGGGCCGTGGACGCATACCCTGGCCTTTAATCATAGTACAACTGTTGGTGAACGTGAATATGGCCTGGCCGCACGTCTGCCGCTTGGGCGCGTGCAGGTGCAGTGGCTGCAACACGCGCTTGGCGGCACCGGCGCGCATACACTCCCAAAAGTGCGGATCTTTGTGATGGGTGACAATCGTTGGTGCGAACCGCCGACATGGCCACCATCCACAGTATCGCTCCATCTGTTTGCCGCAAGCGATGGGCGGTTACTCCCGACTGTAGAACGTGTGAGTGGCTCAGATATATTCATGAGCGACCCAGCGAACCCGTTTCCTGCTCGCTCACTGCCGGTGGATCAGAGCGATCTTGCCAAGCGCCCCGACGCAGTGCGCTATACAACGCCGCCGCTCACTACCGCGTTACGATGGGCAGGCACGCCCACAGTGACGCTGTATGCGACAACCGATGCACCAGGAACTGATTGGGTTGTGCGGCTTCATGAAGTGTTACCAAATGGACGCATGCTGTATATCGGGCACGGACTGTATCCTCTCCAAAAGTGCTGGATCAGGCCGCTGGTTGCGCCGCGACCCCCGCCCGCTGGGCCAGCCGTTCGGCTAAGGTCGGCGTGGTCG
>FWPV01007853.1_pt1 | contig 19050 bp, 16 predicted proteins | sample 2228371 | NCBI WGS metagenome assembly FWPV01 (sample SAMEA103939776, study PRJEB20133) | metagenome
ACCCAGCGGTGACGTATTCTGCGCCGTACGGCGACCAGGCCTGCAGCGCGCCGAGGTAAGTGGGCGATTCGACCAGCAGCCGGTCACCGTGGTTGATAAAGACCTTGCCTATCAGGTCGAGCGCCTGCTGTGAGCCGGAGGTGATGAGTACGTTCTCGGCGGTCACCTGGATGCCGATCCGGCTGGCATGACGTGCGATCATCTCGCGCAAAGGCGTGTAACCCTCAGTGGCGCCGTATTGCAGCGCCATCGGTCCCTTTTCAAGCAGAACCTTATTGCAGGCTTCTTGAAATTCCTTGATCGGAAAGACTTCAGGAGCGGGCAGACCGCCGGCGAATGAAATGACCTCTGGATCTTCGGTAAGCTTTAATAGCTCCCGAATGGCCGAGGCTTTCATCCTTTGCATGCGCTGTGCATAACGATGATCCCAAGGGGTTTGCATTTGCATTTTTCTCCTCATTCAAATTTATCCATCAGGCTGTCCTTGATTGTGCAGCAAGGCACATAAAAAGATTAAATCAGACCTAATAACGATATCCCTTGGCAACCCGTAATTCTATCCGATAACCACTCATCCACCAATAGAACCGAATTCCTACCAGAAAAAATCAGGTGTGCCGTTCCTCTCAGCACACCTGGTAAGCCAAACCTACTTGGGGAAGCGGCTAATAATGGCCGCCATGGAGGGAAGGGTAATCCGATCGCCAATGGACAACTCCCCCGGAGATTTCCCGATGGTTGTGGGCGCGCCCTGGTAGATATAGACCAGCGTGCCTTCTTCGGAGGATTTCAGATCGACATACGCCTGCCCGGTCAGGTAGCCTTCAGCATCGATTGCGCAGCTGGTGACCACGCCGACGGTTTTACCCTTGCGGTCAATGACCGGGTCGCCGTGATGAGCCATGCGCACGCCCTTTTCGGTGAAGCGAAACCGCACGACCACGCCCTGACGCTTCGCCTCACGAGCCAGGTAAGCATCCCGCCCGATGAACCAGGGCTTATAGGTCTTTACGTAGCTGCCAAAGCCGGCTTCTGCGACGCCCAGGTTAAGCTCGCCGCCCATCTCATGGCCGTAGAGCGGCAGCCCGGCTTCCGTCCGCAGGGAATCCCGGGCGCCAAGCCCGCAGGGTTTCATGCCCAGCGGCTCGCCGGCTTTCATTAGAGCGTCCCAAAAGGCCGGCGCCTGATCAGGATGGACGAACAGCTCGAAGGCCATCTTTTCGCCCGTGTAGCCTGTGCGCGAGACGATCAGATCAAAGCCGCCTACGACCGCTTCGCAGAGCTGGGTGCGCTTGAGTCCCATGATCTTTTTTCGATTGGCGGCATCCAGCCCGAGGGCAAAGAGAATATCGCGCGATTTCGGACCCTGCAGGGCGATATCCACGCGCATATCCTTGCCTTCCTTCGGGTCGCGCAAGTCGCGGAGCACCACGTTTTTCCCAAAAGCGCGTGCCCAGGGACGTGCGTTATCGACCTTGACGCTGCCTTCACGGACAGCGTTCAACCAGGCCCAGTCTTTGTCATTGTTGGAGGCATTGACCACGACCAGATATTTTTCCTCGGCACGTCGGTAGACCAGCGTATCGTCGATCACGTTCGCATCGGGATCGAGGAAATGGGTGTAGCAGGATTCGCCGACTTCCAGACCGATGATGTCGTTGGCGCAAACGCTGTCGAGGAATGCGGCCGCATCGGTACCCTCGGCCTGGAATACGCCCATGTGAGCAACGTCGAACAACCCGGCTGCCTGGCGGGTGGCGAGGTGCTCTTCGACCACCGATGTGTACCAGACTGGCATCTCCCAGCCGGCGAAGGGGATCAGCTTTGCGCCCAGTGCTTTGTGAGTCTCATACAGGCTGGTGCGCTTGAGCGCCGCGGTTTTAGGTTCTTTCCATTCGAAAGCTGGCAGCGCTTCACCGCTGTCCTGCGGAAGACCAATGGCGTAGGGTTTGTATCGGAAAATCGGCTCACCGTCCGCGCGGCTGACCGGTTTTTCGTTCGATTCGCTGATATAAGTCGGTCCAGGGATCCGGCGGTACAAATCCGGATCGAAGATCGTGTAGCCGTCCGAAAGGTCACGCAGCCATGTAATCGCCGGTCCAGCTTTCTCCGCTGGCAGACTGAAGCGAAAGTGATGCGGCGTGACGCAGGAAAGCACGCCCTCGACCGCGCCTTTCGGCCACTGGATGGTCGTCTTCTGGTGTTCGCCAGGGTTGAGCGATTCGGCGTCGCTTGTGAACACGTAGTTCACAAAGCTGCGCACGTGGGGACCCTGGATATCGTAAGCCGCCCAGCTTTCCTTACTCGCCGGCTGATCGTCGATGTAATAGAAGTGCGGGTAACCGTGGCGGGTCGGTTCGTAGTCGATGCCCGCGGATTCGGCCAGTTTGCGCACTCGCAGGCGGGCGTCCTGGAGGACGTCAAAATTGACCTTGGCCCGGACCGCATCCCCCTTGCGCGTTTCGAGACTGTACGGGGTGGTTGCAAGAAGGACATCCGCGATGATGTTCCCGACCTCGACCATATCCTGTTCGTTGAGTCCGCGCTGGGTCATCCAGGGCGTGCCGTAACGAATGCCGGACGCGTTCAATGCGGTTTTATCGCCTGGAATGGTGTTTCGGTTGAGGACAATCCCGGCCACGTCCAGAATTCTGGCAGCAAGGTCGCCGCTCAACGCCGTGCCGTCCGGCCCGACGATCGATTTGCAGTCCACGTTGCCCAGGTGGGTGTTCGTGCCGCCGTAGGAGATGCGCAGCCCGCGTTGGGCAAGCTGATCGGTCAGCGCGATGCAGTTTTGGATAATCTGGCGCTGGAGTTTCTGGAACTGCTCGGTTTTCGCAATTTTCAACGTGGTTGCCAGGGCAGCGATGGCGTGGATATGCGGACCGCCCTGTTCGCCGGGGAAGACAGCCCGATCGATCTTGCGGCCAATTGCGGGGTCCGTGGCGAGAATCACCGCGCTGCGCGGTCCCATCAATGTTTTGTGCGTGGTGAAAGTGATCACCTGGGCGAAGCCCACCGGCGAGGGGATCGCCTTGCCGGCGATCAGACCCGCGATGTGGGAGACGTCGGCGAGCAGGATTGCGCCGGCTTTATCGGCGATGGAGCGGTACTGTTCCCAGTCCGGCACCCAGGGGTAGGAGGAATAGCCGGCGATAATGATCTTTGGCTTGTGTTCTACCGCCAGGGCTTCGAGCGCAGCGTAGTCAATCTGCTCGGTATGAGGATCCACGTTGTAATGGACGACGTTGTACAGCTTCCCAGAGCGGTTGACCGAAGATCCGTGGGTCAGGTGACCGCCGTGAAGCAGATTCATGCCGAGGATGGTGTCGCCTGGATTGATCAGGGCGTGATAGACGGCGTTGTTAGCCGGCGCACCGGAGAGCGGCTGCACGTTGACAAATATCTGGTCTGCCGAGATCCTGTCCGTGGCGAAAACCTCGGCGCAGCGCCGGCGGGCCAGCGATTCAATGATATCCACGTATTCCACCCCCTTGTAATAACGCGGATCGGCGTAACGGCGGAAGTGGGTCAACCGGGCGGTGTAATCGAGAATTTCCGCTTCGCTCATCCAGCGGGTTTCTTCATCCGGATACCCCTCTGCGTATAAATTTTGAAAGACAGAGCCCAGGGCTTCTCTTACGGCGAAGGGAGCAGTGCTTTCACTAGGAATCAAGATTAACTTCCGATATTGGCGTTCTGATTCGATCTGGATCAGTTCGTGAACATCCGGATCCACTTCATTCAGCGTTCCCCGGGTCAGAAAATCTGCCATCAGCACTCTCCTTGATTTCAAAGTTCTAATCTGTTAAATAACCGAACTGCCGGCCAGTAATATTGTATATTGCCAAGATAGGCGGGTCAAGTCCATTCGTCCTGATGTACCGTGAAGGTTGTAATTGAATATGCAGCGGAGATCATCCCATTCGGGACTCAATCCAGGCGAGCATGGTGTTCAACACTTCATCCTTGACGAAGTCGTTGTGAAGTTCATGATAACCGCCTTGCCACTCTTTGTACTCAACCAAATCTTCCGGAGCCCTGCTCGCCAGCTCCCGCGTCCCGGCTACTGAGACGATCCGATCCGCTGAGCCCTGCATGATCAGAAGGGGAACGGTCAGTTCAGAAATGTGCTCCTTGATCCACACACCCGAGTTGATCATATCCAGGCCAAGCCTGGCGGAGATGCGGGTATGGACTAGTGGATCTGAGTCATACCGCTCGACCACGGATTGATCCCGCGATAAAGCGCTGTGATCAAGACCATTGTCCATGCTGAACGTCGGCCAGAGGAAATAGAATAATTTCCCCAGGAAATACTTAAGGGGTGGAATTTTATCAGGCGCGGTCCCCGGGCTGGTGGTGATCACACCATGAACACCCGGCCTTCGTTTGAGAGAGTAATAAATGACGAGATTTCCGCCCAGGCTGTGCCCGTAAAGAAAGACCGGAAGACCAGGATGGCGCTGTCCGGCTTCCTGGAGCAGGCGATCGATGTCTTCGAGCAACAGGTCATAAGAGTCGATGTGTCCGCGTTGTCCGCTCGATTTTCCATGTCCGCGCAGGTCGAAGCTGAGAAACGAGTATCCGTGTTCGCAAAAGAATTCGGCCACGTGAGAGTACCGCTGGCTGTGCTCGCCCAATCCGTGCACCAGGCAGATCACGCCGCGCTCAGGTTCGGTGAGACTCCAGTCGCAGGCAAACAATTTCACGCCTTCCTCAGGCGACAGGTAATATTCCTTGGGAGACATAGGGAGTTCCTCTTTGAAAGATTGAGGGGTTGACTTTTTAAGTTTATCCGATGTTGCTGTAGAGGCAAGCTGCACTTGCAAGGATCCTCGCCTGGAATCGTCATTGGAGAGATGGTCGTCATTCAAGCCAGGATCAATGGGAATGCGGTCAATCCATGTCCAATCCCCTGACCTTTTCGAGCTTTTTGATCCGTTCGTATAGCGGGTCACAATCCCCCGGAAAAGCTGGCCCAAGCCACTCTGTCCTTGCGAACCGCTCGCGGAAGAAAGGAGGCAGCGAGGCGTCGACCTGTTCAGCTCCGCCAAATGGGTCCCGCGAGCCGTAGACAACCCTCCCAATACCGTAGAGAAGGATGCCTCCCAGGCACATCAGGCACGGTTCGAGCGTCGTATAGAGGGTCATCGATTCGGCCTGCAGCCACAGGTTTTCGCGGACTGATCGAAGCGCTTCCATCTCTGCATGGCGGCAGAGGCTCAATCGTGGATGCCAGATCGCATTCGCGCCCTGCCCGACGATTTCCCCATTCAGGCTGATCACCGCGCCGATTGGCAGGTTTCCGACTATTTCCGCCTGAAGGGCAAGCGCGACCGCCCTAGACATATTTCTTTGGTCAAATTCGGATATAGGCATCTTTTTCTCCGCTTGGATCGCAAATTAGATTTATGACCACAATATGACTGAAATGTGACTCTGCTCACGTTGGCTGCGTATGGATTATAGCTTTAATAATTGTGGATCGTTCTGAAATCAGAAAAGGAGGATAAACTCGGAAAACATCGATCAACAAAGTTATAATTCAGGAGGACCTGGTTGGCAGGATATCCCTGAGCAGGCAATGAAGGAAGCAACGAATGAGCATGATCAGGGTTATTATGCTTAACTCAACCAGGCAAGGATGAGGCGTGGTCGAACCCAGCGATGATGAAGCAATCATCCGAGCTGCCAAAGGGGATGGCGAAGCCTTCAGCGTACTCTATCAGAGGTACGTCAGGCGGATTTACAACTATATCTATTACCGGACGGGAAACCAGCACGACGCCGAGGATTTGACCGAACGGGTGTTTTTTCGGGCTTTGAACCACATCCATAACTACCGCAACCGCGGATTGCCCTTCTCGGCCTGGCTGTACCGGATCGCCCATAACCTGGTGGCCAACTGGTACCGGGACACCAAACGCCGTAAGGAAGTCCCGCTCGAGGACCATGCCTACACAATCCACCGCGGCGAGCTGCCCGAAAGCTCACTGGTCAGGCTGCAGGAAGTCGAGCAGTTGATGGCAGCTCTTCGCAGGCTGCCGCCAGAGCGGCAAAATTTGCTGATCTTAAAATTTGTGGAGCGGTTGTCGAACGAGGAAATTGCCCAGATCATGGGCCGGACAGAAGGAGCGATCAAGAGCCTGTATCACCGTACGCTTCTTGCCCTGCGAGACGAGATCGGCATCGATTTAAACGGAGAAAATGATGTTAAAGATAGTAACTGACGGAGCAGCGGACATGCCCCAGGGATGGGAGGAGCGTTACGGCATTCATATTCTTCCCTTGCGCATCCGTTTTGGAAATGAGGAGTTGCTTCAGGGGCGGGATGTAACCAAACAGAATTTTTACCAGCTGGTGAGAGAAAAGCGCGACTTTCCCAAAACATCCCTGCCTGCGCCGGATGAAATCAAAGAATTCTACCGCTCCATCGCCAACCGCGATGATTCCATCATTTCGATCCATGTCGCCAGTAAGATGTCCGGCACCTTCTCGGCCGTCCAGACGGCTGCTAATGAACTGAAAGGCGAGCTGGACGTTTATCCTTTCGATTCCGGGGCAGGTTCAGCGGCGCAAGGTTTCATGTGCCGGGAAGCCAGGTTGCTTTCCGAGCGAGGATTCAGCCCGGCGAAAATCATTGAGGTTCTCAGCGAACTGCGCTCCCGATTGACCGTGATCTTTACTCTCGAAAACCTGGAGTTTGCCCGTCTCAGCGGGCGGATTAGTTCTTTTCAGACAGCCGTTTCCTCCCTATTAAAAATCAACCCGATTATTTTCCTGCGCGACGGTCTGCTGCAGATGGGCAAGAAGGTTCGCACCCGTCAAATCGCGCTGGAAACGGTGATTAATGAGGTGAAAAACCGGCTGGCCGGCCAGGAAGCAAACCTGGCCATTGTCCATGCCAACACGCCTGAAACAGCCCAGGAGCTGATCGAGAGGGTGCGGGCTGTCATTCCAGCGATCAAGGAGATCATCATCACGGATCTGGCGATTCCTGTAGCCGCCCACCTGGGTCCCGGCACGATCGGGATTGTAGCCTATCCTGTGAGGGAGGTTCGATAATGCTCGGCGAGGCTGTGGAATTCAATCAGGTCGGCAAGATCGAGAGAGGCTTAGGGGATTATATGAGGCCGGTCGATCCTGATCCTGATTTTGTGCAAAAACTGGGGGTCAGGCTGCGCTATCCAAAAGCTGTTACCCTCGAAACGAGATCCCTGTCCGGGCCGGCTGCGCTGCTGGTCTTGCTGGCTGGATTGATATTAGGGATATTTTCTGTATTCTTGCTGCGCAGGCTGCGCTGATCCAGGCGCATGGATTTTTCCAGCCGATTAACTCCACAAATTCGATCAGGATCAAGATTGTTCCCGAATTCCGAGTTTGGCGCGGAGTTCATCGTTGCTCGGTTCGACCAGGATGCTTCCATCCGGGAACAGGATGGTCGGTACGCTGCGATGCCCCCGGTTGACTTGCTCGACGAACATGCGGCCTTCGCGGTCTTCATCGATGTCCACGTAGGTGTAAGGGATTTGGTGTTCATCAAGCACCCGGCGGGCGCGGCGTGAATCAAAACACCAGCGGGTGCCGTAAAGGATGATGATCTTGTCGTCAGTCAAGTTGATTTCCTTATAAGAGAGGTTTCGATTGCCTGGATTAATCGGCGGGTTTCAGCCAGTACATCCGCCTGGATGGGGAAGGAGTAATCTTTCTCAACCTTGGTAAGCAGCAGATCCGCGGCTCGCTTCCATTCCAGGGGGATGCGTGAATCGTTCCGAAATTTTTGAAGAAGCGAATATGCGCTGGTTTCTGGCTGGGCATCGCCGCGGGCCAGGAAATAAGCCTGCACGGCCAATCCGGCTGCGCGCCGGGCGCATACCCTCGCCCTGGCTTCATTGCCCGCAGCGCGGGATTTTTCGGCGGTTTCCAGTTCCTGTTTGATTTTTACGCCAATTTCCGGAGGGATCACAATGCCCATTTTATCCGATAGAGCCTCACCTGTCGACGGCGTGCACAGGGATTACCAGCCGCGCCGGGATGGGATTCGGTCAATTTAAACCGTAGACGCTTATACCAGATTGAACCAAGATGGGCGGACGCAAGGCCCGCCCCGGCTCTCCGTTTCGTTTGATAATAGATGAGTAACGCGAAATCCGAATTACGCCCAGCCCTGATTCTTGACAAAAGAAGTGATGACCGGGATATTGATGTACTCGCCCCGATAAGCCTTGATGGCATAGAAGACCATTAACAACAAGGTGACGATCGGGGAAATGCAGTTTACGACCGGAATAAAAGCCAATATGGTGTTGATGATAATCAGCACGATACCCAGCGCCAGAGCTTGAACCGCATGGGCTTTGATAAAGGGCCTGCTTTTTTTGTCCTCCATCAGCAGGACGATGATCGGAACCAGCGGGGTTAACAGGTATGAAAGCAGTGCCCAAAGGCGGTCGTCGCTGGTGGTTTCCTCGGGTGATTGGGGCATCTCTGACATTTTCGCCTCCTTCATAAGGTGATAGAGTGGATAAAAAAACCTTTATTATTTTATAGGAAACGCAAGGAAAAATCCATCGATTTTGCTAATTTGTCATTGGTGAATGAGATGTGTTAAAATCCTCTCGATGATCCACTGCAGAACTGTTTTTATGGGGTCGCCGGAGTTTGCAGTTCCGTCGTTGGAACGCCTGGCGCAGCTGGTTGACCTGGTGGGGGTGATTACCCAACCGGACCGGCCCGCCGGGAGGGGAAAGGTGCTGACTCCGCCTCCGGTTAAGCAGGCTGCATCGCGGCTGGGGTTTCCGGTTTTCCAGCCAGATCGGCTGCGCACCCCGGAGGCCTTCGCACAACTGGAAACCTGGGCGCCGGAATTAATCGTCGTCGCCGCTTTTGGGCAAATCCTGCGTCAAAACGTTCTAGATTTACCGCGCTACGGGTGCATTAATGTGCATGCCTCGCTTCTGCCGCGCTGGCGCGGAGCCGCTCCCATTCAGGCCGCGCTGCTCCACGGCGACCGCGAAACAGGCGTGACCATCATGAAAATGGATGCTGGAGTGGACACCGGTCCGATCCTGGCTCAGGAAGCCGAAATGATTTGGGAGGAGGACGATGCGGCAACGCTATCCGCCCGCCTGGCGCAAAAAGGCGCCGACCTCCTGGCCGCCACCCTATCAGGCTATTTGAATGGCGAAATCCTGCCCAAACCCCAGCCAGCCGAGGGAGCCACATACGCTCCGATGTTAAAAAAAGAAGACGGCCAGCTCGATTTCTCCCGATCAGCCGTGGAACTGGCCAATAAAGTCCGCGCCTTCAACCCATGGCCGGGGGCATATTTCTCGTATCAGGGTAATCTGCTCAAGGTTCAAAAGGCGCGCCCGCTGCGATCGTTGGTCCTGCCACCAGGCAGCAGGGGAATTGCCGCCGGACTGCCGGCAGTTGGCTGTGCGGATGGTGCGTTGGCACTGGAGATCGTCCAGCCGGCAGGGAAGAAACCCATGCCTGGCGAGGTGTTCCTGCGCGGGGCGCGCGATTGGCTTGAGGGAACCCAACTTGACTGATCTCCCCCTGTCATCGGCTGGCAAGAAACCGCGTTTTTTGATCTTCGGCGCCGGCGCGGTGGGAACCTACATCGGCGTCAGTCTGCTGCTCAGCGGGTATTCGGCCGTATTCGTCGAACGGGAGGAGACTGCTGCCCAGGTTCAATCCAGGGGCTTGAGGTTGAATATTGGCGGCTCGCAACGCTTGATCTCCCGCCCGGCAGTCTGCAGCTCGCTCGAAGCGGCCCGGCATTCCGGCCCATTCGACGTGATCATCTCAGCCGTTAAGTCCTACGACACGCTGAATCTGGCTCAGGCTATTGCGCGGGCCAAGCCTGAGTTCGGGGCGGTGCTTTCCCTGCAAAACGGAGTGGAGAATGAACGTCTGCTCGCCACGCACCTCGGCGAGGAACGGGTGATCGCGGGGGTAGTGACCAGCGCCGTGAGCCGGACTGCTGCGGGCGATGTGACGCTGGAGCGGCTGCGGGGGGTCGGAATCGCCGCCGGGCACCCGCTCTCCTTAGATATCGTGACCGCGTTCCATAAGGCTGGATTGAATGCGCGCTTATACGATCATGCCCAGAGCATGAAGTGGTCCAAGATGCTGACCAATCTGCTCGCCAATGCGACCGCGGCAATCCTGGACATGACCCCTGCGGAAATTTTTGCCAACAAGGAAATTTACGCCCTGGAAGTCCGCCAGATCCGCGAGGCGCTGGAAGTGATGGCTGCGCTGGAAATTCCGGTGACGGATCTGCCCGGCGCCCCGGTGAAATTGCTGGCGCTAATCCTGAACAGCCTGCCGGACTGGCTGAGCCGGCCGATTGTCAGCCGCACTCTGGGGCGCGGGCGCGGCGCCAAGATGCCTTCATTCCACATTGATTTGCATTCCGGACGGAAGAAAAGCGAAGTGGATTACCTTAACGGCGCCGTAGTGCGCTATGCCCAGCAGCTTGGAATCCAGGCGCCGGTCAACCAGCTGCTCAACGAAACGCTGCTCGGCCTGATGGAAGGCAGTCTGGCAATTGATCAATTTGCCGGGCAACCTGGCAATCTCCTTGCACGGTTAAATCAATACACCGGCTAGCTGCTAGTTCAATGACGAGGTTCGCTTGACCGTACCAGCCTGGGCGCAGGACACGATCTATTACCAGATTTTTCCGGACCGTTTCGCCAACGGGGACCGGAACAATGATCCAGTTAACGTTCGCCGTTGGGGCAGCCCGCCTGACGGCATCCATTTTCAGGGCGGCGACCTGCGCGGGATCATCAATCACCTCGATTATCTGAGTGATCTGGGCGTGGAAAGCATCTATCTCAATCCGATATTCCTTTCTACCTCCAATCACCGCTATAACACAACCGATTATTATCAGGTCGACCCGAAATTGGGCACCCTTGCCGATTTCGATGAGCTGGTCAGGAGTCTGCATGAGCGCGGCATGCGTCTGATCCTGGACGGCGTCTTCAACCACTGCGGGCGCGGATTTTTCGCTTTCGTCGACGTGCTCGAAAACGGGCGCGATTCCCCCTATCTGGACTGGTTTCACGTTCACCGCTTCCCCCTCGAAGCCTACGCTGCCGGGAAGACCCGCAATTACCAGGCCTGGTGGGGCATCAAGAGCCTTCCGAAATTCAACACGGCCAATCCAAAAGTGCGCGAGTACATCTTTGGCGTTGCCCGGCACTGGATCGAAAAAGGGGCTGACGGATGGCGCCTTGACGTCCCTAACGAGATCGACGACGACGCGTTTTGGGCCGAATTCCGCGACACGGTCAAAAAGGTTAATTCCGAGGCGGTGTTGATCGGCGAAATATGGGAGGTCCAGCCGCGCTGGATGGATGAGCGGCATTTCGACTCGCTGATGAATTACCCTTTACGCTCGGCGCTTTTGGATTTCTTGCAGTGGGGAAAGAGCGGGGCGCAGACCGCCGAACTGATCGGACGGGTTGTTTCAGCTTATCCGTGGGAAAACACGCTGGCGCTCTACAATCTTCTCGGCTCGCATGATACAGAGAGGATCAAAACCATGCTGGCGGGCCGGCCTGAGGCGCTGCGGCTGGCGTACCTGCTTCAGTTCGCCCTGCCAGGCGCTCCCGCGATCTACTATGGGGATGAAATCGGCCAGGAGGGCGGGAAGGATCCCGAGTGCCGGCGGACTTTTCCCTGGAATGAAGAAAAATGGGATAAAGAGCTGCGGGACTGGGTGAAAAATCTCATCCGGTTGCGCAAGTCTCACACGGAACTGCGCCGGGGTAACTTTGAGCTGATCTATGCTTCGGATCACCTGCCAGTGATGGCATTTAAACGCGAGCTGGACGGGCGGGTCATACTGGCGGCGGCAAACGCCTCGGAACAGGCCCAGATGCTGCAATTCCAATCAGCCGGCCCGTCTCTGCCCGCTGAAGCAGAGTTCAAAGATCTGCTTGGACAGCCGATCGCAGCCGGTCTGCGCGACAGGCAGATTTCATTCGAACTGCCGCCGTATTCGGGCGCGTATTTCAAGCTCGGCTGAGCGCGTCGGTTTTCGCCGCCATGATAAAGTCGTTGCGGTGCAGCCCGCCGACTTTATGGGTCCACCAGGTGACGGTCACCTTGCCCCATTCGGTGAGGATGGCCGGGTGGTGGTTTTCCTCTTCGGCGATTCGGCCGATTTTGTTCGTAAATTCAAGGCTTTCGCGAAAATTCTTGAAGAGAAACACCTTGCGCAGACGCTGAATTCCTTCAACGGCGATGAGTTCCCAGCCGTGGATCTGCGCGGTTAAAGCTCCCGCTTCATCCGCGTTCAACGGACGCATATTGGGATAATCAGTTGAGCAGTGTTCATCCTGAAGCATCTGATTCATCTCTTTCTTCGACACTTTCGGCTCTCTTCGGAGATGTTTTCCAGCTGATTTCGCCAGGCTCAAGGAGGGATTCCAGAAGTACTTTAACCCTGAACCCGGATTCAGCTGAGCCAGCCATCAGCGCGGAGGCAATCTCGTAACTGCCGATCATCCTTTCCACCAGGTGAGCTGCAGACCAACCCGGGCTGGATGAGGCTTGGAGCAGGGAGGCAGCGACCATCCACCAGAGAAAATCCTCAAAGGCTTCTTTGTTAAACCAGAGCACGTCCTGATAGCGGTTGATTCCCAGGTAGCGCTGGATATCAGGTTCTGCAAGCCAGTTTTCTGCGATCCGGCGGATGGGTAATCCTGCGGTTTCTTCATACCACCGCTGCTGGCTTAAGATTAACCGCAGGGTGATTGGCAGGCGCAAGGCATCGGCCTGGTCAATGCCCAATTGCTGGGCGCACTCGACCAGCTTTTCGGAGAGCTGCCATTCATCGAACCAGCTGACCGTCTGCCTTTCATAGGCCGGTTCACCGGTCAGCTTGCCCAGATCGTGGATAAAGACCGCCGCGAGCAGGATGATCCAGCGGTCCTCCCGGTCTGCGAGCCCTTCCAGCAGGTACTCGAGGGCGGTTTTGACCATACCTTGCTGGAAAGCTGCGTTTTTGGAACACACGACCGGCAGACCAAGCGCCGTTTCGAGCTGCTCCCGGACCCCAAAGAGAATTTCTGGCTTGCGGTTTGCCGCTCCGGTGATCTGAGTGATCCCATCCAGCAGGGCGGCCAGTTTGCCCTGGGCTTCTTCCAGCAGGTGAGGCGGGAGAGTCTCCTCCGCTCTGGTCAGACGGTTATCCAGCAGAAAGCGGAAGTAGCCGGGGTTGGCGATTTCGACAAACGGTCGCATGATTGGCGCGAGAAGCAGTTCGCGCATCGCATCCTGAACATTCGGAACGCCGCTGCCGCCCAGGTGTTCGCACAGGATCCTGTATGATCCGTATTCGTCGTCGCTCACCTCGCGGAAATCTAGAAACACATGGACCTGATAGGCGTTCAGATTGAGGAACAATCCCTGGCTGATGATCTCCTGCGACGGGCGGATATACTCCAACCCGCTGGTATGGTCTCGGAAGATCAGGAAACGCCCGTCCCCGCCGGTCAATCCCAGACATTCGGCCAGCGTCCGCTGGATGAGCCGGTCAGACGACTTGCTTTTTGTTGCCGCCGACCATTTGATCCAACCTGAAGTCTGAGCGAATTTATTGTGGTAAACCACCAGCGAGCACTGGTCTCCCAACCGGTTGCTGTAGGCGAAGACATTCTCATCCACCCAGCCGCCGGTCGTGTAGAAATCGAAAAGGAAGAAATTCTCCACCTCGGCGAACAACGCGCGGCGGTGGAGCAGCGGTGATATTTCGCGTTTGTGCCGCTCGATCAGGAATGGATCCGGCTGCTCGTCCCAGTAGGCGCGGCGGAATTCCATCCCGTATTTTTCGGCGAATCCCTCAATCTGTCCGTGGCCAAACATGGGCAGGCCGGGCAGGGTGGCCATCATGGTGCAGATGCCGAAATACTTGTCGCCCTTTCCGAATTGATCGACCGCAGTGCGCTCGTCGGGGTTGTTCATGAAATTTACGTACCGCTTGAGGATCTCCGGCTCAAATTCGAGCGTATTCTTGATCAGGGTGCGGTATTTAGCGTTTTCCTCGTTGCGGAGCATGTTCATAAAGGCGCTGTTATACACCCGGTGCATGCCCAGCGTGCGGACAAAATAACCCTCCATCAGCCAGAACGCCTCTGCCAGGAGGAGAGTGTCCGGCACTTCCTGGGCGACCCGGTCAACCACCTCGCGCCAGAATTCGACCGGAAAAGCCTGGTTGAACTGCTCGGCGGTCATGCCAAAATCAGACCGGGAGGGTATCGCTCCCCCAGTGCCGGGCTCGGGAAACCACAGGCGCTGGTAGTGGCGCTTGGCCAGGGTCATCGCGGCGTCAAACCGGATGATCGGGAAACGGCGGGCGACCTGCAGGATAGTCTGGATGACCGCTTCGCGGACCTCAGGATTCAGATAATTGAGCTGGGCAGTGTCATTCCAGGGCATGCTGGTACCGTCGTTGCCGTGGTAGATATACAATTCGGTGTTGGAGAGACGGTCGACCCGTTTGAAGACGACTGCAGCATCGCTGCGATCATAATAATGGTCCTCGATGAAGAGACCCACCCTGCTATCCGGCGACAGGTCCGGTCCGTTGAAGGTGTAGGATGGGAACGGGGAGTAGCCCAATGAGATGAACCAGTCTGGACGTTCCAGCACCCAGCTCGAATCAATGCCCATATGGTTTGGAACCATGTCGCTCGCCAGACGGATGCCGCGCTGCCAGGCGCGCTCACGCAGGTTTTGTAACGCCGGCTCGCCGCCCAGATCATCTGCGATGCGGTACGCCGAAAGCGAATAGGCCGAGGCGATCGCTTCGGGATTGCCGCAAAGCTGTTTGATCCGGGCGGAAGCCCGGCTGCGCTCCCACAGCCCGATCAGCCAGAGCCCGGTAAAGCCGAACGAGGCCAGAAGGTCGAGCTCTTCGTTGGGAATGTCGTTCAGGGTCAGGATCGGGCGCTGGTATTCCTTGCTGAGCTGATCAAGCCACACGTATGTGTTTTTAGCGATCATGACCAGGCGCGGCATCCACTCCCGATCCGGGCTGAAATTTTCCTCTTCGCCGGCGGCGGCTGCCAGATGAAAAACAGGGATGGGGACAGGTCCTGGGCCGAGGAAGGGCAATTTCTCTTCCTCCTTGATCAAATCCAGGCTGCCCAGCAGGCGGTACAGATACCGCCCGATGTATTCCGACCAGCGCCGGCGGATATATTCGAGCTGATCGGTCAGTGAGTAGGGGTGCGCAACAGCCGGGGCGCGGAGCAGGTCGATCAGATTCTGCTGGTCTGGGCCGAAGGGCGGCTGGGTGTCGAAGAATTCATACAATTCGCGGATCGCAGCCGTGTATTCGCTATTCTGTTTCAGAGTGTCTTCGTCGAATAATTCAAGATACGGGGAAAGAGCCGGGTTGCGGTTCGCTACCCAGAGCAGGATCATCTCTTCGAGCGCGCTGGCCCGGTTGGGTATCCCGTCAGTCTCTCTCGCGAGATACTCGGCCGCGGTCAATTCGCGCCGATAGACCTTCAGCGGGGGAAATTCGTTTGTGAAGGCGAGCAGAATCTGGTTGACTTTTTCCGCGCCGATCGATTTTTCCAGCTGCTCCAGAGCGGCGAGCATGACCTGTGGGTTTTTCTGCTGGCGGTAAAGCGCGACCATGAGGTGAAGAATCTCATCGATCAACCCCATCGCGTTGATCTGACCGGCTTTTACCGCCTGTTCAGGGTATTGAACCAGGTCCCGCTGCTGATTCATTTTCGCGGCAAACATTCGCGCTGCGTGGAAATTAGCAAAAACTACATTTCCGTTGAAGGAAAAGATCGATTGATCAAACTGATAGCGGTCTCTTGCCTGGCGGGAGATGTGGAATTCCATCGGGTTGCTCTCCTCTGGAGTGGAATCGTGAATTAAGGCATAAAACTATTATACCTGCGAACATTCCCTGCTCGGCGGGGAGCGGTGCCGGATTGCCATCCGGACGGCGGAGATCAGATCAGACTGGTCAGGGCGATGAATTCCCCCGGCATCTCGCTGACACTGACCTGATCCAGGGCGAAGTTCTGCTGCACTAATCCGCGGATGCTCCGCTCGAGATCCTCGGGCCGCCAGGAAAAAACGCGCTGGATGTCCCGAAAAGTCGCCGCGCCGACGGACCGCAGGTATTGCTTCAGCAAGAAATTCCGCGCCGCTCCTTCGGTGATGGGCCGCGCCTGTTCCTGCAGGTCGGGGAAATAGCGGTGGGTGAGTTCGTAAATAAATGAGTACCGCCAGGCGCCGGCTTCGGCGATGCCGACCGGCAGCACCTTGAATTCGCCCTGCAAGGTATCCAAAGCCCGGTTGAAGCGGGAGGTGCTCTCCGGGTTGGACAGGCGGGCGGCTTTGCGCAGCGAGATTGAATCCAGGGGGCCTTCTTTGAGCAGAGCTTCGAAAACCAGCTTGGCCTCCTGGGTCATCGCTCCAGTTTCATACTGTTCGAGATAATCGATCTCAGGCTCGCCATAGTTTGGGGAGAGCGCGTAGAAATAAGGCAGGGATTCCAGCGAGATAATCGTATTCCGCCTGCGCAACACGCGGGCGTAGTACCACACCTTTTTGTCCAGCAGCTGATCTTTCCAGCCCCAAGTGACGTGCCCGGGATCGTCGTGCTCGTTCGGCACCGGCCGGTCGCCGGCGGTGGCGGCCCACAACGAGGGCAGGATGACATCCTGGATCGGCCAGAAATGGATGAAGCCGCGCTGGTTGACAAATTCGACAGCCTGCTCCTTGCTGCGCAGGCGGTCTCTTGGGTCTAACCGGTATGTCTTCTGCCGATACGCTTTGATCTGATCCAGAGTCAGGATTGGGGCGGACATTCCTTTTCTCGCACAATTTTTCTAATTTTACCAGAGAGAAAAGAAGAACGCCGCAAATTTTTCAGAAAGGCAGGCTCATATCGAGAAGATATGGGTGATGATGTTCGAACCGCTGCCGCCAATATTCTGGGCCATGCCTATGCGGGCGCGATCAAGCTGATTGCCGCCAGCCTCGCCGCGCAGCTGCTGAACGATTTCGGTGATCTGGTACATGCCTGTCGCGCCGACCGGGTGTCCGCGCGCCTTCAGCCCGCCGCGGGTGGCGATGGGAATACGTCCGTTGGGCATTATCTCGCCCTCGATGGCGAGGCGCGGGCCCTGGCCCCTCTCGCAGAAGCCGGAGGCTTCCAGGGAAAGGGCGCACATGATCGTGAAAGCGTCGTGCAGTTCGAAAAAGTCGATGTCTTTGGGGGACAGGCCGGCCTGGCGGTAGGCTTCCGCGGCTGAAGCCGCCGCCGCCCGCAGGAACAGCGGCTCCTTGCGCGAATGAACCGCGATAGTGTCCGTCGCAGCGCCCGAACCGATCACACTGACAGGCTTGGTCTGCGGGAAGCGGTTAAGTACCTCTCGCGGAACGAGAACCGCTGCGGCTGCGCCGTCCCCGACTGGCGAAGCATCCAGAATGTTGATGGGCGGGGTGATCATGGTCCCGCTCAAGTAATTCTTCAAAGTGATGGACGAGCGGAACCGCGCGTTGGGGTTGTGTACGCCGTTGGCGTGGGCGTTAATCGAGAAGTTGGCGAAATCCTGATGGCTCCAGCCGTATTCGTGCATGTAACGCTTCATGATCAATGCATTTAGCGCGACAAACGATACGCCGTGGATCACTTCCCAGTCTGCGTCGGCGGCGGTGGCAAGTTCGGAAGTGATTTCGTCAACCGGCGAGTCGGTCATCTTCTCCACGCCGACCGCCAGGGCGACGTCAACTATGCCGGAGGCGACAGCCAACAGCGCGGCGCGGAAGGCAGCCGCGCCTGAGGAGCAGGCCGACTCAATGTGCACGGCGCTGGCATAGCGCACGCCGATCCAGTCGGCGATATATGCGCCTAACTGCTGCTGGCGGTTTGCCGAGCCGGACATCATGTTGCCGACGTAAACGGCTTCTACGCCGTTGATGCCCGCGTCCTGGAGCGCGGCAAGGGCGGCTTCCCCTGCCAGATCGCGGAGCGATTTATCCCAGTGTTCATCTACCTTGGTCTGGCCGATTCCAATGACTGCTACTTCGCGCATATCCGTCCTTTCAATTATTCCGTTCTAGCGTCATTATATCCTGCCGCCCTCTCAGGAACTATCAAGTCGCTCTTATCTATTGGCGGAATGATTTGGAGGCGCGGGGTATAATTGGTTTTTGTTGCCCGCAGGCAAGATTTCCCAATTTAGGATCAAATTGCCCGGTCCATTTTCACTCCCTTAAATGGCTTTCCCGGATTCTCACCCTCGCTCAAATCGAATGCCCGACTGCCGCAGGCTGATTGCCGCGGTGCTGGCGGTTTATTTGATCGGCACGGGCGGCTGCGCGCCCGCGGTTGAGAATTCCGGACCGATTCAGGTCCCGACGGGGCAGAGCAGCGCGTCCACAGCCAGCCCTGAGCCGACAGCGTCCGCTTCGCAGCCGGTGGTCACACCTGAAATGACGGCTGTGATAAAACAGGAGCCAAAACTGGGGATGACCGCCGCGGTGCCTGAGCAGCTTGCAGAGACTCTAAGAACAGAATTTGGCGAAACCATTGTGCAGGAACCTGACGGGGCTGATTACCTCCTTGCGCCGGCGGCCGCTGGGGCAGCGGACGGCCCGGGGACGCTGTGGATCTACGCGCTGGCGGGCGCATTCCCTACGATTGATGACAGCCTGAGTTTTGAGGACCTTCTGGAAATCTGGAGCGGGCAGGCGGGGGCAGAGAAGGGGCGGAGTTTGTACGTCAGCCCGGATACGCTGGCCGCATTCTCGGAAACCTGGGGGGCGCCTGGCGGAGAATATATTCGTATAGCCAATAATCAAGAACTGATTGACCTCGCCTGGGCTGAAAAGGGAAGCCTGGCGTTGATCCCGTTCGAGGATATCAGTCCGCGCTGGAAGGTGATCCAGGTGGACGGGAAGTCGCCGATTGATCCCGAATTGGACGTGGATCCCTATCCCCTCAAAATTCGATTTGACTGGTCAAAGGGGGATGGTTTCAGAAAG
>FWPV01007854.1_pt1 | contig 19049 bp, 19 predicted proteins | sample 2228371 | NCBI WGS metagenome assembly FWPV01 (sample SAMEA103939776, study PRJEB20133) | metagenome
AGGAAAATCAGCCCCTACACATCACCGCCAAAGCCGCCTGACGATGGCCCACGGCCACAGCCGAAATTACACCACCTTGACGGACGCGACCGTCATATGTAGCCCGGCGTTTCTTACTGGTCCTGCACGTGACACGACACGATCGCAACAGCTCGACCATCTGAAGTCGAAACTTGCGTCGTTGGGTATCACCCAGTTGTTCCTGACATTCGAAAACTGCCCGGTCGATCCACGGTCTGTGACGCCCGCATACACTGTTTTCGCGATCTACGGTGTTGGTCGACTTTAGGGTCGCCCACTCTGACCTCTTCGCCATAACCACTGCCGGATCGCCGAGGTCAGGTTCGGCGGGTCGTCGGCTTCCATCCGTTCAACATCGATCCGCGCGACGAGCGCGTTGACGGGGAGCGCCTGCCGCGCGGCTTCCGCTTCGAGGGCGTCCCAGAACATCGGCTCGAGGCTGATCGAGGTCGGGTGACCGGCGATGGTGACCGAGCGCTTGACGGGGGGATGGAGGGGCGCGGACATCGTCCGACGTTAGCGCCCAAACCGGCGACGGCAAAGCCGCCGCAGCTTGCCCCTGCGAAGGCGGGGGTCAGTCGGGTTTGGCGATCTTTTGGGATCGCCGCCCCGCTGGCCGTGCCGATGGCTGCCGCTTTGCGGCACCGGCGCCTAACCTTGCCGTTCGCTGCGCGAACGCCTTGGTTACACGCCTGCCATCGTCAGTACATATGCTGCCCGCCGTTGATCGACATCGTCGATCCGGTCACGAACCCCGCATCCTCGCTGCACAGGAACGCGACGCCGCGTGCGATTTCGTCGGCCTGGCCCAGCCGCCCGACCGGGATTTTCGCGACGATCTTTTCCAGCACCTGCGGCGGCACCGCGGCGACCATGTCGGTGTCGATATAGCCGGGCGCGATCGCGTTGACGGTGACGCCCTTTTTGGCGCCTTCCTGCGCCAGCGCCTTGGTAAAGCCGTGGATGCCCGATTTTGCCGCGGCATAATTGACCTGGCCGTACTGGCCCGCCTGCCCGTTGATCGACCCGATATTCACGATGCGGCCCCAGCCGCGTTCGACCATGCCGCCAAAGGTGGCTTTTGCCATATTGAAACAGCCGCCCAGATTGATGCGCATCACATCGTGCCAGTCATCGTAGCTCATGCGGGCGAGGGTGCCGTCGCGGGTGATGCCGGCATTGTTGACGACGATGTCGACCGGGCCGACCTCGGCCGCGACGCGCGCGCAGCCCTCAAGGCATGCCTCATGGTCGCCCACGTCCCATTTGTAGGTCTTGATCCCGGTGCGTTCGGTGAAGGCGCGCGCCTTGTCGTCATTGCCGCCATAGTTGGCGACGACGGTGACGCCCTGTTCCTGCAATTTAAGGCTGATCGCCTCCCCGATACCCCGGCTGCCGCCGGTGACGATTGCTACGCGTGCCATGAATCAAGCTCTCCCACATCATTGTCGCGCCAGACTAGGGCGCGGTGCGGGGCGCTGCAAGTTGACCGGAACGTCAATCGCAAAGCTATTCAGCGGCGTAGGCCGTCGCTAGTTGCTGACCTGCACGCGCAATTTGGTGAAGTCGCCGATCGCGAGATCGGCCTTGTCGATCGTGACGACCAGATGGTCGTTGTCGCCAAACAACCGGCTCATCAGCCCGCTCGTTGGCAGTTCGATCAGCACCGCGTCACGATCCTCGTCGAAATCATGGATATAGCGGAACGGCTCGTGACCCATCGCCGCCATTTCGCGCGCGGCCATTTCCTGCCACCAGGGTTCGTAAAAGGCGCGCATCGGCGCCGACAAATTGTCCGGATTGGCGCACCAGGCGTGCTTGGCGCGGTCGAACAGGATCGTCTGATAGTCATGCACCCAAAGCGGCGCGTCGGCGCGATGGGTGGTCAGCGGCAGCGTGACCGTTTCGCGCGTCTCCGAACCCGTGTCGGGATCGATGCGGTGGATGGTCTTGACCCAGTGGATCGCGTGCAGCGCCGCCATCACCGCGGTCGTATCGGTCGCCGAAAAGGCTTCGCGGACCGCGCTTTCGCGGACGATCGCGATAATCTCTTCGGCGCGGGCGCGGGCTTCACGATTGGCGGCGACGCGCTGTTCGAAGGCGACGATGTCGACCGCGGCGGCGCCCGGGGGCGGGGGCGCATCGGTAGTCAACCGGTCGAGGCGCATTTCGAGCACCGCCAGCATCGCCGTCATGCTGCCCCAGTCGAAGGGATGAAAGGCAGGGTCGGCAATGTCATAGCCGCGGTCGTACAGCGCCGCGACCGCCCTGCCGTCGGCGGTTTCAACGCGTGGATCGACGCCGCCCGGGGGTACCGCGACCACATCGACGGGCCATTCGGGAAAGGCGCGGATGGCAAAGGGATCGAGGTCGCCGAAGCGCATCGCGCCGTGCGGGCCGAGCCAGCCGTCGGGGTCGTCGAGCGCGCGCGGTGGCGGCACCGGGATGTCGGCATCGTGGAGATGCAGCACCCGCATCCGATATCCGCGCCGGTGGATGAAAAAGGCGAGCGACCCGTGCCGCGGGCCGACCCCGCCCCACAGGTCGGGCGGCAGCTGCGTACAATCGACCTGCGCCAGAAAGTCGGCAGGTTCGCCGTCGATCAGCGGCCAGTCCATGCCGGCCGGCAGCCGCGGTCGTCCGCCCAGCCAGCTGCTGGTCAGGATCGCATCGCGTGGCGGAATTTGCGGGACGAGCCGGACACTGACACTTTCGGCCCTGTCGGCGCGGTGCGCCTGCTCCTCGACGGCCGCCGCCCGGGCTTCGAGCTCTGCCTCGACCGTGCACGGCGCTTCGGCTGCGGCGGGCAATGGGTCGAGCGGCGGTTCGTCGGCGGGTGCAGCGACCGGGTCGGTAACAGTCTTGCCACTGATCCGGGCGAGCCGCGAGGCCGCAATCTCGACCGGCGCGGTTTCGGTGTCGGGGTTGGTCTTGAACGACAGCTTCGGCAGGCGGGCGTCGCGCGGCGCGCGCGGCGCCGCGGGTGCGGCGCGCGGTCGGCGCAGCCACCAGATGGCGAGCACGAGCGCGACGAAGGCCAGCGTGACCGCGACCAGCGTCAGCGCTGCCGTTTCAACCTGGTTCATCGCCAACCTCCAAATCGCGCATCGTGGCGCCATTTCGGCGCCGCGCCGGAGCAGATTAGCAGGCGGACCTAAACAGTTGGTAAGCGCGACATTTGCGGCGTTACAGCCAGCCCGCGAGCTCGCGCCGGACCAGCGCCTCGATCATCGCCATGCCCGGCGTATCGGCATTGAGGCAGCGGAGGTAGGCAAAGCGGCTACCGCCCGCAGCTTCGAACTGCTCCTTGCCGCGGATGGCCAGCTCCTCGAGCGTTTCGAGACAGTCGGCCGAAAAGCCGGGGGCAAAGATCGCGACGCTTTTGCCCGCCTTGCCCAGCGCTTCGAGCCGGGTGTCGGTCGCGGGTTCGAGCCATTTGGCACGGCCGAAGCGCGACTGGAACGCGACCTCGACCGGGCGGCCGAGCGCTTCCGACAGCAATCGCGCGGTCTTGCGGCACTGGCAATGATAGGGATCGCCGAGGTGCAACGTGCGTTCTGGCATGCCGTGGAAGCTCGCGAGCAGCACGTCGGGGGTGAAGTCGAGCGCGGCCAGCCCCGCCTCCACCGACGCCTTCAGCGCGCCGATATAGGCGGCATCATCATGATAGGGCGGCAGATAGCGCAGCGCCGGTTGCCAGCGCAGCGTTTTGAGATGGTCGCCGACCGCATCGACTACCGTCGCCGTCGTGGCGGCGCAATATTGCGGGTAGAGCGGCGCGATCAGGATGCGTCGGCATCCCGCCGCCGTCAGCGCGTCGATTGCCGGGCCGATCGCGGGTTTGCCGTAACGCATGGCGTACGCGACGCGCACCGCATCGCCCAACACGCCCTGCAACGCCGCGCTTTGCGCGCGGGTGATCGCGGCGAGCGGCGAGCCGTCGTCGGTCCACACCTGCGCATAGGCGTGCGCCGACTTCTTGGGCCGGGTGGTCAGGATGATCCCGCGCAGGATCGGCTGCCACAGGATTTGCGGGATTTCGACGACACGGCGGTCGGACAGGAACTCGGCCAGATAGCGGCGCACCGACGGCGCATCGGGTGCGTCGGGGGTGCCGAGGTTGACGAGCAGCACGCCGATTTGCGGCGCGGCGACGGGGGGATGATCGGGGGGCAGGGTCATAAAGGTTTCGCCGAAAGCGGCAGGCGGCGGATGCGGCGACCGGTGGCGGAAAACATCGCATTGGCGATCGCGGGGGCGACGACGGGGACGGCGATCTCGCCCAGCCCGCCGGGCTCGCGGTCGCTTTCGACCAGCTCGACCAGAATCTGCGGCATCTGTGCGAGGCGCGGCAGCCCGAGTTGGCCCAGGCGGCGCGCGGTGGCCAGCCCGCCGGCATAATCGGTTGTCGCGCCGACTGCGGCGGCAAGGCCGAAGATCAGCCCACCCTCGATCTGTTGCCGCGCGACCGCGGGATTGACGATCCGTCCGGCGTCCACCACCGCGACCAGCTGTTCGACCTGCAGGCCGCGCTCGCTCTGCCGCGCGGTGGCCATCAGCGCGATATGGCTCCCGCGCATGCTGTGGCAGGCAAGCCCCTGCGCCGCGCCCGACATCGCGCCTTCCCAGCCGCCGAGGCTGGTCGCGGTGAGCAGGCAGCGTGCGAGCCGCGGCGCGTCGCCGAGCATCGCCATGCGATAGGACAGCGCGTCGGTGCCGGCGCGCGCCGCCAGTTCGTCGATGAAACATTCGGTGAAAAAGGCCGTGTAGCTGTCGGCATTGCCGCGCCAGCGCCCGGTCGGCAAACCGATGTCGGCGGGGCAATGATCGACCGCATGGTGGGGGATGGCATAGCTGGTTGCCGCACCTTCGACCGCAGCGGCGTCGGCGCTGCCGACCGCGGCGCGCTGTGCGACGTCGGCGGGAACATTGTCGAACAGCCGCGCGCGCACCTCGTGGTTGGTGGCGGGGACGGCGATCCGCGTCACCAGCGCGTCGATGCCGCCCGCGGCGTTGAGCGTCGCGCTCATCCGTGCCCGCGCCGGGGCGCGGGGCGGCAGGCGCATGATTTCCTCGGCGCGTGACCAGGCGAGCTGGACGGGGCGTTTGATCTGCAGCGCGATGATCGCCGCCTGCACCGCGACGCTGTGGTCGAGACAGGCGTCGAACGATCCGCCCGCCATCATCGGGAACAGCACGACATCGCCGGGCGACAGTCCGGTTGCCGCGGCAATCGCATCGCGGCACTGCGCCGGCGCCTGCGTCGCGACCCAGACGCGTAGCCGCGCGCCGTCGGGCGCGGCGGTGGCGATACGCGTCTCTACGGCGGCGTGAAGCGCCGGGGCGACGGCATATTCGGCGGTGATGCGGCTGCGGCCGGTCATCGCTTCGGCGACGTCGCCGTTGCTGGAAATCCGATAGCCCCCGTCCTTGAGCGCCTGTTTCAGCGCCGCGTTCATGCGGTCGGTCGATACCGGCGTCCCGGCGGTCTCGAACATCGGCGCAAAACGGTCGAGCGCGCGGTTCGCCGCCCACCAGTTGCGCGCGACGGTCGCGATCCAGCGGTCGTGGGTGACGATATAGAGCAGGCCGGGGGAGGCCATCCCGGCCTTGCGGTCGATGCTTTTGAGCCGCGTCGCGCCGACCGGACCCTGGCGGATTGCGGCGAACACCATGTCGGGCAGGCGGATGTCGCCGGCGTAATTGGCCGACCCGTCCACCTTTGCCGGCAAATCGAGCCGCGTCAGTTCCTTGCCATAAAGCGGATCGCCGCTGCTGGCGCGATAGACCGGTTCGGCAGGTGGTTCGAGCAGTGCGGCGGCGGCGGCGACTTCGCCGAAGCGCAGCTTTTTCTTGCCCAGCGTGACGAAACCGTCCTGTGTATCGCAATCCTGCCAATCGGCGTCCCAGCGCGCCGCGGCGGCCATCATCAACAGCGCGCGCGCCTGCGCGGCGGCGGCGCGGCACGGTTCCTCGAACATCCGCACCGACGAGCTGTTGGCGGTCAGCATCACCGCATGGCGCACCGCCCACTCACGCCGCGCCCAGCCGCGCACGTCGGCGACGAAATCGGGGACGCCGGCGCGCGGCATGAACAGCGCGCTGTCCTCGTCGACCAGCACGATGTTGGTGTAGAGCGGGCTGATCGGCGCGGTTTCGACCGCGACCGTCCGCCAGTCGGCGCCGAGCTCGTCGGCCATGATTTGCGGCAACAGCGTGGTAACGCCTTGCCCCATTTCACATTGGGGGACGATGGCATTGATCCGCCCGTCGTCGCCGATCTTCAGAAAGGCGTTGAAGATATGTTCGTCGGGGGCGGCGGTCAGGTTGGGTTGATAATCGCGCGGCCAAAGGCTCCACGCGATCGCGAGCCCGCCCGCCGCGGTCGCGCCGACCAGCATCTGGCGGCGGCTGACCTGCGGCAGGCGCGATTTCTTTTTCAGTGCCGTGTCGCGAATGCCCACCATCGGTGACGCTGATAAGCGGGGCGAGTCGGCGTGGCAAAGGCTTTTGATCCCGCCGTCGCCCCTGCCTGCGCGGGGGCGACGGACGCGTCACCATCCCCAAGGGGCGGGTGGCGGCGCGACCGGCTGGCGGTAATCGAAAGTCACGCGGAAATCGCGGCCTTGGCGGCTGAGGCCGTAGGTGAAGCTGTCGGGCGTGGTTTCGACCGACCAGATGTTGGTGTTCGACACGCTGCGCCCGGTGCGGGTGAACAGCGCGATCGATTCGGCGTCGACCGGAAAGGTCTGGCGCACCGCGGTGCCGCGATCGGCGGTGTCGCCGCCGTACATCGTCAGCTCGTCCTTGCTGCCGTCGGCGTGGCGATGATCGTGCTTCAGGCGCAGGCCGGTGGTGGTCCGGGTGATGACCCAGGTGCGCGAGCGGTCCCAGCCGCCGTCGAGGCCAAGTCCGTCGATGTGGAAGGGGATTTCGATCCGGTCCGGGGTGCAGCTGCGGACGTGCATCACCATCGCCTTGCCGCGCATGTCGGCGTCCAGATCCTGATCGCTGGCGAGTTTGCCCGCATAGGCCTTGCCGCAATGCGCGGTCAGCGCGGCGAAGAACGCGTCCTGCGGATTGCTGCTGGCGGCGGTCGTCGCGCAGCCTGTAAGCGCGGTCGCTGCCGCGAGCGTCAGCAGCATTTTCATTTCAGCAACCCCAGCCGCGGAATCTCGATCTTCGGACAGCGGTCCATCACCACCACCAGCCCCGCCGCATCGGCGCGCTTGGCCGCGGCGTCGTTGATCACCCCGAGCTGCATCCACACCGCCTTCGCGCCGTGGACGATCGCTTCGTCGACCGCCGCACCGGCGTCGTCGCTGTTGCGGAAAATATCAACGATCTCGGCGGGCGGTTCGACGTCGGCGAGCGTTGCCACGACGGGCGCGCCGTGGATCGTCTTGCCCGCGTGGCCCGGATTGACCGCGATCACGTCATGCCCCTGCGCGATCAGAAAGGCGAGGACGCCGTTCGAGGCGCGCGCCGGATTGGGCGAGGCGCCGACCACCGCAATGCGGCGTTTCTGGCCGAGAAGGTCGCGGATTTCGCTTTCGTCGTTGATCGCCATCATTTGCCCTTTCGTGCGTCGAGCCATGCCGCGACCTTTGCCGCTATCGCATGGAATGGCTCACCGGCGGGATCGGTTCCGGCGGCGGGCGGGACGCCGCCGTCGCTGGCGAGGCGGATGCCCATCGATAGCGGGATGCGGCCGAGGAAGTCGAGACCCATCGTCGCCGCCGCCGCCTCGGCGCCGCCGCTGCCGAACGGGTCGCTGACCTCGCCGCAATGCGGGCAGGCATAGCCCGCCATATTCTCGACGAGACCGATGATCGGCACGTCGGCCTGTTCAAACAGGCTGACCGCGCGCGTTGCGTCCATCAGCGCCAGATCCTGCGGCGTCGACACGATCACCGCGCCTGCGGGCTTGTGTTTCTGGATCATCGTCAGCTGGACGTCGCCGGTGCCGGGCGGCAGGTCGACGACGAGCGTGTCGATGTCGCCCCAGCTCGCGTCGACGAGCTGTTCGAGCGCGCGCCCCGCCATCGGTCCGCGCCACGCGATCGCCTGCCCCGGCGCCGCAATCTGACCGGTCGACAGCATCGGGACGCCATAGGCGTTGGGAACGGGGGCGAGTTTCGACCCGCGCGCTTCGGGTTTGACGCCTTCGCTGTCCATCAATCTTGGTTGTGAAGGCCCATAGATGTCGGCGTCGACCAGCCCGACCTTGACGCCCCGGCGCCCGAGCGCGACCGCCAGATTGGCAGCCAGCGTCGATTTGCCGACCCCGCCCTTGCCGCTGCCGACCGCGATGATCGTCATCGACTTCTTCTCGGCGGTCATGGCGATGCGAACTTCGCTGACCCCCGGCTCGGCGAGCAGCCCCGCGCGCAGCTTGTCCTCGAGCGGTTTGCGGTCTTCGGTCGCCAGTCCGGACACGTCGAGCACCACCGCGAGCAATCCGTTGTCGTCGAGCTGGCGCAGCCCCGAGGTGCGGCCATCGCTGAGCGCGGCGGCGGTGTCGGACAGGCGGGCGAGAGCGGTGCTGTGGTCGGCCATGTCCGCGGCAGATAGGCATGTCGGGGTCAATTGCCACCCATTTTCGCGCGCACCCCCTGTTAATCGCGCGCGCCGCCCCTATAAAAGCGTTATGAACGAGAAAATCGACGGCAATATCGAACGCCGCAGCCCGAGGGGATTGCGGCAATTTTTCGAGGCGATCAGCCTGATGGCGAACAGCCCGTGGGGCAGTGGCCCCAAAGGCGGCGGTGATGGGGACGGTTCGGGCGACGGCAAGAAGCCCGGCCCGCGCAACCCGTGGGTCACCCCCGATCCGATCGACATCAACCGTGGCCGCAAGCCGCGCGGCCCCTCGGCGCTCGACGAGCTGCTGCGCAAGGGACGCGGCGGGTTCGGCGGCGGCGGTTCGGGCGGCGGCAGCGGCCAGTTCAACCTGGGCGATTCGGCGAAGTTCTGGAAATGGGCGGTGCTGGGCATCGCGCTATTGTGGGTGATCTTTTCGTCGTTCCACATCGTCCCGCCCGAAAAGGAAGGCGTCGTCACCCGGCTCGGCAGCTATTCGCGCACCGTCGGTCCGGGCGTGAAATTTACCTGGCCTGCGCCGATCGAGCGCATCCGGCTGGAAGACGTCCGCGCGATCCGCACGATGGCGGTGGGCTCGCCCAACGCGACCGACGAGAATTTCGTGCTGACCCGCGACCAGAGCCTGATCGACCTCGCCTATGAAGTGCGCTGGTCGGTGCGCGATCCCGAGCTGTTCTTTTTCCAGCTCGCCGATCCCGAAGGCACGATCCGCGAAGTGGCCGAAAGTTCGATGCGCGCGACCGTGGCGAACTTCAACCTGACCGATGCGATCGGCCCCGGTCGTGTCGAGATCGAGGCGCAGGTGCAGCAGCGGATGCAGGATCTGCTCAACCAGTATCGCGCCGGGGTGTCGATCCAGGGCATCGCGATCCGCCAGGCCGATCCGCCGAGCCAGGTCGACGAAGCGTTCAAGGAGGTCACCGCAGCGCTGCAGGAGCGCGAATCGGCGATCAACCTGTCGCGCGCCTATCAGCAGCAGGTGCTGGAACGTGCCCGCGGCGACACCGCGGCGTTCGACCAGATTTACGAACAATATCGGCTGGCGCCGGATGTTACGCGCAAGCGGCTTTATTATGAAACGATGGAGAATGTGTTGTCGAATGTCGACAAGACGGTCGTCGAAGCGCGCGGGGTGACCCCCTATCTGCCGCTCAACGAGGTGCAGAAACGGATCGCGGCGACCCCGCCGGCCGCGGCGACGAAGGGAGGCGAATGATGTTCAATTCGCTGCTCCAGAACCCCGTGCGCCTGCTCGTCGGCATCGTCGCGCTGCTCGTCATCCTGTCGCAGTCGCTGGCGATCGTGCCCGAGGACAAGCAGGCGCTGATCCTGCGCTTCGGCGAGATCGAGCGCACCGTGAACCGGTACAAGCCGAACGAGGATTTCGGCAGCTCGGGCGCCGGCCTCGTCCTGCGCGTGCCGTTCACCGACGGCATCCAATATATCGACAAGCGCATCATGGGCGTGAACATGGAACGCCAGCAGGTGCTGTCGACCGACCAGCAACGCTTGCAGGTCGACGCCTTTGCGCGCTTCCGCATCACCAATCCGGTGCGGATGTACACCGCGATCCGCACCGAGGAGCGTTTGCAGCAGCAGCTGGCGACCATTCTCGGTTCGTCGCTGCGCAACGAGCTTGGCAAGCGCACCTTTGCCACCCTGCTGTCGCCCGAGCGCGGCGCGGTGATGGATAATATCCAGGTCGCGCTGAACCGCGAGGCAAACAAATATGGCGCCGAAGTCATCGACGTGCGGATCAAGCGCGCCGACCTGCCCGAAGGCGCGACGCTCGAGGCGGCGTACAACCGCATGCGCACCGCGCGTCAGCAGGAGGCCACCGCGATCCGCGCCGAGGGGCAAAAGGAAGCGCAGATCATCCGCGGTAACGCCGATGGTGAGGCCGCGCGCATCTATGCCGCCAGCTTTGGCAAGGATCCCGAATTTTATGACTTCTACCGCGCGATGCAGAGCTATCGGCAGACCTTCATGGGCGAGAACAACCAGGGCGGGACGTCGATCATCATGTCGCCCGACAATGAATATCTGAAGCGTTTCAGCGGCGGTTGATCGCGGCGGGCGCGCCGGTGAATGGAACCGACAGCGCCCGTTCATGTTCAATCACCGTTCAGCCGCCGCGCCGCACAGCCCGGCGGCCGGGGTAAACGAGAATTTCGAGAACGAAGAGGAATTTCGATCGTGCGTTATGTTTATGGCATCACTTCGGCCTTGCTGGCGGGTGGCACCGCGCTGGCGCTGGTCACCCAATCCCCTGTCGGCGCGCAGGTCGCGCAGAATGAAGGCAGCGAGATCGCCAAGGTCGTGCCGCGCGCCGGCGCCCCCGAAAGCTTTGCCGACCTGGTCGAACAATTGCAGCCCGCGGTGGTCAATATCTCGACCCGCCAGAATGTGACGCTGGGCGTCCGGCTCAATCCCTTTGCCGGCACGCGCGAGCCGATCACGCAGGAGCAGCAGGGCGGCGGGTCGGGCTTCCTGATCTCGGCCGACGGCTATATCGTCACCAACAACCATGTCGTGTCGGGCGGACCGCGCGGCGAGGCGGTGAGCGAAGTCACGGTCACGCTGACCAACCAGCGCGAGTATAAGGCGACGATCGTCGGCCGCGACGCCGCGTCGGACCTCGCGCTGCTCAAGATCAACGCGACCGGCCTGCCGTTCGTCAAATTTGCGGACAGCAGCACCGCACGCGTCGGCGACTGGGTCGTCGCGATCGGCAACCCGCTCGGGCTCGGCTCGACGGTGACCGCGGGGATCATCTCGGCGGTCCAGCGCAACATCGGTCAGGGCGGCGCCTACGACCGTTACATCCAGACCGACACCGCGATCAACCGCGGCAACTCGGGCGGTCCGCTGTTCGACCTGCGCGGTAACGTCGTCGGGATCAACAATATGCTGATCTCGCCCGTCGGCGCCAATATCGGCGTCAACTTCGCTATCCCCGCCGATGCGGCGATCCCGGTGATCGAGGCGCTCCGCGCCGGCGAGCGGCCGCAGCGCGGCTATCTCGGCATCGGCATCGCGCCGGTCGACGAGGATCTGGCGGCGGCGCTCGGCCTGCCCAAGGACCGCGGCGAATTCATCCAGCGCGTCGAACCGGGACAGGCGGGCGAAAAGGCCGGGCTGCGCCGCGGCGACGTGGTGACCAAGGTCAACGGCCGCGAGGTCACGCCGCAGCAGACGCTGTCGTACATCGTGTCGAACACCAAGCCGGGGACGCGCATCCCGCTCGAGATCATTCGCGACGGCAAGCCGCTGACGCTCAATGTTCTGGTCGGCACGCGTCCGCCCGAGGAAGAGTTGGCCGGGACCAATTTCGACCCCGAAGAAGAACAGACGATGCCGGAAGATCCGACCGGCGCCGCTGACAAGGCGATCCAGGAATCGCTCGGACTGTCGGTACAGGTCGTCACCCCCGACATCGCGCGTGCGGTCGGGGTCGATGCCGGCACCAAAGGGCTGGTGATCGGGGCCGCGTCGGCGAACAGCGATGCCGGCCGCAAGGGGCTGCGCCGCGGCGACGTCATCCTGAGCGCCAACCGGGTGCCGGTGACGAGCGCCGAAGCGCTGGCGAAGGCAGTTGCCGATGCCAAAAGCGCAGGGCGCGACGCGGTGCTGCTGGAGATTTTGCGCCGCGGCAATCCGTCGGCCTTTATCGCGGTGCGGATCAAATAAAGCGGCGCGTGGGAGCGAAACAAAGGGCGTCGGGTCTTCGGATCCGGCGCCCTTTTTGCTTGACAAAACTATACAATGTTCCTATTATGTTCTCGTCAACGCGAATCGGGAGGCGGGCATGATCGGCTATGTGACCTTGGGAACGAACGACCTGGCGAAGGCCGCCGTTTTTTACGACGCGATCGCCGCCGAACTCCAAACGCCGCGGATGATGGAATTCGACACTTTCATCGCGTGGGGCAAGCCGGGCGGCGCCGCGGGGATCGGACTGACCAAGCCGTTCGACGGCAATGCCGCGAGCGTCGGCAATGGCGTGATGGTGGCGTTGCAGGCCAAGGACAAGGAACAGGTACAGCGCCTTTACGACATCGCGCTGGCGAATGGCGGTACGTGCGAAGGCCCGCCGGGACCGCGCGGTGAAGGTTTTTACGCGGGCTATTTCCGCGATCCCGATGGGAACAAGCTGAACGCGTTTATCATGGGGTAATGGGCGGCGGTTTTGGGGTGGTGAGCGGACGGTCGATAACGATTGAAATACGGTTCAGTATCGCTCCTCGAAAGTCCAGCCCGAGAGAGCCAGTACGAAATCCCCGAACTCGCGCACAGATCCTTCTTGAGGCGACCAGCGATTGACAAAATGGTAGCCATTGTGATCGGCGCCTTCCACGATCCATTGGCTACCGTCGAGCCCGGTATTGCAATCGGTTGCTCGCTGTTCGAGGACTTTTGTCGCAGATAAGATGGTGTCGAGTTTTGCCATTTCGATCGCCGAAAGCGGACGCGTCACTTCCCGTTCGACTTTGCCGGGCTCGTAACCACCCTTGCCGGACAGCTGCTTGGCAATCAGCTGAGCCCCTTGGCGGGATCGCTCTATGCGAACGATCACCGGATGATGAAAAGTGGGCAACCAGGTAAAGCGCAGTGTCGACGTATCCACGGTGGAGGGAACTCGAGAGCGCTCGTACAGCGAAGGCTCTCCAGCCGCGTCCCAATGGTCGGGATACCAGTCGTTCTCGACTTCATTGATCCTCGCGAAGCATTCGGGATAGCCTTTGAAATTGCAAACCTGCGCCGGCTTTCCAAACGACTGTGGAAAATAGCTTTTACCCGCAATCGAAGGTTTGATCGCAACGTCATTGCCCGGCAACGCGGCGCAGCGGCGATCAATTGCTGGGGACGTGTCATGTCCGGAACCGCAGCTAGTCAGAAAGAATGCAAGGACGATCGAAGCTGCTCTCATCCTTCAATTTCTAGGGACATATAATCCCTATACAAGCGTCTCTCGCGGGAGCGGCCGCAGTGAACCTCAGAAATCTGTCATTGGCTGCTATTTCTTATAATTGTCATCCCGGATGACGAGGTGAAAAATGCCTCCTTGTGATGAAGCCCTAGGGAAGTTCGACGGCTGGAACTGGTCGCTTCCTGCGATTCCGCCACCGTCTGATACCCATTATCGCACCCGTTTGCTGATTGCCTGACCTGCCCGGCCACTCTAGACCTTTAACCGGACCAAAAAAATGGAGGACAGCGGGTGAGCGACGGCGGCATGGCGAGCGACATCTATATCGGCCTGGGCGGGGGCGGCGTGCCGGACGGGCCGCGCCAGTCGCTGGTGCTGAAGCGCGCGAACCGGCACGGGCTGATCGCGGGGGCGACGGGGACGGGCAAGACGGTGACCTTGCAGGGGCTGGCCGAGGGCTTTTCGGCCGTCGGCGTTCCGGTGTTCGTTGCCGACGTGAAGGGCGACCTTGCGGGCATGGCGATGGCGGGCAGCCCGATGTCCAAAATGCACGAGATTTTTGCGGCGCGCGCGGCCGAGATTGGCGACGGCGAATGGGCGTATCGCGACAATCCGGTGATCTTCTGGGATCTGTTCGGGGAACAGGGGCACCCCATTCGTACCACGATTTCGGAGATGGGGCCGCTGCTGCTCGCGCGCCTGATGGGGCTCAACGAGGTGCAGGAGGGCGTGCTCGCGATCGCGTTCCGCGTCGCCGACGAACAGAATTTGCTGCTGCTCGACCTTGGCGATTTGCAGGCGATGCTCGCCTGGTGCGCCGAGAATGCCGATGAGCTGACGACCAAATATGGCAATGTGTCGAAGGCGACCGTCGGCACGATCCAGCGCCAGTTGTTGACGCTCGAAAGCCAGGGCGGCGCGCATTTCTTTGGCGAACCCGCGCTCGACATTCACGACATGATCCGCTGCGACGACAATGGTCGCGGCTATGTCAACATCCTTGCGGCCGACAAGCTGATGGCGAGTCCGAAGCTCTATGCGACTTTCCTGCTGTGGCTGCTGTCCGAAATGTTCGAGACGCTGCCCGAAATCGGCGACCCCGACAAACCGAAGCTCGTCTTCTTCTTCGACGAGGCGCACCTGCTGTTCGACGACGCGCCGCCCGCGCTGACCGAAAAGATCGAACAGGTCGTGCGGCTGATCCGCTCCAAAGGCGTCGGGGTCTATTTCGTGACGCAGAACCCGATCGACATTCCCGAGGATGTCGCGGGCCAGCTTGGCAACCGCGTCCAACACGCGCTGCGCGCCTTTACCCCGCGCGACCAGAAAGCGGTCAAGGCCGCTGCCGACACCTTTCGCCCCAATCCGAAGGTCGATGTCGCGCGCGAGATCACCGAATTGAAGGTCGGCGAAGCCTTGGTCTCGCTGTTGATGCCCGACGGCGCGCCGTCGCCGGTCGAACGCACCCTGATCAAGCCGCCCTGCTCGCGCGCCGGGCCGCTCGACGCCAAGGAGCGTGCGATCATCAAGTCGATTTCGCCGGTCGAGGGCAAATATGACACGCTCGTCGATCGCGAGAGCGCCGAGGAGCTGCTCGCCGCCAAGGCCGATCAGGCGCAGGCCGCGGCGATCGAAGCCAAGGCGCAGGCCGAGGCCGACAAGCAGGCGGCGATCGCCGCCAAGGAAGCGGCGAAGGTGAAAGCGGCCGAGGAACGCGAGCGGCTGCGGCTGGAAAAGGCGGCGGCGCGCGAGGCGGCGAAGCCGTCGATGACCGAAAAAATGGTGCAATCGGCGGCGCGATCGGCGGCGACGAGCATCGGGCGGCAGGTTGCCGGCAAGCTCGGCGGTCAGTTGATGCGCGGCATTCTGGGCAGCTTGTTCAAGTGAACGACGCCGATGCCGCGTTGATGGAGGCGAGCCTGATCGCCGTCGCCGACGCGGGCATCGACATTCGCCATTCGCTGTTCGAGCGCTTCTTCGCCGCCTATCCCGAACGCCGCGCCAGCTTTATTTCGGTCGATGCCGCGTCGCGGCGGATGACCGATGAGACGCTGCAGATGATGCTGGGGCTGGCGCAGGGCGAAGGCTGGGTGTGGCCGCTGGTCGCCGAACTGGTGTTCACGCACCGCAATTACGGCGCGCTGCCGATCGCCGAATATGACGCGTTTATCGACATGACGGTCGAGGAATTGGGGCTGGCGACCGGAGCGGCGTGGAGCGCGCCGACCGCCGCCGCGTGGCAGCGCAACGCCGACGCGTTGAAGGCGATGATCCGCAAGGCGCGCGCCGAATGGGCGAGCGCGATGCCCGCGGGGGCGCCGGCGATTGGCTGAGACCAAGCACGCCTGAATCGTCATCCTGGACGCGATCCGGGATCCATCACGGCGAGGCTGGCATGGATCCCGGATCACGTCCGGGATGTCGAAGTGGGTGTATGTTTCCAACCCCCTCGACTCCTGTCGCGAATCGCGGCAGCATAAGTTTCATGACAAAACCGATATTGCCTGGAGAGGTAGCCGCCGCCGTTGTCGACCCTGTCGCATACGGCCAATGGGAAGCACTGCACGAACAGCTGGCGTGGGCGCGCGCGAACATGCCGTTGGCGGTGGCGGAAAATCGCGATCACGACCCGTTCTGGCTGGTCACGCGCCACGCCGACATCATGGCGATCAGCCGCGATCCGCAGCGTTTCGCCAACGGCATTCGGCCGACGGTGCTGACCAACCGCGACGGCGAGGCGCTGGCGCGCGCTGCGACGCCGAACAATGACGGCCATCTGATCCGCTCGCTGGTCCAGATGGACGCCCCCGATCATATGAAATACCGGCTGCTGACCCAGAGCTGGTTCATGCCGAAGAACCTGAAGATCGTCGAAGAGCGCATCCGCACGCTGGCGCGCGAAACGGTCGATGCGATGCTGGCCGCCGGTCCCGAGTGCGATTTCGCGCGCGATGTCGCCGCGCATTATCCGCTGCGCGTGATCATGGACATTTTGGGGGTGCCGCCCGAAGACGAGCCGCGGATGCTGATGCTGACGCAGCAATTGTTCGGATCGACCGACCCCGAACTCAACCGCAACAAGGTCGAGATCAGCAGCGCCGAGCAGGCGATCGCGATGCTCAATTATGTTATCGCCGATTTCGAACATTATTTCCGCGAACTGACCGCCGATCGCCGCGCCAACCCGCGCGAGGATATTGCGACGGTGATCGCCAATGCGATGGTCGGCGGCGAGCAGATTCCCGATCGCGAACTCGCCGGCTACTATATGATCATCGCGACCGCGGGGCACGACACGACGAGCGCCTCCACCGCGGGGGCGATCATGGAGCTGGCGAAGAATCCGGCGCTGTTCGAGCGCTTTCGTGCCGCGGAAACCGACAAGGCGGGGCTGATCGAGGAAGCGATCCGCTGGACCACGCCCGTCCAGCATTTCATGCGCAGCGCCAGGCAAGATGTCGAGATCGGCGGCCAGACGATCCGCGAAGGCGACTGGTTGATGCTGAATTATGTCTCGGCGAACCGCGATGAGGATGTGTTTGGCGATCCGTTTGCGTTCAATCCCGACCGCGAGAAGAATCAGCAGATCGCCTTTGGGTTCGGCGCGCATGTGTGCCTGGGCCAGCATCTGGCGCGGATGGAGATGCGGATATTGATGGCGGAACTGCTGCCGCGGTTGAAAAGCCTGGAATTGGCGGGTGATCCGGCGCGGGTGGAGTCGGTGTTCGTCGGGGGGTTGAAACGGCTGCCGATCCGGTTTGCGGCGGCGTAGGGTGTTCGGCCCAATCGGCTCTGCCGATGGAACAAAGCAACGGTCAGCAGCGTATCCTGTCATCCGCTGAAAGGAGCTTTGTCGATGAATTCTTTGAAAAAGGCGGCGGCATCGCTGGCCGCCATGTCGATCGTTCTTGCGCCGGTCGCAGCGTCGGCGGCCCCCGCGACGGGCAGCGCGCGCGCATCGTCGGTTGCCGAGGGCCAGAACGAGCTGGAAGGCGCGAACTGGCTTGCGATCGTGCTGGGTCTGGCGATTATCGCCGGTGGTATCTGGCTGGCGGTCGAAGGCGACGACGATCCGGTCAGCCCGTAACCTGTCCGCGGCCGCGGCCGCCGATGCCTAAACCTTCTCGCCCGGGAAAAACCGCGCGATCACGTCGCTCGCGAGCCGCGCCGGGCGCAGCGTTTCGGCGTCGATGCAGCACCAGCTCGACTTGACTTCGGCCAGCACATCCTCGCCGCGCTTGATGATCGTTTCGTAGAAGGCGCGGGCGCCCTGGACCTTTTCGAGGATGACGGTCGCGATGACCTGGTCGTCGAGGAAGGCGGGGCGGCGATAGGTGATTTCGTGCTTCAGCGCGACCCACAGATGCTGTGCCACCGCCTCCGGCGGCGCGATGTGGCGCCAGTGCGACAGCACCGCGTCTTGCACCCAGCTGAGATAATGGGCGTTGTTGACATGGCCCATGAAATCGATGGCGTCGGCGCCGACGGCGATCGGATGGTCGTGCGGGAGCGAGGCTGCGGTCATATCGTTGACACTAATGTCAATATATTGTGACGGAAAGATGAATAATCATCCCCGTCCGCGATAGGGGGCGACGCCCTGATCGGGCAGCCAGAGTCCGTCGGGCGGCGGACCCGATTGCCAGAAGACGTCGATCGGGATGCCGCCGCGCGGGTACCAATAGCCGCCGATGCGCAGCCATTTGGGTTGCATTTCATCAAACAGGCGGCGGCCGATGCCGACGGTGCAATCCTCGTGGAACCCGGCATGGTTGCGGAACGAGCCCAGAAACAGCTTGAGGCTTTTCGATTCGACGATCGTTTCGCCGGGGGCATAGTCGATGACGAGATGGGCAAAATCGGGCTGGCCGGTGACCGGGCACAGCGAGGTAAATTCGGGCGCTGCGAATCGGACGAGATAAAGCTCGCCCGCGCGCGGGTTCGGCACATAGTCGAGGATTGCCGCCTCGGGCGCGGCAGGAAGGTCGCTCGACTGGCCGAGATGTTTGGGCGCGAGCGGCGTGGGGCTGGAATCGGTCATGGAAACCATCTAGGGACGCGCGCGGCCGCTGTCATCCTGTCGATGACGCGGTTCAGCGCCGATTCAGCGGCGCGGCGCGCATGATGGAACGGGATCGCGGACAATTCGATGACAGTGCGTAAATTCGGGCAGGGACGACGGCATCTGGTTTTGCCGATCGCGGCCGCGTTGGTCGCGGCTGGCTTGCTGGCGCCTGCCGCCGCGCAGCAAAGCGAACCCGCCGAACCGACCCCCGCGCCCTCGTCGATCTTTCGCCTGCCGCCCGCCGACGATGGCCGCGCCCCCGGGGTTCAGGGACCGTCGGACAACGGATTGCCGCCGGTCGCGCCCGGCGAGCGGCGGAGCGCGACGCCAACGCCAACACCTGCGCCGACGGCGCAGCCGGTGCCGCCGCGCGTCATCCCGACGCAGCCGCCTGCGACCACCGTCCCGCCGCAGGCCGGAACGGCGCCG
>FWPV01007855.1_pt1 | contig 19049 bp, 14 predicted proteins | sample 2228371 | NCBI WGS metagenome assembly FWPV01 (sample SAMEA103939776, study PRJEB20133) | metagenome
GCTCCGCCGCGGAGGGCTGAACTTCCACCTGTGCGTGCGCCGAAATTGCCTGCCGCGCGCCCGACGCTTCCGGCATCCACGCTGAAGAGCCATCGCGGGCAGGGCTACACCATCTCCATTCCCGCCAATTGGAACGCCACATCATCGCCTTCGGGGATGACGACTTGGTTTGGAGCTCCGGACGCCGTGAAGCCGTTGCCCGAGGGAGGAATGTCCGTTTCCCTGGGCATGGTGGCGGCGGTGCACACCACCGCAGCGCGGGATTTGCGCACCGCCACGGACGAATTTGTCGGCGCCATCGCGGCCGGGAATCCAGGACTGAAAACCCTGTCTCGCGGCGCCGCCACGGTTGGCGGTCAACCTGCGGAATCCATCTTGCTCGAAGGACCATCAAGCCTGGGCGGAACGGAAACCGAGATAAGCTGGGTGGTCACCGTGCTGCGGCCAAACGGATTGATGGCTTGGGTGCTGGTCTCGCCGCGCAGCGAATTCAATAACTTGCGCCCGCTTTATGGGAAAATCGTGAGCTCGGTGCAGTTCGCCGCAGGCCAGCGCTGAGCGGTCTGTACGGCCGAGGGGCGGCGCAACCCTCAGATATTTTCTTTTGTCGTTGATAAGAAATAGAAAATAATTTGAGCAAAACCGCCCGCTGAAAACACTAATCAGCAGAACTGAGAGATCCGTTGCTCGCGCCGCTGGCCGCTATGGCCGCCGGCATACTGATAGACCGGCTTGTCGGCTTCGAAAGCCGTCCTCTGTGGTTTGCCACCGCGGCGTGGATAATACTCGCAGTGATCTGCCGCCTGCTGCGACTCCGACGGCTGGCGGTAAGCGCGGCTCTGCTCTCTGTCCTCTCATCCGGGCTGCTGCTCCATGTCCTCCGGCAGCCCGGTCCTCCCACTCTTTCACTGGGCGATGACCCCTACCGGCGCCTGACCCTCACCGGCTGTGTGGTCGAGCCGCCCTCGGTTCAAACGGACCGGGATCAATTCTTGCTCGAGGTTGCGCCGCGCGAGAGGGTCCGGGTCACGGTCTATTTGAAGGAGGGAGAGCCGCCGCCGGGGGTGGCGTACGGAAACCGGGTGGAGGTGGAAGCCCGCGTCCGCCGCCCCAAGAATTTCGGCAATCCTGGCGCCTTCGACTATGAATCGTACTTGGCTCGCAGGCAAATCCGGTGGCTCGCTTCCGCGAATGGCGCCGGGGCAGTGCGCATCCTGCCGGGCGAATGCGGCAGCCGGTGGAGAAGCTGGCTGTTTGCCCTTCGCGGCGCAGCCTTCGAGCGGATTGACCGGCTGCACGGCGAAGACTCGTACGGGGCAGGCATGATGCGCGGCGTGCTGCTCGGAGATTCCTCGCGCATGGAAGCGATATGGACCGAAAGCTTTCGTCGCACCGGCACTTACCACGCCCTGGTGATATCGGGTTTGCATGTCGCCGTCCTCGCAGCCGCGCTTTACGGTCTTCTTCGCCTTTTGTTCATGCCCGAACTGGCGGCGTTGGGCGTCACGGCGCTGGCGGCGTGGATTTATGCGGGCGTTTCCGGCGCAGAGCCTCCGGTGGTGAGGGCGGCGGGAGGGTATACGCTCTTCATGCTGGCGCGATACTTCTACCGGCGGGCAAGAGTGCTGAACATTCTGGCGGCAGTCGGGCTGATCTTCTTAGCCATTGATCCCACAAGCCTTTTTGACGCCAGCTTTCAACTTTCGTTCCTCGCTGTGGCAGCCATTGGAGCGCTCGCAGCGCCCGTCCTGGAGTGTACCTCGAAACCCGTGGCTGCGGCGATTCAGGGTCTCAACGACCCGGCGCGGGACCCTTGCTTCGCCATGCGGGAGGCGCGGTGGCGTGTGGAGCTAAGGCTGGCGGCGGAGACGCTTTGCCTGTGGACGCGCATACCGCGGCGGCTGCTTTACCCCTTGTTCGCTTGGGCTATCCGGCTCGCCATTTGGTGCTGGGACGTGATTCTGATATCCGCCGCCGTTCAGATCGCGCTCATCTTACCGATGGCGTGTTACTTTCACCGGGTATCGTTATCCGGGTTGAGCGCCAACCTGCTCATTGTCCCGGCGATGTCGCTGTTTGTGCCGGTGGGGTTCGCAGCGCTGTTCGCCGGCTGGCGCCCCTTGGCGTGGCTCGCGCAGGGGCTGCTGGAATTTTCCCGGCAGGTGGCGGAGTTCCACGCCCGCCTTGAGCCGGACTGGAGAGTCCCCGATCCGCCGCTCTGGATAGCCCTAGTCTTCGCCGCCGCTTTGCTCGGGCTGGCGCTGGCGATGGCTTCGGGGAGGCGGCGCCTCGGTTGGGCGGCGGCGGCTGCCGTCTTGGCGCTTGCCGCCGTAATCGCCTGGCATCCCCTTCCGCCGGCGCTCACCCCCGGGGAGTTGGAGCTTACCGCCATAGATGTGGGGCAGGGGGACAGCTTTCTCCTCGTATTCCCCGACCGCACTACCATGCTGGTCGACGCCGGCGGCATCCCGGTCTTCGGCAAACGCAAGCCTTCCCGGATGGACATAGGCGAAGACGTCGTCTCGCCCTACCTGTGGCGGCGTTCCCTGCGCCGCTTGGATTATGTGGTGGCGTCGCATCTTCATGCCGACCACGCCGGCGGGCTGCCCGCTGTCATCGCGAATTTCAAGCCGCGTGAGCTCTGGCTAAGCCGGACGGCGGACTGCCCCGAATGGGACGCCATTGCCCGGGCTGCCGCCGCCGCAGGCACGAAAGTGCGCATCGTTCGCGCCGGGGATACGTTCCACTTCGGAGGAGCCACCGTAGAGGCGCTTTGGCCGGGCTGCGCGTACGAGTTTTCGCCCAAGCCCGAAAACAACGACTCGCTTGTACTGCGCGCAAACTTCGGCATGCACTCGTTCTTGCTCACCGGCGACGTGGAGCGCGCCGTCGAGCCGCTGCTCCCGGCTGTCCGGACCACCGTGCTCAAGGTCGCCCACCACGGCAGCCGCACGTCGACGACTGCGGAACTGCTCGAAGGTTTGCGCCCGGCATACGCGGTGATTTCGGCCGGGGAAGGCAACGTCCACCGGAACCCTCATCCGGACACCATCGACAGGCTTGCCTGGACGAACACCGCCATTTACCGCACGGACGTTGACGGCGCCGTGACCATCGCCACCGACGGACGCCGCCTGCGCACCGAATCTCAGCGTGACCGCGAGCGGGAGCGATGGGGGACGCTGCCTTGAACCGCGCCGCGCCTCCGGCAGTCCACTGAAAGGTCCTTGGATCAGCGGCAGTGGCAATTACAGCGAGGGCAATCCGGACTCCACGCCCGCCGGCCCGGCTTTCCTGTGATAAAGTGTGCCCATGCGTCACCTATTTCTGTTTATGCTGCCGGCTGTGCTTGCCGCCGCGCAGCCTTTCGTCCCGTTATTCGATGGCAAGACCCTCAAGGGGTGGGAGCAGTGCGATGGCTTTGCTAAATACCGCGTCGAGGACGGCGCTATCGTCGGGACTACGGCGGAAGGCAGTCCCAATAGCTTCCTTTGCACCTCGCGCGAGTACGGCGACTTCGTCCTGGAATTCGAAGTGAAAGTGGACCCCGTGCTCAATTCGGGCGTTCAAATCCGCAGCCATAAATACGCGCAGGAAACGGTGGTGAATACATTCAACGGCAAGACGTTCGTGCAACGAAAACATCCCAAGGGCAGGGTCCACGGCTACCAGGTGGAGATCTCCAATGAGAAAGCGGGAACCTCCGGCGGAATCTATGACGAAGCGCGCCGGGGCTGGCTCCAGAGCCCTGCTTCGGATCCCGCGGCGAGCAAGGCTTTCAAGGACAATCAGTGGAACCGCTACAAGGTCGAAGCCATCGGGGACCGCATCCGCGTGTGGGTCAATGACACGCTTTGCACCGATCTGACGGATTCCATGGACCTCACCGGCTTCATCGCCCTGCAAGTGCACTCGTTTAAGGGCGAAAAGCCGGCGGAAGTCCGGTGGCGGAATCTCCGGATTCAGGATCTTGGCCGCCATGAATGGAAACCCTTATGGGACGGCAAGACGTTCAACGGATGGAAGAAGACCGGCGGCGGAAGCTGGACCATTGAAGACGGAGCGATTCACGCTAAGAGCTTGGACGGAGACGAACGGATCGGATACTTGGTCAGCGAACGTTCCTTCAAGGACCTCACCGTGCGGCTGCGGTTCAAAATGGTGCGCGGCAATAGCGGCTTCTTCGTGCGCACGGATCCGAATACCATGGCTTCCTACGAAGTCGAGATCGATGAGCACAAGGGTACCGGAGGATTCTGGGAGACGGGACCCGGCGGGCGCAAGTGGGTCACCGGACCGGACAACAACGCGGCGGTGAGAGCCGGCGAGTGGAATGAGCTGACCGCCTCGCTGCACGGTCACCGGATTGTCTTCCACGTCAACGGCGTGAAGACCATGGAATTGCCCAACGACACGGCGGGGCGGCTCGAAGGCGTGCTGGCGTTGCAGGTCCACGGCGCTAAGCGGCCGTCCGAGATCTGGTTTAAGGACATCGCCGTGCTGGCTCCGGCGGGCAAGTGACGACGCTTCAGGCCGCTATTTGAGAATCCGGAAAAGATTGCTGTAATCGTCCGTCCACAAGCGCAAATCGCTGCGCAGGGGCGCTTCCCTCGCCGCCGCCGCCACCTCCGGCGTGGCGAGGAAGGTCTGATTCAGCGTCACCAGCACCCAGGTGGAGCCGAAGGTGCCATCGCCGTCGCCGTCATCGGTGTCCACAACGATCGATGAGCGCTTGAACCGGTCCGCCAATTGCCGCACCACCGGCTTCAGATCTAGATAACGATTGCTGACGTGCACCGCGAGGACCCCATCCGGCTTCAGGTGGCGGAAGTAGAGCTGGAACGCCTCGGCGGTCAGCAGGTGAACCGGGATGGAATCCCCGGAGAACGCATCGACGGCCAGAACATCAAACAGTTGGGTTGGCTCTCTCTCCAAAGACAGCCGGGCATCGCCCAGCGCCACCTCCACTTTGGCTTGGGAATCCCGCAGAAAAGTGAAGTACTTATTCGCAATGTCGATCACCAGAGGATTGATCTCGTAAATGCGGTAGTAGTCGCCCGGACGGCCATAGGTAGCCAAAGTGCCGGTTCCCAAGCCGATGACGCCCACTCGCTGGGTTGAATTCCGGCAGTGTTCGATCGCCAGCCCCACTCCGGAGTTGGGACCGTAGTAGGTGGTCGGCAGCCGGCGGCGGTCCGGCGCCAAGAACTGCTGGCCATGGTTGATGGTCCCGTGAATCAGCTTGCGGACGGCGTCGGGGTCGTCTTCGCCGCCCTCGTCCACCACCGACAGAGCGCCGTAAAAATTGCGCACCATCAAAGTGTTCTTGGACACCATCTGCTTGGTTTCCTTGAACATGAAGAAGCCCATGACCAGCACCCCGGAGATGGCGCAGTAGTAAATCACCGAGTCGCGCCGGTTTACGATCAGCGCCAGCAGGGCGCATAGCAACAAAGCAGCGGGAACCTCGTAATAGGCGTTGAAGGCGCGCGGGGCGACCAGCGCGACGAGCATCGAGCCGAAAGCGCCGCCAAACGAGATCATCAGATAGAACAGCGTCAGATGGCGGACGTGCGGTTTCCGGCGGGCGACCTCCCCGTGGCAGAACATGCAACACAGGAACAGCCCGGCGGCGAACGTGGTCACCACCCAGCGGATGTTGAACCGGTCATGGCGGAAAAACAGATAGCACATGCCTCCCAGAGCGGCAGCCAGGAGGAACTCGTAGAGGCGCGGATGGTACCACCCCTCGCGCTCAAACGTCAGGATGAAACTTATCAGATACAGAGACAGCGGCAGAATCCACAGAAACGGGATGGATGCGACGTCTTGGCACAGATGGTTGGTCACCGCCAGCAGCATCGCCGACGCGCAAGCGGGCAGCGCAATCCAGAGCGCCACTTGCTTCCAAGTGACCTCGCCATCCCCCTCTGCCGCGCTGCTCGGGGGCGCCAGTTCGAAAGCCTCCACGCGCGACGCCCTCCAAGCCGCGCCGGCGCAAAGCAACGTAAACAGGATGTACCCGCCCGACCAGAACCACGCTTGCGCTTTCGACACCACCCACGGCTCAACGGCGACCGGATAGCACAGCAGAGCCAGCATCGAGCCAAAATTGGATAGCGCGAACAGCCGGTACGGCACGGCTTGCCGGTGCGTGCGCGCGTACCAGGCTTGGATCAACGGACCGGTGGTGGACAGCAGAAAGTACGGCAGCCCGACGGAAACCGTCAAAAGCATCCAGATTCGAAAGGTGGGATCCTCCGAGCCGAGGGGCTTCCAGGAGGCGCTCGGCGCGATAGGGAGCAGGGCGAGGCTGACCGCCAGCAGAGCGGCGTGCAGGGCAAACTGCGTTTTCGGCTTGAGCGTCCTGATGGACCAGTGCGAGTAAAGATAGCCGGCGAGCAGCACCGATTGAAAAAACAGCATGCAAGTGGTCCACACCGATGCGGAGCCCCCAAACCAAGGCAGAATCATCTTGGCGATGATGGGTTGCACCAGGAAGAGCAGAAAAGCGCTCGTAAAGATCGTATAGGCGTACAGCAACATGGGGGGCGACCTTCAAAGATAACATTTTCAGCGGCTTGAAGCCGTAACGCGGCTCGAGAGGAATTCCGCCAAAGCCTCCTGCCAGGGGCGCAAGGGCGGCAGTTTGGTGTTGAGGAGCACCGCCCGGGCAGGGCGTCGCGCTTTACGCGGGAAGTGCGCCGAGGACACCGGGCTGAGGCGGACGTTTCTCCCGGTGAGCCGGAAAATCTCCGCTGCGAAGTCGAACCAGCTTGCGCTGCCGGAGTTCGTGATGTGGTAAATGCCGAAAGGACGTCTCTCCTCGAGCAGCCGGCGTGCGCCCGCGGCGAGATCGGGGGCGTAAGTGACGCTGTTGACCTCGTCCGCCACCGCTTGAATGCTGTCCCTTTTCGAGCTGAGGTCGAGCATGATCTCCACAAAGCTCTTTTTCGACAGCTCGCTCGCTCCTTTGGGTCCAAACACCACAGCCGTGCGGATGACGTAGTGCTTGGGGTTGGCTGCGGCGACGGCTGCCTCTCCGCGCGCTTTGGTCTTCCCGTAAAACGACACCGGCGCCGGGCGGGCGTCCTCGGCGTATTCCCCCGCTTCCCCGTTGAAAACATAGTTGGTGCTGAAATGCACGATGGGGATGTCGAGCGTCCGGGCAAGCGAAGCCAGATTCAAAGGCGCGATCGTATTCAACGCCACAGCCGCTTCCCGGTTGTCTTCAGCCCCGTCGACGTCGTTGTAGGCGGTGCAGTTGATGATCGCCTCGGGAGGAGGGTCAAGCGCCAGAACGCGCTCCTCAAAGTCCCGGAACCGCGTCACATCCGCTTCTTCGCGGTCCCAGGCGAGCGCATGCGGATAGAGGACGCACAATTGCCCCCCTACGGCGCCTTTGGCGCCCACAATCAAAACTCTGTCCATCCTTCCTAGTATCGAACGGGAGGCTGCATGAACAGGCGCTGCCCGTCGTTCGAGAGCAGCACCCATAACCCGTAAATGCCCAGCGCCGTGCCGAAAGGCACGCTGAAGAGCTGAAACGCCGAAAGGATAATGGTCAGAATTCGCGCCCAGGGGCGAAACTTCAGCAAACCCACGCCCGCCACAATGCCCGGCAGCGATAGCGCGAGCAGCAGGATGAATACGAAAACCCCTATGGCGCCCAAGAATGGGATGGCCAAGATGGCGCCTTCTTCCCGGCTAACCGTTCCAGCCAGAACTCCCAATCCGCCGAGTATGAGCAGAGCCGCCAGCCCCACCACCACTCCGATGGCGCCGAATATGATGTGAAGGACTCCGAGAATCCTCACGTGAGATTCCATCGCCTGCATCTCAGATTCCCGTATCAGAATGACGCTGCGACGCCCGGGCGTCAAGCGGATCGAAGCGCCCGGTTGCAGATGGCGATGAAATCACTGGCAAGGAGCCGGTCCCTTCCGGCACATCGTCCGTCCGCTAAAGCTGTAACAGCCGCGGTCCACTTGCCGGTAGGGAACATCTTGTTGTTTGCCTCCGGCGTAGGAAAGGCGAATCGGAGAGTTCAATGGTTTCTTAGTACTCCGGAGCGGTTTCGGCGTCGATCCAGTCCAAATAGGATGGCGCGCCGTCGATGATGGGCAGGGCGATGATCTCCGGCACTTGATAAGAATGAGCAGTGGCGATGGCTTTGCGCAGCTCCTCGAAGAGCGGACGCCGGCTCTTGATGACCAGCAGAACTTCCGGGGCGTCTTCCACCTTTCCTTGCCACCGGTAGATGCTGCGGACAGGTTGGATGATGTTCACGCACGCCGCCAACCGCTTTTCCACCAGGAGGCGCGCAATTTTGAGCCCCTCCTCATCCGAACTACAGGTGCACAAAATGGCAATCTTGTCGGTCATGTCGCCTCAAAACGTGATGCCCACAGAGACGGAGGCTTCAAACTGCCGGATCAAGCCCCCGCCCAGCTTGTCGTCGGAGAATTTCAGGTCGTAAGGCTTCCCGCTGAAATAATCCCGGACGTCCAGCCGGATCACCGAGTGCGGGATCAGATGGAACTTGATGCCGCCCCCGTAGTTGGCGCCGTAGTTGCGGAAGGCTGTATGCGTGAATTCCTCGATGCTCTTCGGCACGCCCCACCGGTGGGCATTGATGCCGCCGGTCATATAAGGGCGCCACTTTTCCCGCAGGGGCATGAAGTAGATCAGAAAATTGAACGCCGCCTGTTGCGTCACCACCTTTTCGCTCTTGGAAGTCTCGCGCACGTTCCTGCCCGTGCCGGTGCGGATCTTAGTGCGAAACTCTGGCTTGCTCTGCGCGTATGAGAGCTCGAAGCCGTAATAGTTCCAGGGGTTGAAGGTGACGCGCCCGCCGAAGCCGGATCCAGCCTTTAAAACCGTATCGTCGTCCTGCGCCCTGTCATTGAGCGAACCAAGCTCGGCGCGCGAAGGGCGGTAGAATCCGGCGCCGCCGGAAACCTCCCACTTTTGAGCGAAAGCAGTCCCAACCAGGACAAAAAACAGCGCAACGGCAGTGCAGAAAAATCTCATACAGGTATCGAGGTGAGCCAACTTACTATTGTTACTGAGTCAGGCGGATTTCCGCCAATCCTACCCTACGCGCACCCGGCGCCTTGGGTTTCCACATATACGGCGTAAAGCGACTGGCTCGCCGTCATGAAGAGCCGGTTCCGCCTTCTTCCGCCAAAACAGACGTTGGAGCAGATCTCCGGCAGCAGGATCATCCCGATGCGCTCTCCCGAAGGCGCAAATACGTGCACCCCGTCATAACCCTCGCCCACCCAGCCGGCGCTCGCCCAGACGTTGCCGTCCACGTCGGCGCGGATGCCGTCGGCGATGCCTGCGCCCTTGCCCGGCAATTCCATCGAGCAAAAGCGCCTCCCCTTCGCCAGCCGCCGCCCGTCCACCACATCAAAGACCTGAATCGTCTTGGGCGCTTCCGGATAGTGGGAGGACCCAGTTTCGGCGACATACAACTTCCGGTAGTCCGGGGAAAAGCACAACCCGTTGGGCTTGTACATCTCGTCGGTGACTTTCTCTATGGCGCCGGTTTTACCGTCGATGCGGTACACCGCTTCCTTGATCTCCAGCGGTCCTTTGAAGCCTTCGTAGTTCAACAAGCTGCCATACCCCGGATCGGTAAACCAAATGTCGCCGTCCGGGTGGACCACCGCATCGTTGGGCGCGTTGAACCGTTTGCCCTGCCACTTATCGGCGAGCACCGTGACCGAACCGTCGTATTCATAGCGGACCACGCGCCGGTTGCCGTGCTCGCAGGAAATCTGCCGCCCTTGCCAGTCGAACGTGTTCCCGTTGCTATAACCGGAGGGCTGCCGGAACACGGTCACGCGCCCGTCGTCTTCAAGCCAGCGGAGCTGAAGATCCCTCGGGATGTCGCTCCACACCAAGTAACGTCCCACGCCGTTCCAGGCGGGTCCCTCAGCCCATAAAGTGCCGGTGTGCAGCCTCTGTATCGGCGTGTTCCCGATTTTGTACTTCGCGAAGCGTTTGTCGAGAACGACGATGTCGGGATCGGGGTACCGCACCGGACGCGCGCCCGACCAGTCGCGCTCCGCCGCTGCCGCCGCCCCGGCTAGTCCGCCCAACAGGGCGCGCCTCGTGATTTCTCGATGGTTCACCGTCTTGCCTCCTCCTGCCCCATGCTCGTGAGTATACGGGACGCAGCCTGCCGCTGCTTGAAGCGCAGGCGCTATTTCACCGTCCTGTCGAGCGGTATGCCAAGCTTTTCGTATAGCTTCCGCCTGCCTGCCTTGTCGCCTTCCAGGATCTTGCGCGCCGCCTTGGCGACAACTTCAGCGTGCTCGCGCGGCACGCAAATCACGCCGTCGCCGTCGGCGACAATCACGTCGCCGGGGCGCACGAGCACGCCGCCGATGGTCACCGGGCGCTGCACGCTCTCCACTTCGTTTCGCCCGGGGCGAATGCCGCGCGCCGGACGGCGGTAGTAAACCGGCACTTTCTGCTTGATGATCTCGTCGGTGTCGCGCGCGCCGCCGGAAGTCACCACGCCCACGGCGCCTCGCAGCTTCCAGCCCAAAATGTTGTTGGAACCGATGGTTCCGGTGTCGCCATCCTCGTGCCCGTCGATCACCACTACGCTGCCCGGGCGCAGATATTGCACGAAAGGTTCCGGCGAGATCTCCCGGTACCATTCCCGTTCCCACTTTTCGAACTCCGCGCCCGAAAGACGCGGAACCACGCGGTTGGTCGGCACATAGCGCACCGTGACCGCAATGCCGCGGATGACGTGCGTGAACTCGTCCGTGTCGCGCCACAGCGGGCGGATGGCGGGGTCGACCAGCCCCGTGTTCGGCAGTCCAGCCATGTCCATGCCGTCGCTTACGTCCGCAACCCGGAGACCTTCAAACAGCTTCAACGTGGCGGCGTCCTCTGCCGCCGTGTAAGTCTTGACCGGAAGGAACACCTGAGCCAAGAGAAAAAGTGTAAGAGTGGTCATGATGCGGCATTGTACCGCCCGCATCCGAAAAGTGCACGGAGCCGTTTGCCGAAAGGAGCGAGGAGTTTCCATGAACAATACGAGGAGAGAGTGGCTTGCAGGGTGCGCCGCTGCGGGCGCCGTCGGCATAGAGCAAGCAAAGGCGGCGGCGCAGGCGCCGGCTTCCATCGTTATCGACCCAAAACCAGTCTTCGACATCTCGCCGTGGCTTTACATGCAGTTCATGGAGCCGCTTGGCGTGGCGGACAGCTCCGTCGAAGCCGCGTGGGACTACGACGCCGACGATTGGCGCAAAGACCTGATCGCCGTGACGAAAGACTTGGCGCCCGGCATGGTGCGTTACGGCGGGAATTTCTGCCATTACTACAAATGGCGGGAAGGCGTTGGACCGGTGAATCAGCGTCCCCGCATGCGCAACTACGATTGGGGAGGCTGGGAAACTAACCGCGTCGGGACGCACGAATTCGTGGACTTCTGCCGCCGCGTGGGCGCCGAGCCGCTGTACTGCGTCAACTTCCTCAGCGACGGCAGAAAGCCGCTTTGGAAGACCCGCGAAGGCAACCGGTCGGGAGACGCGCGCGAAGCCGCCGATTGGGTTTCCTACTGCAACGACCCCGATAACCGCGAACGGCGCGCGCACGGCGTCCGGGAGCCTTACAACGTCAAGGTTTGGCAAATCGGCAACGAGACTTCTTATGGGCGGGACCGCTTCACGAAGGACGAAGCCATTTCTCACACCATCGAGTTCGCCCGGGCGATGAGGCAGCGGGACCCTTCGATCAAACTCATCGGATGGGGCGATTGGTCCCGCCCCGTCGACCAGACGCTCTGGGCGGCGGACATGCTGGCGCGAGCGGGTGAGCACCTCGATTTCATCGCCATCCACCTCATGGGACAGCGGCCCAAGCGCAAAGACACCGTGCTGCGAGGATTACGCTACCAGCGGGCGCCGGAGCAGGCATGGGAAGAGTTGTTGGAGCTGTCCGCCGACATCGAGGCGAAGATCGTTCTGTTGGAACAGGCGGTGGCTTCCGTGCGCTCAAACGCGGGCATCGCGGTGACCGAAGGCCACCTTTCCCTCGCTCCCCATAACATTAACCCGCTGCTCATGGAATGGGTCTCGGCGGTCTATCACGCCCGCTCGATGAATATCTACCAGCGGCACGGGGCGAAGGTGAAGATTGCGACGGCGGCGGACTTCTGCGGCACCCGTTGGACGGTCAACGCGGTGATGATGCAGGCGCCGCGGGGGGTGAGCTATCTTACGCCCGCCGGTTCGGTGATGCGGCTCTTCGGCCGGTACAACGGCAAACAGGGGGTGTCGGTAAAGTCCGCCCCAACGGAGCTTGACATCGCCGCCAGCCGGACGGGCGCTCGTTTCTGGCTGCACGTCGCCAACCTCGACTTCCGCCGCAGCGTCGAAACCACTCTGGCGGTCGAGGGCTTCCCCGTCAAGAGCGGGCGCGTCTTCGAAATCGCCCCGGAAGACCCGCGGGAGTACGTGAGCCAGGATCAGCCTGACGTCTTCCGCCCGCGCGAACGCAGCCTGAACGGAGGACCGGCGATTCGGTGGCGTTTCCCCGCCCGCTCGGTGAGCGCCGTCGAACTGGAATGCGCCGGCTGATTGGCGGGTGATCCCCACCCAGCCAACGCACCATGCGCGCAGCGTTCTACAATGAGGCGCATGGTGCGATTTCTTCTGGCGCTGCTCCCGTTGGCCGGGCTGGCGGCGGATTCCCCTCAGCCGTGCGTCACGGCGGATGCCTTCTGCATGGAGAAGGTGATGTTGGGGTCCGAAGGAAAGTACTCCCTCGTCTACCGCTCCTACCCGCTGACTCAGCCGAATCCCGCCATCGAGCGCGCCTTGGTGGTGATCCACGGCGCCGGGCGCAACGCGGATTCCTACTTTCTTTCCGGCGTGGCGGGCGCGCTGATTGCCAGCGCTCTTCACAACACGATCGTTGTCTCCCCGCGCATCGCTTCGAATAGCGGCGGCACATGCCGCGACAAACTCGCCGAAGGCGAAATCTCCTGGACGTGCAGCGGCGAACAGGATTGGCGCGGCGGCGGACAGGCGCACAACGCCAAGGAACTTCATTCCTTTGACTTCGTCGACGAAATCCTGAAGAAGCTGGCGCGCCGGGATGTCTTCCCGAACCTGAAGGTGATCGTGGTCACCGGGCATTCAGCCGGCGGGCAATTCGTCAACCGCTATGCCGCGGCAAACCGCGTGGAAAGGTCGCTCGGCGTCCCTGTCAAGCACGTTGTTTCTAATCCTTCCACCTACTTGTATCTGGACGAAACCCGGCTCTCCGGCGACGCCACGTGTTCCGCTAAAGGCGGCTGCACCGGCGAATTTCGGGAGTACCGCGACCGGCGCAACTGCACCACTTACAATCAATGGCGCAACGGGCTGGACAAGAAGGCGGGGTACGCCGCGAAAATCTCCAACGATGATTTGAAGCGCAACTTGGCCACCCGGGACGTGACCTACCTGCTCGGCGAACTGGATACCTTGCCCCTGTTCGGATTCGACAGCTCCTGCCCCGCCATGGCGCAAGGACCGAACCGTTTGGCGCGCGGGCTGGCGTACTACAACTACATGCAGTCGAAGTTCAAGGCGAACCACAAACTCGTCTTAGCCCCGGCTTGCGGGCACAACGGACGCTGCATGTTCACATCCGACGAAGCATTGCCCGTACTATTTCCGAAAGTGAAGGAGTAGCCGAATCCGTATGAAAACGCTTTGCAGATTCGCCGTGGCGGCGCTTCTCGTAACCGGCGCCGCCGCGCCGCAAAAACGTCCCATCACCCATGAGGACGTTTGGACGATGAAGCGCCTGAGCGGCTTGTGCGTCAGTCCGGACGGGCGGTGGGCGGTGGTTTCCGTGACCGAACCGGCTTACGACGACGACAAAACCGTTTCCGACCTGTGGATTGTAGCCACCGACGGGCGCACGCCTCCGCGCCGGCTCACTCACACCAAGAGCGGCGAAAGCGGCGCCGTGTTTTCGCCGGACTCGAAACGCATCGCTTTTTCCGCCAAACGCGAAGGCGACGACGCTGCGCAGATTTACGTTTTGCCCCTTGACGGGGGCGAAGCCACGCGCGTCACTTCGATCTCTACCGGGGCGACGCATCCTCAGTGGCGTCCCGATGGCAAGGCGATTCTATTCCAAAGCCGCGTCTACCCGGGCGCCTCCACGGACGAAGAAAACAAGAAGATCGCCGCCGGGCGCAAGGCGCGAAAGTACAACGTGCGGGTTTATGAAGACTTCCCGTTCCGGTTCTGGGACCGCTGGCTCGACGACCTGCGCCCGCACATCTTCGTGCAAGAACTCGGAGAGAACGCCAAGGCGAAAGACCTGCTGGCGGGCACGAAGCTTGCCGCCATGCCGGGTTTTGAGGGCACGCGCAGCACGGGCGACTCCGAGTTGGAAGCCGTCTGGAGCCGGGACGGCGCCTGGATCGTATTCACCGCCACCACGGACCGTCATCAGGCGGCTTACGCTCCGACGACTTTTCACCTCTACCGGATCCCGGCAACCGGCGGCGAACCCGAGCGCATCACGAAGGGGACCGAGAGCTACAGCAAGCCGCGCTTCAGCCCCGACGGCAAGGCGCTCTATGCGCACCACTCGCGGCGCGGCGATCAGCATCTTTATAGCCTCACGCGCCTCGCGCGGCTCGATTGGCCAAATCCGGGCGAGGCGCGCCTGATCACCGGTTCGTGGGACCGTTCTGTCTCTTCGATGGCCGTTTCTCCGGACGGCAGCCGCATTTACGTCACGGCGGAAGACCGGGGGAATGACAGGCTCTTCGCTTTGCCCGCGGGCGGCGGACCCGTGGAGCCGCTATTAGAAGTCAAGGAGGGCGGGTATTCGGCGCTCGCCGTCGCCGAACGCGCCTCCGGTCCGGTGATTGTGGCTCTCTGGGGCTCGATGACCCACCCGGACGACGTCGTTCGAGTAGACCCTGCGGCGAAGGCGCACCGGCTGCTGACGGAGTTTCACAAGGACCGCATCGCCGCCATTGACTGGCAGCCGCCCATTCACTTCTGGTTCACCGCCAAGTCCGGCAAGCGCATTCACAGCCTGATCGTCCTGCCGCCTGCGTTTGACAAGAACAAGAAGTACCCGCTCATCGTCTTCCCGCACGGCGGACCGCACAACATGTCGAAGGATCAGTTCTTCGTCCGCTGGAACTACCACTTGCTCACCTCGCCCGGCTACGTGTTGCTCATGCCCAACTACACCGGTTCGACCGGCTTCGGCGAGGAGTTCGCCGCGGCGATTCACCGCGACGTCCTGCGCGGACCCGGGTCGGAGATTGAGCAGGCGGCGGACGCAGCCATCCGGGAGTATCCGTTTATCGACGGCTCAAGGCAGGCTGCCGCGGGCGCAAGCTATGGCGGTTACCTGGTGAACTGGTTCGCCGGCAACACCACCCGGTTCCGCTGCCTGATCAATCACGCCGGTCTCACCGACAACGCGTCGATGTGGGGATCCACCGACGGCGCATATTATTGGGAACGGCGCAACGGCGGACCGGTGTGGGAACTGAAGGGACAGTGGCGGGATCAAAGCCCCGCCGCATACGCCGGGAATTTCAAGACCCCGATGCTGATTACGCACGGCGAGCGCGACTTCCGGGTTCCGGTGAGCCAGGCGTTCGAAATCTACAAACTGATGCAGCGCCGGCAGGTTCCCGCCCGGCTGGTGATCTTCCCGGACGAGAATCACTGGATACAGAAGGGGGAGAACGCCAGATATCATATGCAGGAAGTGTTGAACTGGTTGAAGAAGTATCTCTGAGAGCACGGAGGCGAGGATCATGAAGATCGGGATGTTTGGCCTGGGGTTCATGGGCGCGACGCATTTGCGGGCGCTCAGGAATATCCCGGGGTTCGAACTGGCGGCGGTGGTGAGCGACGTCCCGCAGCAGCTCAGCGGCGATTTGAGCGGCATCCAAGGCAATATCGGCGGACCCGGCGACGTTTTCGACTTCTCGAACGTGAAAAAGTTTACTGATGCGTGGGAAGCGATGGCGGACCCCGAAATCGAAGCCGTCGATCTGTGCCTGCCGACGCACCTGCACAAGCCCCTCGCAGTGGAAGCTTTGAAGCGCGGCAAGCATGTGCTGGTCGAGAAGCCCATGGCTCTGAATGGCGAAGAGACGGACGCCATGGTGGAAGCGGCGCGGCAGTCGGGACGCGTGTTGATGGTGGCCCAAGTCCTGCGTTTCCACGGCGCGTATCAGGTTCTGCACGACACCGTGAAGTCCGGGCGCTTGGGCGCTGTCCGTTCGGCGTTTTTCCGCCGCCGCTGCGCCGGACCCACCTGGCAGCGGTGGGTGTACGACAAGAAGATCAGCGGCGGCGGTGTCTTCGACCTGCTCATTCATGACGTGGATCAGTGCCTGTGGCTGTTCGGAGCGCCCGAAGCCGTTTCCGCGGTGGGCTGCGAAGAACTGGAGATCGGGGTGGATCAACTCCACGCCCACCTGTTCTACCCCGGAATTGGATCCGTGGTGGTCACCGGCGGGTGGCATCACCCCAAGTCGTACCCCTTCTCGATGGAATTCACGGTCGTTTTCGAGGGAGGCACGCTCGAGTACAGCTCCGCCGGACGCCCGTTGACCTTATATCGCGCCGACGGCAGTGTGGAGCCGCAGGAAGTCCCCGATGCGGATTGTTATCAGGCGGAAATCGAATACTTCTGCCGCTGCTGCCTCGAGAACCGGCAGCCGGAGGAGTGCCCGCCGGAGGAATCCGCCCGCGCGGTCAAGCTCACAGCGTTACTGGCTGCCGCGCGAGCCGAAAACGGGGCGAAGGTCCCCTGCAAACTGTAAAACAGGAGACATCGTTATGGCGCGCGGAGCGTTGACGCTGCTTCGGGGCGGCGACATCATCGACGGCACCGGCAAGCCGCGTTTTCGCGGGAACGTTCTGATCGAAGGCGACCGCATCGCGGAAGTGGGCAAGACGGCTGCCCCGGCGGACGCCAAGGTGGTGGACTGCAAAGGCATGGTGGTGGCGCCGGGCTTCGTGGACGTGCATAGCCACTCGGATCTACAAGTGATCGAGGGGCGCCGGGAGAAGCTGCTCCAAGGGGTCACCACTGAGGTTGTAGGCAATTGCGGGTTTTCGGCGTTCCCGTCGCCCGAGCGGAGGAAACTGCTCCACGAATTCGCCAACGGCATCTTCTGCGGCACGGGCGATTGGGGCTGGAAGTCCGCGCGCCAATACCTCGAGGCTGCGCAGAATAGCCCAACCGCGACGGTGGCGCCCTTGGTGGGACACGGCACGCTGCGCATCGCCGTCGCCGGCTTCCAGAATGGTCCCCTGGAAGAGAAGCAGGTGGACAGGATGGAGAAACTGCTCGACGAGTGCCTAGCGGCGGGCGCGGCAGGCTTCTCCACGGGACTGATGTACGCGCCCGGCTCCACCGCGCCCTTTTGGGAACTCGAGCGCTTGTGCCGGGTGGTGGCCAAACACGACAAGGTGTACGCCACCCACATGCGGGACTATTTCGGGGGCGTTGTCGACGCCATCGAAGAGCAGTTGAAGCTGGCGCGAGCCACCGGCGTCCGGCTTCAAATATCGCACCTGCAAGTGGTGGGCGCGTCGAATTGGGGGCTTCAGACCAAAGCGCTCGATACGATTGAACGGGCGGAGCGGGTCCATGGCGGCGTGAACGTCTGCTTCGACTGTTACCCTTACACCGCCGGCAGCACCGTGCTCACGCAGATCCTGCCGCCTTGGACCATGGAAGGCGGGATGGACGAGATGGTGAAGCGCTTGAAAGATCCGCAGCTCCGCCTGCGCATTACAGCGCAGATCCATAACTGGATTTCCTGGCGCTGGACGGACATTTACATCTCCGCGGTGGGCGGAGACCCGAAGCATCCGGCGGTGGGCAAGAACCTGGCGGAACTCGCCGCGGAGGGCAAGACCTCGCCTACGGATGTAGTCTTCGACCTGCTCATAAAACACCGTGGCGACGTCAACATGCTCACGTTCAATCAGAGCGAGGGCAACTTGAGAGGCACGCTGCGGCATCCGCTGTCGTTCATCGGCAGCGACGGCTTCTATGTGAAAGGGCGGCCGCACCCGCGCCTCCATGGCGCCTTTCCGCGGCTGCTGGGCACGATTTGCCGTGACAAGGGCTGGATGAACCTCGAGCCGGCTATCTGGAAAATCACTTCCGGTCCCGCGGAGCGTTTCCGGATCAAGGACCGCGGGCGCGTGGCGCTGGGTTATTTTGCCGACATCACCGTTTTCGATCCCAAGACGATCGACAGCCCCGCCACCTACGAAGAGCCGGAGAAGCCGCCGGTGGGCATACAGCGCGTTTTTCGAAACGGAAAGGAGCTTTTGGGTCCGAAGAGCGTATGAAAAAGACAAGACTTGATCCTGCGAAGCTGCCCGCCGGCGTCATCGGTTTGGGCTTGATGGGGCACAGCATCATAGCCTGTCTGCTCGCGGCGGGGCACCGTGTCACCGGCGTCAGCCGGGACCTTAGCAAGCATCGCGGCACGCGCCGCCACATCCTGGAGTTGCTCCGCGAAATGCGCCGCGAAGGGCTCACCCGCAAGGATCCCGCCGCCATGATCAAGAGGCTGGAGCTTTCGGAGAACTACGCCGACTTGGCGCCGTGCGCCATTGTCATCGAATCCATCATCGAGGACATCGACGTGAAGAAGCAGGCGTACCGGCAGGTGGAGGCGGTGGTTTCGCGCAGCGCCATCATCGGCAGCAATACCTCTTCCATCCCGATGAGCCTTTTGCAGGAGGGCGCTTTGCACCCGGACCGGTTCGTCGGCATCCATTGGGACGAACCGGCGCACGTCACCCGGTTCATGGAGATCATCGCCGGTGAGAAAACAGCGCCCCGTTACGCGCGCAAGGTGAAAGAACTGGCGGAACTGTGGGGCAAGGAGCCTTCGCTCCTCCGCCGCGACATCCGCGGCTTTATCACCAACCGCATCTCTTACGCCATGTTCCGCGAGGCTTGCTATCTCGTGGATTCCGGCATCGCTACCGTCGAAGACGTCGACCGGTCCTTGC
>FWPV01007856.1_pt1 | contig 19049 bp, 14 predicted proteins | sample 2228371 | NCBI WGS metagenome assembly FWPV01 (sample SAMEA103939776, study PRJEB20133) | metagenome
TGCGCCCCCGCTTGCAGTTCCGCCAGGTTGGTGGTCGTGTTTGCGGCGTTGATCGAGAAAGCATAAGCTTTGGTCACCGAGGCGTTGAACGCGCTTGCCGCAGCACCGAATTTCGGGTCATTGATGAGTGTTGCCAATTTTTCCATGGCATCGACGATGACTTGGCCTTTGTTGGCCCCCGGCGCGGTGAATTGGGCAAGCAGGTAATTCTTCGCCTCGGTGGCCACCTCACCGCTCATGCCCAGATTGGCGACGATGAGATCGGCGAGTGCTTCGTCGGAAGCCACGGCCGGCATGATGGCATTGGCCACCGCCGCCGCGCCGAACTGCTCAACGTAGGGCTTCCACGCGGTGAGATAGAGATAACCCGGCGCGGCATTGTACAGCGCCTTGGTGATGTAGACGATTTTGACTTCCGAGGTAGGCGGAAGAGGTAGGACTGTAGCCATTTGCGACTCCTTTCTTGGTTGAACGAACACCATGCCGCACCATGGGCGCGGACAAAAACATCATACCTATTTCCTCTGTACTTCGCAAGTGATCATGATCACATGCGCTCTGCGATGTTTGGCTCGGTGTGGCTTTTTTGCTAAATTACCAAAATGCAAAGGTGCTGGTGGCTCGTTCGTGCTGGGGTAACCCTGTGGCTGGTCTCAACCGCTGCCCTGTCTTTTGCCCAAGACGACGCGCGGGCGTTGGCCGCAGCAGGTGCAGCGGCGTTGCAAGCCGGTGACGTCCTCGCTGCGGTGGGGCTTTTGGAGCGCGCACTGATGCTTGATCCCGCGCTGGAATCGGCGCGGCTGTCGCTGGCGCTGGCGTACGCGCGCCTGGGGGAAACGACGCTGGCGCGCGCGCTGGCCGCTCCCTGGTCTGAGCGCGGGCTTGCCTCGGCGCAGACGCGCTTGACGGCAGGGCTGACGTGGGCAAGTAACCGCACCTATGTACCGGCAGCGGAGGCGATTCGCCTGACGGTGCCGGGCGACACGGTGAGGCTGCCGCTGGCCACTGCGCGATCGCCTGGGCTGCTGTGGCGTTGGCAGGTGGAACGCGGCAGCGAAGAAGGAAATAGGCTGTGGCTGGCGTTGGATGCGCCTTGGGACGGCGTGGCACGCGCGCAACGGCTGGGTTGGCGAAGTGCCGACGGCTGGTTCGTGACGCATCAGCGCTGGGAGGGTCGGGCGCTGCTGACCGAAGCAGGGCGTCGCGGGGCGTGGGGGGAGTGGAGCGTGCGCCACTGGCACGACGAAGCGCGTCGTGACGGCGTGCGGGTGCGTCTGTCGCCTTTTGCCGAGTTCTCGGCGCTGCAGTTTCTTGCCGATGCCCCAATCGATGCCCACCGACCCGGAGGCTGGCGACTGGGAGGGGCGCTGGGTGGTTCGGCGCACTGGCAGTGGCAAGGCGCGGCGTTTCGCGCCGAGGTGTCTGTGGAGCACTGGCGCGACACGCGCGCTTACTCGCCTTGGTTGTCTTCCGGCGCCCGGCGCTGGGTGACGATCCATCAGTCAAGCTTGACGGTGACGCCAGTGCATGTGCGCCACCACTTGCAGCCGTACGTGCGCTTGTGGCACGAAGGACAAGCCAGTAATCTGGCACTTTTCCGGGTACGCAATACGAGCGTGGAGGTGGGACTGGTTTGGTTTTTCTAGGGCGCAGGAAGCGCCACGAGGGTCAGCGGCTCGGTCTCGCCCGGCACGAGGTGCTCCCCTAGGGCTTGCCAACCGACGGGCAAGTCGCGCGAGTCGGCGGCGGCAAGGACCACGACGGCGTATTCGTTGGCCAGGTGCGTCAGCGCTTCGGCTCGCCGCACGGCTGGGCCAGAGAGGACAGGGACGCGGCGCTCACCCGTACCAATGAACCCTCGGTACGCCGAGCCTTGCGCCAACCCTACCACCACCGCCAGGGGAGCCTCTTCGCTTTGCTCCGGCCAAGCGGCAAGGGCTTGCTGCGCCGCAGCGGCCAGGGCGGCCGCGGCTCGCAGGTACGCTTGCGCGTCTTTGGCCTGCGGCCAGGCGATGAGGTAGGCATCGGCGCTGGGGCTGGGATAGAAGTCGCCGCCATGGCGTTGCGCCACCGGTCGCAGTGCCGCGAGCAGCAGGTGACGCGCTTGCACGGCAGCCGCTGCACCGAAACGTTTTTCTACGAGGTCGATGTTGCGCAGCGCCACGAGCGCCACCGCATAGGGCTGCGCGGCAACGCGCGGGCCATCGGCCACGAGCGCAGCGGCGAGTTCGACCGCAAGTTCGCGCGGAAGCAGCGCAGCCAGTTGGCGCGTCAGCGCAGCGCGCTCGGCGAGAAGGGTAAGATGACGGGTACCCACCAATGCCCCCAGTGCGGCAAGCGCCGCCACAGCGGGCATGGCCGGCGGCAGCCACATTCCCGCAGGCAGTACGATGAGGTGGCTAAGCGGCGCGGCGGGCACGAGCGCAAGGAGCCAGCGCTGTGCTCGCGGCGCCAGAAGCGCGAATGCCACGCTCGCCAGGGTAATGGCAATGACGAGCCAGGATGGCGCTTCTTTGGGCCAAGGCGCAGCGCTAAGCTGGTGCGCAAGCAGTTGGGCATGCACGGTTACTCCAGCGGTGACTGGCCCAAAGGGGGTGGCCACACGGTCGGACGCCCCCAACGCGGTGGCTCCCACCAACACGACGCGACCTTCGAGGTAGCCAGGGGGCAGCTGGCCGGAAAGGACCAGCGCCGCGGGCAATGCAGTTAAATGCGATGGTGGGTAGAAAAACGGCACACGCAGCTGATCGCTCATCGGCACTTCGCGCAGTGGCGGCGCCAGAGCGAGTGTGGCCAAAGCACGGTTCTCGACGCACACGCGCGCCGGCAGACGGCGTAATCGACCATCGGCATCGAACTGCGGCGCGAGGTGGCCGACGTGCACTGAGGTGCCAGCCAGGGTCGGGGCAAGAAGGAGCGCCCCCAGCGCCGACGGTTCGTGGGCACAAGGCGTGCGGGCAGACTCCGGCACAACGCCAGCGCGCGGCGCAGGGTCGACGCGCGCATCAAGCACGGGCACGACGCCAAGGGTGACGTCCGCGCCGAGCACGTTGGCAAACGCAGCGTCGTCGGGGCGCGGGTCGACGAAAAAGAAATCCCAGTACTGATGCCGTGCGCCCAGGACGCGCAGTTGTTCGACGAGCTGGGCCAGCTGCGCGCGCGGCCACGGCCATGGTCCGACGGCGGCCAGGCTGGCTTCGTCGATGTCGATGATGACGAGTTCCGAAGGGGCTTCGCGCGCCAGAAGCGGCAACAGGGCGTCGGCCACCCGCTCGTCAAGTAGCGGCCACAGCGTCAATGCCGTTGCCGCGCATGCGGCCGCTAGCCACGCCGCCGCTCGCTCGAACCAGGGGGACGGTAGGTGGCGCGGTTGCATCGTGCTCAACGCGACCAGGTGGTGAGGGCTTCGAGGCGGGTGGCGGCATCGGGTCGCGCTTCAAAAAGCACGCCGGCGCGTCGCCCGTCGGTGGTCAGCGCCCCAAGGATGCGTTCGGTGTTGGTGCTGAGTCCAAAACGCCCGTCTTGGGTGATGTCCCCCGCGCCCGCGACGCGCAGGGCGCCGACTTGGGGGTGCGCGAGGGTGGCGGCGGCGTCGAAGCGCCGGGCGTCGAATTGGACGCTCAGGTGCGCGTCGCGCACTTCGGCAGGTTCGGCGACCATGCCAAAGCGCACCAGGGCCGCTTCGGCCCGGTCGAGGACAAAGTGGGCTTGCCCCCGCAACGCAGTATCGAGCGGCGTGCCCGCAGGGGTTTCGCGCATGAGCAGGTAGCTGGCGTTGGCCGCCACCGGAGCCAATCCCAGCGCCTGCAGTTCATCGAGGGTGGCGCCCAGCGGTGCGGCACTGTGCGGCAACCAGCGCGCCCAAGCCAGGGCCTGGGCTGGGACGCTGGGCTCGGGATCTTTGACGGTTGGTTCGGGTTTTTCTAGATGCGGGTTGGAACTGGCGGTCGAAGGCGCGGGGTTGGAACGCGGCTGCGCCAGTTGCGGCAGGAGCAGGTCGCGTTCTCCGGCAGACAGCGGTTCGATGCGCCCATCGCGGTAAATGCGCCAGGCGGGGGCGTCGAGGGTAATGCTGACGACCGCGTCGCAACCGGCGAGATCGGCGCACGCCGCGCGCGGTGCCGCGACGATGGCGCCTTCGAAAAGCAGCGTTTCGACCTGTTCGGCTTGCGCACGCACGGCAAAGTCGGTGCCGCGCACGCCCAGAACGGCGATGGGGGTGTTGAGGCGATAGCGTTCGGGAGCGCGCTTGGCGGCTTCGCCGCTGATTTGTCGCACCGAACCTTGGGAGACGTCGAGTTGCATGGATTCCGTGCCGGGGTCGGTGCGATAGCGCACGATGGCCACCGTGCTGCTGGGCCGCACTGCCAGGCGCGCTTGGTCGCGAAAGCGCAGATAAACTACGCCGTTGGCAGCGGTGACGATGCTGTCGCCCTCAAACAGGGAATCGCCTTCGCGCAGCGCAAGGCGCTCGCCAGCGGCAGTGAGGCGCCACGCGCTGCCGGCAATGAGGGTGACCGATGCTACCGGTTCGTCGGCGCGCGCGCCAGGCACCTGCCCTGCGCTCGCCAACAGTATCGCGGCGAGGAGAAACCCGCACAGCCGTTTCATGTTGTTCTCTGCCCCCGGGGAATTTGTCAGGCATAATTGTAGGCGTTTATTCGGCAAGAGGGTGTGATCGGGGTCACGCGAGGTGATGATGACGGCGACGGCCGAAAGTGATTGCACGCAATGACGCTGGCTTTGACGACACTACAGACCTGTGCGCTGTGGTCGGATGCGCCGGCAGAAGTGCTGCAGGAAGCGGCGGCGCGTGGTGCGCTGCGCCCGTTGCGGCGGCGCGCGCTGGCTCTGACGTTACCGGAGATGGGACGGATGGTGGGAGCGGTGGTGAGCGGACGCGTTCAGGCCATAGCGCATACGCCGGATGAGCGCGAGTGTGCGCTGGCGAGTTTTGCGGTAGGGGCGCATTTTGGCGACGCGGAAGCCTGGGGGCCGGCCGAAGTTGCAGGCATGCCGACGGTATGGTACGTTGCAGCCACCGATGCGGCGGTAGCACTGTGGCCAAAGATGGCACTGGAGGCGATCGCTACCCGTTGGCCAGCGCTGTGGCAACGGTTGCTGATCGCCGCACTGGCGAGGGAGCGGCAGTGGCAACGCTGGCGGCAGTGGTGGAACGTGCCGGATGCGGTCACAAGGGTGGCCGGGGTTTTGGCGCTCCTGGCCAGCGGCGACCCCAACGGCCGACTGCCCGAGGGCGTTACGCAGCAGGAGATTGCCGGTTTTGCCAACACGACGCGCGAGACGGTCACGCGGGTGATGCAACGGCTGCAAGCCGCCGGCGCGGTGGTGCGCACGCCAGCGGGCTGGCAGGTGGACGCGGATAAGCTGGCCACCTGGCAGCGCGAGGCGCTCAAATCGTGAAGACGACGTTGGAGTTGACCCCCCCCTGAACGTCCGGCACGCCAACCAGGATAAGCGTGAGCTCACCGTCTAGTTCCGCGGCGGGGTTGGCTGCGGTAATGGTCACGCCCGTGATGGTGAGGAAACGACTGCCATAGGGAGGAATGCTGATTTGCGCAGCACTGAGCTGGGCGTTGTCGAGCATCGGCCGATTGGTGCCGCTGCTGCCCCAGGCAATTTGCAATTCACCGGTGTCATTGGGGTCGTTGAGATTGCGCACTTGCAGCCGCCCGTCGCCGTTGGTATCGAGCACCCTCCAGTCGATGACGCGATCCAATTCCAGCGAGATGGTGCTTCCGGCGTAGGCGATGTTCTTACCCGGCGTGACAACGTCGGTGTCCTGCAGCCGGTAGATGGAAATGGTTCCTGGTGGCGAGGTGACGCCATTGACCGTTTGATACACTTGAAAACCATTGACGCCCGATTTTAGCGGTACGGTGATTTGGCTAAACCCCAACGGCGTGGGCGGCACAGCGATGTCGGCAGCAAGGTCGAATTGGCCGTTGCCGTCCAGGTCTACCCACGCGAGCTGGCGTTGCGGATCGAGCCCGCTGATGTTGAGGCGCACCAGGCTTTTGGAGGTCATGTTATCGGAGTAGGATGGGCCATCGTCATCGAAAGGGTAAAGAATGACCAGTGGGGCGTTTGGAAGCGATGCCGACGGGGTCAGCACAGAGGTATCGCCGGCGGCGAGTTTTTGCAGGGCGTTGGAGATGCTCGACAAATCATCGGTGGCGCTCACGCCGCTCAGCAGCTGCCGCATGCCTTGTGTCCATGCCAGTTCATTGGCATTGAAGGCTTTCGTAAGGACCGTTTCGTAAGCGGCGGTCATTTGTTGAGCTGCCACGGCTTTGTTGGCCAACACTGCCGCGTCACCCCCAGAGGCATTCAGCGCCAGCCAGGCGGGGATGCGGACGGGGGAATAACCGTGTTCGATTTGGTCGAGCCACCAGCCGAGGTCGGAGGCGCTGGGAGTACGCGCGAAAGTGAGCTGGTAAGCCGAGGTAATGGCACTTTGTAGATCCAACCCGTGAAACCTGCCCAGAAACTCGGCGCTTTGCGCGAGGTAGTCGATGATCGGGCCTGGCTGGTGTCCATTGACTGCCAGTAACGCCAGTCCTTGATCGAGCTCGGCAGGGGTCAAGGCACGCCCCCAGTAGGCGATGGCGAGTTTTTGCAGCAGCTCGGCATCGAGTTGCGCTTGATATTGCAGCAGGTATTGTTGTTGCGCTTGTTCTTCTGGCGTGGGTTCGGGGGCAATGCCCTGGCTCTGGTTGTACAGCTTGGTGATGGCGTCGTTCTTTTTTTGCGCGACGATGTCGGTGATGCTGGCCATGGTGGTACGCTCCTCGCTGATGGGCCGTCAGACGGTAAGTTTAGCGTTAGTGGGGATTGGGTTCAAGTGCCTGACGTAACTTTTGCCAGGTACTGATTGGCTCGGGCGGCCACGGCAGCGCAACGCCGTGCGGGTAGCGGGCGAGGAAATCGGCCTGCGCGCCGATGGGGTAGGCGGCAATCGGGAGTTCATAGCGCGCGAGTTCGTGCAGCACGTAGGAAAAGGTTTCCGGCGCCACCGAGGGAAAGAGCACCAGGTCGGGGTCGGCGGCAATGAGGCGATCGGTGAGTTCCTCGCGCCGGTACGGGCCGGTGGCGGTGTAACAGGGCGTCGCGCCCGGCGTGGTCGCGGCGGGGTTGGCTGGAGCATTGGCCACGCGCGGCGCCGGGGTGAGGGTGCCGATGACGTGCCAGCGCCAGGCAGGCGCCGCGTGCGCCGCGTATTCGATGAGCGCGGCTGCCAGGCGGTTGCCTTTGGCGGTGTGGGTGATCGCGCCGACAAGCGCGATGGTCGGTGCGTTGCGGTGCCGCGGTGGCGCGGCGCGGTGTGCTTGCCAGCGTGCGGTCTGTTCTGGCGAGAGCGGCGGCACGAGGTGCGGGGCAAACTCCAGGGGAAAAGGATCGAGCGCGGGGTAAGCCCGGGCGACAAGCTCGCGCATCGCGGGGGTGAAGTAGCGAATGCGGTCGGCGGCAGCCAGCAGTTCCCCCCAGGCGCGACGCCAGGCGGTGAGGCCCGCCGGAGCGTACCACGCGGCGATGGGTTCGGGATGGTCCGCTAGGCACGCGGCGCAGACGGCGGGATCGTCCGGCAAACCGCAATAGTAACCGGCGCGACCGATGAGGTGGGGCGACGGACACAGCGCGAATTGATCATGTAGCGCCAGTTCCAGCCAAACGCCAGGATCGCGGCGTTTGCGCGCCACCAGCGCCGCCACCACCGCCAGCACGTCGGGGTAGCCGACGGCGTTGTTGTAGATGAGCGCCGCGACCGGTGCGGTGGCAATGAGCCGGGGCAGCGCGGCGGCCTCGAGCCGGAAGCGCCGCACTTCGGCGCCGCTGGCGATGTCCAGCGCCGCAAGTTCGAAGCGTAACCGCAGGGGATGGAACGAGAGCACGAGCGCGTGGTCGCGATTTTGGGCATCGAGCGCCTGCCAGCGCGGCAGTTGCTCGGCGAGGTACTGCCCTGCCCCACCGCCCAGGCCGTGGTCGAGCACGAGGCAGGCGGCGTGTTGTTCGATCCAACGCCAGGCCTCGGCATCGAGCGGCTGATTCAGACGCGGCCGCGCAAATTGCCGCACGCGCTGCCACAGGGCCTGCCACTGGCCGGCAGCGGCAAACGCCCAGGCGCGCCCCGCGTAGTAGCGCCAACGCGCCGCGGCCTGGGTCAGCCGCGCCAGGGACGACGCCGGGCGCGGCGGCGGCAGTTCGAGTAACGGGATGGCCTGGCCACCACGGCGCGCCGAGAGGATCAGCACGGCGTCCTGTGGCGCGGCGCCGTAGTAGAAAAAGCCGCATTCGCCGCTGCCACCGCGCGCTTGCGCCACGTCCGGGCGCGGCTGCGGGCCGACGACAAACGGCGTGCGCCCGGGCCAGGCGAGTTCGATGGCGTCATAGGCGCTGCCGTCTTCGGCACGCGCCCAGCCGGAAAGGTTCACTACGCCTTGTTGGCGCACACAGACGTCGAGCGAAAACTGTCCGGGCGGATGGCGGCGGCCGAGCCAAAAACGTTTCATTGGTTCCCTACGTTCCTTTCATTGCCTTCCTTACTTTTGCAGCAGCACTTCGTCTTTTTCCATGCCCCCCCTCTGCTTATGGGTTCTTTTTTGATGTGTCAAGCCTCACGCTCTGCCCCGCCACTGCCGCCATACTGCCGCGAGGGCACGCAGCGGCGCGGTCAGGCGCCAACTGAGGCTGGCGTGGATCGCCGCAAGGTCGGCGCGCCACGCCGCGGCCAGACGTTCGGCTTCGCGCTGCGCGGCATCGCGCGCGGCTTCGCTCGCCTTGAGTTGCTGGGTGAGGGCGTCGACGTGCGCTTGCAGCGCTGCGTTTTGCTGGCGAACGCGCACCCTTTCCTCATCCTGCGCCTGCCACGCCGCCGCCAGCCGCGCCAGCAGCCGCTCGCGTTCATTGTCCGCCAGCCGCGCCCAGGCGCGCGCGCGCGCGCGTGCGGTCTGCGCGGCGATGTCACTGGCGCGGTGGGGATCGCGATAGCCGGCGCGGTCGCGGTAGCGGTAGATGGCGCTCGCTTGACGGGTGGGCGCAAACGCGGTGTGCGCGGCCACTTGCAGCCAGAAGTCCCAGTCTTCGCTCCAATCCAGCGTCGCGTCGAAGCGGCAACCGCAGTCGGTGACGAGCGAGCGGTGAAAGAGCACCGCGTGGATGGGATAGAGGTTGGCCAACCACAGCCGTTCGGGGATGTCGTCGAAGGCGTATTCGCCAAGTAGCGCGCCCGTGTCCGCATCGCACACCCGCGTGCGCGCCACCGCCGCGCGGCTTTGCGCGTGCAGGGCGGCGTCGAGTAAGGTGACGACGTGGTTGGGTTCGATGAGATCGTCTTCGTCCAAAAACAATAGCCATTCGCCTTGCGCAGCATCGAGCAGGGCGTTGGCGGCGGCAGCGCGCGGCAGCGGCGTGGCGCTTTCGACGTAACGCACCGCCGGATGCTGCAGGAGCGGCTGCAGCGGCGGCGGCAGTGGACCGCCGTGCGCACCGACGATGACGACTTCAAGCGGCCGATGGGTTTGCGCCAGCGCTGAGGCGACGGCTTCTTCCAGCCGCGGGTCGGCGGTGGTGCGAATGAGCACGGACACCCGCGGTGCTTCCTGCGGCGCGGCCGCCAGTGCCGCGGCATGGCGCCAACGCCATTGCAGATGCGGCAGCACCGCGGCGATGCCGTGGGCGCGCAGCGGCAGCAGCACGAAGGCTTCGGCGGCCGGCACGTCTGGCCCCAGGGCCAGCGCACGGTAGGCGTTGAGCGCCGCGAGGCGCTCGGCGTAGCGGTGATGGGCGTTTTGCGAAACGAACGCCGCCATCGCCGCGCGCTTGCCTTGCCAGGCGGCGGCATCGAGGGCGTGGTAGTGGCTGGGGTGCGGCAACGGCGCGCCGACTTCGTACCAAGCGAGATCGGCCCGCGCCGGCAGCGTTTCGGTGAGCACCTGCCAGGCGGCCAGTGCGCTGGCTTGATGGTCGGGGTGTGGTTCGTCGGGGTGTGGCGTCAGCACGAGGTCCGGCGCAAAGGCTTCGCACTCGGCGCGCAGCGGCGCCATCAGTTCCGGTGAAAAGCGCAGGCCGCGATCGGACAGTCCCGCCCAGACGAGCGCGCCGCCATGCCAGGCGGCGGCGGCTTCGGCTTCACGCCGCCGCTGCGCGGCTTCGCCTTGCGCCGCGCCGTCGGTGAGCATGAGCACGTGCACGACGCTTCCCGCCGCGCGCGCTGCGGCAATGAGGGCGCCACAGCCGAAGGTTTCGTCGTCGGGGTGCGGCGCGACGACGAGCACGCGCCGGTACGCGTCCAGCGGAAATGGTGCGGCGGTGGGTTCGGGACAGCGGTCGCGCAAAGAGGGGGTCATGGTCGTTGGCCGTTCATCGCGCAAGGAAGTCATCGCGCTGCGTTGCCGTTCATCGAAAATCGCTATCTCCCCCCACCAGCCACCAGCGATCGTACAGTTCGTGCGGCGACGGCTCGGTCACCAAAGCGTTGTGGGGGATGACGATACCCAGATCGTGGCGCGTCGCGTCCGGCAAGCAGCGCGCAAGCGCTTCGCTGGCCCACAGCACCAGCCTTTGGGCTCCGTGGCGATGGGCCAGGTGCCGCGCCGCTTGCCAAGCCGCAGGCAAGTGCTGCGGCAACGCGAGCAGTTCGAGCGACTCCCACGCGGCAGGGTCGTCGACCGCCGCGGCACCGACGATGAGCGCGACGGGCCGATTTTGCCCCCAACGGCGTTGCCATAAGGCATAGAGCCGGTAGCGGCCGGAGGGATGTTCGGCGTAGCGCGTGCGCAGCCAGGCGACGTCGCGCCGCGGCACGGCGTAGCGGCGCGCCAGGGTGTGTTCCCAACGCGCGAGGAAACGACGCCACAGAGGGTCTGCGAGCGCTGGCCAGGGGAGTGCTTGCCACGTGCCAGAGGGGGCATCGGGTAGCGGCGTTGCCGAGAGTACCCAGACACGCCCCACCGCCTGATAAAACCCCAGGCGGGCGAAAAAGCGAAAGGCGCGCGCGTTGGGAAAGCCAAAGCCAAGCAGCTGCGGCCGTCCTGCCCCGAGTTCGTGTGTCAAGAGCGCTTGTGCCGCGGCGACGATCGGCCGCTCGCGCAGGGAAAGCGACGCGGCTGCAGTGCGGCGTGCCATGACGTCCACGACCTCGAGCGCCGGCACGAGCCGGCGGCGATACCACACTTCGCGCCGCCAGCCGCCGTAATGCGCGAGGAGCCTACCCATCTCGTCGAACACGCCGTACGCAAGTCCCGCCGGGGTGTTGGCGTCGGGACGGTATTTCCACCGCCACAGTGCCGCGTCGAACGGCTGCGCGAACGCCTCGGCAAACAGCGCCGCGATCGCCGCTTCGCTCGCGCGCAGGTCGAGCCGGGTCGCCGGGTTCATTGCGTTCTCACGGTGACGGTGAAAGGCACGCGCCACCACCCCGGCGGCACGTCGGGTGCCGCGGCGGTGAGGTGCCACGCGGGGCGGTCGTATTCGAAAAAAACGGTGCCGGTGGCATCGAGCAGGTAGAGGTCGAGACGGTATTCGCCGTTGCCCAGCGCCGCCAGGTCGAGCACGTAGCGGTGTTCGAGGCGGCGCAGCGCAAGGTCGGAAGTGCCCCCGGAGGTGGTCACGGGCGAGGTCGTCGTGCCCGGATCGGGCACTGCGCCCAGGTGGCTACCGCCGCTGGCAAGCACGCGATCGTCGGGGGTTTTGAGGGCAAAACCGGTTTGCACGCTGAGCACGTCCGGCGGCAACGCCACCGTCAGGCGCAGTTCCAGCCGCCGTCGCGCTGGCTCGTCGGGCACGGTCAGCGCGCTGCCCCACGGCTGGGGTTCGCTCTCTGACCAGGCGGCGGTGGCAGAAACGATCTCAGGACGTGTCAGGGCTTGGCCGCTTTCTGGCGTGGCGGATGATTCTGACGCCAGCGCGGGGTTGGTTTCACCGACGGGGATCGGATCCGCCGCGGTCACCGATGCAGTCTCAATTTTTTCCCGAAAGGCGACCGGGGAAACAGACGAAGCCGAGGGGCCGTTTTGCCGATCGATGTCGGCGCGGTATTGCGCGACGACGCGGTGGCTGGCATCCAGTAGGCGCACCCGACCCGCATCGAGCCACAGGGCGCGCTCGCAGAACCGTTCGACTTGGTAGAGCACATGGCTGACGAACAGGATCGCCGCCCCGCCCGCGCGCAGTTGCTGGATGCGGGCAAAGGATTTGCGGGCAAAGGCTTCATCACCCACCGACAGCGCTTCGTCGATGATGAGAAGTGGCGGCTCCGTGGCGGTGGCCACCGCAAACGCCAGACGTACGAACATGCCGGAGGAATAGGTGCGCACCGGCTGATCGATCGCCTCGCCGATCTCAGCAAAGGCGATCGCCTGGGCGGTGAGCTCATCGAGCGCCTCGCTCGGCACCCCCGCCAGCGCCAGCGCCAGGCGTGCGTTTTCCCGTCCAGTGAATTCGGGGTGAAAACCCGCACCGAGCTCCAGAAGCGCCGCGCAGCGCGCCGGTCGCTCGATGCGGCCCTCAGAAGGCGTGAGGATGCCAGCGACGATTTGCAGCAAAGTGGATTTGCCGGCGCCGTTGCGCCCGACGATACCCAATGCCTCGCCGGGAGCGAGTTGGAAGCTGACGTCGCGCAGCACCCAGTGGGCTTGTCCACCCGGTTGGCCCGTTAGCACCGACCAAAGCCGTTTTGACGGATGTGAGAACCAGCGGTAGCATTTGCCCACGCGCTCGGCGCGCAATATCACCGGAGCCGTTGTCATGACTTACATCGCCTCCCCAAACCCCGGTGCGAGACGGTGAAAGAGCCAGCGCGCGAGCAGCGCCACGGTGCAGCCGGCGAATGCAACCGTCAATAAAGGCGCCAGCCAGACGGAGGGTTCGGCATGACCCAGCACGGCGGCGCGCGCCGCTTCGATGGGCCCGGTGAGGGGGTTGAGCCACAGCAGCCGCTGCCACAGCGGCGACAGCACCGCGAGGGGATAGAACACCGGTGACAAAAACATGAGTAGCGTGGTAAGAGGCGGCAATACTTGGGTGAGGTCGCGCAGATAGACCCCCAGCGCGCCCAAGCCCCATTGCGCCGCCAGCGCCCAGGGAAGCAGCGCCAATAAACTCGCGGGCAACAGCCACCAGGCAGTCCAGTCGCTGCCCCGCAGCAAAGCGGCAAATGCAGCAGCGATGCCCAGTCCCACCAAGGCCGGCACGAGGCCAGCTGCGGCATTGACCCAGCCGATCAGCGGCAACGGGAATTTGACTTTCTTGACGTATTGCGGGTGTTCGAGGATGCTGCTGGCGGCAGTGTTGAGTTGCTCGGCGGCGTAATTGAACAGCACCAACCCCAGGAAAATGTTGAGCGCCGCAACCAGCGCCGAACCGCCTTCGGTGATCGCACTTGGCCAGCGGACATTGAGGAACTGGTCGAACACGAGGGTGAAGACGGCCACCATCACGGCGGGTTGCAGCACCATCCAAGCGATGCCGAGCCAGCTGCCACGATAACGGGCTGCCAAGCGTCGCGCCACCAGAAGGTAAAAAAGCGCCCCTTCCCCCGCCGTCAGTCGTTGCCATATCGTTTGCATGGCGGTGAATTGTACTATCCCTGTGGCAGGTTTCGATGACGTGGCGATTCTGCGTCATCTCGGTCACAACGCGGCGCCTTGGAACTTGGCGCACCGGCGCATCCACTGCGACGAGCGTGATTGCTGGGTCAAGGACGACCGCGGCGCGGTGCATCCGCTGGTGTTTTATCATTTCACCGGCTGGAACTCGGGCGCGCACGCGACGATGCCGGCGCGCTACGGCACCCGTCGCTGATTTGGCACTGGCTGCGGTTGCGGGGGTTCAACTCGGGATGAATTGCACATTTCGACAATTCAAGACCAAACGAAATTTGGCAAGTTCCAATCGGCCGGAGCAACACCGACGACAGTGGCGAGCAATCGCTCTTCGGGACTCGAACCAGGCTGATTCCAGCTCAGCAAACGGATCTCGCTCCCTACCAGGTGAGCCGAGATCAACAGTGCCTTGATCGGTTCCTGAGGAGAGGAGAACTGTCCTTCATCAGCGCCGAAAAGATCGGTGAGCGTCAGCGTCTCGCCCACTGCCCGGTCGATACGCAAGATCGGGGTATTTTTTTGCTCGGCCCACCAATCCGCTACATTCGGTTGGTCGGAGCGCAACATAGGAAGCAATCGCACTTCACTCACCTCTACCAGGGCGGTCAAATCGATGAGATCCCCATCGGCCCCCACCTGAAAATCCATGATGCGCTGTCGTCCCTCTTCGCGCAGCACGAAACGATCTTTGCCCGCTCCCCCTATCGATTCGTTGCTGCCTGCACCTCCGTCGAGCACATCGTCCCCCGCACCGCCGTAGAGGGTGTCGTTACCACCGCCGCCGCGCAACGTGTCGTTGCCTTCCAGACCATAAAGCACATCATCACCCGCGTCAGCCACGATGAGATCGCCGCCCGGCCCCCCCACCAGCGTGTCGTTGCCAGTCCCGCCCAAAATGGTGCGACCGGCGGTGACATTCCCTGGCGCTACGTTGATGAAATGATCGAGCACCCGAGCGATGGTATCCAACGGGGCTTCTCCCGGCAAAGGTTGTTGCGCGGGGACGGGTTCTCCGGCCAGGCCAGCTGCCAGGGCATTGAGCGCGGCGGAAAATTTCACGCTGAGCGGTGCTTCGCGTGCGGTTTGCCAGAGCAACGGAGCAATGCCCAAAGGATGGGCACTGGCTACTTTCAGCACTTCTGTGACGGCACTGGGAGCAAGCGCGGAGATTCCCAACTTTTGCGCCAACTCATGGACGACGACCACATCGGTCGGTCGAACGAGTGGTGAATATGGCGAGCTCAACAGCATGGCATGAACCGCAGCGTCATTGCCTTGGGTAGCCGCCAGGGTTCGCCAGCCATTGATCTCGGATGCCGTGGCACCGCGTCCGAACAGCACCCAATGCGTTGTCACCCAAGGCAACACCTGCTGGAGAAACTCTGCGCTCGTCCAGGCCTGAAACACCAGCTGCGGCAAGGATGACCCGGTTCCCAGCAAGGCATTATCGATGAGCTTTGCTTCTTCACCCGTCGGCGAGCGGCCGAAAATTGCTCTGGTCAAAGATTCAGCAAAAGAGGACGATTCCGAGGAAGGCGCCATGAACTTATCCTGCGCAAGAAACGATTAGAAGTGATGGGCCAAGCCATTATACTCTATCGTCGAGCCACCCAGCCGACTGTAATAGCCCAGTACTCATGACACTGAAGGTGATTTTCGGATGGGCTGCGGTTGCGCGGTTTCAAGCAGCGGTGATTGCTGCGGTCAGTCGATCATCATGTCATAAAACGGCGCGATAGCCGCCACGGTCACGGGCAGCGTGCCATAGCCTTGCTGCAAAAATTCATGCGCGAGACGGTCGTTGAATTGGCGTGCTACTTTTCCCCATACGGGATCGGCTTCCAGCGCCTCTGTCTGTGCCAGTATGTTCCAGAGCAACGCCGCTGCGTCAGTGGCAGACGGATGATTGTCCCAGAATTGCTCAAGGTCGCTACGCAAAGTAACCAAAGTCGCTGCGGGGTCGTTGCCGCCGATGTCTTGTAAGGTGATTCCGAAGTTTGCAATCACCTTGGCAGCAAAACCTGCGGCAGTCTCGTGAGCCAGTTCCTGGGCTAGGAACTGGGATAGCGCTTCTCCGCCATGGGCTGCGGTGTAAGGTAATCCCAACGCAAATTCTTCATGCGTTGGCGAACGTCCCCAGAACGCTTGCACGGCTTTGAGGAGATCTTTGGCTGCGCCGAAAGGTGTCAGCACGAACAAACCGTCGCCAAACCGCAGCACCTCGATATTGGTCAGAACGTCCGTGCCTTCATCACCGATTTTGGCTCGTACCTGGTAAAGGCGATCCCTGAGATAACTGATCTCATATGCCGAGCGGGGATGAAAGTAAGCCGCGGAATCCCAGCCCGCCCCACCATCGATATCATCGTCACCCCCGCCTCCGACCAGACGGTCGTTGCCCGCCGTGCCAATGACCGTTTCATCGCCCGAATCATCGATGCGGCCGAACCAAGGTCGGTCTGGCGCCGCCACGTGCAACAGGGCTTGGCCACCCCATGGACTGTATTCATAGACCTTGGGGCCGTCCGGATCGAATATCCACTGACCATTGGCAAAGAAGCGCTGTTGATCCAGCGGCATGAAATGCTCGACCGTCACCACCGAGAAGCGGCCCGAGCCATCGTTGAGCCAGAGTAAGGGGGTCACACCTGCCTTGGGAACACCGACGAAATCGATCGCGAAGTCCGGCGCCCCGTCGCGGTTGATGTCTAGTGTGTGAACGCGGATGGGCCAGGCATTGCCGGTTTTGATATTGGGTTGCGTGAGGTTGCGAAACGCTTGCGGCAGTACCTGGTCGCTGACCTCGGTGTACTGGCGGTTGCCTAAGCCATAGAACATCTGTACGAAGCTGCCGTCGTAGAACGGTTGCCCATTGGTGCCGACGACAACGATGTCTTTGACGCCGTCGCCGTTGAAATCGGCAAACGCCGCGTTCATGTCGATGTGCGAGGGCATCCCATAGGGTTCGGAGAGGCGCGTGATGTGCTGATCGTCGAAACGTCCACCCAGGTTCCAGAAAATGGTGGTTTGCCGAAAGGCATTGAAATCATGAGCTGCATCCGCCATCACGACCAGGTCAGGCAGCCTATCACCATCGAGGTCGCTGAATTCCGCGTCGACGAGATGATGAGCTTTCCCGTTCGCTGACCAGATGTACAGAAGTTGCCCGGACTGGGCAGGCAGGCGGTCATCGGCGCGGGTGAAGCGGCCAGAGCCGTCGTTGATGAGCACATAGGAATTGGTTGCCGGATTGGTTGAGTGGTTGTAGCCATTGAGCACGACGATGTCGAGGTCACCGTCGCCGTCGATGTCGGCCGCTGCTGCCCCGTGGGAAAAGTCACTGACGCGCGGCAGTTCGTTATCGGCATTGCGCCAACCGCCGGTGAGCGTCGAGAGGAACAGATGGTTGGGGTAGCCCGGATAAGGCGGTGCGTCCCAGCCATGATCGGCGATGAAGAGATCCTTGCGACCATCACCGTTGAGGTCGACAAACAGGGTCTTGCGCGCATGCACGGTGCGCAGGTCATCGATGGGAAACAGATCGCTGGGGGCGAGAGCGTATGTTCCGTTTGCCTGCGCCAGGAACACCCGTCCCTGCTGCGGTTGCAGCTTGTCGAAAGTATTGCCGTCTAGTGGGTAGTACTGCGCCAGGATCACCAAGTCTTGTCGGCCATCTGCGTTGAGGTCACCCACCGCGGGGAAAAAATGTCGTGACGGCTGCGGCCAGTCGAGCAGCTGGGTTTTGAGGGTGTAGTTGGGGATCATCACCACTCACCTCCTCCGGAATCACAATTGGCCAGTATAGGGAGGAAGCATCGAGAATTCAAGTCCAGAAGCTCTTGCTGGATGTTGTAGAGGGGGAACTCGTAGAGTCGATCACTTCGCCATGCTACCATCGCGCTTTCGACCGTTTTTGTCTTCGCGCCATGTCTTTTCGTGTGTTTACCAGCGCCGCGCTCAATTACTGGCCTAAGGTGCGGGTGCTTTTCGAAAGTGTGCGGGTGCATCATCCCGAGGCACGCCTTTATCTGGCGCTTGCCGACGAACGACCCAGCCACTGGCAGCCACCGTCTTGGTTGGCGGGGGTGTACACTGTTGATGACCTGGGGTTGGCGAACCCGCGGGGTTGGGCGTTTGGGCACTCGTTGGTCGAATTGGCCACCGCGATCAAACCGTTCGTGCTCGAACGGTTGCTGCTCGAGGCCGACGAACCGGTGGTTTATCTCGATCCGGATATTTGCGTTTTTCGGCCGCTTGAGGAGGTATTGGCGCGCCTGGCGCAAGGCGCGGCGGTGCTGCTGACGCCGCATTTGACCGCCCCGGAAACGGAGACCGCAGCGATCCTCGACAACGAGATGGCCGCGCTCAAGCACGGCACGTATAACCTGGGGTTCGTCGCGGTGGCGCCCACGGAAAGCGGTCGCGCCTTCGCGGCTTGGTGGCGAGATCGCTGCGCGCAATGGTGCGTGGATGACATCGCCAATGGGTTGTTTACTGATCAGCGTTGGTGCGACCTGGTCCCGGCTCTTTTCGACGACGTGGCGATTTTGCGTCATCCCGGTTACAACGCGGCGCCTTGGAACCTGGGGCATCGGCGCATCCACTGCGACGATCGCGGTTACTGGGTCAAGGATGACCGCGGGAATGTTTATCCGTTGGTGTTTTATCATTTCACTGGCTGGAACTCGGGTGCACACGCGACGATGGCGGCGCGCTATGGCACGGAAAGCCCGGGGTTGGCCAAACTGCTGCACGAGTATGAAGCGGCTTGCCGACAGTGGGTGGAACCTAGCCTGGAACAGCGGCCGTGGGCGTTTGGGCACTACCGCGACGGCGCCCCGATCGCACGACGAGATCGCCGCATTTACCGCGCCCGCCCGGACTTACAGCGCGCTTATCCCGACCCTTTCGCGGTGTCGGACAACGGCAAGGACTACCGCGGCTGGCTGCACACCCAAGGGCGGTTGGAGTATCCGGATGAGGAAGTGCCCCTGATCGCGCATCGGTCGCGCCGCGACAAGCTACGTCAAGCGCTGCGGCACCCGTCGCTGATCTGGCATTGGCTGCGGTTGCGGGGGTTCAGAGGACTGTAGAGGGGACACTTATCTCATTATCCCGCAGTTGCTTGAAGCGATTCATCAAGTTCTCGGCAAGGCTGCGGCGATATTGGCAATGCCACCAAAGGCATCGTCGAGCGCGCCAAAGCTGCGGGCAAGCCCATCGTCATCGAGCGGCTGAACTTTGCGCGCAATAAAGCGGAACTGGAAGACGCCGATCCTCGGCACGCGAGGATGCTGTCGGCACTTGCCTACCGCAGCATCATCCAACATGTCAAATGCTGCTATTCCAAACGTGCGCAAACATGCGCACGTTCTTCTTCCTGCCCCGATTCCAGTAGGGAATCGTTTCTGACAGGCGTGACTTTCC
>FWPV01007862.1_pt1 | contig 19041 bp, 14 predicted proteins | sample 2228371 | NCBI WGS metagenome assembly FWPV01 (sample SAMEA103939776, study PRJEB20133) | metagenome
ATCTCGGCGCGGTTGTCTGTCCCCCTGTACGTGGCGGTGATGTAGAGGCGCATGGCGCAGTGGCCTTCCCATGTGATGGCTTCCGCCGGGCGATTATAGCGCGGGTGACGGTATAATCTCCGGCATTACGCTGTGGCGATCGTGGAGCGATTCGCCGGTTGCTGTTGGCTGCCAAGGAGCGAGAAGACCCATGACCGAAGTCGTGATCATCGACGCGCTGCGCACGCCGATCGGGCGCGTGGGCGGCGTGCTCAGCGAGGTGCGTCCCGATGACCTGGCCGCCCATGTGCTCAAGGCGCTTGTGACGCGGACAGGGCTGGACCCCGCTGAAGTCGAGGAAGTGTACCTGGGCTGCGCCAACCAGGCCGGGGAGGATAACCGCAATGTGGCCCGCATGGCCGCGCTGCTGGCGGGCTTCCCGGTGACGGTGGCGGCAGTCACGCTCAACCGCCTGTGCGCCAGTGGCCTGAGCGCGATCAACATGGCGGCGCGGGCCATCCTGGCCGGGGAAGGGGAGGTGTTCATCGCCGGCGGTGTGGAAAGCATGAGCCGTGGCCCCTATGCCATCCCCAAAAGCGGCCAGGGCTGGCCAATCGGCAACGTCACGGCGTGGGATACGTCCTTTGGCTGGCGCTTCCCTAACCCGAAGATGGAGGCCATGTTCCCGCTGGAGACGATGGGCGAGACCGCCGAGAACATCTACGAACAGTTTGAACCGAAGATCACCCGCGAGGAACAGGATGCCTTTGCCTACGAAAGCCAGCGGCGGGCAGTGGCAGCCATCAACAGCGGCCGCTTCCGCGACGAGATCGCTCCGGTGCCGATCCCGCAGCGCAAAGGCGATCCCGTGCTGGTAGAGCATGACGAGCACCCACGTTACACCTGGCAGGATGGGCAGGCTGTGCTGGATACCTCTCCGGAGAAACTGGCCAGGCTTCGCCCGGTCTTCCGCGCCGGAGGGACGGTCACTGCAGGCAACGCCAGCGGCCTCAACGATGGCGCGGCGGCGGTGTTGCTCATGAGCGCGGACAAGGCGGCGGCGCTGGGCCTGAGGCCGCTGGCCCGCTATGTGACCAGCGCGGCGGCGGGCGTCGACCCCCGTACGATGGGCCTCGGCCCTGTCCCGGCCACGCGCAAGGCGCTGCAACGCGCCGGGCTGACGATTGACGACCTCGATCTGATCGAGCTAAATGAGGCATTCGCCGTGCAGGCGCTGGCGGTGATGAAGACGCTTGGCCTGCGCCCGGAGATCACCAACGTCAACGGTGGTGCAATCGCGCTCGGTCACCCGCTGGGCTGCTCCGGGGCGCGCATCCTGACCACCTTGCTGCACGAGATGAAGAAGCGCCGGGCGGAAGGGGCGCGGATGCGCTACGGCCTGGCGACGCTGTGTGTGGGCGTGGGGCAGGGCGAAGCCACGATCATCGAGATGATCTGAGCCGGGCCGGGAGAGCCGGACGACACCTGCCGCTAAGGAGCGTCATTCGCGGTTGTTTGCCGCCGGTTCTGCTTTGTTTTCCGCTGCCCTGGGCGCCTGCTCGATATAGACCGACTGTGATGGGTAAGCAAAAGACAATCCCATCGCCGCCACGATGTCCATGATCTGGAGCATGATTTCCTGCTGCTCCTGCATGAACGCCTTCCAATCCGGGAGCTGGAGGTAGGCGATCAGGCGCACGTTCAATGCACTGTCACCAAAGCCTGTAAACAGCACGGTTACCGTATCTCCGGCGACAGCTTCCCGCGAGCGGAGCAGAGCCTCCAGCTGCGCCAGCAATGCGCGCATCTGGGCACTGGTGGTGCTGTAGGTCAGGCCAATGGTCATATCCAGGCGGCGCTGGGTCAGGCGTGACCAGTTGGTGACGACAGAACCGGCCAGCTTGCTGTTAGGGATGGTGACCAGCGCGCGATCAAGCTGGCGGATGCGCGTGGTGCGGAAACCGACATGCTCTACCGTACCGGTGACATCGGGGGTGCTGATGTACTCCCCAACAGCCAGTGGGCGGTCGCCTACGATGGTGGCGAAGCCGAATACGTTGGCGACGGTGTTCTCTGCAGCCAGGGCGACGGCCAGGCCGCTGACGCCCAGCCCGGCGATCAGGCCGCCGATGTCGTATTGCCACTCACCCAGCACCGTCAGGACGGCCAGCACGACCACTACCGCTTTGAGCATTGTGCGCAGGAAGGGGAGGAGTTGCTCGTCGATCCTGATACCGGTGATCGCCGCCAGACCGCGTGCAGAGCGCATGATCAGTCCGATGGCTTTGTACAGCGCGGTGAAGATAGCCACGATGATCAGCGTGCGGGTCAGGCTGGTGGCAAAGGTGGGCGGCTCCGCCCACAGGATGGTCGACGCGGCGGCCACCGCCAGCGCCCACACCAGCAGCTGAAGCGGCATCCGCACGGCGTCCAGCAGGGCGTCATCCGCCTCCGTGCTGGTGCTATGGGCCAGACGGCGCAGGCGTGGCAGCACCAGGCGGAACAACGCGCGTTGGGCCAGCCACAGCCCGCTGAAGACGAGAATCACCAGTCCGATACGCACCGCAAGTGCTTCCAGACCGCTTACTGGCAGAAAGTCGAGGGACATCGGTACCCCATTACCTGCTACTGTCCGGTTGTTCCGGGCCAATCTTGACAAAGCGGGGGAGAAAATGCAACAGTTGGCCGGGCTACAGGGCGGGGTAGAATAAAAGACGATGGGGCGGGCGGTCGCGCCGGATGGCGCGCCGGCAGTGGAGGGTGGTAACCCGATGGTCAAAGCGCTCGTGACAGGCAGCACCGGTTTCATCGGCGCGCATGTGGTACGGGCTTTGCTGGCGGCGGGGCATGAGGTGCGCGCTCTGCGACGGGCGACCAGCGCTACCGCCGCGCTGGAAGATGTGCACGGTTATGAGACGGTGATCGGCGATGTGCTTGACCCGGCCTCCCTGGATGTGGCGATGGCTGGCTGCGACTGGGTATTCCATGTGGCGGCCATCTCTGATTACTGGCGGCAGCCGGTGGAGCGGCTGTACCGGGTGAACGTCGATGGCACGCGGGCAGTACTGGCGGCGGCTCGCCGGGCCGGAGTCAGGCGGTTCATCTTCACCAGCAGCGCGTCAGCGGTGGGTATACGCGCCGATGGCTTCCCTGCCGATGAAACGGTCACCTTCAACCTGCCGCCATCTGCTTTCCCTTATGCGCACAGCAAATTCCTGGCCGAGATCGAGGTGCTCAAAGCGGTGATCGCCGGGCTGGATTGCGTGATTCTGAACCCGGCGGTGGTGACCGGTCCTGGTGACGTGTATCTGGGGTCGGGCAGCCTGCTGATCGAGATGCGCAGGGGACACCTCCCGGCCATTCCCCCGGGCGGTGTGACGCTGATCGACGTGCGCGATGTGGCCGCCGCCCATCTGGCCGCCGCGGAGCGGGGGCGGGTGGCCGAGCGCTATCTGCTGGGCGCTGTCGATCTGAGCTATCGCGCCTGGATTCGGCTGGCTGCGGATGTGCTGGGCATCCGTCCACCCTGCCTGCACCTGCCGCCGGAAGCGATGCCGTTGGTGGGCGCGGTGGTCGATGTGGGCCGGGCGCTGGGCATCCCCATCCCGGCGGATGGTGACCAGATCCGGCTCAGCGCGCGGCATCTCTACTTCAATTGCCAGAAAGCCTGGGAAGAATTGGGCGAGCCACAGATCACGATTCAGCAGAGTCTGCGCGACACCGTTGACTGGTATCGCGCCCACGGCCTGATCTGAGCGCCGCAGGGCTGGCTTTTCCACCCCGCACCGGTTGTCATTCCCTACTTCGTCTCGTTCACAGGACATCGGCCATGTCTGATTTTGTCTTCAGGGGAATGCGCCTGCATTATGAGGAGCGCGGAAAAGGCCCGCTGGTTGTGCTCCTGCCGGGCAATACCGCTTCCTCCGCCCACATGGCGGGCGATGTAGCGCGCCTTGCCCCGCGTTATCGGGTTGTGGCGCTTGATCTGCCCGGTACGGGCCGCTCTGATCGGATGGCTTTCTGGCCTGACGACTGGTGGGGACTGGGCGCGGAGGCCGCCGTCGCGCTCATCGATCAACTGGGTGAGCCAGCGGCAATCGCTATCGGAACCAGCGGGGGCGGGGTGATCGCGCTGTTGATGGCGATCCGCTTCCCGGAACGGGTGCGAGCGGTGGTGGCGGATAGCTGTCTTGATCGCCGCGATCCCGACCGCTGGCGCTCGGTGGTGGTGGAGCGGGCCAGGCGCACTGCCGACCAGATCAGATTCTGGGAATACGGGCACGGTGCAGACTGGGAGCAGGTCGTAGACGCCGATACTGACGTGATCCGCCGCCTGGCGGACGCCGGCGGGGACTGGTTCGCTGGCCAGTATGCCCGGATTGCCTGCCCGACCCTGCTCACCGCCAGCATGACAGATTCGCTGATACCGGAGGTGATCGAGCGCCAGACGGCAATGGCCCGCGCCATTCCGGGATGCCGGCTGTTTCATGTCAATGGTGGTGATCACCCCCTGATGTGGTCGCTGTCGGACATCTTCTACGGGGCAGTCTTTGCCTTCCTTGAGTCGCTGTAATCGGGCAGTGCCGGTTGCTGATGACTTTCCCCTCCTCCCTACATGAGAATTTCATGTGTTTTCCCGCATTGCGTTGAAAATCTGCCAATTTCTGGTAAAAACAGCTAAGTTTCTTGAGATTTTTATGATCTTGCAAGGAAGACCGCCTTATGAGTCTGGGACGGAGCGCCAATCTTGCGCGGATGGGTTTCTTCCCCTTTGCCCTGGGGCTGACCGGTGTGTTCGTGACGGGTACCCTGAACCGGGTGATGATCGTGGAACTGGCGATTCCGGCCACGCTGGTGGGGCTGTTCCTGGCTATGCCGCTGTTGCTCTCCCCCCTGCGGATGTGGCTGGGCTACCGTTCGGATGCCGTCCTGGTTCGTGGGTTGCGCCGGGAGCCGTATATTGTGCTGGGCGCCCTGTTCAGTGCGGCGGGCGTGCTGGCGGCGACGACTCTGGCTGCCAGCGCCGGGACACACGCGCTGCTGGCCGGGCTGGGGCTGTTGATCGCTTTCATGGCTTACGGGGTGGGCAAGCACCTTTCCAGCAACACCTTTGAGGCTTTGATCGCCGACAAATTTGAAGGTGATGCCCGTTCACGGGCGATCACGCTCTACAAGCTGCCGATGTTTGTGGGCATCATTGGTGGGGCGATCGGGTTGGGGCGGCTGCTGGAACCGTTCAGCATCGAGCGGCTGCTGGCGGTGGCCTTCGGCGTGGCGCTGGTGGCCTTTCTGCTGGCAGGGGTAGCTGTGGTCCGGCAGGAGCCGCGCCGTCCGCTTGTTCGCGCGGCGGCGGAGCAGGCGCGGCGGGTCCCTTTCTGGCAGACCTTCCGGCGGCTGGTGTGGGAGGATCGTCAGGCGCGGCTGTTCTTCCTGTTTGTGATGCTGGCCATTGTTGGCACGCAGACCCAGGAGATCCTGCTGGAGCCTTACGGGGCGCTGGTGCTGGGCATGAGTGTTGCTGAAACCAGCCGCCTCACCTCGCTGTGGGGGACGGGAGCGATCCTGGCCATGGCTCTGGGCGGCGGCTGGTTGCTCAAGCGTTTTGGTTATCGGGCGATGTTGCGCGTCGGGCTGATGGTTAACGTGCTGGTTTTTCTCAGTCTGATCGTCGCGGGCATGCTGGATAGTATCGGGCTGTTCCACGCTCTGGTGCTGATCCTGGGCGTGGGGACGGGGCTGGCCTTCGCCGGAGCAATGGCCGCCGTGATCGACTTCACCACAGTCGTGCGGGCCGGCTTCTTGATGGGTGTGTGGGGCACTGCGGCGGAACTGGGCGAGGCGACCGGCAACCTGTTCGGCGGGGCGATTGTGGATACCATCCGGGCGCTGACGGGCAGCCCGCTGCTGGCCTACGGGACGGTTTTCGCCCTGGAAGGGGCGCTGCTGGTGACAGCGCTGGTTCTGCTGGCGCGGATCAACGTGCGCGAGTCGGTAGCCCTGCGCGAGGCCAGCCATGAGGGAGAAGGGCTGCTGGCCGGAGCCGCCACAGACTGAGTGCCGGACGCACTCGCTTTCGATAACCACAATGCAGCGGGCGATCCACGGCGGATCGCCCGCTGTTGTTGACCGGTGCTATCTCAGGTGGACTGGATCAATTCCTGACGGACGGTGTGGTACAGGGCGTCAGCCTTCAATTCGGCCAGGGTGTAGCATGGCCCGCCCATCGCGTCGGCGATCTGCTGGGCCAACCCCTGGTCGAAGGCGGCGTGTTCCATGTTGATTGTCACCGTGCGGATCGAATCATGCTTGAAGCGCGAGGCAGCCAGGTGCGCTTCCTCCTGCGGGGGCAGGTCGGTCAGGCTGACATTGCCCGCCCCGTCGGTCAGCAGGATCATGAGCGGCATCACATCAGGATGCAAAATGCGCTCCTGACGGATGATCTCGTAGGCCAGGATCAGGCCGGCAGACAGGGGTGTCTTGCCACCGACCGGGATATCAGCCAGGGCTTTCTTGGCCAGCGTCACCGAGTTGGTCGGTTTGAGCACGAGTGTCGCCCGGTTCTTCTGGAAGACGACCAGGCCGACACGGTCGCGGCGCTGGTAGGCGTCGGTCAGCAGAGACATGATCGCGCCTTTGGTCGCCTGCATCCGTTCGGAGACGGCCATGCTCCAGGAAGCGTCAACCACGAACAGGACCAGGTTAGCGGCCTTGCGCACGCGAACTTTGCGCTGCAGGTCTTCGCTGCGCAGGGTGTAGGCCATGGTGGGTTTGGCGGCGGCGCGGCGGCGCTTCTGGTAGGGCGCGGCGGCGCGTAAGGTGGCGTCGAAGGCCAGATCGGTCTTGCGCTCGCCGGGGCGGAACGGGCGGGCCTGGATGTAACGGCCACGCTTACGTTCGGTGCGCGTGCTGCTACGGCGACCGGCATTGCGGCGGGTCAGGCGGTCCAGCGGCGTATCCAGACTGCGCGGATCGAACTCGCCTCTGGCGTCGACTTTTTTGCCGCCTTCCCACCAGTAGGCATCCTGATGATCAAAGATATGCTGCGGTGACGCATCCGCCTCGCCGTGGTCGGGGGTCTCCTCGCGTGGCTCCTGCGTCACCTCATCGCTTTTTTTTTGACGGGCGTTGTCTCCTCCAGCGGGTCGATGGGGACTTCGTCGCCCTGCCATTCGGAGCTGATTTGCTCGACGCGCTCTTCCAGTTCAGCCATGTTGACCTGGGTATCCTGGAAGGGACCGCGCTTGAGACGGTGCGGGATGGCCAGTTCCGCTGCCAGCAGGATATCCCGCTCGTTGATGGCCATGCGACCCTCAAAGGCAGCGTGAGCGCGGGCGGTCTTGAGGATGACCAGATCGGCGCGATGGCCATCGATCTTGAGTGCGCCAGTCAGGTTGGCGATGGTGAACAGATCGCGGGCAGTATAGGTGACGCGATCGACGATCTCGCGGGCACGGGTGATCCGCTCGCCCAGTTCCTGTTCCTGGGGCAGCCACTGGTCGTGGAAGGCCACCGGATCTTCTTCAAAGGCGATGTGCCGCTGCAGGATCATCATGCGCTGGCGCGGCTCTTCCAGCCCGCGCACTTCCACCGACAGGGCAAAGCGATCCAGAAGCTGGGGCCGCAGGTCGCCTTCCTCCGGGTTCATGGTGCCTACCAGGATGAAGCGAGCGGGATGCTGGAAGCTGATTCCCTCCCGCTCGACCACGTTGACGCCCATGGCTGCCGAGTCAAGCAGCAGGTCAACGACATGGTCATCGAGCAGGTTCACTTCGTCCACATAAAGCACGCCGCGATTGGCGGCGGCCAGTACGCCCGGCTCAAAGTGGCGTTCGCCCTTCTGGATGGCTTTTTCGATATCCAGCGTGCCGACGACGCGATCTTCGGTGGCGCTGACCGGCAGATCCACGAACGGGGTGCGGCGCAGCGCAACCGGCAATTCCTCACCACGGCTGGCACGTTCACGGCATTCGTCGCAGAAGTATTCCGGGTGATGCGGGTCGCAGCCAAAGTGGCAGGTGGCGACGACCGTCTCCTCCGGTAGCAGGGCGGCCAGGGCGCGGGCAGCAGTGGATTTGGCCGTGCCACGCTCCCCGCGGATGAGGACGCCGCCAATACGCGGATTAACTGCATTCAGGATCAACGCACGTTTCATGCGTTCCTGGCCAACAATCGCGGTGAAAGGGTAAATCGCTGTCCGTTCCATGCTGGTGTTTCGGTTCCGTTCTGCCTCGCGTTTTAGTAGAAACTCATCGCTTTTATTTCGGCGCGATTATACCGCAGTCCGCTACCCCCCGACAACGGCGGGTTATGTGTGGGGAGGGTGTCTCCCTGTTTGGTTGAAGTCTTTCGCGTCTTCTCAAATCAAGCACAGACTCATACGCTGAATTTGAACCTTAGCCGGCTTTTGCGTCTTTTCCTACTTCCAACCGAAACGCCTGTAGCCCCCCTCAGCGCGCGTTTGATCGTATTTGCATTAGGATGGTATAATCTTGACGTTGCCCGATTCCGCCCCTGGAGTGTCGTGTATGCCTGAAAATCTCGCCCCGTCGAATGACGTGCCATCAGTCCATGATCCGGTTCCGGCTCAACCGGAGACTGATGCCACCAGTGAAATCCCTACCCCTCCTGAGGAGCCGCCCAGTATACCGTCTGAGGAGTCTCCGCTGCCACAGCCCGCTGAGGCCGAAGTTGTAGCCAGCGATGCCAGCCCTGCCGATGTTGCTGTTGAAGCCGCGATGGGCAGCCCGACCCTGGAAACCCTGGTCACTGCCGAGGAAACAACAGCGGAGGCCGGGGCGGAGGAAGCTCCATCTGGTGTGGACGAGGGAAAACTCAAGCGCGGCGACATTGTGGAAGGTCGGGTGGTGCAGTGCTCGCCGACCGAGATCGTCGTTGAGCTTGAGGATGGCATAATCGGCATTGTGTCCGGGCGTGAACTCTCCCGTATGGATCGCAAGGCGCTTGATGATCTGGAAGTCGGCAAGACGGTCCTGGTCTATGTCCTGAATCCGTCTAACCGCAATCACCAGGCCGTGCTTTCCCTCACCCGCGCTCTGGAAGAACATGACTGGCGCGAGGCGCAGGAATACGCGGAAAACCAGCGCCTGTATCATGGCAAGGTCTCCGGCTACAACAAGGGTGGTCTGATCGTCCGTTTTGGTCGTGTGCGCGGCTTTGTGCCGGCCAGCCAGGTCAGCGAGGAACGCCGTCAGGCCGCAACGGGCGAAAGCCCGATGGAACGCTGGGGCAGCATGATCGGCGATGACATTGTCGTGAAAGTGGTCGAGGTTGACCGCGCCCGCAACCGCCTGATCCTCTCTGAGCGGTCGGCGATCAAAGAGTGGCGCGACCAGCGCAAGGCCGACTTGCTGGACAAGCTGGAAGTCGGTTCGGTGCGTACGGGCCGGGTGGTCAGCCTGACGGACTTTGGCGCGTTTGTCGATCTCGGCGGGGCTGATGGCCTGGTCCATCTGACGGAGATGTCCTGGAAGCATGTCACCCGCCCGGATGAGATCGTCAAGGTCGGCGATGAGGTCAAGGTACAGGTGATCAGCCTGGATCGGGAACGCCGCCGGATCGGCCTCAGCATGAAGGCGCTGGAAGCCGATCCGTGGGAGGAAGTGGTCAAGAACTTCCGGGTCGGTCAGCTGGTCAAGGGGACGATCACCAAGTTGACCAAATTCGGGGCCTTTGCCTGCCTGGAAGGTGCGCCGGAGATTGAGGGCCTTATCCATATCTCCGAGCTGGCCGATCACCGTGTGGGGCATCCCCGTGAAGTGGTCAGCGAGAACGAGGTGCTGACCCTGCGCATCGTCAAGATCGACCGGGCGCAGCGCCGGATGGGTCTCAGCCTCAAGCAGGTAGACGCTGTGGACTACCTCGAAATCGACCTGGCGACATACAACAACAATGACCAGCCGTCCCCGCCGGCGAATGATCGGCCTGACGAGGACACTGGCGAATCCTAGCGGGCCAAGACTGCATAAGTGCGCCATGGGCGCAGGCTTAGAGTTTGATAAAAGTAGATAACCTCGCTCCTAAAAGCGGGGTTTTTCCCGTTGTTTGTGTATAATTGGGGTAGCGGGGCCAGGAGTTCAGGGTGATGTGCAGCAGGTCCCCGCAAGCGTCAGCAATCATGACCGGGTAGGCCAGCCCTTTCCCAAGCGTTTGTAGCAAATGAACGGCAAGGACGGTTCACATCGCGGGGAGTCATCAAGATTGCCTGATGCGTTTCTTTTAGATTGCTTATGGTGTTGATCGCTGTGATGAGGTAGAGTCAACAATCCAATCCCGATCGCTGGGGGAGGAAAACATCGCGGGTTGTGGGTGTGAAGGTAACGTGTGAACAGGCGCTGCCAGCGGTTAGCAGGATGAGGGGATGGAGGACGCACGATGTCCAAGAATAGTATGGAGCGTTTTACTCAGCGCGCCCGCCGGGTATTGAGTCTGGCCCAGGATGAAGCCGAGCGGATGCAGCACAATTACATCGGCACGGAGCACCTGCTCCTGGGTCTGATCCGCGAAGAGGGGGGAGTGGCCGGTCGCGTGCTGCGCGATCTGGGCCTGGATCCGCGCCGGGTCGAAGACCTGGTGCTGCGGATGACTCATGCCGGCAAGCGCACCAGCCCCGACGAACGCCTGGATCTTTCGCCGGGGACCAAGCGCGTGCTGGAACTGGCTGTGGACGAGGCGCGCCGCCTGGAGCACCACTACATCGGCACCGAACACCTGTTGCTGGGGCTGGTTCGTCAGGAAGAAGGTGTGGCGATTGACGTGCTCAAGCGGCTGGGGGTCAGCCCGGAGGAGATCAAGCGTCATACGCGTCGTGTGCTGCAGGATAGCGCTTCTCCGTCCTTGCCCCGCCGCACGCCTTCGGAGAGCGCCAGCAGCACGCCCTCAACGAGCACGCCCCCGGCAGCCCCTAACGCTTCGGAGACGCGCCCGGCCAAGCGTCGCAGCGGTGAGAGCAAGACTCCTCTGGTTGACCAGCTGGCAACCGATCTGACGGCCAAAGCGGAAGCCGGGGAGCTGGACCCCGTGATCGGACGCGACATGGAGATTGAGCGTGTCATCCAGATCCTCAGCCGCCGCAACAAGAACAATCCAGCTCTGATCGGCGAGCCGGGCGTCGGTAAGACGGCCATCGTCGAAGGCCTGGCCCAGCGGATTGTCAACCACGAAACGCCGCGCTCCCTGGAAGGCAAGCGCGTCCTGCAGCTTGATGTCGGCAGCCTGGTGGCCGGGACGATGTATCGCGGCCAGTTCGAGGAGCGGCTCAAGCGCGTCATCGAGGAACTGAAATCTTCCGATAGCATCCTCTTCATCGACGAAGTGCATATGCTGGTTGGCGCGGGTTCAGCGGGGAGCAGCGTCGACGCGGCCAACATCCTCAAGCCGCGACGACCTTTGATGAGTATCGCAAGCACATCGAAAGCGATGCGGCACTGGAACGGCGCTTCCAGCCGGTCAACGTCGATGAGCCGACCATCGAGGAGACGATCAGCATCCTGAAGGGCTTGCGGCCTAACTTTGAGCAGCACCACACCGTTGAGATCACCGACGAAGCGATCAGCGCGGCGGCGCATCTGAGCGCTCGCTATGTGACCGATCGCTTCCTGCCAGACAAGGCGATCGACCTGGTGGATGAAGGTTCGGCCCGCGTACGCATGTACAAGAGTCCGGAGTCGATGCGCGTGCGCAAGCTGGAAGCGCGCATCAACGATTTGCGGGAAGACCTCAATTACCCCGATGATTACACGCCGGAACAGCTGGAGGCCATGCGCAATGAGCTGGCCGAGCTGGAAAAGCAGTATGAGGGTTACCGCAGCCACTGGAACCCGGAGACCGGTCGTTCCCGCTTGACGGCGGAAGATATCGCCGAAGTCGTTTCCATGCTGACCGGCATCCCCGTCACCCAGATCGCGGGCGAAGAGAGCGAACGCCTGCTGCACATGGAAGACGCCCTCCGCAAGCGGATCATCGGCCAGGAGGAGGCAATCCAGGCCATCAGCAAGGCGGTGCGCCGCGCCCGTGCGGGTCTGAAGGATCCGCGCCGCCCGATCGGGTCGTTCATCTTCCTGGGGCCAACCGGTGTTGGCAAGACCGAACTCACCAAGGCCCTGGCCGAGTTCCTGTTCGGCAGCGAGGATGCCCTGATCCAGCTCGACATGAGCGAGTTCATGGAGCGCCATAATGTGGCCCGCCTGGTTGGCGCGCCGCCCGGCTATGTCGGCTACGAGGAAGCCGGTCAGCTAACGGAAGCCATCCGCCGTCGTCCGTACAGCATCGTCGTCTTTGACGAGATCGAAAAGGCGCATCCTGAGGCCTTTAACATGCTGCTCCAGATCATGGAGGAGGGCCACCTGAGCGATGCGCGCGGGCGTACAGTGGACTTCCGCAATGCCCTGATCATCATGACCAGCAACATTGGCGCGGATACGATCCGCAAAGGCCCGGTGCTGGGCTTTGGCCTGCCGAGTGCGGACGAGAAGAAGGAAGAAGAGCAGGGCTACGAGGCCATGCGTAAGACCCTGATGGATCAGTTGCGCAAGGCTTTCCGTCCTGAGTTCCTCAACCGGCTGGACGCGGTGATTGTCTTCCGCGCCCTGAACCGGGACGACATCACCAAGATCGTTGACCTGCGCCTGGACGAGGTGCGCCAGCGCGTGCTGGAGCACGCCATTACGCTGGAAGTAACCGAGGCGGCCAAAGCGTTCCTGGCCCGCGAAGGCTTTGATCCGGAATACGGGGCGCGTCCCCTGCGCCGGGTGATCACCAACCTGGTGGAAGACCGCCTGTCGGACTTCATCCTGAGCCGGCAATACACCCTGGGCGGCACCGTGCTCATTGATTACGATGAGCAGGCCGGCGAACTCACCTTCCGGGAAGTGGAACCGGAGAGTGCAGGCGAGCCGGAGCCATCCGCATAAGCGGGCAGGGCGCGTGACGATTGTTCCAGCGGCATCGGACGGACCGGTGCCGCTGTTTATTTGTCTGGCGGCCAGGCTGCCAGCGAGCCGGGCAGGGAATTGCCCCTGTGATCGGCGATGTTGGTTAGCAGGAGCACCCGCTTTCCGCTACAATGGGGAGCCGCACCCTCTGCTGGTAGATCCAACCTGCCACAGGCAGCGGGTAATGTCAGGCGGCTGTCGCCTGCGATGCGCTCCACAGGAACCAGACGTGGCTTCGGGCGCTTCCGCGCCCTGACCCCGATGTGGCAATCTATGACTCAGGACTTTGAAGCGTTAGTCAGCCATCTGCATATTATTGGCGGGCGGGCGGTCAGTGCGCCGCCTCCTGGCGCTCTGATCCAGCTCGCCCCGCGCAATGCCCCGCGCAACCGGGAGCGGGATGCTTTCTTTGTGCTGGTCTTGCCGCAGAGCGGGCGGGAAGTTCGCCCGGTCTTCTACGAGCAGTTGGCCCGCTGGGCAGCGGCCCGCTACTTTGAGAGCGAAGGCGGCGTAACGGTCGGGCTGCAGCGTGTGCTGGCCACGCTCAACGATAACCTGATCCAGCATAATACTCGCCATCCTGAGCAACCATTCTATGCCCATCTGGCCTGCCTGGTACTCCGTCAGCAGGAGGTGTATATCGCCCGGACGGATGGGGCGGCGGCCCTGCTGTGGCAGGCGGGCGGATTGCGCCTGTTCCCGGAGGATGCGCGTGCGGCCGGGGGATCGCAGCCGCTCGGTCATGGCGCTCAGCCGATCTTCCAGGTGACGCGCTTCGTGATCGAGGCGGGCGACGTTCTGGCACTGGCCAGCGGCAGCCTGTTGCACATCGCGCGGGATGCGCTGGCAGCAGCCGGGCAACGCGGCGATGTCCAGACGACGGTAAACCACCTGAGGGGGCACACGCTGGTTGAGGCGGCGGCGATGGTCATGCAGTTCGTGCCGCCCGGGGCGCCGGTCGCCCCGCCTGTTGAACCGGAACCGTCAGCGGTTCCCGTAGCTGCACCGCCAGCAGCCCGTGATACAGCGCCCTCCGCAGCGGCTAGCCGCGGGCCGGGGCGTCTCTGGCAGCGTGGACGGGCAGGCCAGCAGTCGCTGGCGGAGGTAACGGCAGCAGTGCGCCCGCGCCTGGATGAAATCCAGCAGGAAGGGCGCGCCCTGCGCCTTCACCTGGGCCAGCGGATTCTGCGCCTGCTGCAGCGTACGGTGATGAAGCTTGTCGGCGGCCTGCGCGCGCTGCGCCACGTTCTGGATCGCTTCCTCCCGGAGCCGGAGCCTGGCCGTCCGCCCTCCCTGCCGACGCCGATTGCAGCCAGCGCGGCGATCCTCATTCCGATCGCTGTGGTGCTGCTTGTGGTGGCCTATTCGCTCAATACCCGTGATGAAACCGCCTTTGAACGCTGTCTCTCCCAGGCGCGGGAGGCTGCCGGGGCGGCGGAACTGGTGGAACAGAGCAGCCCGGAGCGCGCCCAGGAGGCCTGGTATGGTGTGCTGGAAGTCGCCAACCGCTGCCTGCCGCGTCGCCCGGATGACCCGGTGCTGGTCAGCATCCGGGAAAAGGCGCAGGGGCGGCTGGATGCCTTCGCCCAGGTCGTGCGCTGCCCGATGGTTCCCCTGCAGCGCTATGGGGCCGGGGCGCGGTTGCGCGGCCCGATTCTGCGCAGCGACGTTGACCTGTACATCCTGGACGCTACCCGCAGTACCCTTTATCGGGAGCGGCTCAACCAGGCCGGTAACGCCCTGATTGGGGATAGCGAGGTCCTGGTACAGCGAAACGCGGCGGTAGGGCAGTATGTGGTGCGCCAGCTGGTTGATATTGATTGGCTGACGGAAACCGGCGTGGCCCGGGGCAGCGTGCTGGTTGCCCTGGACAGGCAGGGGCTGCTGATCACGTACTCGCCCACCTTTCCCCCGGCGACGGCTCAGGTGCTGGTCGGGGCGGATCGCTGGATCGATCCGGTGGCCATTGCCACCTGGCAGGGCCGCCTGTATATCCTGGACCCGGTCGCTAACCAGATCTGGCGTTACCAGCCTGAGGGCGGCACATTCCCCGCTGCGCCGGAGGAATACTTCGTGGGGGACAACCGCCCTGATCTGCGCAATGCGGTTGACTTTGCCATCGATCAGACCGGCAACGTTTTTGTCCTGCGCTCAGATGGCACACTCAGCAAGTACTACAGCGGCGAGGCGCAATTCTTCCAGTTCTCCAATCTGCCCGGTGGGGCAGTGGGCAGTCTGGGCAGTGCCAGCGGCCTGTACCTGGACATGGGTCTGATCTCCCCCGGCTTCTACGTCCTGGATGCGCCCAACCAGGTGATGTACGAAACCACGCTCGGCGGGACGTTCATCCGGGGGTACCGGGCACCTTCCGAGTTCAGCTTTCGCGATCTGAGCGGGGTCGTGGTGGATTCCTCGGCGGAAAACCTGTACGTGCTGGCACGTGAAACCCTGTATCATATCCCCAAATGCCGGTGAAGGAAGGGCGCGATGCGCAGCGGCGGCGTCCTGATGATCTGTTCGCTCTGGGTGATTGTGCTAGGGCTGGTGATCGCCGTCTGCTATTACGGGGCGATTCTGCTGGGCTTCTACAAAGATTCGATGATGGCCCACTTTCGCCAGTATGGGGAAGAACGCCGCGTATACCCGCTGGCCCGTTTTCTGCTGGCGCTGGGTTTGCTGTGCCTGTTGCTTTCGCCTCTATTGCCGGGCAGCATGATCGGCGTGGCGCTTACTGCCCTGGCCCTGGTCATCATTTTGAGCAGTTATGCCGTGACGCGGGTGGAGGCGCTGCAGGCATCCTTGCCGCGCTGGTACTACCGCCTGTTACGCGAGCTGACGCGGGAGGAACGGCGGGCCATCGCCTATGCCTGGTTGCGCCTGCCGCTGCGAACGCGCCTGCGCCTTAACGGCGACGACCATGCCTTCTGGATCTTCATCGATGAAGTGCGGCTGACCGTGATCTATGGCGCGCGCGACCCGGACGATCCCTGGGCGGCCTGGCAGTGAGGAGACGACGTCAGGCGAGCGTTGGGCAGGCGTCTGGAGTCGTCCGGTCGGGGTGCGGTATAATCGGCCCATTCGGGCTGTAGCGCACTGTGCGCCAGCCCCCGGTGAGCGAAATTCGAATACAGGAACGAAGGACATATGCGACTCTCTCCACCGCTGGCGCTGGCCGGCGTTGTGTTGCTGATGATCTTTACGGTTGTGGCAGCAGTCGTGGTTTATGGCGGCGCGCGCGCCCTGACCATCCAGGCGGGGGATATTGCCGAACTGCCGGCCTTTGATCCGTTGCGCCTGCGTCCCACCCCGACCCCGGTGAGTGTGGTCAGTGCGGTGCAGGCCACGCCGACGGCCATCGCCGCGACTGTGCCAACTGTTGTTGGCGGCGAGCCAGAACCTGCCGTCGGAGCGCAGACCGATTCGTCCGGGGAGTACAGCGCCTGGTCTGACCCGAACCGGTTGAACATCCTGTTGCTGGGCATCGATCAGCGGCGCGGGGAGGAAGGCCCCTTCCGCACGGATACCATGATCGTGCTGAGCATCGATCCTGTCCGTCGCAGCGCGGTCATGCTCTCCATCCCGCGCGATCTGTGGGTCAGCATCCCCGGGTTTACGCCGGGCCGGATCAATACGGCCAACGCGCTGGGCGATTCGTATGACTTCCCCGGTGGCGGCCCGGCTCTGGCTGCCCAGACGGTGGAACGGAACCTGGGCATCCGCATCCACCACACGATCCGCGTTAACTTTGACCTGTTCCTGCGGGCGGTGGATGCCATCGCCCCGGTGGAAATCTGCGTCTCTGAGACGATCCACGACGAAGCCTACCCTGACGGCAGCTACGGCATCATGACCGTGCATTTCGATCCCGGCTGCCAGCCGATGAACGCCGAGCAACTCCTGCAGTATGCCCGTGTGCGCCATACCCAGGGCGGTGACTTTGACCGTGCCCGCCGCCAGCAGCAGGTGATCACGGCGGCCCGCGATCGCATTCTGAGCCTGGGTGGCGTGCAGGCGTTGCTGGCAGAGGCTCCGGCCCTGTGGGAGGCGGCCCGCCAGGATATCCAGACGACGCTTTCCTTTGAGCAGCTGGTTAGCCTGGCGCTGCTGGCCCAGGACATCCCGCGGGAAAACATCACCCAGGCCGTGCTGGATGCCAACTATGTGTACTTTGAGACGACCGCCAGCGGCGATCAGGTTCTGCGGCTGCGTGGCGATGCCATGCGACGGCTGGTCAGCGATCTGTTCAACCCGGAGAAGATGGAGCTGGAAGACCTGCGCGCCCTGGCCGCTTCCGAGACAGTCACGCTCAGCGTGGTCAATGGCACGACCACCCAGGGTCTGGCTGCGGAAGCGCGTGACTGGCTCCAGGCGCGGGGCTTCAACGTGGTCGAAATCGGTAATGCCACCAGTTCTGGCTACCGCCAGACGGTGATCAAGGATTACACCAACAAACCTTATACGGCCCGCCTGCTCGCATCCCTGCTGGGGTTGCCAGCGACCGCCGTCCAGCCCGGCAGCGATAACGCCACCGTGCAGGATATCCAGATTGTGGTCGGTGAAGACCTGATCCCACTGTTGCGCGGCCAGTAAAAACAACACTGCGGGGCGCCGCCCTTTCCGGGGAGCGCCCCGCATGGATGATCGTCGCCCTGCCTGTCGGCCTAGCGGACGGTCAGGCCGCCGACGCCGCCCTGGAAGATGACCAGGATGCGCTGGCTGGCGGTGGCGTAATCCGCCGTTTCCCAGACCTTGTTATTGTCGTCATCGCGGATCTGGGGCACGTTGCCCGGCATGTTGATCTCCCCCAGCCCGGTATCGGCCTCCAGCCGCATGGCCACCCCATCCGGTAGATCCAGGGTGAAGCCGCCCACGCCGCCCTTGATGCGGATGGTCGGTGTGGCGCCCTGCGGCACATTGAGCCGGAATTCCCCCACCCCGCCGTTGACAGAAACCGCATAGCCTTCGCCGGTTGGGAGATCAACAGTCATTTCTCCCACCCCGCCGTTGATGCTCAGGTTGCTCACTTGCAGGTCACTGAGGAGGAGGCTAGTCTCGCCCACGCCGCCATTAATCGTGAGCACCAGGGGGACATCCGGGCTGAGGCGGATATCCCAGCGCAGTTGCTGCGTCTCATCGCCGGGGAACAGCGAGGCAAATGGCCAGGTGCTGATACTGGTGACCTCTCCTGCCTGGCTCAGGGAAATGCTCTTGCGCGTTGTGCCCTGAGCGCGGAAATCGATCTCGCCCACATAGTTCAGGTCAGCTTCGATCAGGTTGGTAGAATCGCTCAGGGCGCTCACTATCGCCCTGCCGACCGACAGGTTGAGCTGGACATCAGCAGCGGTTGCTTCGCCGATCGGCTCGCTGAAGGTTGCCTGTTTAACTTCCGGAACGGTGACCAGGCCAAGCGATGGCCCGGCCAGCATCAGCACGACGGCCAGAGCGATGGTGCCGAGGGCGATCACCGCGCCCGGCAACGGCGAACCGCGGCCAACCAGCAGGTCGAGGCCGATGGCGATCACGAAGATCGGCCAGATGCGGAACAGCACCAGAATGTTGGCCTGCCCCAGAACGCCAATATTGCCCAGCAACCAGATCAGGCCCACGCTGATCAGCACGATCGGCCAGAACAGCGACCGATAGCCGCGTTGTTGGTTCGTCATGGATTTCCCCCAGTTTGTTGGATAGCAGCCTGCTGGTGCGTGGCTGCGGAGTCTGTACACCCATTTATACGCCGCAGGGGGGCGGAAGTTGCGCGCGGTGGGAGACCGTTTACCGTCCGGGGAGCGCCGTCCCGATTCCGCTGCCGGGCAGGCTGATCGGTTCCAGCCAGTAGATGCCCCCTGCACCTTCCGCGGCCCAGCCGGTCAGGCCAGCGGGCAGGGCCAGGCGGTACCAGTAGTAGCCAGTGTTGCACAGCGGGCCATCCAGAACGGTGAACGTCGTCCCGGAGCGTAACAGGCCAATCTCGCCCGCGCCGATGGCCGGCAGCAGGCGCAGGCGCAGCCCATCTACTGCTGTGGAGACACGGCCTTCCTGGCCGGGGCGCAGGCGGGGAGGGAGAACCGTCAGACACAGGGTGTCAAGTGTCGGGGAGGGGGTAAGTGTCGGG